>Ga0068860_100007819_pt1 | contig 10674 bp, 9 predicted proteins | sample KBSSwiS32_FD_66597 | JGI IMG/M metagenome (GOLD analysis project Ga0068860, IMG submission 66597) | Switchgrass rhizosphere microbial communities from Kellogg Biological Station, Michigan, USA - KBS Switchgrass S3-2 | ecosystem: Host-associated > Plants > Roots > Rhizosphere > Soil ...
CATGGCGGTGGGCGGCATCCTGTTCTTCTGATCCGCCGGTAAAGCGGTATGGCGCTCCCCGTCGTTCCGGGGCCGCAGGATACTGCTTCACAAATCCTGACGTCGCCGTAGAGGTCGCAGAATATGGACGACACTGAATCATTTGCCGGATCAATCCGGACTACCGCCGCAAGCGTGCTTGCCCTTGCAGTCATCCTTGCCGCCGGTCCCGCGCGTGCCGGGGAGGCGGACGAGGAAGCCGACAAGCCCGTGATCGTGGTGACCGGGGCAGGGCTTGCGCAGACGCCCGGAACGCCAGCCTATTCCACACAGGAAATCGGCCGTGAGGCCATCATCTCCTCGGCATCCGGCCGGATCGAGGACGTGCTGTCCTCGGCGGCGGGATTCCAGCAGTTCCGCCGGTCCGACAGCCGCTCGTCCAACCCTTCGGCGCAGGGCGTGACCTTGCGCGCGCTGGGGGGTAACGCCACCAGCCGCGCGCTGGTGCTGCTCGACGGCGTGCCGGTGGCAGACCCGTTCTTCGGCTATATCCCCCTGTCCGCCCTTGTTCCCGACAGCCTGCGCAGCGCGCGGGTGACGCGCGGCGGCGGCAGCGGTCCGTTCGGCGCGGGCGCGCTTTCGGGCACGATCGAGCTGGATAGCGCCGGCCCGGACGAACTGGGCCTCGTGTCCGCCAGCCTGCTCCGCAACCAGCGCGGCGAGACCGAGGCGAGCGTAAGCCTGGCTCCGCGTCTGGGTTCCGGCTTTGCGGTTCTGACGGGGCGGTGGGACCGGGGCAAGGGGTTCTGGACCACGCCGAAGGACCAGCGCGTTCCCGCCAGCGTTCGCGCACGGTACGAATCCTGGTCCACCGGCCTGCGCGCGGTCGCGCCGCTGACGGGGGATATCGAGGTGCAGGCGCGGGCCCTCGTGTTCCGCGATGACCGCACCTTGCGGTTCGACGGGGCAGATAATGCCAGCGAGGGGCAGGACGCGAGTCTTCGGATCGTCGGGCGCGGGGCATGGCAGTTCGATGCGCTTGCCTATGCGCAAGTGCGTAATTTCAGCAATGTCGTCGTCTCGTCCACCCTCTTCAAGCCGACGCTGGATCAGTACAAGACGCCTGCGACAGGGCTTGGCGGCAAGCTGGAGGTGCGCCCTCCGCTGGGTGACGGTAAGGTTCTCCGGCTGGGCATGGACTGGCGCCGCGCCGAAGGCACGATGAAGGAAAACGCGATCAGCACGGTCAGCGGCCTGATTACCGCGCGGCGACGTGCGGGCGGCACCAACAGTGACATTGGGCTCTATGCCGATGGCGATATCGTGCTTGGCCCCGTCACTCTGACCGCCGGCGTGCGCGCAGACCGGACGCGGGTGTCGGGCGGGTTCTACGAAGTGCGTGACGTCTCAGGCATCGTTACCAGCCGAGCAGACTACGCCACTGTTTCTGACTGGGCCGTCACCGGGCGCGGCGGTGCGGTGCTGCGCCTTGCGGATGCTTTTTCCGTCCGCGCGGCAGCGTACACCGGCTTGCGCCAGCCGACACTCAACGAACTCTATCGCCCCTTCACCGTTTTCCCCGTGACCACGCTCGCCAATGCGGAGCTGCAGAACGAGAAGCTGGAAGGCTTCGAGGCGGGGCTGGACGTTACGCCGCTGAACGGGCTGAAGTTCTCGATCACCGCCTTCGACAACCGCATCACGAACGCGATCGCCAACGTCACCATCGGTACCAACCTGCGCCAGCGGCAGAACGTGAGCGCGGTCCGCTCACGCGGGATCGAGCTGGGCGCACATGCGGCGCTGGGCGCGGTGCGCTTCGATGGATCGCTGGCGTGGAACGATGCCGAAGTGCGCGATGGCGCGCTATCGCCGCTGACCGGCATGCGGCCATCGCAGACCCCGAAACTCGCCGCCTCGGCCACGCTGGGCGTGGTTCCCGCCGCGGGCTGGAACCTGGCCGCGACCCTGCGCCATGTCGGCCGGCAGTTTGAGGACGATCTGCAAACCGACGCTCTGCCGGCTGCCACGACGCTGGACCTGTTCGCGCAGGTGCCGCTGGCAGGCGGAGCCAGCCTTGTGCTGCGGGCCGAGAACCTGACCGGCGAGACGATCCTGACCCGCAACCAGGGAGGATCGATCGACATCGGCGTGCCGCGCACCCTGTGGGCGGGCCTGCGCTGGGGGCTTTGAGCGCCGCGCGGCTTCGGCTTTTTGGCGAGTGGTGAACCTTGGTCCACCTCGTGCGTTGCGTGATCCAGAACCCATGTTGCTGGATATACCCTTGAAAACACGCCTTCTGCTTTGCCTGCCCGCCCTGATCGCGGTTTCCGCCTGCGACAGGGAGAAGGATGCTGCGCCGCCCGCACCGGTTGCGCCCGCCGCCGATACCTCTCTGCAATTTCCGGATGCCACGGGCGTAACAGCCGCCGCGTTCCCGGAAAGCCCGGCGTTGCGCGCGCAGGTGGCGCTTGACCGGCTGGGCTTTTCGCCCGGCATTATCGACGGCAAGGAGGGGCAGTCGTTCACGCTGGCGCTCAAGGGCTTTCAGGAGGCGCGCGGGATTCCGGTCACGGGTGAGCTGGACCCTGCTACGGAGCAGGCGCTGCTGGCCGTGCAGCCTGTCTCGGCGACCCGGCTGGTCACCATCCCCAAGGCGTTTGCGCGCGGGCCGTTCTATCCCCGTCTTCCACATGACGAGGCCGAACTGGCGAAGTTCTCCCACCTCGGCTACCGCTCGATGATCGAGGCGCTGGCCGAGCGGTTTCACACCTCGCCGGAGGCGCTGCGCGCGCTCAACGGGGCAGGGACAGTGGTGGCGGCCGGGCGCACGATCCGGGTGCCGGACATTGCCAGTGTCGACCCCGCAACACTCGACAAGGACGATCCGCGCGGCTGGGGCGATACGCTCCAGCGCCTCGGCATTTCGCCCGAACAGCCGCAGGCCGACAAGCTGGTGGTCGACAAGTCCGAAGGCTGGCTGCGCGTCTATGACGAGGCCGGTACGATCATTGCCCAGTTCCCGGTGACGATGGGTTCGTCACAAGACCCGCTGCCGCTCGGCACCTGGAAAGTGCTTGGCCAGGCGCGCAATCCCGATTACCAGTACAACCCGGACCTGTTCTGGGACGCGGGCAAGAACGACAAGGCCACGCGCCTGCCGCCCGGCCCCAACGGCCCGGTCGGCGTAGTGTGGATCGACCTGTCCAAGGACCACTACGGCCTCCACGGCACGCCCGAACCGCAAAACATCGGCCGCACCGAAAGCCACGGCTGCGTCCGCCTCACCAACTGGGACGCCGCGCGTCTGGCGCAGATGGTGGCAAGCGGGGTGGAGGTGGTGTTTCAGGGGTAGGGGTTTGGGGGTGGGCCGATCTGTGCGGGGTGTGGTGCATGGTTGTGGGGTTTAATGGCAGCGACTGGGACTGAGCTGTCGTTCCCCAGTGATGTGTCAAGAATCTAGGCAAAGATCGTCTACCGCATGCCCAAACGCGCGGACCGCATCGGCACACAACAGTTTTCGAGGTTGTTTTTGGCTGAGACCGAGGGCTAAACGTCAATGCAGTAGCTGGACAAAAACCGGGGGCGGCATTTCTCGCCGAGGGTCAGGGGGAATAAAGAATGAAGCGTATCGTCATGCTGGCATTGGTCGCGAGTGCGTCTCCATTGATGGCGCAAACTGCCGCTCCGCAAGGACCGGCTAGCGAGGCTCTGCCACCTTTATCGGCCCCGACGGCCATCGTCTTTTCGGAAAAGGGCGCGAACGGGATGAGCGATCTTCCCTTGGGCGTCCACCGCATCCCCGACAGCGACGTCGTGGTCTCCGGATATCAGGGCGGTGGCGGGATCGGGATGCTGTTCGGCGTGGTCGGCATGCTGGTGCAGAGCTCGATTAACACCGAGGCAGGCACGGGCAGGGTCCGCAATGTCGAGGATGAACTGCGCTTCGACGTCAGGGCAAAGGCGATCGAGATGACCCAGGCGATCATGGAGGACGACAAGTTCCGGACGGCCTTCACGCTCACGCCCCAATTGGGCGGCAGCACGATGACCGTGACACCGTATGTTGTGCTTACGTTCGTCAAAAAGACTGAGGATGTCCGCCCCTATATCGTGCTGAAGACGAAGGTCGCGACCGGCAGCGACTCTGGCAAAACGATCAAATATTTTTGCTGCGAAGGAAAGGCGTTGCCGCTTGCGAGCCTGACCGAAAATAACGGTGCCCGCCTTAACGAACTCCTGACTGCCGAGCTTGACACTGCCATCAACGTGATGCTGCTCGATCGTTCGCAGCCCTACCCGCGGAACGATGAGGCCAAGGTCGCCACCAACGGCTTGCTTCCGTTCGTCGGCAAACCTTTGAAGTTGAACGGATTTGATTTGGGCCGCTACAAGGATTACAATTTAATCGAGTTCCGTGGCGGGATGATGGTCTTCTCAGGCGTGAATATCGTCGAGCCGGGCGCACTGGAAATCACGCCCGTGATCAAGAAATGAGGGCCAACACAGCGATGATCTGAAGCCTCATTGACCGAGCGATCCAGATATCGCTCGGTCACGTCAGGATTCACATCACGGTGAGATATCGAACGCCAGCGTCGCGATGCTCTGGTCGTAACCCAATCTCAGTCATTCGTGCAGGTAACAGAACCGCTTCGGCGGGCTGAGGTTCGGGGTTAGTGATCGACACAATGATCGACTGCAATTGGCGCGTATGGGGCGGACAGCTTCGCGACGTGCTGGCGCTAGTTTCCTACAAAAGCCGCCGTTCTAAGTCCTGCTGGCGAAAGACTGATTCTGTGAAGGGTTTCGGTCCAGTAGCTTTCTTCTTCAACATTGGATTGCCGCGTAACGCTGAACGAGCGAACTCTCCAAGCCACCCCAACCCTCACCCCTCAAGCAAATCCAGAAACGCCACCACATCGTTGTCCGTTGCCAGGAACAGCCCTTCCTGCACCTCTTCCGGCTGCTGCAGGCCGAGGCGGATGGCTTCGTCCAGTGGGCCGTAGAACAGGGTTGCCGCAGCGCCGCCGTCGGGGCCGTCGTCGAGGTGGTAGAGGCGCACGGTGGCGTCGCCGAAGGTGGATCTCATGGCTCGCGCTTCGCTCCATCAAGGGTGCGGGCGGCGCGGTCGGCTTCGGCGGCGGTCGCGGCGCGTTCCGCCCTGGTGCGGCCATGCTGCGCGCGGCGGCGCTCTGCCTCGGCGTTTGCGGCAGCGCGGGCCTTGGCCTTGCGGGCGAGCCTGAGGTTGACGATCTCTACCATCAGGACGGAATACTAAGCCTCGATGGCGCTGGTTGTCACCCCAAGGTCGGGCAGGCCGACCGAGCGCTTGCCGGAAAAATCGGTGCGGACCACCAGCAGGCCGTCCTTCTCGAGGAAATCGAGCAGGCGCTGCACCCGGCGGGGGCTGCTGGTGCCATAGATGCGGGCCAGTTCCTCGTCATCGGGGCAGGGCCGTCCGTCCATCGCCGCGCGGGCAATGGTGAGGAACGGGGCCAGCGCATCGTCGGGCACATGCTTGGCGAGGTTGAGCAGATCGAACCAGCGTTCGTCCTCGGGGTTCTCGATCCCGGCGAGCGCCATCGCGAAGCCGCGCCGGAACGCAGTGGCGTCCAGCCCGCGCACCGAAAGGCCGACCATGCGGCAACGGATCGTGAAGTCCTGAAACAGCGTGGTCGAGGACTGGAAGGTGCAATCGTCCTCCTGCGCCATGGCATTGAGGATTTCGAGCATCGCCGCGCGGCTTTCCTCCGGCTCCGGCTCGGCCCGCTGCCGTTCACGCTCGCGCGCCTGCGCGCCGGTGGGTTCCATCAGTTCGTTCACCGCGATGCGCCGGGCGAGGGTTTCGACGTCCTCCACGCGCGGGGCGGGGCGCGGGAATTCCGGCTTTTCCATTTCGACGTGGAGATTCTCGTGCAGCAGCGCGTGCAGTTCCTGCGCGCTCGCGGTGGGCAGCGGGGCAAGGTCCGGCGTCACCGACTTGGCACCGGTATGCACCGCGCCGATGTTCACCGCCACCGGGCGGCGGCTGATCGCCGGGCCAAGGCCAAGGAACTGCCCGCGCGCGAGATCGCGGATCTGCTCTGCCTGCCGCCGCTCCATGCCGAGCAGATCGGCGGCGCGGGCCATGTCGATATCGAGGAACGTGCGGCCCATCAGGAAATTGCTGGCCTCTGCCGCCACGTTCTTGGCCAGCTTGGCGAGGCGCTGGGTGGCGATGACGCCCGCCAGCCCGCGCTTGCGGCCCCGGCACATCAGGTTGGTCATGGCCGCGAGGCTGACGCGGCGCGCTTCCTCGGAAACTTCACCAGCGGCAGCGGGCGCGAACATCTGCGCCTCGTCCACCACTACCAGCGCCGGGAACCACTGTTCGCGCGGAGCATCGAACAACGCGCCCAGAAACTGCGCGGCGCATTTCATCTGGGCATCGATCTCCAGATCGTCGAGCGCGAGGATCACCGAGGCGCGGTGCGCGCGGATGCGTGAGGCCAGGCGCACGATCTCGCCCTCGGCATAGGCACTGCCGTCGATCACGACATGGCCGAACTTCTCGGCCAGACTGACGAAATCGCCTTCCGGATCGATCACCACCTGCTGCACCAGCCCGGCGCTTTCCTCCAGCAGCCGGCGCAGCAGGTGCGATTTGCCGGAGCCGGAATTGCCCTGCACCAGCAGGCGGGTCGCCAGCAGTTCCGTGATGTCGATGGGGATCGGTTCGCCCTGCGGGGTATGGCCGATGATGATGGATGCGCTCACCCGCCGCGTGATGGGCAAGCGCGCAGAGTCGCGCAAGGCGCGGCGGTCGGGTTTTCCAGAGTCGCGGGGCCCATGGCGAGTGCACTCATTTTTGCAACGATCTGTCCGGATCATTGCGTTTGATCGGACAGGCAATGGCGGGCAGGGTCTCAACTCATGCGACGCATGTCGTTTGTCTCTCCCTCCACCCTCTTGCCGACACGGCCATCCTTGGTCGTGTCGGCACCTTTTGCCGCCCGCCCCGCCATCCGAACTCGGCTTGCCGGGAATGCGGCGGCTGCTAGTCTCCGGTCACGCTGATGGTCCCCGAACCCGCCCCGATCCCCCGCACACAGGCCCAGATTGCCGAGGCAGCGCAGGCTCGCGGGCTGACGATCCCTGCGCCATGCGCCGAAGGCGTGGCGGCGAACCTTGCGCTATTGGCGGTCCATGCCGAGCGTCTCCGCACTCCCCCTGATGGCGAAGCGCAATGAAGTCCGCTTCCGCCATTGCTGCAGAGGTGCGCAGCGGGGCAATGAGCGCGCTGGCCGTGGTTGACGATTGCCTCGCCCGCATGGCCTGTGAACCCTATCTCGCGGTGACCCGTGTGCTGGCCAAACGCGCCCGTGACGAGGCGGCGGCGGTCGATGCCGAAGTCCGCGCGGGAGGCGATCCGGGGCCGTTGGCGGGTGTGCCATATGGCGTCAAAGACCTGTTCGACGTGGCGGGTCTGCCAACCACCGCCGGGTCTGCTATATACGCCGATGCGCCGCCTGCCGTGGCCGATGCCGAAGCGGTGCGGCGCATGAAGAGCGCGGGTGCGGTGCTGGTCGCCACGCTCAACATGGACGAGTTCGCCTATGGCTTTGCGACGATCAACGCGGCACACGGCACCACCCGCAACCCGCACGACGCCGCACGGCTGGCCGGAGGCTCGTCCGGCGGCAGCGCGGCAGTCGTCGCGGCAGGGCTGATGCCCCTGGCGCTGGGATCGGATACGAACGGATCGGTCCGCGTGCCTGCCAGCCTCACCGGCCTTTACGGCCTCAAGCCCACCCACGGCGATCTGCCGCTTGAGGGCGTGTTCCCGTTTGCCGAGAGCTTCGACGATACCGGACCTTTTGCCGCCACGGCGGCGGACATGGCAACCGTGTGGGAAGTCCTCTCGGGTCGCAGGGCGGACGCCGAGCCGGTTGGGGCCTTGCGCCTCGGACGGCTCGGCGGCCGCTTTCGCGAGAATGCGGATCCGGAGCAACTCGCCGCCATCGATGCAATCGCGCCCGGTGCCCCGCTGGTGGACCTGCCTGACATCGCCCGCGCCCGCTCCGCCGCGTTCCTCATCACCGCCTATGAGGGCGGACGCCTGCACCGCGAGGCACTGGCCCGCGATGCCATGGCCTTTGATCCCCAAGTGCGCGACCGGTTGCTGGCAGGCGCGCTGCTCCCCGACGATCTCTACGCCGAAGCGCAGGCCTTCCGCGCCGATTACCGCGCCCGGATCGCGCCGCTGGTGGCGCAGTTCGACGTGCTGCTCGCCCCCGCCACGCCCTGCGCCGCACCGACAATCGCCGATCCGCGCATCCTGATCGACGGCGCGCTCAGCCCTGCGCGGGCGGATCTTGGCATTCATACCCAGCCGATCAGCTTCACCGGATTGCCGTCGCTGGCGGTTCCGCTCTACCGTCCGGGGCGTCTGCCGCTCGGGCTGCAATTGATCGGCGGATGGGGCTGCGAGCCGGTGCTGCTGCGCTTTGCCGCGCAGCTTGAAGAACGGGGCGTGATCGGGCCGAGCGCGCCATCTCGGGAATTTCAGGGGGCCATAGTATGACAGGGGATACGGCATGACCGAAGCCAGACCATGGGCGGCAAAGCTGGACCGCTACTTCACCCTGACGGAGCGCGGCACCAACACTCGCACCGAAGTGCTGGCGGGCGTGACCACCTTCCTGACGATGGCCTACATCATCCTCGTCAATCCCTCGATCCTGAGTTCGGCGGGGATGCCGGTGGCCTCGGTAGCGGCGGCGACCTGCTTTGCCGCTGCCTTTGCCTCGATCCTGATGGGCATGGTCGCCAACACGCCGCTGGCACTGGCACCGGGCATGGGCCTCAACGCCTATTTCAGCTTCACCGTGGTGCAGCAGATGGGCATTCCCTGGCCGATCGCGCTGGGCTGCGTGTTCATTTCGGGCGTAGCCTTTCTGGTCCTGACGCTGACCGGGGTGCGGCAGCTGATCGTCTCGGTCATCCCCGTCCACCTGTTCGCGGCGGTGGCGGGCGGCATCGGCCTGTTCATCGGCTTCATCGGCCTCAAGAACGCCGGGATCGTCGTCGCCAATCCGGCGACGTTCGTGTCGCTGGGTGACCTTAAAAGCCCCGGCGCCGCGCTCGCCCTGCTGGGACTGCTGCTGATTTCGGTGCTGAGCGTATGGAAGGTGCGCGGCGCGATGCTGATCGGCATTGTTGCCACCACGCTGCTGGGCTGGCTGGCGGGCATGGTGACCTTTACGCCCGAGCCCTACAGCCTCGATGCGTTGACCGGCACCGCGTTTCAGCTTGATCTGGCGGGCGTGTTCGGCCTCTCCGGCAGCCACGGGCTTGGCCTGTTCGAGATCCTGTTCGTGTTCCTGTTCGTCGACCTGTTCGACAATATCGGCACTCTGGTGGCCGTTACCAAGCGCGCCGGGCTGATGGACGCGGACGGACGCATCCCCAAACTCAACCGCATCCTTATTACCGACGCGACCGCGACCATCGTCGGTTCGATGGCGGGCACCAGCACCGTCACCAGCTATGTCGAGAGCGCGGCAGGCGTGCAGGCGGGTGGGCGAACCGGACTGACAGCGGTGGTGACCGGCCTGCTGTTCCTTGTTGCCATGTTCGCCGCACCTTACGCGCAGCTTGTGCCGCTCGCCGCGACTGCGCCCGCGCTCATCATCGTCGGCGGGCTGATGCTGCTGCCGCTCACTGAAATCGCCTGGGAAGACCCGGCCATCGCCATCCCGGCCTTCCTCACCGTGGCGCTGATCCCGTTGACCTTCTCCATCGCCAACGGCCTTGCTTTCGGCATCACTGCCCATGCCGCGATCAAGCTGCTGCGCGGGTCTGCCGCAAAGACCGACTGGTTCCTGTTCCTTCTCGCGGGCCTGTTCGTGGTCCGCTTCGTCTGGATGAGCGCTGCATGATCCGCACCCTTTGCCTTGCCCTGCTGTCGCTGCTGGTGCTGCCCGCCTCCGCGCTGGCGCAGAAGCTGGACGAGACGCCGCGCACTCTGGTGATGACGGCCTATCAGCCCGAATGGAACGCGCTCGTTCATGACGTCGAGCAGGGGCAGGAGTTCAGCGTCAACGGCATGACCTATCTGTCGGGCACGCTGTCCGGAAAGCCGGTGCTGCTGATGCAGAGCGGCGTCTCGATGGTGAACGCGGCGATGAACACCCAGATCGCGCTGGACCGCTTTACCGTGAAGCGCATCGTCTTTTCGGGCATCGCGGGCGGTGTCGATCCCGGCCTTTCCATCGGCGATGTGATCGTGGCGGAGGACTGGGGGCAGTATCTGGAAGTCAACTTCGCGCGGCCCCGGCCCGGCGGCTGGACCTCACCCGAAAAGATCGATCCCGACGCGCCCGGCAACTGGGAGTTCATGTTCCCGCGCGGCGTCACTGTGGCCAATGCAGGCCAGCCGATGAAGCGGCATTTCACTTTCGCGGTGGACCCGGCTCTGCTTGCCATTGCCCGCAAGGTAGTGCCGAGCGTGACGCTGCAACGCTGCGTGCCGCCCTCCGAAACCGCGCTGCCCGGCTCCGAGCTGTGCCTGCCCAAGCCGCCCAAGATCGTCGTCGGCGGCACCGGGGTCAGCGCCGGCGTCTTCGCCGACAACGCCGAGTTCCGGCAGTACCTGCAGCAGGCCTACAAGGCGCGCGTGCTCGACATGGAAAGTGCGGCGGTGGCGCAAGT
>Ga0068860_100007823_pt1 | contig 10671 bp, 12 predicted proteins | sample KBSSwiS32_FD_66597 | JGI IMG/M metagenome (GOLD analysis project Ga0068860, IMG submission 66597) | Switchgrass rhizosphere microbial communities from Kellogg Biological Station, Michigan, USA - KBS Switchgrass S3-2 | ecosystem: Host-associated > Plants > Roots > Rhizosphere > Soil ...
TTGGAAGTCAAGCCCGAGCAAAACCGCATCTGGTATTTTTATTATGAGGAAGACGGCAGTCAAATACAGTTGCCGATGGAAAGCGTCCTGCATCTGCGCGGCTTGTCCTGCGACGGTATCCTCGGTTATTGCGTCGTCGATTTGATGCGCGAAGCGCTCGGCTTGGCGAAGGCCGAGGAGGAATATCGGGCGCGATTCTTCAGAAACGATGCGCGGCCCGGCGCTATTGTCGAATATCCCGGCAAGATGAGCGACGATGCCTATAAACGCTTCAAAAACGACTGGCAGGACACATATGGCGGTCTCGGCAACAAATACAAGCTCGGCTTTTTGGAACAGGGACTAAAATGGCACGATGTCGGCGTGCCGCCCGATGTCGCACAGTTTATCGAAGGCCGCCACTTCCAACTTGAGGAAATGGCGCGCATTCTCGGCGTCCCGCTGGTCTTGCTGCAATCGACCGAAAAAAGCACGTCATGGGGTACCGGCGTCGCCGAAATCAAGCGCGCTTTCTTGGAAAACTGCCTCTTGGACTGGTTCACGGAGTGGCACGACCGGGTCAATATCTCGCTGTTCACGCCCAAGGAATCGGAAACCTATTTCGCCGAGCATGAGCTGAAAAACTACCTGCGCGCCGATCCCAAGGCCGAGGCCGAAGTCTTGGCGATCATGCGGCAGAACGGAGTCCTCAACGGCGACGAGTGGCGCGAGATAGTCAATATGAACGCGCTGCCGGATAAGCTGGGCAAGAAATACATAGTCATGACCAACATGACGACGCTGGATAAAATCGGCGAGGATGAGCCGATCGATAATGCTCTCACGCCAAGTTCGAACGGCAATGGCAACGGCAAACAGTTGAATGGAGCGGCGCATTGATGCGATCAGTCAAAGACGATTATCCGAAGATGACCGAGTTGGAACGCGCCTGTAAACTGCTGGACGAGCTGTTGTGCCTTATGGGCTCAAACGGACGCAATTTAGATTTGCACTGCCAACGCGAAGCCATGGAGATGATCGCAGCAGCGCGCAAATCCAATCCCGATTATCCAATAACGGTTTGGTTGCTCGACAGACTTCAAGAGCGCGGATTATTGCCGGGCGAAAGGACGGTAATCACTTAGATGATCAAAAAATCCTACCGGATAGACGAGGCGGCTAGAGAGTTCGACGTATCGCCGCGGACGGTCGAGCGGCTTATCCAACGCGGCGAACTCGACTCCTACAAGATCGGCGGCAATCGCAGGATCTTGGCCGAAGAGTTGGACCGCGTGAAAAAAAAAGAGCAATCGAGTCGAAGCGGATAGAGTGTAGGCGCCGCCGGGAACTACTTTGAGAGCCGTTTGGTTACTACCGCGTATCCCTCTTTCGCTCCCGGCTACTAGGCCTTAAACCTTACCAAACCCATTCTCGCCTAGCAAGTCAAAAGATTTTCCGTCAGTTGTACGCAATTGGCGACAATTCCCGACAACCATTAGTAGTAATCTCTTTCCTTTTAAACCCGCATAATAGATATTCGCGCATAGCAATATTTGCTTGACCGCTGACGGGCGGCTTCAGGCGGAAACTAAAGGGCTGATCTGTGCACAGCAGACAGCCCTTTTTTTATGGGGTGAAATGCTAGAGCGCAGAACCTACGAGCAAATCGAGATACGAGCGGTCACCGATGGCGGCTCGCTACGCCTGATCGGCCACGCCGCAGTTTTCAACAAGAAATCAGAAGAGATTTTCGGCTTCCGCGAGATCGTCCTGCCGGGCGCGTTCAGCAACTCGCTTAAAAAAGACGACATTCGCGCGCTTTGGAATCACGACCCGGCCTTTATTCTCGGCCGCAACAAGTCCGGCACCTTGCGCATGCGCGAGGACGAGTTGGGGCTCCGCACCGAGATCGACCTGCCCGACACGCAGCTTGCCCGCGATCTTTACACCAGCGTCAAGCGCGGCGACGTGGATCAGATGTCTTTCGGCTTTCGCACAGTTTCCGACAGTTGGCGCAAAGAGGACGGCGATGTGATCCGCGAGCTAATCGAAGCGCAATTGTTCGACGTTTCACCGGTCACTTATCCCGCTTATCCGCAGACCGACATCAGCGCGCGGTCGTTCTATGAGGCGCGCATGAAAGACTTCGGCACTACGCCCGATCCGGAGGCCGAAGCCAAAGCTAAGGCCGAACTCGAAGCACTGCAGAAAGCGCGCCGGGAGTTTATCACCGCCCGAACACCGAAACCCAATCCATTGTCTTATCGCGAAATTTTAAAACACGCGAAATTGTGACCGGTCATTTCAACCAAAGGAGCTAAACCCATGGCTTTCGATATCATCGAGATGCGCCAAAAACGAAATGAAATCGTCGAGGCGATGCGCAAACTTCAGGACGTATGCGACGAGAGGGGCACTGAATCGGCGGAAGATACCGAAAAAATGGCGGCCATGGAAAAGGACTGCCAAGCCCTTGAACATCGCATTAGCCGCGAGGAAATGCTGCAGCGCGAAGAGGGCAAGTCGGCAGCGTCTACGCTTGAACAACGGGACTCCGACCCGAGCAAGCGATGGAACGGCATCCACACGCCGGTCATCGGCCAGCGCAACCCAAGCCTGCAAGTCATCGACACACACGTCACCAACTTCATGCAGGCGTTCTTACGCTGCGCCAAGCCCAATCCGAAGATCGAGCAGGAGCACAAAGACGCCGCTTCTTTTTTGGGTCAGGACTTCCGCCAGCGCGAAGTCCATATCCCGATCGTCCGAAACTACCGCCAGTTTCAGCAAGAAATCCGCGCGTTGAACGTCGTGACGAGCACCAAAGGCGTCGAGACCATTCCCGAAGGGTTTGTCAGGTCGCTCGACACCGCCATGCTCACGTTTGGCGGCATGCGGCTTGTCTCCGATGTCTTTCGCACTGACGGCGTTGGCGATGTGCCCTGGCCGACCGTGAACGATACCAGCAACTCGGCGGTGATCCTCGACGAAGCAACCGATTTCGGTTCCAGCGTCGACCCGAGCTTCGGCGCGATCGTTTTCCATGCTTTCAAATATTCCAGCAAGCCGATTTTGGTCTCCACCGAATTGCTACAAGACAGCGCCTTCGACATCGGCGCGCGCATCGGCGAAATGCTTGGTATTCGAATCGCCCGCGGTCAAAACGCTCACTTCTCCACCGGAGCGGGCACGACTCTTCCGAAAGGCGTCTTGGTTGCCGGCACGGCCTTTGCCGCCGCCGACAACACGACTATCAGCGCCGACGACTTAATCGGCCTCGAGCATTCGGTCGACCCAGCCTACCGGCCAGGCGCGCGCTTCATGATGCACGACGCGATTCTCGCCGCGGTTCGCAAGCTGAAGGAAAGCACGACCAACGCATTTATATGGCAGCCTGGCCTGCAAGCTGGCGTGCCTGATAGGTTGCTTGGTTATCCCTACACCATCAATCAATCGTTTCCTTCGGCGATCGCCAATAGCGCGAAGATCGTCGCCTTCGGCGATTTCAGCAAGTACAAGATCCGCGACGTCGCGACCTTGCGCTTGATCCGTCTCGACGAACTCTATGCCGCGACTGATCAGGTTGGCTTTATCGCTTACATGCGAAGTGACGGAAATTTGGTCGACGCGGGAACGCACCCGATCAAGTATTTGCAAAATCAGGCGAGCTAAACGCCGCGCGGCTGAAGGAGTTTTTTCGGCGATGTTTGTCATGGCGACGGCGCATGTTCGAAACGAGGACATGCGCCGTCTCTTGAATAAATCAGAGTGCGAGCCCGGCGATATCTTCGACCTGCCGGACGGTTTGGCTGAGGTTTATTTAAAAGAGGGCTGGGTCGTCCCGGCCAACCAGCCTGAAGGCAAGCCGCTGGAAACCGCCGCGCACAGTGGCGCACCGGAGCGGGCAGTTACGCGCCGCGGCGGTATGACGAAAACTTCCCTTAATCCGAAAGAGCCGCCCGGCAAGGATGGATAGTGCAGCGTTACTGCTACGAATACTCGCTTTCACTTATCGCCGCTCCGGTCGCCGAGCCGATCACCGTCGAAGATGCGCAAATCCATCTGCGCATCCCAGACGAAGAAGACGAGGACTTGATCCGGAGCTACATCACGGCGGCGCGAACGTTCTTTGAAGAGCACGACGACCGCAAGCTTTGCACCCAGACTTGGTTAATGACGCTTGACCGGTTTCCTTTGTGGAGCCGGTTTACGTATTCCAACGAAATCGAGATCCCGATCCGGCCGGTCCAGCTTATCAACTCGATTAAATATAACGTTGAAGGCGTGCAACAGACGCTTGACCCGTCGGCCTATCAGGTCGATAGCCGGTCTTTCCTGACCAGAATCCGCCCGGTTTTTAATACGACCTGGCCGGCGGCGCGCTGCGTCATGAATGCGGTGGAGATAGAATTCGTTTGCGGCTACGGCGACGCGACGACGACAGCAGATGCAGGCTTCGACGGCACCAACTATTTTTTAACCTTGACGCCGAGCTGGGCGACCAACGCCACGCCGAGCGCGAAGACGACCGCGGGCTTTCATATCGCCTTCGATCAGGCCGCGCCCGCCTCAGCGACTCTCGATGTCTTGGTCCAAGCCGGTTCGCCGCTGCAGACGCTGGCGCGGAAGGTCTTTTCGATTACTCAGACTGCGACGTCTGCCGATCTGACCTTTGACACGACTTTACCGACGCCGTCCAACATCGTCGGCGGCATCCCGATGCACCTTAAACAAGCCCTGCTGCTCCATATCGGCCACTTGTATGAGAACCGTGAGGATACCATTGCCGGTATCACGATGATGTCAATTCCGATGGGTTATGACGCCTTGGTCGGCGCAAACAGGCGCTTGCATGTATGAGCAATGAGAGCCGGGAGATTGCGATTTCGCATCGAAGTGCAGGAGGCGGTCGAAACGAGAAACACCGTCGGCGAAGTGACGCAGTCGTGGGAGTGCATAAAGAAAATTTGGGCGGCGATCGATCCGATCAGGGGCGATGAGCAGTTTACGATGATGCAGGCCAAACCGACCATCGACACCAAGATCACCGTTCGATCACTAGCGGCGCGCGGCGTCACGCCGAAACATCGCTTTGTCTACGGCGATAGGGTTTTCGACATCGATGCGACGATAGATTGGCAAAGCCGGGGCATTTTCAGCGAGATTTACTGCAAGGAACATGCGTGAATGGAGAGGTACAAGAGTACAAGGGGTAAAAGAGTAAAAGAGATCCGGACCCTTTAACTTTTGTACTCTTTTACACTTTTTACAGTTTTATGATGAATGTCACCGTCAAAGACGCCAAGCTGCAGATTTTCAAGCTGCGCTCACGCTTCTTGAAGCTGCAACGGACGGTGATCGCCGAGGCTCTGCTCGAGGCGTCGCAGCCGATCGTCACCACTGCGCAAGGGCTCGCGCCGGTATTGAGCTCGCCAAAACGCGGACGCCAGGTCGGCCAGTTGCGCGGGCGCATCGGGCCGACACTTTTAAAGCGAGGTACTGGCTTTGCGGTCGCCATCGGGGCCGTTCGTTTCAGCAAGAGCGACAAGCAGTTTCCCTTTTGGGACCGCTTTCAAGAGCGCGGCTTTCGGGCGATGGGGCGCGCTAATCGCAAGACGGCCAAGCGGTTCACGGTGGTCGCGGGCAAAAACTTTTTAAAGAAGGCCGGCGAACAGAACTTTCGTAAGTCTGAACAGATATTCGCCGCGCGGGTTTTCAAGCGGTTCGAGGAAATCCAAGAGGCCGGTCAGGCGGCAGGGCTGGTTTAACGTGAACGATGCTGATCGAAGAGGCGCTTTATACCTTGCTATCGACCGACGCGGATATCGTCGAGATCGTCGCGGATCGGATTTACCCGGTGACAATGCCCGAACTGGAAAAAGGCAAGACCTTTTATCCGGCGTTGCTGTTTACCTTGACAAACCGCGAACGCCAGCAGACGCACAACGGGCCGACGCCTTTGGTGCGCTCGCACTTCACCTTGAGCTGTATCGGGCCGAGATACTTCGTGGTCAAGGGTTTGGCGCAGGCAGTCCGGATCGCACTCAACGGCAAGTCGACGGCGCTGTCGGCGATTTACGAGGACTTGGTCAAGGGTATCTTTCTGGAAGACGAGGACGACGAATACTTGTTCGACGAAGTCGAGGCGCTTTCGCTTTATCATGTTCCGCTTAATTTCGTGATCCAACATTGGGAGACGCTGACCGCATAGGGTCTTAAATAGTCATAAGGGAGAAAAATCATGGCATCAGAAGCAGAATGGGCACAAGGAGACGAGATCAGGATGGGCGACGGCGCAGAGCCGACCGAGGCTTTCACCGAGATTCCCGAACTCAGAAACATCTCGTTTAATCGCGGTACGAGGGTCAAGGTCGACACCACGCACCATCAGTCGGTCCGACCCTATCGCGACAACATCGCGACGTTTCTGGACAACGGCCAGATCACGGCCGACGGCAACTTCCTGCCTAATAATCAGGTCCATATGGATCTCGAAGGCCATCTCGCCGACGACCTGCCGACGACCTTTCAATACGTCGTCCATGCGACCGACGGCGATGTGATCTATCAGGGCAAAGCCTGGGTCTCTCAGGTCAATCCGACCAGCAACTTCGACGATGCCCGGCGCATGTCGTTGGTTCTTGACGTCACCGGATCGTGGCCGCGCGTAGCGGGTAGTTAAAGTAAACCGACCCGGATGAGCGTTTGGTATTGCGCCAGCTGCTTACGAGTGTTCATGGGTTCACTACGGGCAAACATTTGCACGAACTGTTGTTCAGATTTAGAGCGGGCGGAACTTGTTTTGGATCATGCCGAAGGGATGAAGATTATTCCGGTTGAAAGTTATGAATGTCATTGAACCGATAGAGATTGTCTTGGACAAGCCGCGGAAGTTGATGCTCGGCCATTGGGGTCTTTATACCGCCGAGATGGAGATCAACAAGCAGCGCGGCGCCAAGCCCGAAGAGCACGTCGCCATCGATTTCATGATGGTCGACGCTTACAACCGGATTTTTCTAAAGACCGGCCTGCTGCCGCTCGACCTGATGGTCTGCGTGCTGTGGGCCGGGCTACTGCACGAAGATCCGAAAATCACCAAAGAAAAAGTCGCCGCGCTGATGGACCAGTCGCAGCTCTCTCGCGCCGATCTAAGCGCAAAGGTCTGGGCGGCGTACTTCAGCAGCTCCAAAAATTCCTTGAAGGTCAGCACCGAATCCGACGATGTAGGGGCGCGTCAAGATGCGCCCGCAGAAGACGGTGAAAAAAAAACCGACAAGACTTCTGGCTCGAACTCTGGTCCGCAGGGCGGATTACATTAGGACTTAGCGACGACGAGTTTTGGAAAATCACGCCGATAGAGTTTCACGCGCTAATGCAGCGATGGAAAGAAAACGAAAACCGCAATTATCTGCGCGCCGGCACGATAGCCGCAGCCGCGCTTAATCCCTACCGCAGCAAAGAACGCAGCGAGCCCTTCACAGCGTTCGATTTTTTCAACCTACCGCGGCCGCCCAAGCCGCGCCTGACCAGAGAAGAGTTAATCGCCCGCGCCGACCGCTTTTTTTCCGAGCACAATTCCAACTTCATCAAGCTCGAAGGGCGCAAGAAGAAACGGAGCAACGGATAAGTGGCGACCACGGTCGGGAATGTCATTTTTCAAATCTCTGCGGACCTGAAAAACGTCCAGGGGCAGCTTCGTACTTTAGAAAGCAATTTTCAGTCTAGTTTTTCCAAAATCTCGGGTATAGCCAGCAGCGCATTCGGCGCCATCGGTCTGAGTCTCAGCACCGCGGCCATTGTCGGATTCGTCAAGACATCGGTCAGCGAGATCGGCAAGCTGCAGGACGTTTTTGAGCGCACTGGCATTTCCGCCGACATTCTTTTAAAGCTCAAGCCGATCCTAGAGAACACAGGCAGCTCGGTCGAAGAGTTCGCCAACAGCGTCAACGCGATGCAAAAGTCGCTGGTCGACGGCTCGGCCGACACCATTGCGGCGTTTCAAAAGGTCGGCATTGCCGCCGGCGAAATCCTCAAGCTCGCCGAAGATCCGGAAGAGTTACTGGACAGGGTCGCGAAAGGACTCGCCAACGTTGCCACACAGACCGAGCGAGTTGCCATCGCCCGGGAATTAGCCTCGCGCGCGGGCGCACGCATCGCGCCGGCATTGTTGGAACTCGCCAAGGGCGGCGGGCTCGATACTGTACGTGGGCAAAAATCGATCATATCGAAAGAAGAGATCGCCGCGATAGACGAAGCCGGCGACGCGCTCAATACTTTTAAAATCAAGGCGCAAGCCGTTGCCGCTCTGAGTTTTGTTCAGGTCCTGCAAGGCTTCAAAGACCTGGTTCAATACATCCAAGAGCATCCGATCAGGTTTATTTTTAATCTCGACGGCAGTGCTCTGGAAATTATCGGCAAAGCCCGTCAACTCCGCGAGGATGTCGCCAAAGCCACCGTCGGGTCCCAACTTGGCGGTGCCGGTAAATTGGGGCTGGTCGAAGGTACGGCGCCAGGGCTCAAAGAAACCAACGCACAACGCGATTTCAAGAAAGCCCTTGACGAACAGATCGACGGGCTCAAATCGCAAGTCCTCGCTTTAACGTCGAGCAAAGAAGCGGCCATCGCCAACGCCGCCGAGATCATCAAGACCAAGGCCGCGACCATCGGCCTGACCGAGTCCAGCGAAGAGCTCACCAAGCGGCTAAACGAGTTCAAGGCGCAAAGTCTCGCTATCGCGCAGGGCCAGCTCGCCGAGCAGATCACCAAGCAGAACCAGAACCTCGAAGTGCAGATCGCCGCCATGACGGACGGCAAGGCCGCCGCGGAACAGCTGGCGCTGAAATATTCGCTGCTCGACGCCAAGCTCCAAGACATCGGCCCGGCGGCGCAGGCTGCGGCAGAAAAACAGCGCCAACTGAACGACGCGCAGGCGCAAGCATTCGTCCCGCAGACCAAGCGCGAGCTCGGCGAGGATATAGAGACTGCAAGGGCCAAGCAGGTCACGCTCGGCATCACCTTCAATGCCGACGAAGCCATCCGCACTGCTATTGAATCCGCCATAGATAAGCTTGTCAGCAATCCAGACCCGCGGGTGAAGAAACTCGCCCTTGAAGCTGCGCTGGAATTAAAACCGCAACTCGACGCCTCGCGGCTGAAGTCGATTCAAACCGAACTCGGCTTGTCGCTCGGCCTGGATAAAGAATTCAGCCAAGTTTTAAACCAAACCTTCACCAATACGTTCGACGTCGCCGCGAACAAGGTTCAGGCGCTGGAAAAAGCGCTCGGCGATGCGCGCCAGCGCGGTGTTGATCCCTTGAATGAAGGCGTGCAGGAAATCGGCCGGCGGCTCGATGCCGCTCGCTTCGAGCAATCCGCCAGTGAGTTAGCAAAAGACTTTCAGATTGCATCGACCCAGGCGGAAGTCTTTGGCCGCTCATTCGATTTAGGCTCGGCCAATATTCAGGCGATAGAAACGCAACTCAATCGGCTCGCGACCGGCGGCCTGAAGTCGTCAAACGAGCAAATGCAGCAACTCGCGGCAGCGCTGCGCGATGCCAAGGTCTCTGACGTTTTTAGCGATCTTGGCAAAGACCTGGAAACTGCCGCGCGCGAAGCAGAAGTGCTCGGCGGCGCCGTTGATTTGCCCGCCGATGCGATTGATCGCTTGACCGATGCCATCAAGCGATTGATCGCTGAGGGCATCGACCCGCTCGACCCCAAACTCCAAGGTTTAAAAGCCCAGCTCGAGGACGCCAAGGCCGCCGAGCATTTCGCTGATGCGTTTCAAGGCATCGCGCGATCCGGCCTTGACGCGCTGACCGATCTTGCCGATGGGGCGAAGATCAAGGACGTAGCGAAGAGGCTTGCCAGCAATATCAATCGGGCCATTACCGACGCGCTGATAACCAAGCCGTTCGAAGATTGGATCCGGAAGCAGACCAATGAATTATTTGGCGGCGTTCTCAAGCTGCCTATTCCCGGCGCAGCCGCAGCCGGGCAGAGCGTGGGTATTCCCGGTGCAGTCGGACAAGCCGCCGGCGCGGCCGGTCAGACTCAGTCGGCGGTTGCGGCGACTCAGATTCAAGCGGTAGCGACGACATCAACGGCGGGCATTCAATCTACTGTCGCTGTCGCTCAGACGGCAATCACGACTCTGGGCACGACTACGGAAGCCAGCATATCGGCTCTGCAAGCCGTAGCGATCGCGGCGATCCAAGCGGCAGCTGCTGGACAAGGCGCATCGTCGGCTCTGGGCGGCGCCGCCAATATCGGCTCTCTATTCAGCGGCGGGACTGCGGCCGCCAGCACCGCGGCAGGTAGCGAATTCGCTGCGGTCGGCGCGGATGAGATTTTTTCGCTGTTTCCGGCGGTATTGCACAAGGGCGGTCTGATCGATGCGACCCTGCCAATCGTCCGTTTTCACGACGGCGGCATCATGGGCGGCGGCAAGATCATGGCGCAACCCGGCGCAGCGCAAGAATTAAAACCCGGCGAGCGCATGATCATCGCGGAGGATGGCGAAGTCGTTTTCAGTAAAGAGGCAGTGCGTGCAATTGGCGAGCAAAGATTGCTTAAAGCCAACGACGAGAAAAAGCTCTGGCCGAAATATCACGACGGCGGAATGGTTCATCCTGAAATCCGCTATGCAGTCAACGTCGAACGTTACCACGACGGCGGCTCGGTGTCGTTGGC
>Ga0068860_100007827_pt1 | contig 10669 bp, 10 predicted proteins | sample KBSSwiS32_FD_66597 | JGI IMG/M metagenome (GOLD analysis project Ga0068860, IMG submission 66597) | Switchgrass rhizosphere microbial communities from Kellogg Biological Station, Michigan, USA - KBS Switchgrass S3-2 | ecosystem: Host-associated > Plants > Roots > Rhizosphere > Soil ...
AGCACCGCCTGGTGGTGGTGGCCGAGAACCACTCGGTGATCGGCGGCCTCGGCGAGGCGGTGGCGAGCGCGCTGCTGCGCCACCGCGTCCAGCCCGCGGGCTTCCAGCTCGCCGGGTTGCCCGACGCCTTCCTCGACGCCGGCGCCCTGCCGACGCTGCACGACCGCTACGGCATCAGCCGTGAGGCGCTCGCGACGCGGATCAAGGGCTGGCTCGCCTGAACCTTCGAACGAGAGATCGTCATGTCCTCATCCTCCGAGACGCGGCTGGCCGACGCCATCCGCTTTCTCGCCATCGACGCCATCTTGCGCGCCGGCGAAGGCCACCAGGGCGTTCCGCTCGGCATGGCCGAGATCGCCACCGCGCTGTACACGCGGCACCTCAAGTTCGATGCCGCCGATCCGACCTGGCCCGACCGCGACCGCGTCGTCCTCTCCAACGGCCACGGCTCGATGCTGCTCTATGCCCTGCTGCACCTGAGCGGCTACGAGCGCATCGGCATCGAGCAGGTGAGCACGTTCCGCGACTTCGGCTCGCGCTGCGAGGGTCATCCTGAATTCGATATCGCCTCCGGCATCGAGGTCACGACCGGTCCGCTCGGCCAGGGCATCGCCAACGCCTTCGGCATGGCGGTCGCCGAGGCCTACCTCAATGCGCGCTTCGGCACCGGCATCGTCGACCATCGCACCTACGCCTTCGTCGGCGACGGCTGCCTGCAGGAGGGCATCGGCCAGGAAATGATCTCGCTCGCGGGGCACCTGAGGCTGGGCAAGCTGACCCTGCTGTGGGACGACAACCGCATCACCGACGACGGCGTGACGGGCCTGTCGATCAGCGAAGATGTCGCGGAGCGCTTTCGCGTCGCCGACTGGCACGTCGTCGAAGTCGACGGACACAACGTCGAGGCCGTGTCGGCGGCGCTCGCCGCCGCCAAGGCCGACCCGCGGCCGTCGCTCATCGCCTGCCGAACGATCATCGCCAAGGGCATCGCCCGGCTCCAGGGTCAGCGCGGCGGCCACAGCGCCAAGCTGTTCGCCGAGGATGCCGCCGTGGCGCGCCAGGAGCTCGGCTGGTCGGCGCCGCCATTCGAGGTCCCTGCCGACGTGCTGGCCGGCTGGCGCGACGCCGGCCGGCGCAGCCGGCCCGAGCGCGAGCGCTGGCAGGCCCGCGTCGATGCCCTGCCGATCGCCGAGCGCGCCGAATTCGAGCGCATCGTCGCCGGCGAGCTGCCCGAAGGCTGGCGCGACGTGCTGCTCGACTACAAGCGCGGCGCGCTCGATCGCGCGCCGCTAGCCAGCGGCATCTTCATCTCGGCCGAGATCAACGACCTGCTCGTCGACCGCATGCCCGAGCGCATGGTCGGCTGCGCCGACCTCGAGGCGCCAACCAACCACAAGCGCCGCCTGACCGCGTTCACGGCGCAGGATCGGCACGGCGCCTACGTGCACTGCGGCGTGCGCGAGCACGTGATGGGGGCGATGGCCAACGGCATGGCGGCGCACGGCGGGATCGTGCCGATGGCCGTGACCTACCTCGCGTTCTCCGACTACGAGCGCCCGGCGATGCGAATGGCCGCGCTGATGGGGCTGCCCGTGAAGTTCGTGTTCAGCCACGACTCGATCGGCATCGGCCGCAACGGGCCGACGCATCAGCCGGTCGAGATCCTGGCGGCGCTGCGGGCGATGCCGAACATGCTGGTGCTGCGCCCGGCCGATGCGATCGAGGCGGCCGAATGCTGGGAGATCGCCTTCGAGCATCGCAGCGGGCCGGCGACGCTCGTGTTCGCGCGCCAGGCGCTGCCGAACGTTCGCCGCATGCACACCAGCGCGAACCTGTCGCGGCGCGGCGCGTACGTGCTCGCCGAGGCCGAGGGCGGATCGCGCGAGGTCACGCTGCTCGCCACCGGCTCCGAGGTGGCGCTCGCGCTGGCCGCGCGCGACGCGCTGCAGGCCGCCGGCACGCCGACCGCCGTGGTCTCGATGCCGAGTTGGGAGCTGTTCGCGGCCCAGGACGCCGCCTATCGGTCGAGCGTGCTCGGGGCGGGGACCGTGCGAGTCGCGTGCGAAGCCGCGCTTCGCTTCGGCTGGGACCGCTGGCTCGGCGAGCGCGGCGGCTTCGTCGGCATGACCGGCTTCGGCGCCTCCGGGCCGGCCGAGGTGCTGTACCCTCATTTCGGCATCACGCCCGAAGCCATCGTCGCCGAGGCGCGACGCCTGCTCGTCACTCGTCCGGAGCCCGTCAGCGCATGAGTCATCGCATCGTCTTCCTCGACCGCGCGACGATCGCGCCGCAGATCCGCGTCCGCCCGCCGTCGTTCGCCCACGAGATGGTCGCGCACGGCGAGACCCGCCCCGACCAGGTCGTCGAGCGCCTCGCCGGCGCGTCGATCGCCATCCTCAACAAGGTGCCGATCACCGCCGCGGCGCTGGAGCGCCTGCCAGCGCTGAAACTCGTCGCGGTCGCGGCGACCGGCACCGACTGCGTCGACAAGGCGGCCTGCGCCGCGCACGGGATCGCCGTCAGCAACATCCGCGGCTATGCGATCAACACGGTGCCCGAGCACACCTTCGCGCTGATCCTTGCGCTGCGCCGCAACGTGGTGGCATACCGCGAGTCGGTGCTGGCCGGGCGCTGGCAGCAATCGGGCCAGTTCTGCTTCTTCGACCATCCGATCCGCGACCTGCGCGGCTCGCGGCTCGGCATCATCGGCGAGGGCGTTCTCGGCCAGCGCGTCGCCGATCTCGGGCGCGCCTTCGGCATGGTGCCGATGTTCGCCGCGCACAAGGGCAAGAGCGGGCTGGGGCCTCTCTACACGCCGTGGCATGAAGTGCTCGAGACGAGCGACGTCATCACGCTGCACTCGCCGCTCACGCCGGAGACGCGCGGCATGATCGCGATGCCCGAGTTCGAAGCGATGAAGCGCAAGCCCCTGATCGTCAACACGGCGCGCGGCGGCCTCGTCGACGAGGCCGCACTGGTGCGCGCGCTCGACGCCGGACTCATCGCCGGCGCGGGCTTCGACGTCGTCGACGGCGAGCCGCCCCGGCCCGACAACCCGCTGATGCGCGCCGCCGCGCGCCCCAACGTGATCCTCACGCCGCACGTCGCCTGGGCCTCGGACGAAGCGCAACAGGCGCTGGCCGATCAGCTGATCGACAACGTCGAGAACTTCGTCGCCGGTCGGCCGACGAACCTGGTCGGCGGCGCTTACTGACGCGGGCCGCGCCGCGAGCGTTCGCGCCGGCATCGGGCCGGCACTACTTCTTCGTCAGCAGCAGCTGTCCCGCCTTCTGGAGCCGACCTTTCAGGCCGCTCGCGATCAGGCCGAGAACGCCGGGCAGCTGGATCTCCATCGTGACCGCGGCGTCGCCGACATCGATGACACCGGCCACGGTCTGAGCCAACGTCGCGACGCTGAAGACAAGCCGGTCGCCCTCCCAGCGTTCGCTGCAATGGCCGACGCCGCCGGGCAACACGCGGATCATCTTCGCGAAACCGCTCTCGATGCGGCGGCGCGCTTCGGCGCGGCCGAGCTGGTGGGGGATGCTCACGGTGAGGGGTGTGGCCATGCGTGCGAGGGTGCCGCTAAGCTCGACACCCTGCAAGCGACCCGGGATCGAGCGTGCTGTCCAGCCGTTGGGCCGAGAATTTCGGACCGAGCGACGCCCGAGACGGGATCATCGTATGAACACGGTTCGCGCATTCCGCATGAGCAGCGTTCTGCTCGGGGCCGCCCTGAGCGCCTGCGTGCAGCCGACACCACGGCCTGCCGACAACCCCGCCGGATCCGCCGAAGCCCACGTCGCGCGCGCTCGCCAGCTCGCAGGCGCCGACCTCGGCTACCTCATGCGGCTCTGCCAGCCCCAACCCGCCGAGCGCGCGACGCCGAGCGCGGCGATGGACGACGGAATGCGCAAGCTGATCGCCCGCCCCGCGCCGGCACCCATGCAGGTGTTCGACAACCTGTACTTCGTGGGCGGCGACTGGGTCAGCGCCTGGCTGCTGAAGACGTCCGACGGCCTGATCCTGATCGACGCGCTCAACAACGCCGAAGAGGCGGCCGCGGTGATCGAGGGCGGCATGGCCAGGCTCGGCCTCGATCCGCGCCAGATCAAGTACATCGTCGTGACGCACGGCCACGGCGATCACTACGGCGGCGCCGGCTACCTGGTCGGCAAGTACCGCCCGCGCGTCGTCGCGAGCGAAGCGGACTGGAACATGATGCACGGCCAATTGGAGTTCGATTCAGCCGCCTGGGACCGACCGCCCGCGCGCGACATGGCTGTCCGCGATGGCGACAAGCTGACCTTGGGCGACACGACCCTGACGTTCCAGGTCACGACGGGCCACACGCTCGGAACGCTGTCTCCGACCTTCGACGTCCGGACCGGCGGGCGGACGCATCACGCGCTCTTGTGGGGAGGCACGTCGTTCAACTTCGGCAAGGACTTCAGCCGGCTGCGCAGCTATTCCGCGAACACCGAGCGCATGCGCGCGCTCACGGCACAGACGGGCATCGACGTCTTCCTCTCGAATCACTCGGAGTGGGACGGCTCGATCGAGAAGATGAACCGCCTGCGTGGCGGCGGCGCGTCCGGCAGTCATCCGTTCGTCGTCGGGCCGCAGACGGTCGACCGGGCGCTGCAGGTCATGGACGAGTGTGCGCGCGCGCAAGCCGATCGCTTCGGGTTCCCGTGATCGCCGCTCAATCGGCGAGCCGCGCCAGCGAGCGCAGCGCGTCCGGTGTCGTGCTCGGGAAGCCGAAGAACTCGAGGTAGGCCGGGATCTGCTCGAACAGCATGTCCGAGCCGACCTGGAAGCGGCAGCCGCGATCGGCCGCCGCGGTCAGGAACGGCGTCATCTCGCGCTTCATCACGACTTCGGCGACGAACGTGGTCGACGCGATCCGCGCCACGTCCATCGGCATCGCATCGCCGTCGGTCATTCCCAACGGTGTCGCATTGACGACGATGTCGAACCCGGCCGGATCGCTGGCACCGGTTCGAACCGGGAGCGCCGGATAGTGCGAGCGCAGCCGCGCAGCGAGTGCTTCGGCCGCGTCGGCGCGCACGTCGAAGAGGACGATCGACCCCGCGGCGGCTTGCGCGAGGGACGCCGCGATCGCCGAGCCGACGCCGCCGGCGCCGACGACGAGCGCGCGGGCGCCGTCGACGACGCAGCCTTTGCGGCGCAGGCCACGAACGAAGCCCTCGCCGTCGAACAGGTCGCCGACCAGTCGGCCGTCCTCATCGCGGCGCACCGCGTTGCACGCGCCCGCGATCTCCACCGCCGGCGAGCGAACGTCGAGCAAGGGCACGGTGCTCGCCTTGTGCGGCATCGTGACGAGTGCGCCGCGGATGTTCTCGAGGGTGAACAGCGCGCGCAGGAACGCCGGGTAGTGCTCGGCCCGGCATCCCATCGGAACGACCACCGCGTCGATCCCGGCCCGTTCGAAATGAGGGTTGTAGATCATCGGCGCCTTGAACGCGTGCGTCGGCCAGCCGATGTGGGCGATCAACGCTGTGGTTCCGCGAATCATCGAAGCGGGCTCCTCGAGACCTAGAATCCGAACCTCATTCTGACTGACGGAACGCACCATGAAATCGAAACTGATCCGGCTCACCGCGATGTTCTCGCTGCTCGCCGCCGGCGGCGCGGCGCTCGCCCAGGACATCCAGGAACGGACGATCCGGTTCGGTCACCTGAACAACGCCGACCATCCGACCAGCGCGGGGGTCAAGAAGTTTGCCGAGCTCGTGGCCGCCAAGAGCGGCGGCAAGATCACCGTGAAGGAATATCCGAGCAGCCAGTTGGGCAACGAGCTGCAGCAGCAATCGGCGCTGCAGGGCGGCGTCCAGGAGATGCTCGTGGCGTCGACCACGTCGCTGGCCGGCATCGTCAAGGAATTCGGCCTGTTCGACTTCCCCTTCCTCTTCAGCAACGCCCGCCAGGCCGACGCCATGGTCGACGGCCCGCTGGGCAAGATGATCAGTGGCAAGCTGGCCGAGAAGGGCGTCGTCGTGCTGGGCTTCTTCGACCTCGGGTTCCGCAACGTCACCAACGGCAAGCGGCCCATCACCAAGGCCGAGGACCTGGAAGGCCTGAAGCTGCGCGTCATCCCGAACCCGGTGTTCCTGGAAACCTTCAAGACCTTCAAGGCGAACCCGATCCCGATGCCCTTTGCCGAGTTGTACGGCGCGCTCGAAAGCAAGGCCGTCGACGGGCAGGAGAACCCGTATTCGGTGATCCTGTCGAGCAAGTTCTACGAAGTGAACAAGTACGTCAGCGCCACCAATCACGTGTACGCGACCAACCCGGTCCAGGTCAGCAAGCGTTTCTGGGACAAGCTGTCGCCCGCGGAGCAGAAGCTGCTGCAGGACGCCGCCATCGAAGCGCAGAACTACCAGCGCGTGGTCAGCCGCGAGGCCGCCGGCAAGGCCGTCGACGAGCTCAAGGCCAAGGGCATGGCCTACAACGAGATCGCTCCCGCCGAGCTGGCCCGCATGCGCGCCGAAGTCAAGCCGGTGCACGACAAGTTTGCGGCCTCCTACGAGCCGGCCGTGGTGAACCTGTTCAAGAGCGAGCTCGAACGGGTCTCCAAGCTCTGACGGTCGCTCGGCCTTCGGCGATCGGGTGATCAGACCGCACCGCCCAGCGGGATAATGCGCGGCAGGGCGGCGAGCCCGACCCTGCAGCGGTAACCTCCGGCGGGCGCACGTCCCGCCGCTCGCGGGGGCCGCCCCGCGCGCTGGCCCCTCTCGGTGCGCCAGTCCGACCCGCCCGCGCTCCCCGCGCCTCGCTGCTTCCCCTCCTCCCCTCCTGATGCTCGGATCCTCCAAACCCATTCCCTTCGACCCCTATGGCCGGCGCCGCTCGCGTCGCGGCCTGCCGCGCTGGCTCGTGCTGCTGCTGCTCGGCATCGTCCTCGGTGCCGCGGCGGTGGTCTACGTGCAGGAACGCCACCTGCCGCCGCGACTCGGGGCCGAAGCCTCGACCCGGCTGCGCGAATCGTTCGAGCGCGCCGATGCCGAGCGGCAGCGGCTGCAGGCCGAGCTCACCGCGACCGCCGAGCGGCTGCGCGGCACGCTCGACGAGAACAAGCGCCTCGCCTCCGAAGTGGGCGCGCGCGGCGAGGCCGTGCAGCACCTGCGCCAGGACATGGCCTCGCTCGTCGCTGCGCTGCCGCCCGATCCGCGCAACACGCCGGTGGCCGTGCGTGCCGCGCGCTTCGAGGTGCAGGGCGATGCGCTGGCCTACCACGTCGTGCTGTCGCGCGAGCACGCCGGCAAGAATCCGTTCGGCGGCGTGATGCAGCTCGTCGTCGCCGGCGCCTCGGGGCGCGCCAACGACACGGTGGCGCTGGCGCCGGTGCCGATCTCGGTCGGGCTCTACGAGACGGTGCGAGGAAGCCTGCCGTTGCCGCAGGGCTTCAAGCCGCGCCGGACGACCGTCCAGGTCCTCGACAAGGTCGGCGGCAAGCTCGTCGGGATGCGCGTGATGAACGTCAATTGATTGCGGCAGGGATCGCGCAGCAGCGTGGGGCGGTCGAGTGCACGGGGCATGCCCGGTGCTGACGAGGGTCGCACCCCCTTCATCCGCCTGAGAGCTTGCTCTTGAAGCCTGCGCTCGCCAGCAGCGAGACGAGCAGCTCGCGGTGGTCGCCCTGGAACTCGAGCGTGCCCGACTTCACCGTGCCGCCGGTGCCGCACGCGGACTTCAATCGTTTCGAGAGCGCCGCGAGCGCGGCCTCGTCGAGCGGCAATCCGGCCACGACGGTCACCGTCTTGCCGCCTCGTCCGCGCACCTCGCGGCGGATTCGGGCGGTGCCGTCGCCGGCCGGCACCGCACGTGCGGTCGACGGCGCGCACTTGCAACTCCCCGCTGCTTCGCGACACGTGGGGCACATTCGGCCCGCGTCGGTCGAATAGACGAGGCCGCCGCGAGACTGGCGCTTTGGCATCGGGGCATTCTGCCGATGCCGCGCTCGGGTGCACGCCTGGGGGCACCTGCCGCGACTTGCGATACCGACACGCGCTCCGTAGCATGAACCGATGACCGTGACCACGAACGACCGCGCAGAGGTATGAAGATTCTGGTGGTCGGCGCCACTGGAGTCCTCGGGCGATCGGTCGTTCGGCGCCTTCTTGCCGCCGGCGTGGCGGTGCGTGCCCTGGCCCGGACGCCCGAACACGCAGCAGGTCTCGCGAACCAGGGCGCCGAGGTCGTCGAGGGCGACCTCGTCGACGCCGGATCGCTCGAGCGTGCCTGCGCGGGCACGGATCGCGTGCTCGCGGCGGCCCACTCGCTGCTCGGCCGCGGCCGCTATCGCTCGGATCGCGTCGACGGCGCCGGCCATCGCGCGCTCATCGACGCGGCCCGCGCGGCGGGAGTCGAGCGCTTCGTCTACACATCCGCCGCGAACGCGTCGCACGATCATCCGGTCGACTTCTTCCGCACGAAAGCCGCGATCGAGGACTACCTGCGCACGAGCGGCATCGCTCACGTGATCCTGCGGCCCACGGCATTCATGGAGCACCATGTCCACGAGTTCAACGGCAAGTCCGTGCTGGCGACGGGGCGGGCCCGGCTGATCGGCACCGGCGAGAAGAAGCGCAACTTCGTCGCCGCCGACGACGTCGCGCAGTACGCGGTCGTGGCGCTGACCGCCGAGCCGATGCCCTCGCAGCCGATCGAGATCGGCGGTCCCGCGAACCTCACCAATCGCGAGATTGCCGAGCTCTACGCCAGGACGGCCGGCGTCCCTCTGCGCATTTCTCGCATGCCCGCGCCGGTGGCGCGCTCTCTCGCGCTGCTCGCGTCGCCCTTGCACGACGGCGTGGCCCGCCTGCTCAAGCTGCTCGCGCTTCCGGACGACGCCTTCCCGGAGACGTTCGACGATGCCGAGTTGCGCGCGAGATACCCGGGCATAGCGTCGACGACCGTCGAGGACTTCGTGCGGGCGCGTGTGGCGGAGGGACGCAACGTCCGGTCAGCCTGACCCCGAGCCTGAGCGCCGAGCCAGGTGCTTCCAGGGTTCGGATCGCCACGCAGCCGGCGACCACAGCGGTCGATTCGTGCTTCCCGGCGTGCGCTTCGTCGCAAGCCATGTCGTTCCGTCGCCGTCGGTTCCGACAATGGCAACACCACGACGATGCGGACAACCCCATGACCTGCCTCCTTCGGCGCATCCTGGCCTCGCTGGCCACCATGCTCATCGCAGCGCACGCGCACGCCTACGAGGCCGGCTGGATGCAGATCCAGGTGGCGGGCACGACAGCGGATGCGCCGACGACGACGGTCGCCCTGTATTACCCGACGATGGCCGCGCCGCGAGCCATCGCCATGGGACCGTTCGCGCTCAACGTCGCCATCGCCGGCAAGCCGGTCGACAAGGTCAAGGCGCTGATCCTGCTCAGTCACGGCATCGGCGGCAGCGAGCTCGGGCACAGCGTCCTGGCGCAAGCCCTCGCCCGGAACGGCTATCTGGTCGCGGCGCTCCGTCATCCCGGCGACAACTGGCAGGACCGGTCCCTGATCGAGAAGACTCCCGAGCGCTACTTCCCGGAGCGGCCGCGGCAGGCTTCTCGGGTCATCGACGCGATCCTGGCCGATCCGGCGTGGAAGGAGCGGATCGCGAGCGACAGCCGCGGGCCTCGCGTGGGTGCGCTCGGACATTCGGCCGGCGGCTACACGGTGCTGGCGTTGGCGGGAGCCACGCCGGATCTGACCCGGATGAGGAAGCACTGCATGGCCGAAGCAGCCGAAGACCCGATCTTCTGCGGCATCGCCCGCTCGGGCGGTGCGATGCCGTCGCCATCACCACCGGCCACGCCCTCGCTCAAGGACGAGCGCGTTCGAGCGATCGTCGCGCTCGCCCCCGCGGGTGCGCCGCTCACGGCCGAATCGCTCGCGGCGGTTCAAGCGGCGACCCTGATCTACTCGGCAGACCTGGACCGTTTCCTGGTGCCGCGGTTTCATGCCGAGTGGGTCGCCAGCCACCTGCCCGCACCGAACCTGCATCGCGTGTCGAACGCCTGGCACTTCGCCTTCATGGATTCGCCCAGCATGTCCATTCCCAGCCCGGACGGCGACGTCGCGGCGGACCCACCGGGGTTCGATCGCGAGGCGTTCCTGAAGCGGCTTGCCGACGACATCACGGCCTTCTTCGACAAGTCCTTTCCGTAGCCGATCGATCCACGCAGGACGACTTGGCCCCCGGCGCGCTCACTTGTCACGGCGGCCGATGTTTCGGAGCATGTCCCGCATGCCTCTGACTGCGCGCCAGACCTGCTCTCTTTCGTGAGCCAGCGCTGCGAGCGCCGGCCGCAGCTCCTTGCGAACTCTCGCCGCCTCCTCGCGCAACTCTCTGGCCTGCGCGATCGGATCGTCCGCATCGCTCGACGGCAACGTCTCGGGCTCGATGTCGAGCTGTCCGGCATCGGTCGCAGGGAGCTCTGGCTCGGTCTCGAAGACCTCCGCCTGCGTGTCTTCCGCCCATGGATCGGGGATCTCGTGGGAGGGGTCGTAAACGGAATCGGAAGCCGCCTCGTAGGCGGTCAGCAACCTGTTCACCCAGACATGGTCCTCCGGCGACGCCGCACCGCCTCGGGAAAGCATTTCGTCCGCGAGGAACAACTCGTTCTCGTAGCGAGCCTCGAACCTCGTTCGC
>Ga0068860_100007835_pt1 | contig 10661 bp, 11 predicted proteins | sample KBSSwiS32_FD_66597 | JGI IMG/M metagenome (GOLD analysis project Ga0068860, IMG submission 66597) | Switchgrass rhizosphere microbial communities from Kellogg Biological Station, Michigan, USA - KBS Switchgrass S3-2 | ecosystem: Host-associated > Plants > Roots > Rhizosphere > Soil ...
AGGCAATATTGGTTCATTCACCGGTTGGCAAATTGTAAGAAAATTTATCAGCAAACATCCTGAAGTTACGGTAGATAAATTAATGAATATGGATGCAAGAGAAATTTATGCATCATCGAAGTATAAACCAAGAAGCTGAAAAATTTTTGTAGAGCAGGGAGAGAGTTAGAAAAAATGATGATGCTCTGCTAGTGACACGTTAGTTCATTTTAAATGGCACTATCATTTCAAAGGAAGGAATATTAACAAGGAACGTTTTCTTTGAATGCAGATTTTCCATGAAGTATGTTCCATGCATCTTACCCATTTCTGTTCTGAGGTTGCACCCACTTACATATTGATATTTTTCTCCCGGAGTTATTTGTGGCTGAACTCCGATAACACCTTCGCCTTCTACTTCACGATGGTTGCAATCGCTATCAAAAATATACCAGTGGCGGCGAAGTAACTGAACAGGAAAGGTGTTGTTGTTTTCAATTGTGATGCGGTATGCAAACATGTATTCGTTAGTTTCCGGGTTGCTGTAATCAGGCTGGTAGAATGTTTCTACACTGATAGTAACGCCTTCTGAAATTTTAGAAACCATATATGTAAGTGTTACATAAAATTAAAACAAAAACGATGAAAGCTTAAAAATGTTTTATCGCATTGCGCTAAAATTTTTCTCTTTGAAAAAGAATAAACTCTTTAATTATTAAATCTGTTTGGTTAACGTGTATCCATTTTTCTGTAGCCACTGAAATATTTTCTGCCTGTTATCTCCCTGCACAATAATAACATCATCCTTAACCGAACCGCCGGTGCCGCAAAGTGATTTCAGTTGTTTGCCAAGATCCAGCATATCTTCTTGTCTTCCTTCAAAACCTGTGACGAGTGTTACCACCTTTCCTGCTCTTTGTTTTTTATCAAGACTAACCTTTAATTTTTGATGTTCAGCAGATGATGTTGTTACGCTTTCCTGTTTGTTTTGTTGCAGTATAAAAGCCGGATCAGTAGAATAAACAAACAGGGATGAGGATGATAATTTTCTTTTACTCATAAAATATAAAAATTATGTGAGATGAGCTTTTAAACTAAGGTCAACGCTTTTAGCCTGGTGTATGATTGCGCCGCTTGAAATAAAATCAACTCCAGTTGCGGCGTATTGTTCAATGTTATCCAAATTAATACCTCCGCTTGCTTCGGTTTCATACCTGCCGTTGATAAGCTTTAATGCTTCCGTAAGCTGCTCAACAGAAAAATTATCAAGCATGATGCGATCTATCATTCCAACTCTGATTATTGTTCTTACATCGTCCATACTCCGGGCCTCTATTTCAATTTTTAATCCAGGCTTTCTGTTATGGACATAATCGTTTGCATTAATGATAGCTTTTTCGATGCCACCACAATAATCAATATGATTATCTTTAAGCATTATCATATCATACAATCCAAAACGATGATTTGTGCCGCCACCGATGCGTACAGCCTCCTTTTCCAGTAGGCGGAAATTAGGTGTTGTCTTACGGGTATCCAAAATTTTAGCGGAGTACCCTTTTATCTTTTGAACATATGCCCTGGTTAAGGTAGCAATGCCACTCATTCGTTGCATGGTGTTTAATACCAATCTTTCACAGGCGAGAATGGTATGGATATAGCCTTCAATATCAAAAGCCATTTCTCCAGTCTCCATTACTTCACCATCATTCTTATGAGAAGTAAACAGGATATCGTTTTGTACGAATGTAAAAATTTTTTTTGCTATCTCAACTCCTGCAAGTATTCCATTTTCTTTCACTTTTAAAATAGCCTTGCCTGTTGCATCAGGCGCAATACAACACAAGGTTGAATGATCGCCATCACCAATGTCTTCCTGTAGAGCATTCTTTATAAGTTGATCTAGTTGTTGATCATAATTCATCATGGCAAATCTAAGGATGAATCTTTTCTGTTGTTATTCTGTTCCGGGCAAAAAAAACCCGGCAAAAAACCGGGTGATCTTCAAAGAATACGTAGAAGGTAGATTACTTTTCAAACCTGAGTTCCTGTACTACCTGTTTATCGGCTCTTTGTTTCATGTAAACTGTAGTCCGATAATTACCTTTTTTTGTTTTTAAATTTCCTATCAGATATTGTGAGCCGGTATTATCACCTGTATGCAAGGCCTCAAAACTTATTACACCGTTGATAATAAAAAAATCTTTTAAAACCAACTCAGCCTGGCTTTTGCTGTATGAATTACTTCTATCCAAAAGTGTGATATCAATAGTGTTATCAAAATATTTTGACACGAGAGAAGCATTGCCGCTTTTTAAAGCGTTCACTACTTCATTAACTGACGATGAAGTAAAATTTATTGTGGATAAATTAAAAGAGCTTAAAAAAACCAGCAAAAAACAGTATGTAGATAATCTTTTCATTTAAGTAAATATGCCTGTAGTTATAAATTTGCTAAAAACGTGCCAACTTGATATATAAATCAATGAGCTATGTTAATGCATCATTAGAATACTTCCAACAAAGTTTTTCGCGACAATAAATTAGTTTTGATATATGGAAAACAAGAAAGCTATTTTAATAATCATGGATGGATGGGGGCTTGGCAAAATTAAATCGAGCGATGCAATTCAAAACGCTGATGTTCCTTTTGTAACCTCGTTATATAAAAAATATCCAAACACTACATTGATTACGTGCGGTGAAGATGTGGGCTTACCGCCCGGCCAAATGGGCAACAGCGAGGTGGGACATTTAAATTTGGGGGCTGGAAGAATAGTTTACCAGGAACTGGAGCGAATTAATGTTGCAATACGATCAGGAGAGTTTGCGCAAAATGAAAAATTGCTTGGTGCTATCCGGTATGCAAAACAAAATAATAAATCTTTGCATTTGATAGGCTTAGTAAGTGATGGCGGAGTTCACTCTCATATTGATCATTTGAAAGCCATTACCAGTATATGCAAGAAGGAGAATGTGGATGATGTTTATGTTCACGCATTTACAGACGGCAGAGATACAGATCCCAAAAGCGGTATTCATTTTTTATCTGAGTTGCAGGAACATCTAAAAGGAACCACGGGGGAAATTGCTACTGTAACCGGTCGCTACTATGCCATGGACAGAGATAAACGCTGGGAGAGAATTAAGATAGCCTATGATGCATTAGTTAATCGGATCGGTGAAGAAACTGACGATGTTTTGGCCGCGATAAAAGCATCGTATGAAAAAGATGTAACTGACGAATTTATTATGCCGATAATAAATAAGCTAACGGCTAATTCAACAATAAAAGAGGGTGATACCGTTATTGCTTTTAATTTCCGCACCGACAGATGCCGTGAAATTACACAGGTACTTACCCAAATGGAACTACCTGATTTTGGTATGCACACAATTCCATTACACTTTACAAGCATGACTCAATATGATCATACTTTTAAAAACGTTTTTGTTATTTACGAAAAAGATGACTTAAAAAATACCATTGGTGAAATTTTATCTCAGCATAAAAAAACGCAAATCCGTATTGCAGAAACTGAAAAATATCCGCACGTAACTTTCTTTTTTAGCGGTGGACGTGAAGTACCCTTTGACGGTGAAAAAAGAATAATGATCCCTTCTCCGAAAGTAGCGACCTATGATCTTAAACCTGAGATGAGCGCCGTTGAAGTAACAGACGCGTTACTGCCGGAAATTAAAAATAAGTCTGCTGATTTTATCTGCCTCAATTATGCAAATGCAGACATGGTGGGCCATACAGGTGTTTGGGACGCTGTTATTAAAGCGGTAGAAACGGTTGACAAATGCGTAGAAAAAGTTGTGATAACAGCCCTGGAAAATGACTATGCAATTTTCTTAACAGCTGATCATGGCAATGCAGATTATTTAATAAATGAAGATGGTACGCCAAATACAGCGCATACCTTAAACCTAGTTCCGCTTTTCATAATTGACAATACCTGGAACGGAAATATAAGCCCTGGAAAACTTGCAGATATTGCTCCTACTATTTTAACCATAATGAATTTGCCAATACCTTCAGAGATGACCGGCAGAATACTTATTAATTAATGATATAAATGAAAAGAACCTTAAAGAGAATTCTGATTGTATTACTTGTAGCTTTCATCATCATACAATTCATTCGTCCTGCAAAAAATATATCTTCTACTCCTTCGGCAAATGATATTTCCACAAAGTATAAAGTGCCTGAGGATGTGAAAAATATTTTAAGAACATCATGTTATGATTGCCATAGCAACAATACAATTTATCCATGGTATGCAAAAGTACAGCCTGTAGCGTGGTGGTTAGATGATCATATAAAAGAAGGAAAAAGAGAATTGAATTTTTCAGAATTTACGTCATACTCAATAAGAAGACAATACTCTAAATTGGGTGAAATAAATGACCAGGTTAAGAAGAATGAAATGCCCATTACATCTTACCTTATCATTCACAGATATGCCAAGCTTAATGATCAGCAAAAATCATCAATAGTTGCCTGGGCAACTTTTTTAAGGGATAGCATTAAAGCGAATTACCCTGCTGACAGTCTCAAAAGAAAATAAAGAATAAGTTTTAGGTAGCAACCAGATTGACCCGGTAGAGAGTAAAATATTGTCTTTTGTTTTGGTAAGCTGGAGGCAATATCTTCTTGTCTTTAATTTATCTCCCACGTGGAGTGTCATACTAAGCTCAGAAACTAATATTAAACCCCTACCCACCTACGATGTTAGATAATTAAACATGGGTTTTTGTTTTATATAAGCAGCACTTGTTTATGCGAATTTGTCATATCTTAGTAGGGTAAACTAAGCAAAAAATTTATGACAGAAGAGGTAATGCTTCACGGCTGTCTTAATAATATAGCATCCGCTCAGGAAGCACTCTACAATCGTTTTAGTCCCCGGATGCTTGGAGTATGTTACAGGTTTGCCCGAAATAGGGAAGATGCAGAAGATATGTTGCAGGAAGGATTTATCAAAGTGTTTTCCCAAATGCACCAGTTTCGAAACCAGGGAGCATTAGAAGGATGGATAAGGAGGATTGTGGTACATACCTGTATAAATGTTTTAAAAAAGAACAAAAAATTTGCAGATAGTGTGGATCTAATTCACGCAAATAGCATACATCTTAATGAGAATAATATTCATTCTATCCTGCAGGCAAAGCAGGTTGTGGAATCGATAAGGCTACTGCCAATGGGGTATAGAACGGTTTTAAATTTATATGCCATAGAAGGATTTTCTCATAAAGAGATTGCGGCTATTCTGGATATTGAAGAGAGTACCAGTCGTTCTCAATACACACGGGCAAAAGCGATGTTAGAAGATATTTTGATCAAAAAGAACATAATACAGAAACCGAGGATGCGTATGGGTTTAACGGCCCTAACTAAATAATTTTACCAGCTTATTGAAAATAAACTTTTACCAACTGAAAAAGTACGGAGATGGAGAGAGAATTTTATACTAATGATTTAGAGAGTTTACTGAAGGAAAATGCCGATCAATTTAAAATGATTCCTTCAAAAAAGGTGTGGCATGGCATTTATAATGATTTACACCCGGGAAGAAGATGGCCTTCTGCCTTGATGAGTCTGGCTTTTATTTTTTCCTTAGTCATAATAGGGCATCTCAATACCCAACAAAGTAAGCATAGCAATTCAACAAATCTTCAAAATAACTCTCAATTAAAAGGTACTGCGCTGCAGAGTGATGCCAACATAGGGTATAATACCAACTCGGAGAATAAAATCTCTCAAAGAAGTGTAATTCCTCAAACTGATAAAACAGAAGAAAAGCTTACTGATGTTGCCGTGAAAAATACAATACCATTTGCTAATAGCGAGCTGACCAATACAGAAAAAAATTATGAAACCGGCGTTATAAATACCGGGGAGAAGACTAAAAATGGGGAGGAGACCAAAAATTTAGCAATAAGAAACAATATAACCGATCTGGAATATATAAATAGGTTTACTTCTCCCGAATTTTCAGAAACGGTCATTTCGCCTGTTGATTTTATAAATGTGAATATCAATGATGCTACTTCTGAAGCTACTAATGATGACTTCTTAAAACATAATGAGCCCAACGAAAATAATGCAACCAGCTTTCAGGTTAATAAGGTTTTCAATGCCGGGATTGGAATGGAACCTGCTCATGTTCCGGTTTTAAAGGTTCATAGGAATCCTAACGTAAGCTGGACATACTATTTGAGCCCTTCTGTTAGTTACAGAACTTACTCTAATCAGGATGCTAATATTACTACTAATCAAATTTTGGACAAGGATGTTACCCAACATCCATCCGCAGGTCTTGAAGCAGGTACGATAATGAAATATTCTCTTACAAAAAAATTAAAATTCCTTTGGGGATTTCAGGCTAATTATTCTGCTTACTCAGTTCAGGCAAACAACATACATCCCGTTATGGCTACTTTGCTTTTAAATAATGGGGGACTTCCCTATACAGTTTCTTCTATTTCATTTTACGGAAATGGTCCTGGCTCAGCACCCGTAAATCTTCATAACTACAGCCTGCAGCTTTCCCTACCTGTTGGACTTGAATATAAAATAGCTGGAAATAACGGCGTACAATTAAATGCTTCAGCCAGTCTTCAACCATTATTTGTTGTGGCCAACGGGGCATACATTCTTTCTGGTGATAAAAAAAATTATATAACACAGTCGTCACTTTTACATAGGTGGAATATGAGTTCCAATTTTGGTACTTTTATTTCTTTTAAATCAACCAAATTTAACTGGCAAATCGGCCCCCAGGTTCATTATCAACTTTTCTCTTCATATAGCAGCGCCTATCCGCTAAGAGAACATTTTATAGATTACGGCATAAGGTTTGGCATTAGCAAAATAGCACGGTAACATCCTGTGTTATCCCTTTGAATCATCTTCACTTGTAATCTCCAGTTAATAATACAATCAATATTCTTATTGTAATTTTATGAATGCTAAGATTTTGGTTTATACTCTTAATATCAGTAGTCATTTCAGCCGGGTGCAATCAAAACAGGATAACTCAACAAGAGCAAGAGATAACACTGAATAAAAGCATTTTTTTCCCCGTAACACAATATCTGTTGGGGCAATTGAAAGAGTTGGACAGCTTGCCGGTTACGCCTTTAAAAATTACCAGTATAAATAATAAAGTAGATTCAGTTTGGGTGAAAAGAAATGAAATAAGATCATTTGCGCAACCTTTTTTAAACCCTGTAATTGACTCAATCAAGTTGAGTAAATATTTTTCCGAAAAGTCTTTTTTAGATCAAACTATTAATGCTTTTACTTTTTCGTACGATCCAATCAAACAATTACCGGATTCCATTGAGCTTAAACGATGGGACGTTTATGTTGACCCGGCAACTGGTATGGTGAAGCGGGTATACATTGTAAAGCAATCAAACACTACCCCCGAACAAATCATGCAACTTACCTGGAAGCAAGGATATTTCTGTAAGATAACCACAATTACGGAGGAGCCCGGCGCATCTCCACAAATAAAAGAGGAACAATTAATCTGGAATTTTAACGATTAAAGTCTGGCAAGATATTTTTTTGCGCTTTAAATTGCTTGCTTATGACCACTGAAGTTTTTCAAAATATACAACACACACTTCCGGACGAGCCGGGGATTTATAAATATTTTGATTCAAAAAACGAAATGTTATACGTTGGTAAAGCCCGGCATATTCGTAAAAGAGTCAGCTCTTACTTTTCAAAAACATTTACCGGGTACAAAACCTATGAGCTTGTAAAAAGAATAGACCACATTGAGTTTACTATTGTGAATTCAGAACAGGATGCATTTTTACTGGAGAATGCTTTGATAAAGCAGTTTCAGCCAAGGTTTAATATTAATTTGAAGGATGATAAATCATATCCCTATATCGTAATTAAAAATGAACCTTTCCCAAGGGTATTTTTAACGCGTTCTAAAATTAATGACGGATCTCAATACCTGGGGCCATTTACATCGGTAGGGAAGGTTCGGGAGTTACTTGGATTTATAAAACAGAATATACAATTGCGCACCTGCAAACTAAATCTAACTGAAAAAAATATTCAGAAAGGAAAATTTAAAGTATGCCTTGAGTATCATTTGGGAAATTGCAAAGGCCCGTGTGAAGGGTTACAAACTATGGAGAATTATCACGAAGGATTATCCCAACTAAAAAATCTTATGAAAGGAAATCTTTACCCCGTGATTCAACAATTTAAAAAAGAGATGCAGCAATATGCAGAGCAAATGAATTTTGAAAGGGCCGAAGCTATCAGAAAAAAAATAGAACATTTACAACAGTACAAAGCAAAATCGCAGGTAGTAAATGAGCGAATAAATAATGTAGATGTTTTTTCCATTTTGAAAGAGGGCGATATTGCTTATGTAAATTACCTGACTGTAAATAGCGGTACTATTGTACAAACAAAAACTATCACACTTGAGCAAAAGCTTGATGAAACTAAGGACGAGGTACTACTTTTTGCAATTGCGCAATTAAGGAGCACTTTTGACAGTGGAGCAAAGGAAATTATTGTTCCTTCAAACATTATATATCCCGAACCGGATATTATCATAACTGTTCCGAGGAGCGGAGATAAAAAGAAGTTGCTGGACCTCTCAGAAAAAAATGTGAACTATTTTAAAGAGGAACTTAACAGGAAAAAAATGCTGCAATTGGAAGAGAAAACAGACGTTGAAAGGCAGAGGGTATTAGTTAATTTGCAACGAGACCTTCAATTACCGGAAATTCCATTACATATAGAATGCTTTGACAATTCCAATTTCCAGGGAAGCTTTCCGGTTTCTGCAATGGTTTGTTTTAAAAACGGCGTGCCGGATAAAAACAATTACAGAAAATTTAATGTAAAAACAGTGACGGGCATTAACGATTTTGCTACCATGAAGGAAGTAGTATTAAGAAGATATAAAAGAGTATTAAATGAAGGACAATCTCTGCCTGAACTCATAATAATTGATGGTGGCAAAGGCCAGCTAAGCGCTGCTATTGAAAGTATAAATGAATTAGGACTGCAGGGCAAAACAACGGTGATAGGCCTGGCAAAAAATGAAGAAGAAATATTTTACCAAGGCGATCAGCAGTCACTAAAGTTGCCATGGGATAGTGATAGCCTTAAACTGATAAGAAGAATAAGAGATGAGGTGCATCGATTTGGTATCAACTTTCATAGAAACCAACGCAGCAGATCAACTTTTGTTAATGAGTTAGAACAGATAAAAGGAATCGGCAAAAACACAGCCGATAGTTTATTAAAACGATTTAAATCAGTAAAAAATATCAGGGAACTTTCTTTTGAGGAATTAAGTAAAGCCGTGGGAAATTCAAAGGCTTTAATAATATTATCGTATTTAAATGGAAAAGAAAATTCAAATTCTTCTCTGTCGGTTATAGCGGATAAGTCTGAATCTACTGACCTTGACACGGGGTAGATCATGAAAAAGGGCTGCATTTAGCAACCCTTTATCTTTAAATTTTATAGCTCACATCAATATTAATAGCTCCATAAATTTTGCTCGTAATCAAAAATTCTGTCTTTTATATTTTCGCCTTCAAGCAATTGGAGAATCTTATTATCTTTTAGACCGCTCATTTGATCTAAAGCCCTGTCGTAGGGATTGTCTAAAGTACTTTTGATTATCCTTCCATAAAACATCCGGGTTTCGAATAATTCTTCCCAACTCATTTTTGCTCCAAAGTTTTTTCCATTGTAAACCTCATACTTGGCAAGTATTGGTCTCATGTCAGGATAGTAAACCCAGAATAATTCTTGTGGGCCAAGATCTACCCCTGTAGAGGTGATAACGTTTTTAACAGGAGCGATTCCTAATATTCTCCAAAACAACCTGGAACTTTCTTTGTCAAAAATTACTTCTTCTTTAATATGAAATTTATAAAATGAATCAAGGTTCACTTCAGCAGTTACATCTTTATAACCCGTTACATTACCTAAAGAATCATATTGAGGAACAGATATAGTTCCTCCGGAAATTTTTGTAGCAACCTGCGCAACAGTAAGGGGAGTTGTAAACCTGTCATCTATTGCGTCAAACACAGTTACACCACCGTTATCAGGACCATCCTGTATGGCTTTAAACAGAATAGAAATAAACCGCTGATTGCCATTGTCTTCATCTGCCGAATATCTGAATGCAATGTTTTGTTTTTCTCTTATATCAATTTCTCTCCACAACCTTTCACGGTAAACTGCATCATCTTCCCTAATATGCTCATAGGTTAGCGGAGTTCTATCTTTTACAAGATTTCTTTCGATAGCATCATTTGACCGCAGTGATTTTTTTACTTTTATTATTGGCAAGCTATCAACTTTTGGGGTAGCTGCAACTGCAGTATCCACAGCGGCGGGAGTTATATTAGCATTTGTGCGGCTATTAGTTGTTTTTTTTGCCGTAGTACGTTTTTTTGCAGTCCGTTTTTTTGCCTGTGCATCAACAACAGATACTGCCAAAGCAAAACAAAAAGCTAACAAAAAATATTTTACAAATACCTTATTCATGGTAATTAATTTACTTAATTATTAATACAAGATGAAACCTGGTCCAGGTATTGAAAGCACTGGGCCTCCCGGGCCTTGAACCTTTACATTATCAAAGGTTACAGCCGTACCCGGTATACAT
>Ga0068860_100007837_pt1 | contig 10661 bp, 7 predicted proteins | sample KBSSwiS32_FD_66597 | JGI IMG/M metagenome (GOLD analysis project Ga0068860, IMG submission 66597) | Switchgrass rhizosphere microbial communities from Kellogg Biological Station, Michigan, USA - KBS Switchgrass S3-2 | ecosystem: Host-associated > Plants > Roots > Rhizosphere > Soil ...
TGATGACTTATGGACAAATTGCCGAGTTACTCGGTGAAGGTTACACACCACGAACGGTGGGCTTTGTTATGCATGGTGCGCCGGATGGAACACCATGGCACCGCGTGCTCAACGCTCAAGGTGGTTGTTCGACCCAAAACATTGTATTGCCGCATAACAAGCAACAGCTGATGCTTGAGAGTGAAGGTGTTGAGTTTGGAAAGAATGGCCGCTGCGATCTCCAGACGTTTTTGTGGAAACCAAAATCGCGGATCAGAAAAACACCTCAAGTAGTATTGTACCGACGTAAATCTGCTAAACCCTCGCGAGGAAAAAAACGATGAGTTCCGACAACGTACAAAGAGTTCCTTATGCAGTTAGTCCTCCGCGTTATTCAGTTTCCCATCAAATGGTGACGACCGCATTTGAATTGCCAAATTATCGCGTGGTTCAGAACCTGGGTGTGGTGCGCGGAATCGTGGTTCGATCGCGGAATGTCTTTGCCACTATCGGTGCGTCTCTGCAAACCATTGTCGGCGGTAACATCACTGTCTGGACCAGGCTCTGTGAACAAACTCGCGAAGATGCGTTTGACATCATGATTCAACACGCGACTGAGCTCGGAGCAAATGCAGTTGTCGGCGCTCGTTATGACACTACAGAACTCTCAACTGGAGTCACTGAAGTTTTGGCGTATGGCACTGCGGTTATTGTCGAACCGACGAACCCCGGCGAGAGTTATCGATCATGAATCTCGCAAGTCTGTCTGACAGGCAAAAGACAAGAATTGAGAAGGCGATCAAGAACATACCGTTTGGAGAATTGATCGGGCTGAATGTCAATAGCGTGGAACCTGGACAGGCATCGCTCAGCCTGCCTGTCAGAGACGAACACAAGCAGAACAATCAAGTCGTTCATGGTGGCGCGATTGCTACGCTCATTGATTCTGCCGCCGCCTTTGCAGTGATTCCGCTGCTGGACGACGAAGAAACGGCTACCACTGTCGACTTGACCATTAGTTATCTGCGGCCGTTGGTTGCTGGGACAGCGACCGCAAACGCTCGCGTTCTGCGGTCGGGAACACGCATCATCGCAATCTCGATAGAGGTTTTCGACGATGAACAAAACCTTGCGGCCACGGGGCTTACAACCTACCTGCGGCTACCGAAACGCTAAGAAACGTCATGGAATCGATTCAGAGCAGTTACGAGATCGCCACCATTTGGTTTCTGCGTAGCAGATCGCGCATCATAGCCGGCAGTAATTAGCTCAGCTACAAGCGGGTTGTGTTGGCACCAGGTATGGATGATCTGAAAAAATTCGCACGCTACTTCCGTCCATACAAGACCTCACTAATTATCGGCATCAGCTGCATTCTCGGCAGCGTTCTTTTCAGCGTCTTTGTTCCGCTTATTATAGGACAGGCAATTGATGCCAATTGGACCTACGTCTCCGCTTCACGACTAACTATTTCTGCAGGCAAAGTACTCGGTGCAAGCCTCATCAGCGGCGTCTTTCTGTTTTTGCAGAGGCGCATTCTGATCGCGATGTCGCGCAATGTTGAATACGATCTGCGCCGGGACTTTTACGCTCACCTTGTAGATCAGCCGCTATCTTTTTTTCACGAGCATCGCACCGGCGATTTGATGGCGCGGGCGACTAATGATCTGTCTGCCGTACGCCAACTCGCAGGTCCGATGATCATGTATTCGTTGCAGACTGTTTTTGTTGTCGTGGCGGTACTGCCTTTGATGTTCCGGATCAACTGGTGGTTGACGTCGTTGTTGTTTGTAACGATGCCGCTCGTTTCCCTGACTGTTAAGTTTTTTGGTCAACAAGTGCACACTCGTTTTGAAAAGATCCAGGAGTTCTTCGCAAACATCACAGCGCGCGCACAGGAAAACTTCACGGGCGTGCGCGTTGTTCGCGCTTACGCGCAGGAAGAAGCGGAGATCGCAGCGTTTAATGATCTCAATCGACAATATGCGGAACGAAACCTCAGCCTGGTTCGCATCGATGCAATGATGCGTCCGCTAATGCAGTTTCTTATCGGCATCGGTTTTGTACTGATTATCTGGGCTGGAGTTCCATTAGCGGTGAGAGGAGAGATAACGGTAGGTGAGTTCGCGGTTTTTAATATGTATTTGACTCGATTGATCTGGCCTCTCATTGCGCTCGGCTACGTTGTGAACCTTTATCAACGAGGGACCGCCAGTCTTAAACGTCTCAACGCTATTTTCAAGACCAAGCCGGCGATAGCAGACAACACCCAAACCGAAGCTCAGCCGCCAATCAAAGGAAGAATCGAGTTTCGTGATCTCACGTTTAGTTTTCAACGGCACGATGAGCCGGTCTTGCGCGATGTAAATCTCACGATCGCTGAAGGTCAGACGGTAGCTTTTGTCGGACGCACCGGCAGCGGCAAGTCAACACTCGCGAACCTCATTCCTCGCTTGATCGAGGCGCCGGAAAACACAGTATTCATTGACGGGATCCAGGTAAATGACTACCCGCTTGCTCAACTGCGAGCCAGCATTGGCTATGTCCCGCAGGAAACCTTTCTTTTCAGCGACACACTCAAAGAGAACATCGCCTACGGTGTGCAGAACAGAGATCAATCACAAGTGGAATGGGCAGCTCGAGTCGCTGGTCTAACGGACGACATTGCAGGGTTCCCAGATGGTTACGAGGCTCTTGTTGGTGAACGGGGTATTACGCTTTCGGGTGGACAGAAGCAGAGAACCGCAATTGCTCGTGCGGTACTGCGTGAGCCGAGGATTCTGATTCTCGATGATGCGCTCTCATCGGTCGATACATACACCGAGGAGAAGATCTTGAGTGAGCTCCGTGGCGTGATGCGTGGCAGGACCAGCTTAATAGTGTCTCATCGAATTTCAACGGTGCAGAACGCGGATTTAATTTGTGTATTGGATGAAGGCCGAATCATTGAGCGAGGTACACACGAAGAACTGCTTGCTTTAAATGGTGAGTATGCCGACCTATATGAACGACAACTTCTCGAGGAAGAGTTAGCAGCAACGTAACACTCATGTCGACGCCCGCCAAACAGTTTCACGAAGAAGAGGCAATCGGAAAGACATATGACTTTCAGGTTGCTCGGCGACTCTTAAGGTATTTAAAGCCTTACGTGCGTTACTTGATCCCTGCGCTCGTGTTGACGTTCGCCTTGAATTTGCTCGGTGTCCTGCAACCAAAGTTCACTCAGTACGCAATCGATTGGCACATCCTGCCGCGAAAGCTTGACGGGCTGTTATTGCTTGTCGGTTTGTACTTTGGCGCCCAACTATTTCGCTTCATCTTCTCTTACTTCCAGTCGATCCTGCTCAACAGCGTTGGCCAGTATGTGATGTTTGATATTCGTCGCGAACTGTACGACAAACTCCAACATCAGGAGATTGCTTACTACGATCGAAATCCTGTCGGTCGCATCATGACCAGGTTAACCACTGACGTTGATGCCTTGAACGAACTGTTTACGCAGGGTGTGACGGATCTCCTGGGAGATCTGGTGATGATCGTCGCTATCATTTCCGTGATGTTGTGGATGGACGTGAGGCTCACCCTCGTCACTTTATTGACTGTGCCGATGCTGTTCGCGGCGACGACGTGGTTTCGCAGGGGAGCTCGCAAGGGCTACGACATGGTCCGAACCAGGATCGCTCGAATCAACGCATTCCTGCAGGAACATTTTGCGGGCGCACAAACAGTTCAGATCTTCAACGCCGAAGCTAAGTCGCTGCGCAAGTTTGACGAGATCAATGACGATCATCGTCAGGCCAACATCGACACAATTTATTACTATGCAGTGTTCTTTCCGTTAGTTGATTTTATCGGCGCCGTAGGTATCGCCTTGATTATCTGGTACGGCGGCTATCGAGTAATGCAGAACACGGATGAGCACACCGTTTTGTCTCTCGGTGCGTTGGTAGCATTTATTCAGTACTCCGGCTTTCTCTTCCAACCGATTCGGGACATTTCCGATAAATACAATGTGCTGCAAGCCGCGGTGGTGGCGTCGCATCGCATTTTCCGGACACTGGATTTACCAATAGCGATTCTGAATCCCGACAAACCAAAGAAGACTGGTCGTGCAGAAGGTCGAATCGAATTTCAAAACGTCTGGTTCGCCTACAAGGACGAGAACTGGGTTTTGAAGGATCTATCGTTCGCCGTCGAGCCAGGACAATCGATAGCGCTGGTGGGACATACCGGTTCGGGGAAGACAACCATCACAAATCTACTGATGCGTTTTTATGATATTCAGCGTGGACGCATCCTTTTGGATGGAGTTGATATACGTGATTGGGACTTGCAGGCATTGCGTCAAAACTTCGCCGTGGTGTTGCAGGAAGTATTTCTGTTCAGCGGCACAATTTCCGGCAACATTCGATTGGGTCGAAAAGACATCACCCAGGATCGGATTCAATGGGCTGCGGGCGAAGTGCATGCCGATCGATTTATTAATCGGCTACGGGAAGGGTTTAACTCGGAAGTAAGAGAACGGGGCGCTGGATTGTCGGTGGGTCAGAAGCAGTTGATCTCGTTTGCGCGAGCACTGGCGTTTGATCCCGCTCTTTTGATTCTCGATGAAGCGACTAGTTCAATCGATACTGAAACAGAGCAATTGATTCAACGCGCGATTGAGCGAGTGATGCGAGACCGAACATCGATAGTGGTTGCTCATCGTCTCTCAACGATTCAAAACGCCGACCGCATCATTGTTTTGCATCACGGAGAAACTCGCGAGCAGGGAACTCATCAGGAGTTGTTGGCCCAAAGAGGTTTGTACTGGAAGTTATATCGTTTGCAATATGCAGACGGAGCGATTGAGGGCAACGAGCCAAGACAATTACAGCCGGAGTATTAACTGCGAAGCGGCTTACACAAAAACAATCTCAGCTATCGAGTAGATTCTTCAGAACGTTTCTGCAAATCATTGGGTACCCCAAGGTTCGGCTTAGCCGCCAGATGTGAGGAAGGGCTTTGCCCTTCCGTAAAAACCTCGTTGGTTTTGGGCTACGCCCTTATTCTTCAAAATTAACAACTACCTTTACCCTAAGGGCGCAGCCCAAATCAATAAATGGCTGCTCTAGAAGGGCAAAGCCCTTCCTCACATCAGGCGGCTAAGCCGATCCATCGGTACTTCATTGATTTGAGGAAAGTACGTTGCGGTTTCAACTCCGAGAAGCGGTTGACCTCATCGAGACGCAACCGCTTCACGAAGCAGAGTTGATTAGGCAGGCTTGTTAAAGATCTTCGCGTCGAGCGGAACGTTAAGCTTGATCTCTGTAAACTTACGAACGACGCTGTAATTCGGATCCACGGCCGACACGCGAATGGTAAAAGGCAGTTTCAATCCATCGACGTCCTTATAATCCGCAAAGTCAACCTGTTCGGGAATCGTGCCGACGGGCGTTGTCATTGAAGTTGTCCGGCGCACAAGAAATCCCGTCTCCACATCGAAGAACAAAGTTTCTCGTCGTCCACTCGCAGTGGTTCCCCTAATAACGTAGACGTCACGACCATCAACTTTAGGTTTGCCGCCAAACGTTAATCGTGTGAACTGTTCCTTCAGTTTGAGATCTTTGTAGATATCCGGATAACGTCTCAGGTAATAAACTTCCGGGGCCGACAGATCTCTGATGCCGCGTGAGCTCTTTTCCCACGCGATTGTTCCGTCGAATCCTCTTTCAAATACACCGGCGGGACTGTTTAAAACGGCAAGCACCGAATCGGGACCCGATTGGCTGACTTCATAGGCAATCTCGTTACCATTGTTCGCCACCAAGGTACCCTTCATCACTCGCGACTTCATTTTCTCAATTGCAGCGACGCCGCCGATTGCCTGGTAATACTTATCGATTACTTGTTCGGCCGTGGGATTTGTCGCTTGCGCTGCGGCTGGACTCGGTGCCGGCGAGGGACGAGGTTCAGGGCTTGGCAGCGGAAACGCCAGCGTGTGTTGGACTGACGAGCGGCCACGATGACATGTGTAGCAACTTACTTCGGGATTTCCGCGGAAGCTGTTTTTGTTGATGCCGGTGACCATCGTAATCATTTCACGCGCAGACTTTTTCTCGCCTTTTTCATCTGACGCGTAATCCCAGTTTCCATCTTTATTGACGTGACAGTAGTTGCAGCGAACACCCAATGAGGTAGCCATAAAGTTCATCACCGGGATTAGCTGTGATTCAGGTAGTCCCTTCAAGACCTGGATGTTTTTGTGATTCTGTTCGACTGTTGGTTCCGCAGGTGTTGCGGTTTGAGTACTCGGTGTGTTTTGCGCGGAGGAGTGATTCAAGACCACCACCAGCACGCAGGCAATCGACAAAAAAACTACTGTAAAACGAGCAAAGTTCCACGAACGTCGAGACATAGTCGGCTCCTTAGGGCAAGCAAACAGAGATGAATTGCGGTTAGGAGGATAACAGAAATCATCCGCAGATTAAGCGGATCGAGCAGATTTTTAGTTGCCCGCGATTGCGGGCGGGGCTGTACGCACCTTCAAAGGCACGAGAGATTCAAGGGATTTATAGATCTGCAAGTACATCTGAGTCTCGCGAGGAATCAGGAGTTTCCAATCTTCACCGCCACGTCGAATATAGCCAGGTAGTTTTGCGGCATTTGAGTTGTAGCCGGCTGCTAGTAATTCGCTGGGAGTCGCAATCTTTGCGTTGAGTGCAGACTTGATATCCTCATTTGCAGACATCTCGTTCCATGTGTCCTGCATGTAGAGCAGCATGGCCTGAAGTGCGTTACCATGATTGCGCATACCAACGACGAAGTCAGGAATCAAACCTGCTCCCGGATGTCGTTGTCGTTCGAGGTTGTAGGCCCAGGGAATCATTTGCACCATCCCACCGGCGCCCGCCACACTCACTGAATAGCGATAAGTATCCAGCTCATTCAACGCGTAAAGAGAATAAACTTCTTCATAAAGTGCGAGCCGATTTTCGGCGCGGAAGCGGTCGTGATCGACGTGTTCGACTAAACACAGACGCTCGGCAACATTAACTACATCGGGCGAAATCGCTACGCCACGATCTCTCAATCTTTTCACCGCGAGATCGAGCATGTTCCGAACGTAAGCCTGCCCTGACTTCACCAGGTCCCTCGACAACAAAGCGGGATGTGCCGAAGTGTAGTAAGCCATTTCGAGAAACAGTCCCTTACGTTCAATCGGATACTCGACGATCAGCGGAGCTAAGGAAGTTCCATCGGCAGTGAAGATCGTCAGTGCAGTATTAACGCCGTTTGCTCTGATCACTCGAACGGTTACGGGCGTGCCAAGTGAACTGGTTAGGGTGATCTCTGCTCCCTTGGTTAAGAACGTCTCTTTGGCGAAAGTCACGAGATGCACGCGCGAAGTTGTTTTATCGAGCGCGGCCACCGTCACAAAATCGATCGATGGTGTTGTTTTGGCGGTTGTGAGTGGCCTCGACTTCAGTAGTCTCTGGGCTTCATTGATCCGATTTTGGATCACGGAAGGTGTGAGTAGAATCGGGGCGCGCTTATCTGCTTCATTAAGCGCCGGCGCGGGTGTTGAAATCCTCTCCGCTGGAACGGCAATGGCAGCAGTGTTCGAAGTTTTCGCACCTTGCTCTTTATTCTGAGCAACAGAGCGCGGTCGCGTTTCAGTACTAGTACTTTGTGCGAATACCTGACAGTTAGAAATAATAATAGCGACGAAGGAAAGCGCAATAGGGGAAAATCTTTTCATATGTGTCAGGAGAGTCTGGATCAAAATACCTACCGGGGGGCGGTAAGTTGAGGTTAGATTCCCCCAAAGAGGCGTGGGTTGTCAACTTGAATTTGAAAAATCATTCGCCGTTTGAGGCTAACCGCTAAGGCACGAGGGCACGAATCAAAGAAGAAATCGATTCGTATCTCAGTGCCTTAGTGGTAATGCGGATCCGTCTGGGCAACCTCAGTCGACAGCAAACCCAATATTGACAACAGCTGTGATGTCCTTATCGATTGACGACGTATCGTTCATTCCGGAATCTGATACTTCGTTGGAACCGGACGGGGTGATCTGTAAAACACCCATTCGCGCTGAACGAACGCTGCCAATCTTGTCGCCGGTACTGTTGGCAATTTGAGTTGCACGCTCTTTTGCGTCTTTGGCAGCTTCTGCCAACATCTGGATCTTCAGGGTGCCCAGTTGCGTGTAGTAGTACTCCGGTGGCATCGACTCAATGAGAATTCCCTGGTTGATGAGTTCGGTGGCTTCACGGGCAATCTTCGCGACCTTCTCGACCTCACTCGAATCAACTTCCAACTCCTGTCGCAGTGAATAACCAGTGATTTCAGAGGTCTCTCCACCGTCGCTGCTTCGGCCATGTAGAGTTTGACTCGATATGGACGACACAGTTATCTGATTTTCTGCGATGCCTTTGTTCACCAGATACGCCTTAACTTTTGGTACTGCTTCCGCGAGGGACTTGTAAGCTTCAGCTAGCGCGGGCGCCTGATACGACACAGCAGACTTCCATTTCACATGATCCGACTTGATTCCGCGTTTGGCAGAACCGGTAACCGTGATCGTTTGGTCTCCGCGTTTACCTTTGACAAAAAACCAACCGCCAATGGTGGTGGCAATAATCAACGCAATGCTGATCGCCACTCCAGCCATGAATGTTCCTGAGCGTCCGTCGTTCATCGAGATAGAGGCTCCTTTCCTCTGACAACATCTTCCGACCTAAGCGGCGTGGAAAATACACGTTTCCCGGCGTCTGCTCAACAGTAATTACCGTAGTCATGGGTCGGGCCAACCACAGGACGGTTACTGCGCATATTAACTAGCGGCCCGATAACCATCGCGGAGCGAGAACTAAATCGGCGGCAGTTGATTTTGCTGCAGTGTCGCCAGACTCGGTATACTCACCCTGGTTTCCATTCACAGTCACCCAAGCGTCACCACAATTGAAGGGGGGTTGCTCGCATGCCTTCTCGTATCACGACCCGATTAATAACTGTCGTTTGTCTTCTTTCTATTGTCTTGTTAAGTCTGGTGATGGTCCGCCGTGGCGTTTACGCTCAGAATTCAACTACAGGTGCCTCGCAACAAATGATCAATAAGAATAGTTATCCGGTCGCCAGAAAAGGCGATCAAGTTGACGATTATCACGGAGTCAAAATCGCCGATCCTTATCGCTGGCTCGAAGATCTCGACTCGGAAGAAACCCGGAATTGGGTAGAAGCGGAAAACAAACTTAGTTTTGCGTTTCTCGAGGCGATTCCGGCGCGAACAACGATAAAGGATCGCCTCACCAAACTTTGGGACTATGAAAAATACGGAGTCCCTTTCAAGGAAGGGAACCGCTACTTCTATTCGCGAAACAGCGGTTTGCAAAACCAGAGTGTGCTTTACACGGTCACAAAGCTTGATGCTGAACCGCAGATGATTCTGGATCCAAATATATTATCTGCTGATGGGACGGTCGCTCTCTCGGGTGTTCAGGTCAGCAATAATGGGAAACTGCTTGCCTACAGTTTGTCTGCGTCTGGTTCTGACTGGCAGGAGTGGAAAGTGCGCGACGTCGCGACCGGTAAAGACCTGACGGACGACTTGAAATGGGTGAAGTTTTCGGGTGCATCATGGACTAAAGATGACAGTGGCTTCTACTACAGTCGCTACGATGAACCCAAGAGCGACGCGCTCAAGACCACTAACTATTTTCAAAAAGTTTACTTCCATAAACTTGGAACTCCACAAAGTGAAGATCAGCTGATCTACGAACGGACCGATCAAAAGGATTGGTTGTTTGGTGGTTCAGTTACTGAAGACGGTAACTATTTGGTCATTTCTGTTTTTCAGGGTACCGATTCCAAAACCCGCGTTTACTACAAGGATTTACGAAACAACAAATCGGATGTAGTAAGACTGCTTGACGATTTCGACGCCGCCTACAACTTCATTGGTAATGAAGGAACGCGCTTCTGGTTCCAAACCGATCTGAAAGCATCGCGAGGCAAGATCATCGAGATCGACATTACGAGGCCCGCCCGCGAAAACTGGAAAGTTATTGTTCCGGAGAGCGCTGAGTCACTACAGAGCGCAAGCGTCGTTAACCATCGATTCATTCTGAACTATCTAAAGGACGCCTACACTCAAGTCAGAATTCACGATCTCAATGGAAAGCTTTTGAGCGAAGTCAAATTTCCCGGTATTGGATCGGCCGAAGGATTTGGAGGCAAGGCAACTGATACGGAAACATTCTACTCGTTCACCGGATTTACAACGCCAACTACCATCTATCGCTACGATCTCACAACCGGTCAAAGCACTGTCTTTCGTCAGCCAAAGGTTGACTTCAATCCCAACGACTTCGAAACGAAACAAGTCTTTTACCCAAGTAAAGATGGAACTAAGGTCCCGATGTTCATCACTTACAAGAAAGGGATCAAGCTCGACGGAAATAATCCAACCTATCTTTACGGTTATGGTGGGTTCAATATCTCTCTATCGCCGGCATTTTCCGTGGGTAGCCTTGTGTGGATGGAACTTGGCGGAGTTTATGCGCAGCCGAACCTGCGTGGTGGTGGTGAATATGGTGAAGACTGGCATCAAGGCGGAATGAAGTTGAGAAAGCAGAATGTGTTTGACGACTTCATCTTTGCGGCCGAGTGGCTGATCAAGAACAAATACACTTCAACAC
>Ga0068860_100007838_pt1 | contig 10660 bp, 10 predicted proteins | sample KBSSwiS32_FD_66597 | JGI IMG/M metagenome (GOLD analysis project Ga0068860, IMG submission 66597) | Switchgrass rhizosphere microbial communities from Kellogg Biological Station, Michigan, USA - KBS Switchgrass S3-2 | ecosystem: Host-associated > Plants > Roots > Rhizosphere > Soil ...
TCTCGGGCAGCGGCGCCGGCCGCCAGCGCAGCGACTCGCGCAGCACCCAGCTCTGCATCCGCGTGCGCGCGTACGTCTCCTTGAACGGCCAGAGCAGCCAGTCGGTGACGCCGGCGCGCATGCCCGCCTCGACGTCCATCTCGTCCTGGCGCGCGGCGACGACGACGATCGCCGGCGGCGTCGGATCGGAGGCGCTGCGCAACCGGATCGTGCGGCAGAGGTCGAGCGCGTCCTGGCCCGCGAAGCGCCGCTGCAGGATGACGACCGCAGGACGCTCCTCGATCACCATGCGCAGCAGCGCGTGGACGTCGGACGCGATGAGCAGCGGGCTGCCGTCGGCGGCGATCGCCGCGCGCAGCACGCGCGCCGGCTCCGCATCGGTCGCGATCAGCGCGGTGCGGTCGGTCGGGGCGGGAAGCGGCCGCGGCTGCAGCGCCGGCGCGGCGTCGCGCGCGTCGTGGACCGGCGCGGCGTGCTCGAGCTCGATCGTCAGGCCCTCGGCGGCGGCGAACACCTCGATGCCGCTGCCCTCGGCGCGTCGCCGCGCCATCGCGACGACCCGGTCGACCGCCGCGTCGTCGCGCATCGGATCGTGGTGGAAGAGCGCGAGCCGCTTGACGTGCTGTGCGATCGCGAGGTCGACCGCGAACTCGACCGGGCTGTGCCCCCAGCCGAGGTGCCGCTCGTATTCGCCGAGCGTGAACTGCGCATCGTGGATCAGCAGGTCGGCGTCGGAGACGAACGCCGCGTAGTGGCACTCGTCGGGGCTGCGCGGCGGCCGCTCGCCGCGCGCGAGCGCCGGCGAGTGCGGCTCGTGGTCGGTCGCGTAGACGGCCGACGCGCCATCCGCCTCGATCCGGTAGCCGAGCGTCAGCGCCGGGTGGTTCATGTAGTGCGCGGTGACGCGCACGTCGTCGATCTCGATCGAACCCTCGCCCAGATCGTGGTAGCGCACCTTGGCTGCGAACTGCTCGATCGTGATCGGGAAGTACGTGTACTGCATCTGGCCGGCGAGCGTCTCGCGGATCGACGGGCCGAGGCCGCGCGGGCCGTAGATGTCCCATTCGAACGCCGGATCGAAGAGCGGCGCGAGGAACGGCAGCCCCTGGATGTGGTCCCAGTGCGTGTGGCCGATGAAGAGGTGGCCGCGCTTCGGACCGTCGTGCTCGGCGAGCAGTGCCTGGCCGAAGCCGTGCGCGCCGGTGCCGCAGTCGAGCAGGATGAGCGTTCCGCCGGCGCTGCGCACCTCGACGCACGACGTGTTGCCGCCATAGCGGACGGTGCCGGGGCCGGGCTTCGGGATCGATCCACGCGTGCCCCAGAAGCGAATCCGCATGTGCTTCCCCTTGGCAGGGGCCGCCCGATCCGGCACCCCCGGACGAGCACCGTAGCACGCTTCCCGACCGGGCTCAATGGCGCGACCGGAGAGTCCCCGCGGTGCGGCCGAGCCGCTGCCGACGCAGTGCGTCGCGCGCGGGCTAGGCAAGCGTCTCGTCGACGGCGCCTCGCCAGAGACCGGCGCGCTGCACCATCGCGAGCGTGCGCGCGAGGACGTCGCGCCGGTACGCCGCGAGGTCGCGGCCGGCGTAGTCGTAGAAGCCGCTGCCGGTCTTCAGGCCCAGGCGGTTGGCCGCCATGTGCGCGCCGACGATCGCGGGCGCGGCGTAGCGCGCGGCGTCGACCGACGCCGCCATCTCGCGGCTCGCGTGGTGGAGGATGTCGACGCCGCCGACGTCGATGAACTCGACGACGCCGAGCGCCGCGAAGCGCAGGCCGAGACCGAACCGCGTCGCCTTGTCGATCTCGGCCGCCGTCGCCGCGCCCTCCTCGACCATCCGCGCCGCCTCGTTCATGACCAGCGCCTGCAGCCGCGGCACGATGTAGCCGGGCGTCGGCCCGCAGACGATCGGCACCTTGCCGATCGCCTCGAGCAGCGCCTTCGTCGTCGCCAGCGTCGCCGGCGACGTTGCCGGGTGGGTGCTGAGCTCGACGACCGGGATCACGTACGCGGGGTTGAGCCAGTGCATGTTGAGGAAGCGCTCGGGTCGCGGCACGAACGCGGCGAGCTCGCTGACGAGGATGCTGCTCGTCGTCGACGTCAGGATCGCCTCGCCGCTGCACTCGGCACCGAGCCTGGCGAAGGCCTCGCGCTTGGCGTCGAGGCGCTCGGGAACGCCTTCGAAGACGAGCTGCGCAGCGGCGAGCGCGGCCGGCGCGCCGGCGGCATCGATGAAGTCGATGCGCGCGGCGATCGCGTCGATCCGCGCCGGGTCGATCGCACCGAGCTCGGCGAGGCTGCGCAGGCTGGCGTCGATCTCGGCGCGCGCGTCGGCGCGCAGCGCGTGCCATGCGTCGGCGCTGCGCCGCTTCAGGTCGACGACCGCAATGCGATGGCCGGCCCACGCGAACGCGATCGCGATGCCGCGGCCCATGCGGCCGGCGCCGACGGCGACCAGGCGCGGCGCCGCGACCGCGGCAGCGTCAGTCGTCGCCATCGTGCAGTCGCGCCCGCAAGCGGGCCGGCGACATCGCCGCGAGACCGAGCGCCTCGAGCGTGCGCGCGCCGCGGCGGAGGTCACGGCCGAGAATCGCGCCGAGCACCGCGAGCAGCCCCTCCGCGAGCGGTGCGTCGACGCCGGCCCAGCGCGCGACCGAGGCGAGAAACGCGAGGCCGACCTCGCCGTCCTCGCGGACGTAGCGGTGGGTGTGCAGGTCGATGTGCTCGCGCCAGTCGCCGGACTTCACGAGCTGGCGGTGCGCGTCGCCGTACATCCAGCGATCGTTGGCGTAGTGGTCGGCGAGCGGATAGTGCGGCGCGCCGTAGCCGAGTGCCTCGCGCAGTGCGATGCGCTCGCCGTCGAGCCGGTCGGTGACCGCGCGCACCGCCGGCTGCGTGCCTTCGGCGTGGATGTCCCAGCGCTCGAAGTGCTGCAGCGGCGCCGCGTTCATGACGACGAGCGGCGTGTGGATCACCGGCCCGGCGTTCATCAGCGCTCCCGACAGCGCATCGCCGCACGGATGGACGCTCGGAAACGCGCGCCGGATCACGCCGATCGCGCGCTCCGCGTCGCTGGCCGGGTAGACGCCGGTCGGCAACCGCACGGCACGGGCGCTGACGTTGACCTCGCACGCGCCGTGCTTGCGCGCGAGGTACGGCAACGTTCCCGTCTCGGCCCAGGCGACGCGCGCGCGGCCGCCGGCAGCGCGAACGACCTGCGCCATCGCGAAGCTGCCGAAGCTGCCGGGCGGCAGGAAGACGACCTGGCCGTCGACGAGGTGCGGCGCGAGCGCGCGCGCGACGTCGTCCTGCGCCGTCGCCGGCAGCGGCACGACGATCAGCTCGGCGCCGGCGACGGCGGCGCCGATGTCGGAAGTCGCGCCGGCCAGCGCGACCTCGCGCGCGCCGGCCGCGTCCTTGAGCACGACCCGTGGTCGCGTGCCGAGCGCGCGCAGCGCCTCGCCATCGCGCCGCCAGAGCACGACGTCGTGTCCCGCGACGGCGAGATCGGCTGCCGCCGCGTACGCACCGTGGCCGCCGCCCAGGACCGCGATCCTCATCGCTGCACCTCCATGCGCATACAGTACACCGCGAGCGCCGCGGCCCACAGCGGCGGCGCGGAGGAGCACGTGAACGACCCCCTCGTCCATCCGAGCGAGCGCACGCTGGGCGCGGTCACGCTCGTGCTCGGCATCCTCGCCTGGATCGTCATCGTCGTCGGCACCGTCGGCATCGCGCTCGTCTACCTGCTGCTCGGCTTCCTGTTCTACCTGTTCGCGCACTCGGCGCTGATCTCCTGGCTGCGCGGCAACGGCGTCCTGATCTCGGCGCAGCAGCTGCCCGACCTGCGCGACCGCTTCGATGCGTGCTGCGCCAAGCTCGGCCTCGAGCGCGACAAGCCGGAGGCGTATCTGCTGCAGGGCGGCGGAGCGCTGAACGCGTTCGCGACGCGCTTTCTCGGCCGCGACTACGTCGTCCTGCTCTCGGACGTCGTCGACGCGATGGGCGAGCATCCCGACGGCGTCGGTTTCTACATCGGCCACGAGCTCGGCCACGTGCGCAGGAAGCACCTCACCGGCAAGCTCTGGCGCGCGCCGGTGCTCTGGCTGCCGCTGCTCGGCGCGGCGTACTCGCGCGCCAAGGAGTCGACGTGCGACCGCCACGGCCGCGCCTGCTGCGAATCGGCCGAATCGGCGGCGCGCGCGATGGTCGCGCTCGCCGCCGGCAGCGAGCGCTGGCGCGCGGTCGACCTCGCGGCGTACGAGGCGCAGGCCGGCCTCGCGCGCGGCTTCTGGATGTCGTACCACGAGCTGACGAGCGGCTACCCGTGGCTGACCAAGCGCGTCGCGCGCGTCCTCCGTCCCGACGTCGAGCCGCCGCGGCGGAACGCCTTCGCGTACCTGTTCGCGCTGTTCACGCCGTACGTCGGCCGCGGCGGCGGCGCGGTCGGGATCCTGGTCGTGCTCGCGCTGGTCGCGGTGCTCGTCGGCGTCGCGTTGCCGGCGTACCGCGACTACGAAGCGAAGGCGCGGCTGTCGCTCGCCTACCAGAGCAGCGAGGTTGCGCGTCGCGGCCTCGCGGCCTACTACGTCGAGCACAAGGACGTGCCGGCGTCGCTCGAGGCGGCCGGCATCCCGGCGACGCTTGCCGACGGCTCGCAGCTCACGCTCGAGAGCGACACGATGACGCTCACGGTCGACACGCCGAACGGGCAGCTCGTCTTCACTCCCGACGAGAACCCGGACGGCACGGTGCGATGGCATTGCACCCGCGGCGCCGGCGTCCGCGCGGCGCAGCTGCCGTCGGCGTGCCAGGACGGCGAACGCTGACGCGATTCAGCGTTCGCCGAGCCGCTCGCTCTGCAGGAAGAGCAGCACCGCCGCCCACGCCAGCGACGCCGACAGCGCGAGCCCGCCGACCACCTTCATGAGCACCGCCCAGCCGCGCGCGTGCGCGAGCTGGCCCGTGCGCTCGAACAGGAAGACGAAGTCGTGGAAGCGGTCGGCGCCGGTGCCGCCGCCGATCAGGGGCAGCACGGGATCGGCGGCGTCGTACGCGTACACCGACGCGTCGATCAGGCTGAGCGCGAGCCAGGCCGATGCGATCGCGGCGCCGAAATTGTCGCCGCGGCGGTGCAGCGCGACGGCGCAGACGAGCGGAATCAGCAGCTGGCCGAGCGTGCCGCCGGCGACGCCGAGCGTCTCGCCGAACGGCGCGAACAGGACGTGACCGGCCTCGTGGAAGAGGACCACGGTGAGGTGGAGGACGCCGGCGGGATCGGTCATGCGGCCGAAGACGACGCTCATGCCCCAGAGCGCGACGACGGCCAACAGCGCGATGCGGCCGAGCCAGACGGACTTCGGCACGTCGTCGGGGACGTCGAGCAGCCGCTCGCTCCACGGCGTGCGAGCGTCGTCGACGTCGAGGGTGACGTGCAGCCGCGCCATCGGCCGATCATCGCGGCACCGGTGCGCGGGCGCGACGCCGCCGGTGCGCTAGGCGTGCGCCGGTGTCGATCCGTTCTCGGTTTGCCCGGTCGCGCTACCCTCGGGCGGATGTCGAGTGCCGCCCGCACCTGCGCTTCGCTCGCGCTCGCCGCCGCGCTGCTCGCCGGCTGCACCTCTGCCCCGCCGCGCGCGCCCGAGCGCCCGGAGGAGGTCCGTGCGCGGGTCGCTTCGCTGTTGCCGGCGAGCGTTCCGGACCGCGCCGGCTGGGCGCTCGACATCACGGCCGCGTTCGCCGCGCTCGGCATCGCGCCGACGAACGAGCACGCCTGCGCCGTGCTCGCGATCGTCGAGCAGGAGTCGACGTACCGCGCCGATCCGGCCGTGCCCGGCCTCGGACGGATCGCGCGCGACGAGATCGACCGCCGCGCCGATCGCGCCGGCATCCCGAAGATGCTCGTCGACACGGCGCTCGGGCTGCGCTCGCCCGACAGCCGGACGTGGGCCGAGCGCATCGACGCGGCGCGGTCCGAGAAAGAGCTGAGCGACGTCTTCGAGGACTTCATCGCGCAGGTGCCGCTTGGCCAGCGCCTGCTCGCCGGCTTCAACCCGGTGCGCACTGGCGGGCCGATGCAAGTGGGCATCGCCTTCGCCGAACGGCAGGTGCAGGCGCGGCCGTACCCGTACCGGATGACCGGGTCGCTGCGCGACGAGGTGTTCTCGCGCCGCGGCGGGCTCTACTTCGGCATCGCCCACCTGCTCGACTATCCGCTCAGCATCGACGAGCCGATCTTTCGCTTCGCCGACTTCAACGCCGGCCGCTACGCGAGCCGCAATGCGGCGTTCCAGCAGGCGGTGAGCGTCGCGACGGCCCTGCCGCTCGAACTCGACGGCGACCTCGTCCGCGGCGACGGCAGCGTCGGCCGCACCGAGGCGGCGGTGCGCGCGCTCGGTCCGCGCCTCGCGATCGACGACGCGGCGATCCGGCGCGCGCTCGAGCTGGAGGACCGCACCGATCTCGAGAAGACGCGGCTCTACACGCGCGTCTTCGAGCTCGCCGAGCAGACGGGGCGGCGGCCGTTGCCGCGCGCGCTCGTGCCCAAGATCGAGCTGCACAGTCCGAAGATCACGCGGCCGCTGACGACCGAATGGTTCGCGCATCGCGTCGACGAGCGCTACCGGCGCTGCCTCGGCCGCGCCGGCGGACGGCCCGGATGACCTCGGAGGTCATGGCAGCGCGCCCGCGGCGCGCTATCTTGTCGCCATGACCTCGTTGTCCGCAGCGCCGGTCGGCGCGCAGATCCGGCAGTGGCGCGTCCGCCGCCGCCTCAGCCAGCTCGAGCTCGCGCTCGCCGCCGAGGTCTCGACGCGGCACCTCAGCTGCCTCGAGACCGGGCGCGCGGCGCCGAGCCGCGAGATGGTGCTGAGGCTCGCGCGTCGCCTCGACGTGCCGCTGCGCGAACGCAACCGCCTGCTCACCGCGGCGGGCTTCGCGCCGATGTTCGTGGCGCGGCCGCTCGACGATCCGGCGATGGCGGCGGCGCGTGCGGTCGTCGAGACCGTGCTGCGCGCGCACGAGCCGTTCCCGGCGCTCGCCGTCGACCGCCACTGGAACGTCGTCGTCCAGAACCGCGCCGTCGCGCTCCTGCTCGACGGCGTCGATCCCGCGCTGCTCGCGCCGCCGGTGAACGCGCTCCGGCTCGCTCTCGATCCGCGCGGCATCGCGCCGCGGATCGTCAACTTCGCGGCGTGGCGGGCGCACCTGCTTGCACGGCTCGGCCAGCAGATCGCGGCGAGCGGTGACGATGCGCTGCGCGCGCTCGCCCACGAGCTGACGGCGCACGGCGAAGGCGCGCCCGTCGACGACGCCCACGGCGGCGCCGCGCTCGTCGTGCCGCTCGTCATCGACACGCCGCTCGGCAGGCTGTCGTTCATCAGCACGACGACGGTGTTCGGGACGCCGGTCGACATCACGCTCGCCGAGCTCGCGCTCGAGTCGTTCTTTCCCGCCGACGCGGCGACCGCAACGGCGCTGCGCGGCGCCGGCGCGGCGGCGGCCGCCGCCGCCGACAGCGCACGCTGACCGTCGCCGCGGCGGTGCGTGGGCTCACGCGGCCGCGGGCACGCGGTCGAGGAAGCCGATCACACGCGCGATCCTGCCGTCGCGCAGCTCGACGACGTCGCTGCCGGCGATCGGCGGCTCGCTTCCGGCGGGTCCGAGCGACCACGAAAAGCGCACGTGGTCGCCGTGGCCGTCGGCGCCGTTCGCGAGCGCGAACCGGAAGCCGGGAAAGCGCTCGTGGACCGCGGCCATCAGCGCGTCGATCTGCTGCAGGCCGTCGCCGCGCATCAGCGGGTCGACGTAACGGGCGTCGTCGGTCCAGTGCTCGCGCAGCAGGCGGGCGCGGCGATCGGCGACGCCTTCGTTCCAGGCGTCGAGATAGCAGGTGGCGACGGACTTCGGGTCGGACATGGCATGGCTCCTTGCGGGTGGAAGAGAGAACCTCGACGGTAGGCACGACGCCGCCGCGAATCGATGACCTGCGAGGTCAAGCGCCCGGTCGCAGCGATGCCGTTGACATCCGCCTTCGGTAAGGCTATGCTTACGGTAAGCAGTTGCTGTCCGATGATCTCGACCCGCGCTTCCGCCGCCCACGCCCGCCGCTTCGCCGCCCTCGGCGACCCGACGCGGCTTTCGGTGTTCACGCTGATCGCGCGCTCGCCGCTCTCGGTCGCCGAGGTCGCCGAGCGCTTGCCGGTCAGCCGCCCGGCGGTGTCGCAGCACCTCAAGGTGCTCGCCGAGGCCGGCCTGGTGCAATGCCAGTCGGTCGGCACGCGCAACCTCTATCGCCCCGACACCGACGGCATCGCGACGCTGCGCGACTTCATCGACAGCCTGTGGGACGTCGGGCTCGCCCGTTTCAAGGCCCACGCCGAAGCCCTGGCACACAGCCGTGCCGCCGAGTCCTCGAAGGAGAAGCCATGAACCCGACGCTCGCGAGCGCCGCCGAGAACGCAGTCCGCAAGTCCGTCACCGTCGCCGCGCCGATCGCGATCGCGTTCGAGGTCTTCACGGCACGGATCGAATCGTGGTGGCCGCTGGCGACGCACCACATCGGCGACGCCGATTGCGCGGCCGTCGTCATCGAGCCGCGGCCGGGCGGGCGCTGGTACGAGCGCGGCGTCGACGGCGTCGAGTGCGTGTGGGGCCAGGTGCTCGTCTGGGAGCAGGACCATCGCGTCGTCCTCGTCTGGCAGCTGAACGCGCAGTTCAAGTTCGATCCGACGCTGCACACCGAAGTCGACGTCCGCTTCACCGCGATCGACGACCGCACGACGCGGGTCGATCTCGAGCACCGTGGCCTCGAGGCGTACGGCGCCGACGCGATGGCGATGCGCGAGGCGTTCGGCTCGCCGAACGGCTGGAACGGGATGCTCGAGCACTTCGCCGTCGTTGCCGCCACCGCGCAGAGCGCCGGAGCCGCGACACGCTGAGGGTCGGTCGCCGCGGCTCGCCGGGCTGGCGCATCATTGCCGCCCGACGACCGACGAGCACGACGATGACCGACCGCGCCGACCCTCCCTCGCCCCCTGCTTCGATCGACCGCTCGCGGCGCGAGTTCGTCGCGCTCTCGGTCGCGGCCAGCTTCGGCGCCGCGGCACGCCCTGCGGTCGCGGCACTCGCCGTCAGCGAGCGCGAGGTCGAGATCCGCACCGCCGACGGCAGCTGCGACGCCGCGTTCTTCCACCCCTCGAGCGGCAGCCACGCCGCGGTCCTGATCTGGCCGGATGCGTTCGGTCTGCGGCCGGCGATGCGCGACATGGGACGACGGCTCGCCGCCGACGGCTACGCGGTCCTGGTGCCGAACCCGTTCTACCGCATCGCCAGGGCGCCGATGTTCGAGTCGGCCGCCAACGTCGACTTCCAGGCCCCGACGACGCGCGCGAAGCTCGGCCCGATGATGGGCTCGGTCACGGCGGCCGGCGCTGCCGAGCGCGACGCCACCGCGTACTTCGCGTTTCTCGACGCCCAGCCGCAGGTCGACCGCGCGCGCAAGGTCGGCGTGCAGGGCTACTGCATGGGCGGCGCGCTGACGTTGCGGACCGCGGCCGCGGTGCCCGAGCGCGTCGGCGCGGCCGCGTCGTTCCACGGCGGCGGGCTCGTCACCGACCAGCCCGACAGCCCGCACCGGCTGGTGCCGCGGATGCGCTCGCGCATGTACGTCGGCGTCGCTGCCAACGACGACCAGCGGCAGCCGGAGGCCAAGGACCGGCTGCGCGAGGCCTTCGCTGCCGCCAAGCTGCCGGCCGAGGTCGAGGTCTATCCGGCCCGCCATGGCTGGTGCGTGCCGGACATGCCGCAGGAGGGCGGCGCGCCGATCTACAGCGCTCCGGACGCCGAGCGGGCGTGGTCTGCGCTGCTGGCGCTCTATCGGGCTGCGCTCGGCTGAGGCCCCCGCGTTCGCGGGATCGCCTGTAACAAGATCTTGCGAACGGCGCGCGCAATGCGCATGATCCGCCTTCCAACCTGGGCCGGATCGTCATGAACAAGACCCTTCAACGCCTCTCCCTCGCCGGTTTTGCGCTCGCCGGACTGCTCGGCGTCGCCTCGCCCGCGCACGCCGTCTTCATCGCCAGGATCTGCAACGACCTGCAATGCCTCGGCGGCGATGACGTCATCGTCACCGACAACCTGGCCGGCGACACGATCGGCATGACCGGGGCGATCAACTTCTCGACCACGGCGTTCGGCTACACGCTGCTCGTCAACACGTCGCAGAGCAAGCCGGTCATCGGCAGCGACGCCCTGCCGCAGGTCGACCTCACGTTCTCGGTGACGAGCCCGGGCGCCGGGGGCAACGTCTTCCTGTACGCGTCGGACACCGACTTCGTTCTCGGCAGTGGGACGTTCGCGCTCAGCCTCGGCGGCACGAACTCCGGCGGCAGCGGCAGCGTGCGCGGCCGCGGCTGGGGCGGCACGAGCAACACCGACTTCGATTTCTCGGGCGCCAACCTGCTCGCGTCGATCGGCCCGCTCACCGGCGTGACGTTCAACGGCGCGGCGAGCGGCCCCTTCGCGGCGAGCGCGAACCCGTATTCGCTGACGATGGGCGTGACGATCTCGCGCGCGACGGCCGGAACGACCACAGGTGACCTCAACCTGCAGATCACGCCGGTGCCCGAGCCGAGCACCTGGGCCTTGATGCTCATCGGTCCG
>Ga0068860_100007843_pt1 | contig 10655 bp, 9 predicted proteins | sample KBSSwiS32_FD_66597 | JGI IMG/M metagenome (GOLD analysis project Ga0068860, IMG submission 66597) | Switchgrass rhizosphere microbial communities from Kellogg Biological Station, Michigan, USA - KBS Switchgrass S3-2 | ecosystem: Host-associated > Plants > Roots > Rhizosphere > Soil ...
ATGTGATATATGACTCACATACGCGGCATGCATGTCATGACTTACGGCATCCATGTATACCAGGTGCATGCCAATTTGTTTGTACATTTCTTCAACAGTAGCTACCGCGTCCGGATCGCTTTTTTCCTTTTCACAGATAACACAGGTGCGTCCCACAAATGCGTTTTTTACGGCTGCTTCAGGTCCGCTGTATTCTGTTCCCCACATTGGATGCGTGGCTACAAAACGCCTGCGCATCGGGTGATCGGCCATTGCTTCGCACAGTGCATTTTTGGTAGAACCGGCATCCACTACAATCTGTTGATCGGTTACCAGGTCCATAATCCGCTGCATCACCGGCAAGGTTACATCTACCGGTATAGCCACGTAAATGAGTTTGCTTTTGGCTACTGCTTCTTCCAATGGCAAAGATTCATCTATCAGCCCCAGTTCCAGCGCTTTTTTAATACTCTCTTCTGTACGGCTTACCCCTATTACATTTTTCACCAATCCTTTTTCTTTCAGCGCCAGGCTAATGGAACCACTGATTAAACCCACGCCTATAATCGTTACTGAATCAAACATATTACCGTTTTATTTCACCAAACAATCTTTTATCCTTTTAATACTTTCTGCAATTCTTTCTTCTGCGCAACACAGGCTTACCCGCACATAATCATTGCCCCCATCGCCAAATATGCCACCCGGTGTAATAAACACATTGGCATTGTACAATACTTCGTCGCTCAAAGCATAGCCATCTTTATAACCCGCCGGTATACTGGCCCATACAAACATGCCCGCCTGATCTTTTGAAAAACTGCATTGCAATATTTCCAGCAGGGCAAATACCTTCTCACGGCGTTGCCGGTATATTTTATTAATCGAATCATACCAGTCTTTACCCAAACCCAACGCTTTGGCGGCCGCCAATTGCACCGGCAAAAACATACCGCTATCCATATTGCTTTTAAAGCGCAGTATTTCGTCTATTCTTTCTTTGGCAGCGCAAAGCATGCCTACACGCCAGCCTGCCATGTTCTGCGATTTACTCAATGAATTCAGCTCGATAACGATTTCTTTTGCGCCCTCTACACTGAGCAAACTCATGGGACTGTCATTCAAAATAAAACTATAGGGATTATCGTGTACCAATAAAATATTTTTCTGCTTTGCCCATGCCACCAGTTTTGTGAAAAAATCTTTTGTTGGTAATTGTCCCGTAGGCATGTGCGGGTAGTTCACAAACATGAGTTTCACTTTACTGAGATCTGTCTTATCCAATGCATCAAAATCGGGTTGCCAGTGATTGCCGGGCGTTAAAGAATAGGGTCTTATACTGCCACCGGCCAGTTTCACCGCACTGGTATATGTAGGATAACCGGGATTCGGAATCAGTACCTCATCGCCTTCATTCAGGTAAGTCATGCAGATATGCATAATGCCTTCCTTGCTTCCTATCAATGGCAATATTTCCGTATCAGGGTTTAGATCTGTTTGGTACCAGGTCTTGTACCAGTGGCTGATGGCATTGCGCAATACCGGCGAACCCTTGTAACTCTGGTAAGCGTGCGTATTGGGTTTGGCACTTTCATCCTGTAATACTTTAATTACATCCGGATGCGGGGGCAGATCAGGACTGCCAATACCCAGGCTAATAATGTTCTTTCCCTGTTTATTCAGCTCATCAATCTCCCGCAACTTTTGCGAGAAATAATATTCGCCGATACCGTCCAGCCGTTTAGATACAACTACCATGATATTTTCTTATAATTTCTGATTTCGTGATATTGTGATTTTAAGATTTCTTTGTCTGCCTCAACCAAAAAGTCAATAAATTCCGCAATCTCAAAATCAGCAATTCTTACACAATTTTATCCGAACTTACACGTCTCACGTCTCACACGGTTTTGCCCTTCCTATACACTCCATATACTTTCACTTCTTCCGTCAATGGTTTTATGGCGTCTATCACCGTATTAAACTGCTCTATGGTTTCAAATTCCATATCTGCATGAAAACTATATTGCCATTCGCTGCCCGGTATAGGGAAGCTTTGCAGCTTGCTTAAGTTAATACCTCCGTCTGCAATGCGGGTAAGCACTTTTGCCAGGCTGCCGCGTGAGTGATCGGTATGAAAATTCACCGACGCCTTGTTTGCACCTTCGGTTGCTATCGTTCTATCGGGCCGCTGCAAAATCAAAAAACGGGTATAATTGTTTTTCATGGTATGGATATTGGGTGCAATCATCTGCAGGCCGAACAATTCTGCCGCCAGTTTGCTGGCAATGGCCGCCACATGTTTACTGCGGTGCTGATGCACATGCTTTGCACTCAAAGCAGTATCTTCTGTTTCAATAAGCTTCCAGTTGTACTTATCCAGGTATTCGAGGCATTGCTGAATGGCCATGGGGTGAGAATGGACTTCACGGATATCAGCAAGCTTTACGCCCGGATTCACCAGCAGGTTTTGTTTTATCTGCAGGTAGATTTCTCCCGCTACAACCAGGTTGCTTTTCTTCAGCAGATTGTAATTGGGCAGAATGCTGCCGGCAATTGAGTTTTCAATGGCCATTACACCGCCATCGCTTTCTTTTTTGTTTCCCGCAATTTTTACCACTTCGGCAAATGTGGCACAGGGAATAACAATTACATCTTTCCCAAAAAACTGCTGCGCCGCCACCTGGTGAAAACTGCCCTCGTAACCCTGTATCGAAACTTTTGTTGCCATATTATTTACTGCTCGTCTTTCAATGCTGTTTCCTATTCCCGCCAGGGTTAGGGTAAAAATAAGAGTCCCCCGATAACCGGGGGACTCTTTATGTTGTTTTACAAGTTTATGTGTTTGTTCAACAAAAGCTTCCCCGCTTCTCACTAAAATAGAAGTAAAAATAGAAGCCGAAATATGATTTGTTGATTGCCATTACCATTCAAAAATAGGAACTAATTGCAAAGCACCAAAAATATTTTATAGAAAATTTGCTGAAACCCTTGCCAGGCAAGGAAAAGCTAACGGTTGTTAACCCAGTCGATTCATGATTTCGCCATCAATTTTTTTAAACAAATGAAATGGTTTGTACACGCGCCAGTTATCGATCTGCATTAATTCAAGATACCGGTTCAGTTTTGCCTTTTTAAAATCGTGCTGTGTTTGTTCGGGCATATTAAGAATGACCACCCACCCATTTTCGTCGGTTACTTCATCATACCATTCTTCGTAATAATCTTTTATATCGCTGTGAAAATTGAGTACGTTTTCTGCTATCAGTATAAACTTATTAATGCCCTGCTGGAAAAAAACATCGGCTACCTCCCGTTTCATTTCCATGATATCATTTTCGATTGCATCGTTCCATTCACCAATGAGTTCAATGATCACATACTTCTCGTCGTAATCCGCCATGATTACTTTCATATACAAGGTACGTGAGCCAAAGTCATCCCACTGGGGATGTATATAATAGTTATACACCGTCTGCGAAAACTCAAATTCAGAATATACCCTTCCGTAAAAAGGAGATCGCTCATCCTCTTCGCTGATGTAGATATGACGCCAGTTATAAAACGGTTCAATGTCCTGCATAATCCACTACTCTTTAAATTCACGGTTCAATTATCCGCCTTCTAACCTGTACAGCCTGTAACCGGCTATGCAGAAAAGGCTGTAGCAATATACAGCCCCTACAATACCCTGTCCAAATATTTTTTATTGTGCAGGCATTAACAAAGGTTTGCGCCAACCAGAAGAAAAACAGGGCGGCCACCAGGCCCGTGCTTTGGAAAATAAATAAACAAAAGCTAAGGTTAATGAACTAAGACCTATTCTTTTTAAACAGCCTAGCCTGTAGAGCGTAACTACGAAGCAACGGATTATGAACTAAGAACTCCGAACTATGAACTACTTCGCCGCTTCAACGGCCTTTTTAACGCTGCCATGTTTCAGCAGCAGGTTTCTGGCTTTATCGTAATCGGTGAGCCGTAAAATATCCATTACCATTTTTGTACCACGGTCAACCAGCTTATCATTGCTCAGCTTCATGTTTACCATTTTATTGTCTTCTACCCTGCCTATCTGGATCATCACCGCGGTTGAAATCATATTCAGCACCAGTTTTTGCGCCGTGCCACTTTTCATGCGGGTACTGCCGGTAACAAATTCAGGGCCCACCACCACTTCGATAGGAAATTCTGCCGCATCACCCAGCGGGCTACCAGGATTGCAGGTAATACAACCGGTTACAATACCGCGGCGGCGACTTTCCTGCAGGGCGGCAATTACATACGGCGTGGTGCCACTGGCCGCAATGCCTATCACCACGTCTTTATCGCTGATCATGTGCTCTTCCAGGTCTATCCAGCCTTGTGCAGTATCATCTTCAGCATTCTCTACCGGTCGCTGAATAGCTTCTTCGCCCCCGGCAATAATACCTACCACCAGTCCGTACGGCATACCATAAGTGGGCGGTATTTCACTGGCGTCTAAAATACCCAGGCGGCCACTGGTGCCAGCGCCAATATAAAACAGCCTGCCCCCATCCAGCATTTTATTACTGATAACCGATGCCAGTTTCTCAATTTGTGTAATGGCTTTCTCTACGACAAAAGGAACTGTTTTATCCTCTTCATTGATATGATGCAGGATTTCCTGCATACTCATTTTATCGAGATTCCGGTATTTGCCAGGCTGTTCAGTAAATTTTTCAAAAGACATAATCATTGTTATCTATGGTATTCAATCAATCCTTCCATGGGGGTTTTTAGAATTTTCCCGAGATCGAATTCATAACTATGGCAAAGCTCCTTCAGCACGTCGCGAAAGCCATGGGCCACGCTGCCCACAAAATGAATGGGGTACTTCCAGCTTTCCGTGAACTTGCAAAGATGAGTAAAGAAAAAATCGTTTAGCCCGTCTTCAATGATATTTTCTATCATATAATGACCGCGATTTTCCGCCAGGAACAGGCAAAAACTGGCCAGGTACCGGTTTGCCAGCGGCTTCTGGTAAATATTTTCAAGTATGCCGGCAGCATTGATACGGTATTTTTCGTCGAACCGGTACCTCAGCTCCTCATCAAAGGTGCCATACAAATAATATTGTACCACTTTCCGGCCCAGGTAAGCGCCGCTGCCTTCATCACCCAGGATATAACCAATACCCGGGCTGTTTTTCACTACTTTCTTCCCATTGAAATAGCAGGAATTGCTACCCGTACCCAGTATGCAGGCCACCCCCTTTGTGTTTCCGCAGGATGCCCTGGAAATACCCGCCAGATCATGCTTTACCTGTACCCGGGCGCCATCAAAAACTTTGCTGATAGCGCTTTTCATCATTTTTGCATTGCGGGGGTCAAGACAACCTGTACCATAATAATATATATCCGTAATATGCTGCGTTTTGAGCTTAGGTAACAATTCTTTTTGCAAAATCTGCTGCACCTGTTCCCTGTTCAGAAAATAAGGGCTCATGCCCTGTGTAATCACGGTTTTTTTTCTCCCCTTGTCGAGTAAACACCATTCGCTTTTTGTTGAACCGCTGTCTGCTATTAATATGGCCATAATGAAACGATAGTAGGGGACGAAGTTAATATTCCCTGCCTATTTACCATAAAACAAATATTAGCCCGGCGCTCTGGCTATTTCTGTTAAATTTGCACCCGAATTGATAAGAATTATGACGCCACAGAAAAAACTGAATACCTGGTTGCCGCTTTTATTTGCCCTGGTGATGATTGCGGGTATGTCTATCGGTTATGTGCTGCGCGAAAATACCGCCCGCCCCGGCAGCCTGTATAAAAAACAAAAAAATGGCAGCCTGCAGCAGGTACTCGATTTAATACAATTGAAATACGTTGACCCCGTAGCGCCAGATACCCTGGCCAATGAAGCCATACAGGAGGTGCTGTCGAAACTTGATCCGCATTCTATTTACATTCCGGCAGTCAACCTGGGAGAGGTCAATGAAGACCTGCAGGGCAATTTTCAGGGCATCGGTGTAGAGTTTAATATTTTTAGTGATACGGTTAATATTATTACCGTGATGGAGAACGGCCCCAGCGACCGGGCCGGGCTACAGGTAGGTGATCGCATCATCAAAGTAGGCGACTCACTGGTAGCCGGTAACGGCATTACCACCAACCGCATAAAAAAATTATTGCGCGGCCCCGGCGCCAGCACGGTTGTAGTAACAATATTGAGGGGCAGTAAAATTATGCCCATTACCCTGCAAAGAGGCATGATTCCCATCGTTTCTGTTGATGCTGCCTACATGATGAATAAAACGGATGGTTATATACACATCAATAAATTTTCTGAAACAACCTATCGCGAGTTTATGCAATCGCTGGAAAAATTGCAGAAACAGGGCATGCAGAAACTAATGCTTGACCTGCGTGATAACGGCGGCGGCATTTTGCAGGAAGCCATTGAAATGGCAGACGAATTCTTAGATGGTACCAAACTGATTGTTTATACACAGGGCAATACCAGCCCCAAACAGGAATACCGCTGCAAGCGCGATGGTCTTTTTGAAAAAGGGAAACTGGTGGTATTGGTAAACGAGGGCACCGCTTCTGCCAGTGAAGTACTGGTGGGCGCGCTGCAGGATTGGGACAGGGCTGAGATCATTGGCAGAAGAACCTATGGAAAAGGCCTGGTGCAGGAGCAATACGACCTGGCCGACGGATCCGCGCTACGCCTTACCGTAGCACGTTACTATACTCCTTCCGGAAGAAGTATTCAGAAGCCGTACGATAAAGGCGAAGGTGATTATGCCAGCGATATTATGAACCGCTATCACAATGGTGAAATGACCAATGCCGACAGCAATCATGTACAGCAAAAAGGTAAGGCCTTTAAAACAAAAGCCGGCAGGGATGTATACAGTGGCGGGGGCATTATGCCCGATGTATTTGTATCGGTTGACACATCCGTTATCTCGAGAAATTTTGCTCGTTTATATACCAACAATACGCTCAGCAATTTCGCTTACCATTATTATATGCAGCACCGGGCGGAATTAAAAGCCCTGCCTTCCGCCACCGATCTGTTTAACCGATACAAAACTTCTGAACCACTCTGGAACCAGTTTACCAGCTTCGCTGCCAAAGACAGCGTGAACACGAGTGCCTTTACCGCCAGGGACCGCGAATTTGCCCAGCAGCGCCTACTTTCTTTGATCGCCCGTCAGCAATGGCGCAACAATGGTTTTTACGAAGTGCTGAATGCAAATGATTTAACGGTGAAAAAAGGAGCTGAAGAACTGGGGAAATAGTTCGTAGTTCTTAGTCCTTAGTCCGTTTGTCACGCCGGCCGGTTTTACTATCTATTGAATTATTTTGTTGTCCACTAATAGCTCATAGCTAGCAGCTAATGGCTTACAGCTAAAAAAAGCACCCATAAAGAGTGCTTGAAGAAGGATAAGGTGGGAATTATATATGGAGTTGATTAGTTGATGGAAGAAGGTTTATCCAGTAATTCTTTTTTCTCTATCCTGTATGAGCCTATCAGTCCTAGCCCGCCGCCGATACCAATAAAGGCGAACCATAAGGCTGGGTTTTCATCGTCATGAAGCATATACTGTGTAATAAAGTAAGCCAGCATCAGGCCTACGCCTGCCCCTACCAGTAACAAGCCCCATTTAAGATTACGGTAAGGAGCGGGCCGGTTAGCCCATTCTTTAGGGTTGAATCCTTTTTCCAGCATTGCCAGGTTTTCCCTGGTTTTCATATAAACAATTCCGAAGATCATGGCAAAAAAGCCAAGGGGTACTAAGATGGGGATTAACATTTCACCGCCGTGCATAAATAAAATTTTTATTGTTTCTTTTAATGTTGTTTGCTTGTTTGTTCTTTCTAAGACTACCGGTCGTTCGCCCCGGTTACAGCCTGCTGAAACTTTTTTTGAAGGGTTTTGAAAAACAGCTTCCAACGTATGATACTATGTTTTTCTGCACCCGCTCAAAGAACTTACAACTACTATGACTATGGCTTTTACCGGTAGGTTACACTTCACCGGTAAAAAACCCGGTTTTACGTGCTGAAAGCGTTAGCTGGAACCATTTACCATTGCCTGGAGCAGTTAAATCTCTTTACTTCGTTTTATCAATCAGCCGTTACCGCAGCAACGGACTATATTATAAGCATCCGGCCTTTGAAACTACCTGTAACCTTTTTCTTTCATCATTAGTCATATAACCAGCACAATGCAAACCGGGCCAAACGATAAAGATATTATCAGCGCTGTTTTACAGGGCAATAAACAGGCATATGCTGAACTGGTGAAACGGTACCAGGGTTTTGTTTTCAGTATCTGCCTACGGTACACCAGCAGCAGGGAAGACGCAGAAGAAATAGCCCAGGATATTTTCGTAAAAGCTTACCGCTACCTGTCAGATTTCAGGGGCGATTCAAAATTCAGTACCTGGCTGTATACTATTGTGAATACGAGCTGCATCACGTTTTTGAGGAAAAAGAAACTGGACACCCGTTCCCTGGATGATGAAAAGGTTTTTGCAGTGGCCGATAATATGGACGGTGGCATGCGGGCTAACCAGGTAGAACAAAAATCAAGGATTGCCATGGTGAACCAGGCCATCCAGTTACTGAGCGCAGATGATGCAAAGATTATCACGTTGTTTTACAAAGGAGAACAAAGCCTGGAAGAAATGGGCGAAATACTGGGAATGGAGCCTAATACGGTAAAAGTAAAACTGCACCGGGCAAGGATTCGGCTGAAAGAAAAAATGGAAAAACATTTTGCGCAGGAGGTGAAAGACCTGGTCTGACGCCCTCGTCTGACCCTATGAAAAAAAAAATAATCAATGATCAATACGCAATTTTCAATGTGCAATGAAAGCGGAGTTAAATAACAGGTCTTTAATAAAGAATGAATTAATTTTATAACAATAAATCCCTTCGGGGTGAGCTATGGAACTGAATATAGAAGATCGTTTGTGGGATTATATAGATGGCGGCAGTAATGCAGAAGAGAAATCTTTTGTTGAACAGCTGATTGCCACCCAGGAAGCATGGCGCAATAAATACCATGAACTGCTGGAGCTGCACCAGCTCATCAATACCTCGCTTGAACTGGATGAACCTTCTATGCGTTTCTCACAAAATGTAATGGAAGAAATCGCGAAATACCAGATAACCCCGGCTACCAAAACTTATATCGACAAAAAGATTATTAATGGCATCGGTATTTTTTTCCTGGTCATGATTACCGGCATGCTTATCTATGGCCTGGGTCAGATCAACTGGACCGATACTACCGGTACTACCAATGATCTACTGACTAAATACAACCCTGGTAAAATAGACTTCAGCAAATTTTTCAACAATACTTATACTACCATTTTTATGATGGTAAATGTGGTAATGGGCCTGATGCTGCTGGACATGTATTTGGGTAAGAAGCGAAAACAATTTGTCTGACTCCTCATTTCGAGCGAAGCAATCTATGTTACAATGTGGTTCAAGAATCTGTCCCGGTATTACCGGGATGGTCCGGTAAGCCCTGCCTGATTCTTCAGGGAGGGCTGTGTTATTTGTCTGACCCCCGCGTCTGACAAATACCTATAAATAACCCGATCTTCCCATGCCATCAGGCGGGGCGCCAGATGGTAATTCACACTAAGACAATTTCTTTTTCAATTCCGCCAATTTCGCCTGGAAAGGATTCAATGGAACTTCCTTTTGCTTCACATTTTTATCAGGCTGTGCAGCCGGCTTTCTCTCCCCACCAGCCACTCGCCCCTCGCTACTCCCCGTCTTCATAGTAAGTGCAATTCTCTTCCTGGCCACATCCACTTCTGTTATTGTTACCATCACTTTTTGCTGCAGCTTCACTACCTGGTTGGGATCGGAGACATAGGTGTTGCTCAATTGTGAAATATGTACCAGCCCATCCTGTTTTACGCCAATATCTACAAACGCGCCAAAATTAGTAATGTTGGTTACCAGCCCCGGTACTTGCATACCTGCTTTCAGGTCCTCAATGGTTTTAATGGTATTGTCAAAAGTAAATTCCTCAATCGGGGCGCGCGGATCACGACCTGGTTTTTCCAGTTCTTTTAATATGTCGCTGATGGTAAACTCACCAATGGTCTCAGAAATATATTGTTTCTTATTAATTTTTTTTCGCAGTTCGGGTTGTTTAATTAAATCTTCGGGCGATGCGCGCAGGTCTTTTGCCATTGCCTCCACTACATGATAGCTTTCAGGATGGACGGAAGAATTATCCAAAATGTTTTCTGCCCCGGGTATGCGCAGGAACCCGGCGCACTGCTCAAAACTTTTCGGCCCCATCATGGGCACTTTTTTTAGTTCGGCACGGCTTTTAAAAGCACCGTTCTTTGAACGATATTCAACAATATTTTTTGCCAGGGTGCCGCTTAAACCCGAGACATATACCAGCAGGTGTCTTGAAGCTGTGTTTACATTCACACCCACAAAATTTACAGCGCTTTCCACTACCCTGTCGAGTCCTTCTTTTAACCTGGTTTGGTTTACATCATGCTGGTACTGCCCTACCCCGATTGATTTGGCATCGATCTTTACCAGTTCGCTCAATGGATCAAGCAAACGGCGGCCAATGCTGATAGCACCGCGCACGGTTACATCGTGATCAGGAAATTCTTCGCGCGCTACTTCAGATGCAGAATAAATAGAAGCCCC
>Ga0068860_100007844_pt1 | contig 10655 bp, 6 predicted proteins | sample KBSSwiS32_FD_66597 | JGI IMG/M metagenome (GOLD analysis project Ga0068860, IMG submission 66597) | Switchgrass rhizosphere microbial communities from Kellogg Biological Station, Michigan, USA - KBS Switchgrass S3-2 | ecosystem: Host-associated > Plants > Roots > Rhizosphere > Soil ...
CGGGCGGACGCGATGCGGTTCGCGGCCAGCGTGTTCCGGGTGGTCCGGCCGGACGGCGGGCGCGACCTGGACCGGGCCCGGGTCGGGCTGATGCACCTGCTGGTCACCATGCCGGAGTTCGCCGACGCCTGGGTGGAGAACCGGGACCAGCGCGGCGTCGTCGTGTTCGGCAACGTGGCGCTGTTCGAGCAGGTCACCCAGAACTGGACCGCCCTGCCGGCGCTGCGGCAGGCGGAAACCGCATTGGGCGTACGCGTGGTCGCGGGCTTCGGGATCGGCGCCTCCGCCCGCACCTGTGTCCGCCTCGCCGAGCAGGCCGCCGCCCGGGCCGAGGCGGACAACCCGTCCTGCGGCTACCTCATCGACGACGGCGGCGTGATGATCGGGCCGCTGGAGTCGGCCGGCGCGCCGCTGGCGTACACGTACCGCGAGCACGGCGGCGAGGTGGACGAGCTCGCCCGGCGGGTGGGTCTCAGCGCCGCGACGCTGTCCCGCCTGGCCGCGCTCGAGCGTGCCGTCGAGGGCCGCTCGATCTCGTCCCGCGACCTCGCCGACGCCCTCGGCATCACCGACGCCAGCGGCCGGCGGCTGCTCCGCAAGCTCAGCGGGCAGCGCCTGGCCACCGGCGTCGGCACCTCGCAGACCAACCGCAACGGCCGGCCGAACCGGCTCTACCGCCTCGCCGTGGTCGAGGCCATCGGTCACTCCCGGTAACTCCCGGCCTTCTTCCCGACAACCCCTTCCGGTGAGGTTTCCCATGACCGACGACTGGTTCCGTGCCGCTCGATTCGGCCTCTTCGTCCACTTCGGACTCTACAGCCTGGCGGCCCGGCACGAGTGGGTGCGCGGCTACGAGGAGATGTCCGACGCGGCGTACCGGCGCTATTTCGAGCATTTCGATCCGGACCGCTTCGACGCCGCGGCGATCGCCCGCCGCGCGCGGGAGACCGGGATGCGGTACGTCGTGCTGACCACCAAGCACCACGACGGCTTCTGCCTCTGGGACTCCGCGGAGACCGGCTACACCTCCGCCAAGGCCTGCGGCCGCGACCTGGTGGCCGAGTTCGTGACCGCGGCCCGGGCCGAGGGTCTGCGGGTCGGGCTCTACCATTCGCTGCTCGACTGGAACCACCCGGACTTCACCGTCGACGGCGTCCATCCGCTGCGGCACGCCGGCGACCTCGCCGAGCTCAACGCCGGCCGGGACATGGCCCGGTATCGCGCCTACCTGCACGCTCAGGTGCGGGAGCTGCTCACCGGGTACGGGCCGATCGACCTCATGTTCTACGACTTCACCTACCCGTACGACCGCGGCGGGCTGCCCGGAAAGGGCCCGGAGGCCTGGGCGAGCGAGGAGCTGCTGGCCCTGACCCGCGAGCTGCAGCCGGGGATATCGGTGAACAACCGGCTCGGCATTCCGGGCGACTACGTGACGCCCGAGCAGTACCAGCCGGAGCGGCCGGTGGTCGTCGACGGCGTCGAGGTGCGGTGGGAGGCGTGCCAGACGCTGAACGGCTCGTGGGGTTATCACCGGGACAACCTCGACTACAAGGAGCCCGATCTGCTCGTACGGATGCTGGTGCAGTCGGTCGCGGCCGGCGGCAACATGCTGCTCAACGTGGGCCCGACCGGCCGCGGTGACCTCGACCCGCGCACCACCGCGATCCTCGGCGCGGTCGCGGGCTGGATGGAGGCGCACGAGCGGGCCGTGCACGGCGCCGGCGCCGCGCCGTTCGACCCGCCGCCGAACACGCTCTACACGCTCCGCGGCGACCGGCTCTACCTGCACGTGCTCGCCTGGCCGCTGCGGCACCTGCACCTGCCCGGTCTGGCCGGCCGGGTGCGGTACGCCCAACTGCTCGACGACGGCTCCGAGGTACCGTTCAGCGTGCTCGACACCGCCCCGCCGGCGTACGCCAACCTGGCCCTCCCGCCGCAGCCACCCGGGACCCTCACGCTGTCGCTGCCGATCCGCCGCCCGGAGGTCCTGCTCCCGGTGGTCGAGCTCTTCCTGGGCGAGCCGTGACCGCGCCGCGCATCGGCATCGGGGGCATTCACATCGAGTGCAGCACCTTCACCGCCCACCGCACCGGCGACGACGACTTCACGGTCCGCCACGGCCCGTTCGCCTTCGCCCGGGGTGACGCCACCTGGGTGCCGCTGGTGCACGCCCGCGCGGTTCCGGGCGGTCCGGTACACCCCGCCACCTATCACCGGCTGAAGGCCGAACTGATCGGCCGGATCCACGCCGCCGCCCCGCTGGACGGAGTGGTGCTCGACATCCACGGCGCCATGCACGTTCCCGGCTACGACGACGTCGAGACCGACCTGGCCGCCGCGGTCCGCCGCGCGGCCGGCCCGTCCTGCCTGATCTCCGCCGCGACCGACCTGCACGGCAGCGTGACCGCTTCGCTGGTCCGCTAGGTCGACCTGATCACGGCCCATCGGCTGGCGCCGCACGAGGACGAGGAGCAGACCCGCGAACGCGCCGCCCGGGTGCTGCTGGACTGCCTGCGCCGCGGCGTCCGGCCGGTCCGGGCCTGGGTGCGGGTGCCGGTCCTGCTGCCCGGCGAGAAGACCAGCACGCGGGACGAGCCGGCGCGCGGCCTGTGGGGCAGCCTCGCCTCGGTGGAGCAGGTGCCCGGCGTGCTCGACGCGGCCGTCTGGGTCGGGTACGCGTGGGCGGACGAACCGCGGAGCAGTGCCGCCGTCGTCGTCACCGGCGAGGACGAAAGCGTCGTCCGTGCCCAGGCGGAGCGGCTGGCCCAGCGGTTCTGGGCGGCGCGGGCGGAGTTCGCCTTCGCCGGCCCGACCGGGACCGCCGACGAGGCGATCGAGGCCGCGGCCCGCGCCACCGAGCGGCCGTTCGTGATCAGCGACTCCGGCGACAACCCGACCGCCGGCGGCGCGGGCGACGTGCCGTACCTGCTGGATCGGCTGCTCCGGCGGGATTCCTTCCGGTCCGCCATCTACGCGGCCATCACCGATCCCGCTGCGGTGCGCGCCTGCACCTCGGTCGGCTCCGAGGTCGAGGTCTCGCTGGGCGGCCGTCTCGATCCCCGCTACGGCGATCCGCTGCGGGTGACCGGCCGGGTGCTGGCGCTGGTCGACGACGACGCGGTGCTGGACTGCGGCGGCGTACGGGTGATCGTGACCTCGAGGCGCAAGCCCTTCCACCGGATCGCCGACTTCACCCGCCTGGGCCTCGACCCCACCACCGCCGACCTGGTCGTGGTCAAGATCGGTTACCTGGAACCGGAGCTGCACGCGCTCGCCCGCGGGTGGATGATCGCGCTGACGCCCGGCGCGGTGGACCAGGATCTCGTACGCCTCGGGCACCGCCGCCTGACCCGGCCGCTCTACCCCTTCGACCCGGACATGCCGCCGCCGGACCTCACCGCCCGCACCTGGACCGGCCGTTAGTCGACAACGGTCGCCCGCGTTGCATAGCCGGCGGTGTTTTCGGCGGCCCGCCGGAGCAGCTCACGAAGCGTCTCCGTGCCGGCCGCGGACAAGCTGAGCGCCGCCGGCGTGCCGGTCGTCGCCACCGCGAGGGCAGCATCCACGATTTCGTGATACCCGACGCCCGGCGCGGCACGAACGCCGCACAGGCGGCCATCACCCAGGCCATCGGCGTGCTCCGCGACGCGCCGCACCGCTGACCGCGCGGAAGCCGTAGGCTGGTGCGCGTGATCGCAGACGGGCTCGTCAACCTGTACACGCGCGACATCGAGGCCGGCATCCACTTCTACCGTGACCTGCTGGGCCTGGCCGAGACCTTCCGTACGCCGGCCGAGGGCACCCCCTCGCACGTCGAGTTCCGGGCGGGCGGGTTCACCCTCGGCCTGGGCACGGTCGAGGCGGCCGCGAGCGTCCACGGCGTGACGGCCGAGCCGGGCCGCCCGGCCATGGCCCTGACCTTCTGGACCGACGACGTCGACCGGGAGTTCGCCGGGCTGGTCGCGGCCGGCGTCCCGGCCCTGATCCCGCCGCACGACGCCGGGAACAACAATCGGACGGCCCTGCTCGCGGACCCGGAGGGAAACCTCGTCGAGATCGTTTCCAAGGTCGGATAGCGGGCTCGGCCCGTCGATCAGGGGAGCTCTTTGTGGTCGGCGTGGTCGATGTGGATGTCGGCGACGGGCCGGCTCGTGGTGACCGCGAAGTCGTCGACGTCGTCCAGCACGAAGGTCGGCGCGCCGGGCGCCCGGTCGGCCCGGTCGTGGTGGAAGTCGGCGTCGGCCACGTCCCGCAGCACCACGGCCGGCCTGGTGTCCACGGCGCCGAACCGGATCTCGACGTTGTCCATCGTGATCCCGGCGGCGTGCCGGATGAAGAAGCCGTACGCCGGTAGCGTGCCGAACATGCTGGGCTCCGGGTAGGCGGTCTCCAACTCGGGCGGGTCGGCCACGGCGTCCCCGGGCGTCAGACCGCCGTGCAGGTGGTGGCGCACGTTGCTGATCCGTACGTCCTCGATGCGGTGCCCGGGGATGCCGGCGATCGCCGACGGATAGCGCGGGTCGGCGTCGTACGCGATGACGTCGCTGATGCTCACCCGCCGCAGCGTGCCCACCGCGGCCCCGGCCGGCCCGCGCATCCGGGCGCCCAGCCGCAGGAAGAACGGCATCTGGACGTTCCGCATCGTGATGTTGCTGATCGTCACGTCCTCGAGCAGGCCGCCGTCGACGGTCTCCAGGGCGAGCCCGCGGCAGTGTTCGAAGATGATGTTCGAGATCGCGATGTTCTTGAACCCGCCGTTGGACTCGGTGCCGAATTTGATGCGACCGGTCCGGCCGTACGCGGCGGCGGTCTTGAACGTGCCGTCGGCCAGCGTGCCGAGGTCGTAACCGCTGACCATGCAGTTGTCGATCGTGACGTTCTCGGTGGCCCGCGCCTCGTTGAGGGCGTACGAGCTCTTCAGCACGATCGCGTCGTCGTTGGGCGAGTTGACCGTCGTGTTGGCGACCCGGACGTTCCGGCAGCAGTCGAGGTTGATGCCGTCGCGGTTGGTGTCGATGACCACGCCCTCGATCCGGAAGTTGTCCACTCCGGTCGGCAGGATGCCGAAGTGGCCGCCGTTGAGGATCGTGATGTCCCGGATGGCGACATTGCGGCAGAGCTTGAGGGCGATCGCCTTGTTGCCCTGCAGCGGCGCCGACTCCTGGCTGCCGCCGGAGACCAGGCCGGCGCCGTCGATCGTGCCCGGCCCGTGGATCGTGATGTTCTCCAGGCCCTCGCCCCAGATCAGGCTGTTGTGCCAGTGGCTGTGCCCGAAGTCCTGGTACGGGTTGCCGGCGCCCGGTTCGGCCGGGTCGTACCCGCGCCCGCCGGCCGGCCGGGCCGCGAGGATGGTCGCGTTCTGCCCCAGATACAGGGCGACGTCGCCGGCCAGCCGGATCGAGTAGCAGGCGTAGGTGCCGGCCGGGAAGTACACCGTTCCACCCGTACGCGAGGCCGCCCCGATCGCCCGGTTGACCGCGTCGCTGTCGATGGTCACCCCGTCGCCGCGCGCGCCGAACTGCCGGACGTCGAAGACGTTGCCCGGCGCGATCGGCGGACGGGCGGGCGCCGCGGTGGCCGGTCCGGGCGCGGCCAGGGGCAGCGCCGCCCCGGCGGCTCCGAGGGCGACAACCCGGCGGCGACTCAGGCCCCGGGCCGGCTCGGCTGCGTTCACGGCGTTCCCCTCTCGAAAGAAGATTGGTAGAACGAAAAATAGTCGGATGTCTATATGGAAGTCAATGAATCGATGGGCCTGATGCGGCGGATTGTCCGATGATTCATCAGATGTATGGGCGCGCGTCGGGCCGCCCTATCCTTGGCGCATGGCGTTGACGGACGAGGCGATCAAACGGATCAAAGGCATGATCGTCTCCGGCGAGCTGCGCCCCGGCGACCGCCTGCCGAAGGAGGCCGATCTGGCCGAGCGGCTCGGCTTGTCGCGCAGCTCCCTGCGCGAGGCGGTGCGGGCGCTCTCGCTGATCCGGGTGCTCGACGTCCGGCAGGGCGACGGCACGTACGTGACCAGCCTGCGCCCCGAGACGCTGCTCGACACCGTCGGCTTCGTCCTCGACTTCCACGGCGACGACAGCGTGCTGCACCTGCTCGCGGTGCGGCGCATCCTGGAGCCCGCCGCCACCGCGATGGCCGCCCAGGCGATGAGCGACAGCGAGATCGCGTCGCTGGGCACGCTGATCGCGGTCACCGGCGACCTGCCCGGCCCGGACGGCGACGTCGACGCCCTCAACCGGCTCATCGAGGCCGACCTCGAGTTCCACCGCCGGATAGCGCAGGGCTCGGGCAACCCGGTGCTCGCCTCGCTGATCGACAGCCTGTCCGCGCCGACCCTGCGGACCCGGGTGTGGCGCGGGCTGACCCAGGAGAACGCCGTGGCCCGCACGATCGAGCAGCATCAGGCGATCCACCAGGCGCTCGCCGCCCGCGAGCCGGAGGTGGCCCGGTCGTGGGCCACCGTGCACATCGCGGGCGTGGAGGACTGGCTGCGCCGCGCCCTGGGCGACAGCTAAGCCACAATCATCTGACGAAAGCGGCCGTTCGCGGCCGCTTTCGCCTTGACTGTCGATTCACACGGTTGCAATCATCGGATGTCTTTCCGACAACCTTGTTGGATGATCCCCCTGATGGAGGGAGCGACAACCGTGGCACCTGGATCGACCGGCCGGTTCGCGCCGAGGTGGCGCCTGGCCCTCATCGCACTCGCCGTGGTCATGACGGCGAGCCTGATCGCCGCGCCCGCCGACGCGGAGGTCCGGCATCCGCGGCAGCAGTGGCTGCGCGACTCCACGGCCGGGCTGTTCCTGCACTGGGGCATGTTCACGGCGCCGGCCCACCTCGACTGCGCCCAGTGGGAGCACGACGTCACCGCCGGCGGCTGGACCCCGGACTACTGGGTGGACCAGGCCGGCAAGCTCGGCGCGTCGTACATCGTGCTGGCCACCTTCCACAGCCGGCTCGGCTACGCCCGGCCCTGGCCGTCCAAGATCCCGGGCAGCTGCTCGACCCAGCGCGACTTCCTCGGTGAGCTGGTCAGCGCGGGCAAGGCGAAGGGCATCCGGGTGCTGCTCTACATGACCGACGATCCACAGTGGCACAACGAGATGGGCGTGGAGACGCTCGATTCGGCCGCGTACTCGGCGTACAAGGGCCAGTCGGTGGACCTGACCACCCGGGACGGCTTCGGCATGTACAGCTACGACCTGTTCTTCGAGGTCATGCGGAACTACCCCGACCTGGCCGGCTTCTGGATCGACAACGACAACGCGTACTGGGAGCGGAACCACCTCTACGAGCAGATCCGCCAGCTGCGGCCGTCCTGGTTGCTGAGCAACAACAACGAGGACACCCCGATCATGGACACGGTCAGCAACGAGCAGAAGACCGGCATGACACCCTCGTACGACTATCCGCAGGCGGTCTGGACGCCCATGCCGCGCCTGACCGAGGCCGACTACAAGCTGCCCACCGTCGGCCAATGGTGGTACGACGGCGCCGACCACCCGGTGGACTACCGGCTGAGCACCGGCCGCTACGTCGCCAACGCCGGCTCGTCGATCAAATCGCTGATGGCGGAGACCGCGATGGTGAACGGCCAACTGCCGCCGAGCCAGGAGCAGTTCAACGACTTCATGGCCCAGTGGCTGCCGTCGATCCGGTCGACGCTGCGGGGCACCGAGGGCGGCGGGTACATGTACGGCGGCATGCAGCCCGGCTTCTGGAACGACGGCGCGCACGGGGTGATCACGGTCGAACCCGGCGCCCGTACGCAATATGTCCACGTGATCACCAGGCCGTCGAACGACATGGTCCGGCTGCGGGACAACGGCTATCGGGTCACCGCGGTGACCGACGTGCGAACCGGGCAGCGGATGCGGTTCAACCAGTCCGGCGGCCGGCTCACGATTCTCGGCATCACCAACTGGGACACGTACGACACGGTCTTCAAGGTCAGCACCGCCGGACAGCAGTTCCGGTACGACCCCGCCACGCTGCGCGCGACGGCCTCCTCGGCTCGCGACGGGCAACCGGCCTCGTCCCTGGTGGACGGCAACTTCGAGACGTACTGGGACAGCGGGGCTCAGCTGCCGGTCTCGGTCACGCTGGACCTCGGCCGCCGCCGGCCGGTGACCTACCTCGCGGTGAACCAGCGCGAGTGGTCTCCGACGTACGCCCGGGAGTCCTTCGGCCGGCCGGAGGACTCGGCCCGCATCCGGGACTACCGGGTTTACGTGAGCAACGACGGGGTGCGCTGGGGTGCCCCGGTGCGCAGCGCCGCGATGGCGAGCGCCCGCGGGGTCCAGTTCATCGACCTCGGTCAGCAGCGGGCGCGGTACGTCAAGCTGGAGGTGCTCAACACCTGGGCCGGGGCGCAGGCGCCGACGTTCTACCGCGAGCTCCGGATCGACGAGATCGGTGTCGGGTACGGCTACCCGAGTTCCGGGACCGCGCAGTTGCCCGGTGAGGCCGAGTCGCGCCACAACCTCCGGACCGGTCACGCGCATCTCGACCCGTGTGCGGCCTGCTCGGGGGCGCTGCGGGTGAGCGGGCTCGGCGGGGGACCGCGGAGTTCGGTGACGTTCCGCGACCTGACCGTGGGCCAGGCGGGCGACTACCGGTTGCGGATCGAGCACACGCCGGCCGCCATGGCCAGTTCGTTGTCGGTGAGCGTCAACGGTGCCCCTGCGGTCGAGGTCGCCGTGCCCGCGGGTAATCCCGGCGTGCCGGCCGTCGCGTCGGTCGCCGTGCCGCTGACCGCCGGCGCCAATACGGTCAAGATATTCAGCGAGTCGGCGCTGGCTCCCGCTCTGGACCGCATCTCGGCCGGGCCGCTGCCGCCGGCCGGCTACGTGCCGGCCACCACCATGACCGTGACGCCCTCCGGCGTGCAGTGGGTCGGCCCCGGGCAGCAGTCCATCGACGTGTCGGCCACCCTGCGCTTGGACGCCGACGACCCGGTCGACCACGTCTCGCTGGCCCCGGTTGTGCCGGCGGGCTGGACGGTTGACGGTCCCGCGGCGCAGGCTCCGGCCATGCGTCTGGGCCAGACGCTGACCGGTACGTGGAAGCTCACGTCGCCGGCCGGCCAGGACGTCGGCTCGGTCCGGATCCCGGTCACCGCGTCGTTCCAGCTGCTCGGCCGGCCGGCCCAGGTCACCAAACAGCTGGACGTACGGCTCCGGCCCGCCGACCGGGTCTTCATGCGGGAGGCCGAGGACTCGCGGAACGCGATCGGCAGCGCCGGCATCACCAGTTGCTCGGCCTGCTCGGGCGGGCAGAAGGTGCGCAACATCGGCGGCGCCCCGGACGCACACGTGGTCTTCCCCGACGTGACGGTCCCCGCCGCCGGCGACTACACCCTCTACATCGACTACACGGTGAACGGCAACCGCTCGTACTTCGTCTCGGTGAACGACGGCCCTCCGGCCGAGGTGAAGGTCAGCGGCGTCGGCAACGCCACCGTCCAGACGGCGTCCCTGCACGTGCCGCTCCGGACAGGCGCCAACACCATCCGCATCTACAACGACGCAGACACCGCCCCCGACCTGGACCGCATCTCCCTAGGTTGAGCCGCCCCAGCCGGCCGGTTCCGCCCCGCCTCACGGGGGCAGAACCTGCCGGCTGACTCGCATCACTCTGCTGGGCGCTGTCGGCTGAGTGGCATTGCTTCGCTCGGTTGGCTTCGCTCCGCGCGTGCTCGCTGGATCGGCACCACAGATGCCTTACGCCGAGGCAACGCGTCTTCCCGGTTCGCCGTGGGGTGTGTCCCCGCGGCACCGGGCCGCGGGGACACCACACTTCACCGTGCGCGGTCGCGCTAGGAGCAGGTCAGCCGCGGTTCGGCCCAGTCGCCTCGGTCGTAGCTGTTGGTGTCGCCGCCGATCGTCTGGACCAGGCGCAAGTAACGGGCGCCGGTCACATCCGCGGACAGCGGCAGAGCCGGGTCGGCCCAGGTGCGGAGGCCGCTGTCCGCCGCCTTCACGCCGTCGGCCCAGACCTCGAACGTGGACGATCCGACGTGGTTGGCGTCGTTGCGATCGTCGTCCAGGCCGACCTGCAGCGTCAGCGTGGCACAGCGGCGGTCGAGGAAGTAGACCAACTGAGCCGGCGCGTGGGTGCCGATGCCCTTGGCGTACGGAATCCCGTTGATGACCATCGGCTTGCCGTCGCCCGGCTTGGGACCGCCGTTGGACATGTCCCGCTCGGCCGGCCCGTAACCGTTGGTCATCGCGGCCCACGGATGGTCGCCGAGGTCGACCGTGCCGGTGGGCGCCGCGGCCGGTACCCGCACATCGGTCGTGACCGGCACCGCCCGCCGCGCGAAGCCGGGCGAGGTGGACCGCAACGTCGCGGTCAACGGGAAGAGGCCGGGGGCGGCTCCGGCCGGCGGGGTGACCCGCCAGGTGGCCGTGACGCTCCGCTCGGTGCCGAGCACGGCGGCCCGCCCACCGTGTACCAGCGAAGTTTTCCACCCGGCCGGCGCGGTGAGCTGCAGGCGGGCGTCCAGCACCGGGATCAGGCCGTGGTTGGTGCCGGTCGCGGTGACCTCGCTCGCCTGGCCGGCCGGCGTGATCATGCCGGGGATGCCGGGCACTCCCGACGGCACGTCGAGGCCGGCAACCGTCTGGGCCGGCTCGTGCTGC
>Ga0068860_100007846_pt1 | contig 10654 bp, 8 predicted proteins | sample KBSSwiS32_FD_66597 | JGI IMG/M metagenome (GOLD analysis project Ga0068860, IMG submission 66597) | Switchgrass rhizosphere microbial communities from Kellogg Biological Station, Michigan, USA - KBS Switchgrass S3-2 | ecosystem: Host-associated > Plants > Roots > Rhizosphere > Soil ...
GGCAGATAGAGCGGTAGCGCCAGAGCCTTGTCCGCGGTGGCGCCCTGCACGCGGCTGCGCGCCACGGCCAGCGTCGCCACCGTGACCAGCGGGCCCAGCGGCACCGCCAGGGCCAGCGCGCCCAGCGCCGAAGGCGGCACCAGGCCGGAGAGCGGCGCGGCCACCGCCAGCCCGGCGGCGCAGAGGAGCGTCACGAGCGCCAGGCGATAAACGAGGTACCGGGTCACGCCCAGCGGGGACACCCGGATCACGGACAGCGCGCCGCTCTCGAGGTCGTCCAGGACGACGAGCGCGGCGGTCATGCCGAACGAGACCGGCAGGTGGACGGCCACGGCCAGCAGGGCCAGCACCGGGGTGTACGGCGTAAGGTCGAGCCCACGGGTCCGCAGCAGCCAGGCGGCCAGCGGCGGGTAGCCGAGCCGCAACGCCAGCGCCAGCAGCAGCGGGCTCAGCGCCACCGCCGCGAGCATCGAGTCGCGGGTGACGTTGCGCAGGTCGGCCCGCGGAAAGGCCAGCCACCACGGCCCACGCGACTCGCGGGCGGCCTCGCCGGCCCGCGGAAAGGCCAGCCACCACGGCCCGCCCGGCCGCGGTGGGCCGGCCCGCCTGACCCGGCCGGCCCCGACCGGGACACCGGGGCGCCATCGGCGGCCCGCGAAGACCAGGGCCACGGCCGCCCACAGGGCCAGGTAGCCGAGGAGCCAGCCGGCGGGATAGTGCGAGTCCCCGCGCAACAGCGTCAGCACGCCGGTGGTCGGGGCGAGGAACCACAGCGGGCCGGTCAACAGCCCGATCGACACGGCCAGCGGAATCGCCAGCAGCACCGCCATCGGGCCCGCGAGCGCCACCAAGAAGCTCACGAACTCGTCCCGCCGCGCGGCCACCCCGGCGGCCACGGCGAGCAGCAGCAGGCCGCACATGGCGACCGCGGCCAGCCCCGCGCCCAGCTGGGCAGCGCGCCGGCCGGCCAGTAACACCGGCACCGCACTCAGCGCCGTGAGCGCGGCGAGCGGTCCGAGCCGGGCGGCCAGACGCGCGCCGGGACCGGCGGGGCTGACGTCGAGCGCGACCGCCGCCCCGGTGGCCCGATCGGTGATGGTCAGCGCGCCCGCGAACAGCGTCCCGACGGTCATCACCTCGACGAACACCAGGTACGGCGAGGCGGCCCGAGCCACCGGCGCCGGCACCACGGCCAGCACGCCCGCCCAGCAGACGGCGAGCCCGAGCATCGCCACCGGGACGCCCTGTCGCCACTGCACCCGCGATTCCAGCCGAAGCATCGCGGAGACGCCCCGCCACCATTGCACCCGCGACTCCAGCCGAAGCGTCGCGGAGACGCCCCGCGACCGCACCCGGGAGTCGGGCCCGAGCCCCCTTGCCGAGACGCCCGGCCCCCGCCGCGCCCGGGACTTCACGCTGAGCCGCCCGGTCATGCCGCGGCCGCCGTCACGGCGATGAAGACGTCACTCAGGGCCGCCTCCCGCGTGTGCACCGTCTGCACCCGCCCGGTGGCCAGCAACGCCAGCAGCCCGGGATCGTCGGTGGTGGGAAACTCTTTACGACGTAAAGCGCCATCCACAAGTGACTCCGCCACCACCGTGGGCCGCCCGTAGGCGAGCCGCAGATTCCGCGGCGTGTCGATGGCGACGATCCGGCCTGCGCGCATGAAGGCGACCCGCGTGCACAACTCCTCGACCGCGGGCATGTCGTGCGTGGTGAGAAAGACCGTGCGGCCCGCGGCGGCCTGGGCCTGGATGATCGACCGGACCGCCGCCGCGTTGGCCGGGTCGAGCCCCGAGGTCGGCTCGTCGAGAAACAGCACCTCCGGCCGGTGCAACAGCGCCCGCGCCAGGTTGAGCCGCATCTTCATGCCCTTGGAGAGCGCCGCCGCCCGCCGATCGGCGGCGTCGCCCAGCCCGACCGCGTCGAGCACCTCGTCGACCCGGGAGGCACGCCTAACCAGCGCCGCCGCACCCCGATCGGCGGCGTCGCCCAACCCGGCCGCGTCGAGCACCTCGTCGACCCGGGAGGCACGCCGAACCAGCGCCGCCGCACCCCGATCGGCGGCGTCGCCCAACCCGGCCGCGTCGTGCGCGTCGCCGACCGGGGAGGTGCGCCGATAGAGGGCGGCGAAGGCGGCCAGATTTTCCCGCACGGTGAGCTTGGGAAAATATGCCGGCAGCTCGAAGCCGACCCCGATGCGCTCGTAGAGCCGCCGCCCCCACGACCCGACCGGCTTGCCGAGCACCGTGACCGTGCCGGCAAACGAGCGATGCTGCCCGGTCAGCACGCGCTGGGTGGTCGACTTGCCGGCCCCGTTGGGCCCCAGGAGCCCGAACACCTCCCCCGCCGCGACCGTGAAGCCGATGCCGGCCACCGCGTCGCGCGGGCTCCCCGCATACCGCACCCGGAGATCCGCGACCGTCAGCACTGAATTTTGCATCACAATGCAATATTACATCGGAGTGTAAGATCAAGCCATGGGTCTGCGGGAGGAGAAGAAGGCGCGCACCCGGGCCGCGCTGGTCGGCGCGGCCGAGCGACTGTTCGCCGAGAAGGGCTACGACGGGACCACCGTCGCCGACATCGCGGCCGGCGCGGGCGTCTCCACCCGGACGTTCTTCGGGTATTTCCGGGCGAAGGAGGATGTGCTCTTCGCCGGCGCCGACGAGCGGCTGGCCGCGCTGGCCGCGGCGCTCGGCACAGCCGGCATGGGAGGCGACGGCACCGCCGACATGAGAGCGATCGTCGAGCGGGTGCTCGCCGCCTCGGACGACATGGCCGGTCCCGATCGGCTGGCCGTCCTCTTCGAGCGCCCCGAGCTGCGCGCCCAGGCCATGCAGCGGCTGATCGCGGCCCAGCGCCTGATCGCCGAGTGGCTGCGCCGCACCTACCCGGAGCGGATGGACGCGACCTTGTCCGGGGCGGCGGCCGGCGCCGTCGTGGGCGCGCTGGTCGGCGCGGTTCTGGCCACCGATTCCGAGGAAGACCCGAGCGACCGCGTACGCCGAGCGCTAGCCCTGATCGGCGCCGTCCTCACCTGACGACAGGTACCGCCCAGGCGACGCGCCGAAGGCCGCCCGGAACGCCTCGATGAGCGCGCTCGGGCTGCGATATCCGCGGTCCGCCGCGACCCGGGTGACCGGCAGCCCGCCGCCAGCAGCTTGAGCGCGTGGTGCAGGCGCAGCCGACCACGCCACTGCGGAAGCTCATGAAACGTTGCGGTTGTGCGGCCGCGCCTGGCCCGGAACAACGCCCTGCTCCTCGGTCCCGTAGCTGATGATCCGCCGGGCCCGGACCCGGATGATCGGGTCGCCGCTGCCGTAGGCCGAGTCGGACGGCTTTTCGATCGCCTCGGCGGTACCGCGGATCTCCAGGCAGCGCACCGTCCACGGGCTCAGTGACGGCACGTCGTCGACGACGAACGCGACCTGCCCGTTCGCCGCGACGTTGCGGTATTTGCGGCTCGCCGTCAGGTCGTAGCCGCCGATATCGATCGTGCCGAGGGCATGGTTGTAGCGGAACCCGACCGGGCTGTTCTGCAGGGTGCCGTCGGGGCGCAGCGTCGCCAGGCGTCCCAGGGGCTGTTCGTCGAGGTACGCGATCTCAGACTGGGTGAAGGTCATTTTGACAGGCTGCAAGTTGAACCTGAGTCGAAGTCAAGGGGGCACGCGCAACCCGCGGTTGACTCGCTGACCACCGTTTCGCGCGAATCGAAGCGCGACCCGGGCCGGGCGCAGCGGCGGCGACGGCGCAGCGGCGACGGCGCAGCGGCAGCGGCAGCGGCGCCAGCGGCAGCGGCGCCAGCGACAGCGGCAGCGGCGCCAGCGGCAGCGGCAGCGGCGGCGGCAGCGGCGGCAGCGGCGGCGCAGCGAGAATCCTGCTCACTACGCATCGCGACCCCACCAGCTGACCTGCACCACCACGGTGCCGAACACCTCGCCGCCAGGCTCGCACCGGGCCGAGTTACAAACCAGAGCCCGACCCGGCGACCTCGTCGTAGATCTGTTCCAGCCGGTCCGTCTGGGCTCGCAGGTCGAACTTGGCGAGCATCAGGGCCCGGGCCTGCTGCCCCAGCTTCTCCCGCAGTCCCTCGTCGTCGAGCAGGCGGGACAGGTTGGCGGCCAGGCCCACCCGGTCGCCCTCGGCGCCGAGCAGCCCGGTCTCGCCGTCCACCACCGCCTCGGGGATGCCGCTGTGCTGGGTGGACACCACCGGCAGGCCGAGCGCGGCCGCCTCCATGACCGTCGTCGGCAGGCCCTCGGTGTCACCGTCGCGGGCGGTGCGGGACGGCGCGGCGAGCAGCCGGGAGGCCAGGAGCACGCGGCGCACCTCGTCGGGGGGCTGCACGCCGAGGAAGGTCGCGTCCACGCCCAGCTCCCGGGCGTACGCCCGCATGCCGGGAAGCAACGGCCCGGCGCCGATGAACACCGCCCGCGGGCGGGCGGGTGCGAGGCCGGCCAGGGCGGCGAGCAGGTCGTCGACGCCCTTCTTCTCGACGAAGCGGCCGATGAAGGCCACATCCCACTGCTTCGTCACCGGGGCGGGCGGCGACGGGATCGGCACGCCGGTGTAGTGCACCCGGACCTTGGCCGGGTCGGCTCCCCAGCCGATCGCCTTCGAGCGGATCACCTCGGAGACGGCCAGCACGAGCGCGGCGCGGGAGAAGACCGTGCGCAGGTTGCGGCGGTAGCGGACGCCGTGCGCGCCGGTGCTGGCCGGCTGCCGGGTCACGTCGTGGCCGTGCACGGTCACGATCAGCGGCAGGCGCAACCGCTTGGCCTCGCCGCTGACCAGCCAGCCGTCGCCGCCGAAGTGGGCGTGCACCAGCCGGGGGGAGGCCTCTTCGAGCAGCTTGCGCAGGCGTGGCGAGCCGCCGGTCAGGCGCAGCCGGAGGAAGGCGTTGCGGTCGGCCGCCGACGGGTAGGCGATGAGGTCGCTGTCCCGGGACACCGCCGAGTCGACCTTGGTGGCCCCGACGTAGACCGGCCGCCAGCGGCGGAGCGCGTCGCCCTGGTTGCGGACGAAGGTCTCGGAGCCGCCGAGCATCGCGCTGCGCCAGATGGCGACCCGCGACTCACGCATCGACCTTTTCCGACTTTTCGGATTTGTCGGAGATGTTCCCCATGATCAGGTCACGCATCCGTGCCCGCAACGCCGGCGGCAAGGTCCAGATCTGCAGGAAGGTCACGTAGTCCAGCACCCCGGGTCGCCCATGGGTGCGCGCTTCGGACAGCAGGGACCGGAACACCTTCCCGCTGCGGGTAGGAGCGGCCATCGAGCTCAGGACACTCATCGTGAACGCAGCATAAGCGCGGGGCGTGAACAACGACCGGTTGGCCCGCAGCCAGGCGAGTTGCTCCTCCCACGGGTTCTGCAGGCTGATCCGGTCGCGGTCCTCGTCCTGGTGCCACACCACCAGCGGCTCGTCCGCGTACAGCAGCTCGACATCCGGCTCCCGGACCGCCCGCAGCGCCCAGTCCAGCTCCTGCTGCCGCCGCAGTCCCACGGTGAACGGCACCCGGCGCAGCAACTCGGTGGGCGCCATGATCGTCGACGTCTGGATGAACCCGTCGCCGTAGAACAGCCCGCGGCGCACGGTGAAGTACTCGCTGAGCGGCTCGCCCGGGGCCGGCAGCCGGCGCGGCATCACGTTGTCGGCCCGCGGCGACCGGCTGATCATGCGGGTGGCCACCACCGGGGACGCCTTGCCGGCCGTGGCGGCCAGCCTCAGCTGGGTCTCGATCTTGGTGGGCAGCCACTCGTCGTCGTCGTCGAGCAGGGCGGTCCACCGGCCGGCGGCGGCCAGCGCGCCCTGGTTCCGCGCGTTCGGCGCCTTGCCCCGCTCGGCCAGCACCAGCACGCGCAGCCGCGGGTCGGCGACCTGGGCCAGCGCCGCCTCGGTCGCCGGGTCGGGACCGTCCACCACCACGATCACCTCGAGCGCCGCGTGGGTTTGCGCGAGGGCGCTGCGGACGGCGCGGACGGCCAGGTCCGGGCGGTTGAGCGTCGGGATGACGACGCTGACGTCCGGCGGTGTCGACATGGTGACCTGCTAACGCGAGGGGACGGCGAGCCGGTCGGACCATAGGAAAGGCAAGCGGACGGGGGGTTAACGGCGGGCTGCCGAGGGACGAAGCGGACGGAATGCTCAGGGCATTGACAGAGATTTCTCACGAAACTCCCATCCCGGGTGACCCATCCCCGAGCGCTTCGCTTCCGTAGCTAGTACGCGAAGGATGTCGCGGAGAAGGAGATGATCTTGAGAAGGTACGCCCGCGTACGGCGTCGTCGTCGCAGTCCCCGCTGGGCCCTCTGGTGCGTCAGCCTCGGCGCCCTGCTGGCCGTCGTCGGCGCCGGCTCGGCAGTGGCCCTCCAGGCGACCGTGGGCGCGGCCACCCGCACGGTGGCCCAGCAGAACCTGCTGGGGGCCGGGGCCGCCGAGGAGAAGCACGCGAGCGTCACCGGGGCGAAGAACGTCCTGCTGGTCGGCATCGACGCGCGGAAGGACGCGCTGCCCACGGCCGGCACCCGGTCCGACTCGATCATCCTGCTGCACATCCCGTCGGACCACGACTCGGGCTACATGATCTCGCTGCCCCGGGACAGCTACGTGCCCATCCCGGCGTACGACAACGGCGTGCAGAAGTGGGCCGGCGGGAAAAACAAGATCAACTCGGCGTTCTTCTTCGGCAGCCGCGGGCTGACCGGGCCGGCCGCCCTGTCGCACGGCTTCGAGCTGCTCACCCTGACGGTCAAGCAGCTGACCGGGATCACCCCGGACGCCGGCGCGGTCATCGACTTCCAGGGCTTCAAGAACGTGGTGAACGTGCTGGGCAAGGTCTGCATGTACGTGGACGAGGACACCACCTCGATCCACGTCGGCACCAGCACCAGGACCGGCAAGCCGGCCGCGCCGTACAAGATCAACAAGGATGGCACGCTGAAGGCCAAGATCCCCGGGGTGACCCCGAAGTTCTACGCCAAGGGCAACCACTGCTTCACCCCGGCCGAGGCGCTCGACTTCGTCCGCCAGCGCGACCTGCTGGCGAACAAGGACTTCGACTACGGCCGGCAGCGTCACCAGCAGCAGTTCTTCAAGGCGATCATCAACCAGGCGGTGAAGGACGGCCTCTCCTCGCCGACCAAGCTGCCCGGCCTGATCAAGGCGATCGGCTCGACCATGACGGTCGACTCCGGCGGCATCTCCCTCACCGACTGGGTGTTCGCGATGAAGGGGATCAACCCGAGCGACCTGGTCACGATCAAGACGAACGAGGGCAGGTTCAACCCGAAGTCGATCGCCGGCATCGGCGAGGTCGAGATCCTCAGCCCGGACAGCCTGCGGCTGCTCGCCTCGGCCAAGAACGACACGGTCGCCCGGTTCGCGGCGGAAAATCCCACCTGGGTGTCCGCCACCTGATCCCTCAACCGCGCGCCCGGCGTGCCGATCTCACCGGTATGCCGAGGCGCGCCTGGATCTGGTGGCTGCTGTTGGGCGTGCCGGTGGCCCTCTGCTACCCGTGGCTGCCCGACGGCTCGCTCGTCGCCGGGGTCGGCTTCGAAGGGCTGGGCGGGCTCGCCTGCGTCGTGATGATGGTGGCGATCCGCCGGCTGCGCCCGGCCCAGGCCCGGATGTGGTGGCTGCTGGCGGCCGGGTCGGCCTTCTCGGTGCTCGGCGATCTCGTCTACGACGTGCTGCTCAACGCGATGCACGTGGACGCGTACCCGAGCGTCGCCGACGTGTTCTACCTGCTGTCCTACCCGGTGACCGTGGGCGGGCTCGGCCTGCTGGCCCGCGGCCGCACCCGGGGCCGCGACCGGGTGGGCCTGCTCGACGCCGCGATCGTCTCGACCGCCCTGGCCCTGCCGGCGTGGACCTTCGTGATCCGGCCGATCAGCGCGATGGATCATGCGGGACTGGGTGATCAGCTGGTCTCCCTCGCGTACCCCATCTTCGATGTTCTGCTGGTGGTGATCACCGCCCGGCTGGTCACCACGCCCGGCTCCCGCCGCCTGCCCGTCCCGTTCCTGATGCTGGTCGCCGCCCAGGTCACCCGGCTGGTCTCGGACGTCTCGTTCAGCGCGACCTCGATCACCGGCACCGACTTCCCCTGGCTGGACCCCGGCTGGGTCCTCACCTACCTGCTCACCACGGCGGCGCTGCTGCACCCGTCGGCCGGGCGGATCGACGAGCCGGGCCCGCAGCGGGACGAGGGCGTGCTCTCCACCCCGCGCCTCACCCTGCTCGCGGCGGCCTCGCTGCTCGCGCCGGCGGTGCTCGTCGTGCAGGGCCTGCGGAACCCCGAGAAGATCGACTGGGTGGCCGTGGCGGTCGGCAGCACCATCCTGTTCCTGCTGGTGGTGGCCCGGATGAAGCTGCTGCTGCGGCGGGTGCACCGGCAGGCCCGGCAGCTCGAGCTGCTCGCCCACCTGGACGGGCTGACCGGCGTGCCGAACCGCCGCTCCTGGGACGATGCGCTGACCCGCGAGCTGGCCCGGGCCCGACGCTCCGGCGAACCGGTCGTGGTCGGCCTGCTCGACCTGGACTTCTTCAAGAAATTCAACGATGCGTACGGGCACCAGGCCGGTGACCTGCTGCTCAAGGAGGCGGCCGCGGCCTGGCGGGCGCAGCTGCGCGACCCGGACGTGCTCGCCCGGTACGGCGGCGAGGAGTTCGGCGTCGTCATCGCCGGGCTCGCCGCCCCGGAGGCCCTCGCCATCGTCTCGCGGCTGCGGCCGGCCACCCCGCGCGGCCAGACCTTCTCGGCCGGGCTCGCCGAGTGGGACGGCCACGAGTCGGCATCGGAGCTGGTCCGCCGGGCCGACGAGGCGCTCTATCTGGCGAAGGACGCCGGCCGGGATCGCGTGCTGCTCGCCCAGGATGTCACTCTCGCGGGGTAGCGCCGTCGCACAGTGTTGTAGGTACCGTGATTCCGCACCCCTCCACCCGCCATGGACAGGGGAGGATCGTGGGCGGGTCACCGCTGCTGGACAAGGTCGCCCTGGGCGACCACGTCTGCTGGACTGTCGACGACGACGCCACCCGGATCGAGGCGATCGCCGGGTTCGTGCGCGCCGGGCTGAGCGCCCGGCACCGCGTGCTCTACTGCGGCGACGAGCCCGAGGCGGTACTGCGCGGCCTGGACCGCCACGGCGTCGGCACCCGCACCGCGCTCGGCGAGGGCCTGCTGCGCGCCGTCACCGCCGAGGCCGGCTACCTGACCGGCGGCGTCTTCGATCCCGAGGTCACCCTCGCGGGGTGGCGGGGCGAGATCGACCGGGCCCGGGCCGCGGGCTGCCCCGGCATGCGGGTGGTCGCCGACATGACCTGGGCGAGCCGCCGGGCGCCCGGGGCCGAGCGGTTGCCGTGGTACGAGGCGCAGGTCAACGCCCTCTTCCTGGACGGGTACGTGGCCGGCGTGTGCGCGTACGACCGCCGCCGCTTCGATCCGCTGGCCCTGCGCCGGCTGAGCTGGGCGCACCCGGGCGCGGCGGACACCCGCATCCCGTTCGAGCCGCGGTCCTCGCTGCGGGCCCGGCGCACCCGCGACCCGCACGGCGTGCGGCTCGCCGGCGAGGTCGACCTGTCCAACCGGGACGCGCTGCGGGTGGTGATCGAGCACCTCTTCGACGAGGCGCCGGTGGCGACCGTGGAGGTGTCCGAGCTGACCTTCGCCGACACCGCCGCCGCCCGCATCCTGGTCGCCGCCGCCGCACGCGGCCCGCTGCGGCTGGTCGGGGTCTCGCCGGCGCTGCGCCGCCTGCTCGACTTCCACGGCGCCGACGACGTCGCCGGCCTCACGGTGTTGCCCTGCTAGGGCGTATGTCGAAGGCCCTTGGGTCATTCGAAGACCGCGCTCGGCAGGCGATCAGGATGACCGTGATCGATACCGCCGCCGAGATGAGGAAACAGGGGCTACGGCAGGCGTAGCCGGGCCTGCACCGGCAGGTGGTCGCTCGGGTACTGGCCGCCCGGGCGGTAGGTGTTCATCAGCGCGGCCGGCACGGTGATCCCGGGCGTGGTGAGGATCCAGTCGGCGCGGATGCCGTCGGGCACCAGCGCCTCGTAGTTGTGGATCGTCGCGTACGCCGGGCCGCGACGAGCCGCGTGCGTCCACGCGTCGCTCAAGCCGGCCGCGCCGGTCAGCAGGTGGTAGACCGCGTTGCCCGGCCACGCCGCGCCGTTGAAATCGCCGGTCAGCACCACCGGCAGCCGGCCGAGCGCGGCGATCCGGCCGGCGATCAGCTCGGCGCCGCAGCGGCGGGCGGTCTCGCTGGTGTTGTCCAGGTGGGTGTTGACGGCGTAGAAGCGCCGGCCGGTCCGGCGGTCGGCGAAGAGCACCCAGGTCACCATGCGGATGTGTGCGGAGCCCCAGCTGACCGAGGCCGGGACCTGTGGCGTCTCGGAGAGCCAGTAGTTCCCGGAGCGCAGCGGACGCAGCCGGGCCCGGTCGAAGAAGATCGCCATGTGCTCGCCGGCGTTGCCGCCGTCGCGGCCCAGTCCGATGTGGTCGTAGCCGGCGCCCAGGTCGTGCTCGATGTCGTCGATCTGGGCGGGCAGCCCCTCCTGGGTGCCGATCAGATCGGGCTGCTCGGCCTTCAGCAGCACGCGCATCACCGGGCGGCGCTGCGCCCACGAGTTCGGCACGGC
>Ga0068860_100007847_pt1 | contig 10653 bp, 8 predicted proteins | sample KBSSwiS32_FD_66597 | JGI IMG/M metagenome (GOLD analysis project Ga0068860, IMG submission 66597) | Switchgrass rhizosphere microbial communities from Kellogg Biological Station, Michigan, USA - KBS Switchgrass S3-2 | ecosystem: Host-associated > Plants > Roots > Rhizosphere > Soil ...
ACCTACGCCTACGCCTACGCCTACGCCTACGCCTACTCCAACACCGACGCCGACGCCGACGCCTACTCCAACCCCGACACCCACGCCTACGCCGACCCCTACGCCCACCGCCACATCGACCGGACCGACCACCGTCTCGTTCGGGGCCGAACAGAGCATCGTCGAGGGGAACAGCGGGACCAAGGCGCTGCTGTTCAGCATCACCCGGACCGGAAATCTCACCGGCACGACGAAGGTCGACTACTACACGGACATCGGCTGGTCGTCGCAGACCACGCAGAGCAACGACTTCACGGGCGCGACCACCGCGCAGGTGACGTTCAACCCGGGCGAGACCGTCAAGACCATCCAGCTTCTGGTGGTCGGCGACGCCAACGTGGAATCGAACGAGGTCGTCAACATTTGGCTCAGCAACCCGAACGGCGCCGTCATCGGGGACGGTCATACGACCGGCACCATCGTCAATGATGACAGTGCGAGCGCGGCGCCGACGCCGGGTCAGACGCTCACCGGCGGTTCGGCCAGCGAGGCCCTGACCGGCGGCTCCGGAAACGACACCATCAATGGCGGCTCCGGAAACGACACGATCACCGGCGGCGCCGGCGACGACCGGCTGGATGGCGGCAGCGGAAACGAGATCTTCGTGTTCCGGCCCGGCTTCGGCCACGACATCGTCGGCGGCTACAACGCTCTCGGCAGCTACGACCAGATCAGGTTCGAGGGTTTCGGCTCGACGCGGCCGGACGCGATCACCCAGGTCGGCGCCGACGTGTCGGTCCACTTCGCTTCCGGGGACAGCATCCTCGTCCTCGGACAGAAGCTGTCGTCGTTCACGTCCCAGGACTTCGTCTACGCCTGAACCAACGACGAACTCATCGACGCGCAGGAAGGAGCGCCCTTCCTGCGCGTTTTTCGTTTGCGTTCGCGAAGACCCGGGGCAGCAGGCCCGCTGCGGCGAATTCGCCCAATCGTGAGAGTTCGTTAGGCGTAATGGGCTAGGTTGACTATCAGTCCTTCGGGGCTTGTGTCGCAGCTTGGTGCATGATGCTCAGATCTGACGTCAACGTTTCACGATCCGTCTGCCGCGACGATGTCGAACCGCGGTGGTCCGCACGTCGTACGCTGGCCTTCCTGATGCTCTCGAACCTGACGGCGTGGTGGCTGATCGCCAGCGCTATGCGCGCCCTCTAGATCACGCACCTTCGCAGATCCCGGCGCGGCCGCCGTCTCGGCAGGTCAGCCGCGCGACGCGGCCCCGGGCCCGTAGGTCAGGTGTAATACTTCTTGTAGGCGGTGTAGTAGTACCCGCTGTCGCCGTAGCCGTACTTGGCCTGCTGGTTCATGTCGACCTGGGTGAGGGCGACGCCGGCGATGTGGGCCCCGGTTCCGCCCAGCATGCGGAACGCGGACTCGATCGCGTCCTGCGGCGTCTTGCGCCAGCGCGCCAGGAACACCACCACGTCGGCCTTCGGGGCCAGGATGCGCGTGTCGGCCACCGGCAGGACCGGCGCGGTGTCGAGGATCACCAGGTCATAGCGGCGCCGAAGCTCCTCGAGGAGATGATCCATCGCCGGCGTGCCGAACACGTCGCGCGGCGTGAACGCCGAACGGGCGACCGGCAGCAGGTGGGCGCCGCTCTCCGCATCGACGGTGATCGCCTGCTCGAGCTTCACCTCGCCGTTCAGGACTTCGAGCAGACCCGAGGTCTGGTCTTCCTTGAGGAAGCGGTTCACGGCCTGACGGCGCAGGTCGCAGTCGACCAGGATCACCTTGGAGCCCTGCAGGGCGGCGGTGCGGCCCAGGCAGATCGAGGTGGTCGTCTTGCCTTCGCCCGGCAGCGACGAGGTGACCGCCACGACCTTCACCGGCTCGCCAAGGCGCGCGTAGAGGATCGAGGCGCGCAGGTTCCGGAACGCCTCGGAATAGGCCGAGAAGGGCGACTTGACCACGTGGTCGGTGGGCAGGTCGGACGCGTCGTCGGTGATCGACGACAACAGCGGGATCGAACCCAGGAACGCCGTCTCCAGGCGGTTTTCGACATCGTCCGCGGTGGTCAAGCCGGCGTCCAGGTTCTCGGCGATCAGCAGCGCCGCGGCGCCCGCCGCCAGCGCGAGCCCGAGGCCGATCAGGAGGTTCAGGTTGACGTTCGGCGAGCTCTGGTGCGTCGGGATCTTGGCCTTCGAGACCACGCGGGAGTCCGACTGCTCCAGGCCCTGCTGGGTCGTGGTCTCCTTGAACCGGTTCAGGTAGCTCTCGTAGAGGGTGCGCGACGCATCGGCGTTCCGCTGCAGTTCGTTCAGGCGCACGGTGGCGCGGTTGTTGGACTCCAGGGTCCCGCGCGCGCCGCCGAGGCTGCCGCTGATCGCCGACGCCCGCTGTTGCGACACCTGGGCCTTGGCCTGCAGGTTCGAGATGATCCGGGCGATTTCCTGCTGGATCTGGGTGTCGATGTCGGAGAGCTGGCGCTTGGCCTTGAGCATCTCGGGGTGGCGTTCGCCGTAGCGGCCCTGCAGGTCGGCCAGGCGGGCGGAGACTTCCGAGCGGGTCTTGCGCAGTTCCTGGATGACGGGAGAGGACAGGGCCTCGCCCACGTCGTCGCCGGCCGAGCCCCGGGCGAGCTGCTCGCGCGCCGTGCGCAGGCGGGCGTTGTCCTCCGCCATCTGGGCGCGGGCTTCGGCGAGGGTGGTGTTGTAGTTGTAGATCTCCTGTTCGGTCAGGCTGGAACCAGACGCGGACAACAGGTTGTTGGCGATCTTGTACTGCTGGACTGCGGCCTCGTCCTGCTGGACCTGGACGCGCAGTTCGCCGAGCCGGCTGTTCAGCCATTCGGTCGCCTGGCGGGTGGCGTCGAACTTCGCCTCGAGCTGTTCCAGCAGGTAGAGCTCGGCGAATTTGTTGGCGATCACCTGCGCCTTGGCGGGGTTGTCGGATTCGTATCCGACGTCGATCACGTAGGTCACGCCGGCGCGCCGCACCGACAGGCCGCCGAGCACCCGGTCGACGATCATCTCGTGCTGCTTCTGCGCCTCGACGGTGCTGAGCACGGGCTCGGGGGGCGCGGTCTTGCCGAGGAACCGCTTCACCGACGCCACCACGGCGCCGAGCGGCGAGTGGCCGCCGCCCATGGCGGGGTTGAACTCGGGATCCTTCTCGAGGTTGAGCGACTTGACGACGCGCTCGGCGAGCTGCCGCGACTTGATGACCTCGACCTCGGTGTCGACGGCGCTCGATTCCAGCGCGATGCCGGACAGCACGGCCTGGAAGTCGGTCACCTGCTCCTTGCGGGTGTCGAGCATCACCTTGGCGGTGGCGGTGTACCGGGGCGTCGTCTGGAAGGTGACCAGCGCCACGGCCACGAACACGATCGTCACAACGCTGACGAACAGGCGCAGACGCTTGCGGAACATGCTGGAGAGGCGACGCAGGTCCAGCGACCCGACCAGGGTGGAGCTCCGGGCGCGGCCGAAGCCGGAGGGCGGATCGGCTTCGATCGGCGGGATGGAGCTGTGGACGTTCATCGACTCGAGATCCTAAAGGGCCGCGCACTCCAGCCGCCAGAGCGGCCTATGTATCATAACGGTACTCGACCGGCGGTCTAACGCCGAGCCAACGCCCCCACCCGTCGTCAGCAACTAGTACTGGAGAGTCATCGTGGCCCCGAACTTATTGATCGTGTAGCCGGCGCCGCGATCGACGCCCGAAGAGTTCTGATCGTAGTAGCTATAGCCGACCGTCAGGCCAACGTTGCGGTTGAGCAGGTAGGTGCCCGAAAGGCCCGCCCGCCAGTTCTTGTCCGTGCGGTCGATGTCCTTGTAGTCGTCGTCGCCGTAGGCGACCTGGGCGGTCAGGATCAGGTTGCGCAGGAGCTCGTGGTCGACCTGCGCAGCGACGTTGGTCGACAGGTAGCCCGCCGATCCCGGAATGCCGGAATCCTGGATCTGCCGCGATCCGGTGAAGGTGACGGTGGTCAACTGGGTCGGGAACCACTCGACCTGCGCGCGGGCGCCGAAGCCGTGGATGTCCCTGAACAGCGGGTCGTCGAAAGCCTGTTCGAGGTAGCCCGCGCTCACTTCGCCGCGGAGCAGGTTGCTGAGCTCGAAGTTCGCGCCGCCGCGGATCTCGAAGCCGTCGGAATCCCGCGAGAGTTTGATTTCGGCGTCGCTGAGGTCGTAGTCGTGCTTGTTGCCGGAGACCTCGACGAACATCGCCGTCGCCGGGCTGACGGCGTACTCGCCCCGAACGGTGAGGCTGTATTCGTTGCGGTCGCGGTCGTCCTGGTCGACCGAGGCGCCGTTGAAGGCGCGCCCGTCGCGGTAGTCGTACTGGCGCCAGTCGCCGCGGGTGGAGACCCGCACGCGATTGAACTCGCGCACGAACGAGAGCTCGGCCTGGCGCTGGTAATATTGGACCGGCACGACGGAGGCGTTCTGGTTGCTGGTGTCCGTCCGCGGCTCGGTCAGGCGGGCGATGTCGAAGCTTCCCGACAGGGTCTCCGTGCGCAGGATGTCGAGGCGGCCCGAGCCGCCGACCGTCCACTGGTCGGAGTCTTCCGTCCCGTGCTCGTCGTAGCGCGTGAGCGTCGAGCGGGCGTAGAGGTTCAGGGCGTGGCGCGACCAGTTCGAGTTCAGCGACACTTCCGGCTGAAGGCGATAGACAGTGTCAGAGAGCTCATTGGTCGCCAGGGCGTAGATGTTGTCGTCGTGCTCCACCGTGCCGAGCACCCGCGGGAACACCATGAAGCCGCCCACATGGCCGCCGAGGGCCTCGTAGTCGGCCCTCGGGCGCTGGCGGACGCTGACGTTGCGGTCGCGCGCGAAGTTGTACGACACGGGGCCCGAGGCGATGGAGTCGCCCAGCGACTGAGCTTGAGCGACGCCCCCGGCGCACACAAAGCTCAGCGCCGCGCAGGCGGCGTAGAAATTCCGATAGGCCGTCAATTCAAGACCCCAAGTTACGTCGCGCGTAATAGGCTTCGCCGCACGGCGCCGCCCCTGTTCCGTCCAGGGCGACTTCCGCACGGCGCGCCGAAGATAGCTAATTAGACCCCCAATAGGTCACGGTCTACTTAACGCCGGCGTAGATCACACTGCCGCCAGCGCCGCCCGTCGCGCCTATAGGCGGCGGTCCAAGGACGTTGTTGGTGTTGCGGTTGCCGCCGTTGGAGGCGGGCAGGGCGTTGTCGGCGGTCTGGACGATCGTGCCGACGGTGTTGAACGCCGCGCTCATCGAACAACTGTTGGACAGCTCCGGCGCCGCGCGCGACTTCATCGAGGGCTTGGTCGCCGACGGATTGACCGCGCACCAATCGCCGCCGGCCACCAGCCGGGCCTTGGCCAGGAACAGCGCCTCGGCGACGACACCGGGCTCCGAGCGTCCGCCGCGGAAGGATTCGATCGTGGCCTCGATCGCGCGTTCGATGGCGGCGCGCGTTTCGTCCTTCAGGGTGGCCGGGTTGTCGGGGGTGACGTTCGCCCGCACCGTGGCGTCGACGATCAGCTCCGCCAGGGTCTTGGCTTCCACCAACTGGACGCTGGTGAGCGCCCGGGCCGCCGCAGGCGTGGCCCCCAGGGCCGCCAGGCCCAGGATGGCCGCCGAAGCCAGGCCGCGCGCGAGGGCGCCGTTCAGAATGCGGTTCACAGTCATCGCTCCAGTTCCCGATCGCGCCTCATAACCAGCGAAAGGGTCATGAGGTTCGATGCAATTCAACAGCCTTCGCCCCGGACCGCCGTTCAATCCAGGCGCGGCGCCGGCGAAAAGCCCAAAACCAGGGCGTTCAACGCCAGTCGACGCTCTCGATTTGAGACGCCCAGAGCGATGCCGTCATGCGCCCTGCAGGATTCGTGACGCCCCTCAGAACCTCCATGATTCGCAGCCGGTGACGCCATCCCACGCCTAGGGTGAAGGTCTCGGCCTTGACCTCGGCCTGCAGCTCGGGCGGCAGGTCGCCCCAGTGCTCCAGCGCAAAGGCGATGCGCCAGGACGCCTGGTCGGTGTCGTAGGCCACCAGGTCGTAGGAGCGGGCGAGCGCGGCGACGCCGGCCGGCGTCAGGGCGCCATGGGCGGCCGCGTCGACGTAGGCGATCCGCAGCCAGGCGCCGATGTCGTAGGGATTGAGCATGGTCGCGCGGCGGCTGCGGGCCTCGACCTGCCCCAGCCGGGCGCGCCCGCCGCGGGCCAGCTCGGCCGCCGCGGCCCGGTCGTAGCCCGACGCGAGCTCGAGGGCGCGCCAGTCGCCGAACCGCACGGCGCCGCCGGCATTGAGCGCGATCAGCCCGCCGAGCGCGCCCAGGAAGGCGATCGCGACGAGGCCGATGGCGGCGACGAGCTTGATCTGGCGCACGGCGCTCATCGCACGGACGTTCCCTGCGCCACGGCGAACTGCAGGCCCAGCATGTAGGCCCAGAACGCGGACATCGACGGCGACTCCAGGGCGAAGTCGGTCACGCCGTGCAGCAGGAACACCACGTCGACCGCCAACAGGGCGAACAGCACGGCGGTCATGCGGTTTCGGCGGAGAGCGCCCGAAAGCGCCGCCCACATGACCAGCGCCACGGCCAGGAACATCGGCAGCGCCCCGGCCAGGCCGGCTTGCTCCAGCCATTGCAGGTAGACGCTGTGCGCCGCACGGATGTTCCAGAGCCCGGAGAAGTCGCCTTCCGTCAATCGCGCTTTGGCGACGGACTCGAAGCTGCCCAGCCCCTCGCCAAACAGCGGCGAATCCAGGAACACGTTCCAGTGCAGCTTCCAGATGGCGGTGCGGTCGATGAAGTCGACGCCGGTGGTCAGCAGGCGGCGCACCAGGACGTCGCCGGCCACGAACAGCAGGACGGCGAGTCCCGCGAGCCCCGCCAGGCCCGCGCCGGCGGCCTGGGTGACTCGCCAGCGGCCTGTGGCGAGCTGCGACAGGGCGAAGAGGCACAGCGCCACGAACGCCGCCGCAGTCCCGGCGCGCGACGCCGACATCAAGAGGCAGGTGGCGAACACCAGAACCGCCGTAGCCCAGGGCAGGGCGTTGGTGATCCGGGCGCGGGCCTGGCCGCGCAGGCGCTGCGCCAGCAGCGCGACCCCCAGGACGAGCATGACCGCGAAGAAGGTGCCGGCGGTGTTGGGCGTCAGGAACCGCGCCTCGAGCCGGTGGCCCTGCGACTGGTAGATCGATCCGGTCACCCCGGCGAAGAACGCCCACAGGCTGAAGGCCAGGCCCAGCCAGACCGTGAGATTGAGGGCTGCGCGGGCGCGGGCGTCGGAGGCGCCGGTCGCGGCCCCCACCATGAAGATGCAGGCCAGCCCGCAGAGCTTGATCACCTCGACGAGGGTCGCCGACTTGTCGAGGGTGGCGGCGGGCGAACGGGACCCGACGAAGGACCAGACCGGATGGGGACCGCCGGGCACGTAGGGCGTCAGGGTCCACAGGCCGACGCCGATGACCGCCGCCATGGCCAGGCCCGGCCACAGCAGGCCCTTGAGCCGCAGGATGTCGGTGCGCAGCTTCGGATGCGCCAGCATGCCGCCCAGGGTGACGGCGGCGACGAGGTCCATGACGAGGGCCACGTCCGAGACCAGGGCCCCGTAGAACCAGTGCCCGAGGAAGATGGGCGCGAGGCCCAGCAGGGCGATCCACGTGCCGTCCGGCGGCGGCCACAGCCGGTCGGCCGTGCGCGGCTCTAGCCGGGCGCCGGCTGGCGGGCGCAGGGCCTCCATCGCCTCTCTCACGTCGTCTCGCCCCCTCCGATCACTCGCCCGCGGCGCGGGCGGTCGGGTCTGTTTACTCGCGCGAGGCCAAGCGTACGGCCGGGTCGCCCCGGCGGTCGATGGCCGCCCAGCGGAGCATGTCGCCGCCGACCTCGCGGCGAGTCCACTCATAGGGCGCGTCGCGCCAGGGAACGATCCAAGGGGTGAGATTGTCCAGCGCATATTCGCCGAGCGAGGTGTTCAGCAGCAGCACGGCGTGGGATTCCCCCCGGCGGGTGACGACCAGGGCCATGTCCAGCGCCTGCGCCGGAAAGCCGGCCGCCAGCAGCGCGCGGCGCTTTTCGAGGACGAAATCCTCGCAGTCGCCGGCGCGCACGCCATCCTCCAGCGGCGTCGCCCAGCGATCCGCCACGCCATAGACCTCGCTGTCCGCCCGGCTTCGGATGGCGTGGTTCACACTGCGATTGATGCGGTTCGCCAGGGTCCACAACTCGGCGGTCATGGCCAGGCCCTGCGCCGGCGCGTCGATCGCCCGGGGCGCGTCGGCCGCGTGGAAGCGGGCGCTCCAGTTGTCGGCGGCCTCCAGCGCCGCGACCCGGCGGCGAACGTCCTGGGGGTCGGCGCCGCATTCGGCGGGACGGTCCCGGCAGAAAGCGAGCAGGCCGGGCGGGGGCTCGGCGGCGGGGCCCAGGGGCATCGGCGCGGCGTGGGCCGCCGTCACCGCCGCGAGGCCCGCAAGGGCCGCGATCGAAATGCGCGCAAATCCGCCAAACGCCGACAAGGGGAGCCTCCCGTTCCTGCACGCGCAGATTGACGGAAATGTCTTGAGGTCCCTTGAACCGGTAGCGTTCACCACAGGTTAAGGCGCGATGTCGGACGACAGGACGTGGCGTCGCGAGTCGGGCGCTATTCCGCAGCGTGCGGCTCTAAAGTAGATTCCGGGGCGTCCTGGACGCCGCGCAGCCGAGGTTCGACATGAGTCGCTTGATATGGTCAGCGGTGATCGGAGCCAGCCTCGCGGGGCTGCTGGCGATCGCGCCGTCCTTCGCGCAGCCGCAGCCGCCGTCAACCGCGACGCCTACGGTCGCCAGCAACGTCGTGGCGGAATACCGCCTGGGCGCCGGCGACAAGGTCCGGGTGATCACCTTCGGCGAAGAATCCCTGACCGGCGAGTTCTACGTCAGCGGCGCCGGCAAGGTGTCGCTGCCGCTGGTGGGCGAGGTCGACGCGGCGGGCAAGACCGCCCAGGAATTCCAGCGCGCGGTCGAGACGTCGCTGAAGGACGGCTTCCTGAAGGATCCCAAGGTCAGCGTCGAGGTGCTGACCTACAGGCCGTTCTACATCCTGGGCGAGGTGCAGAAGCCGGGGGAATACCCCTACACCAACGCGCTGACGGTGCAGAACGCCGTGGCGACGGCCAACGGCTTCACCTACCGGGCCAACCAGAAGAAGGTGTTCATCAAGCGGGCCGACTCCAACGAGGAGAAGGAATATCCGCTGACGTCGTCCACCCCCGTGTCGCCCGGCGACACGATCCGGATCGGCGAGCGGTTCTTCTAGACGCGCGCCGCCGGACGACGCCAATCCGCTTGCCGGCGCGGGCGCGACCTCCCACAAGCAGCACTGACCCGAGTAGACCTTGAGGGACGCCGACGCATGCGAGGCTTCACCGACCTGGCGGAGGCGGCCCGATGGCACCGCGACTGGCTGCGGGACGCCGCCTTGCCCCTTTGGTGGACGGCCGGCGCCGATCCGGCCGGCGGATTCCAGGAAGCGCTGACCGTCGAGGGCCGCCCAGCGCCGGCCGCGCGCCGCGCCCGCGTCCAGGCCCGGCAGGCCTGGGCCTATGCGAAAGCCGGCGAGCTGGGGTGGTCCGGGCCCTGGCGGCAGGCCGCCTGGCACGGCCTGGACTACCTGATGGACAAATATCGCCGAGGTCCGGGACGGATCGCCGCCGCCGTCACCGCCGCCGGCGGTCCGCTGGACGAGACCATCTTCCTCTACGAACAGGACTTCGCCCTGCTGGCCATGGCGGCCCTGCACCGCGCCCAACCGGGCGTGCGCGACCTGCCGGGCGAGGCGGCGGAGATCCGAAGCGCGCTGGACCTGATGCGGCACGGCGCCGGCGGCTTCCGCGAAGCGGGCGACCATCCGTTCCAGGCCAACGCGCACATGCACCTGCTCGAGGCGGCGCTGGCCTGGGAAGCGACGGGCGCGCCCGGCTGGACCGCCCTGGCCGACGAGGTGGTGACGCTGGCGCTTGCCCATTTCATCGACCCGGAGCGCGGGGTCCTGCGCGAGTTCTTCGGCCCGGACTGGCGCCCCGCGCCCGGCGACGACGGCCGCCTGGTGGAGCCCGGCCACCAGTTCGAATGGGCCTGGCTGCTGGAGACCTGGGGCCGGCTGCGCCAGCGCACGGACGCCTGCGACGCCGCGCGGCGGCTCTATGGATTCGGCGTGACCGGCGTCGACGCGGCGCGCGGGGTGGCGGTCAACGCCCTGTGGGACGACCTGTCGATTCGGGACGCCGCCGCGCGACTTTGGCCGCAGACCGAGTGGCTGAAGGCCGCGCTGATCATGGGCGACGAAGCGCAGGCGACGGCCGCCGCGGGGGGGCTTGCGTCCTATTTCGACACCCCGGTCCGCGGAACCTGGCGCGACAAGATGCTGGACGATGGCGGCTTCGTCGCGGAGCCCGCGCCGGCCAGCTCCTTCTATCACATCGTCTGCGCCGTCTCGGAGCTGCTGGGGGCCGCAGGCCTCGATCTGAGGTAGGCTCCACATCCGCCCGTAATAGGCGTAGGCTTCCCGTCGGGAAGAAACACAGGCGAGGGTCCCCATGCAGGATTCTGAAGACCTTGTTGCGCGCGAGCGCGCCTATCACGCTTTCAACATCCTGATCCGGTGGGCGATGGTCCACCTCGGATCGCTCATCGTGTGGCTGACCCTGTGGTTCGCGAC
>Ga0068860_100007849_pt1 | contig 10652 bp, 9 predicted proteins | sample KBSSwiS32_FD_66597 | JGI IMG/M metagenome (GOLD analysis project Ga0068860, IMG submission 66597) | Switchgrass rhizosphere microbial communities from Kellogg Biological Station, Michigan, USA - KBS Switchgrass S3-2 | ecosystem: Host-associated > Plants > Roots > Rhizosphere > Soil ...
AGCTGGTGCCCGCGGGGTCGGATATCGTTTTGCAGATTCACTACACGCCGAACGGGAAGACCGCTGTGGAGGATCAGACTAAGCTCGGACTCACGCTCGCGAAGGAGCCGCCGAAGAAGCGCTTTATGTCGGCGGTGGCGAATGCGTGGCACTGGGCGATTCCGCCGGGCGATCCTAACTATGAGGCCAAGGGTTCGCTTACGTTCGGGGAGCCGGTGGAGTTGGTGTTCATTCAGCCGCACATGCATCTGCGCGGGAAGGACATGACGATACGTCTGGTTTATCCGGGTGGGAAAACGGAAACGCTGCTAAGTGTGCCGCATTACGATTTCAACTGGCAGATTGTGTATTACCTGGAGAAGCCGCTGCAGCTGCCTATGGGGACGAAGGTGGAGGTGACGGCGCATTGGGATAATTCGGCAAATAACCCGCAGAATCCGGACCCTACCAAGATGGTGAAGTGGGGGAATCAGAGTTGGGATGAGATGTTGAGTGTGCCGATGGGGGTGGTGATCGAGCGGGATTGACGGGGGAACCAAGATGAGTGACGTTGCGAGATGGAAGGTGCATGGCGCTGTGGAGACTCTGAAGTCGGAGAATGCCATGTGGGATCTCAACCGGCAAGAGTGGCAGGCGGCGCGAGGGCTCACCGTCACCTCATTTCGTCCCGATGGGGCGGTGAGTAGCAGCGATACGCACAATCCTGATGGGTCGATTGTGCATGTGCGATGGATCTACGACAGGGCGGGGCGGCTGACAGAGTACAACTCTCAGTTCAACGATGGACCCGTTGACAAAACTGTTTACTCCTACGATGCCGCTGGGCGTCCTGTACGGACCGTGCGAATGAGTCATGACGGGACGCAGACAGAAGTCGAGAACTGCAGTTACGACGCCGCAGGCAAGAAGACCAAGGTGCGTTTTCTGGGCGTTCGCGGACCCAACACCGGCTATGCAATCGAAGGCTCGGAGCAGGCATACCCGGCTCCTGGCGCAACGACTATGGCGATAATTTACGACGAGCGGGATCTGCCGGCCACCGTGACTTTTCAGGATGCAAACCATAATTCCCTGAGGTCTGTAACTTTTGTGCGCGATAACTCAGGGAGGTTGTTAAGCGAGGAGATGCATGTACACGAAGGCTCTCCTGCGGCGGAATTGGACCAAATGCCGCTGGAACAGCGCGCGGCGATGGCGGTATTATTCAAAGAAGTTTTTGGGGACACGTTTTCAAGAACGAGTTACTCGTACGATTCGCAGGGCCGGCTCCTTGAACGCACTCGTAAGATGGGCAGCCTGAGTGAAGAGCACACAACCTTTCAGTACGCTGATCACGAAGATCCGATTGAGGAAACGACCGAAGAAAGAGGCCGTGAAGCGAGCCTTGCCCTTGACGGAGGTGTGCAGCATACTGCGGACCACGTGAGTTTACAACACAACCGGCTTGAGTATCGTTACGATACACATGGCAACTGGACGGAACGGATGGTCTCGTATCGAGTGGAGCCCAATTCTGACTTTCAACGGTCCAATATTGAGCGTCGGACGATTACATATCATGCTGCCTAAGGGGCGGCTACCTGGTCAGCGCGGGCAGCGTGGTAAAGGTATGAGCGACGGGGGTGCGGATTCCTAAGACGCCGATCTGGCCGCCAGGGGGCGTGTCGAACTCGATGGTGCCGCGGATGGTGGCTGCAGCGGAGTATTTGTCGCCTAGCGCGAACGCGAGGTGGCCGTTGGCGGCCAGGTTCAGGGTATCGGTGGCGATCCGCACGCCGGCGTCATTACGAACGATCACCGGGACGTTCAGGGCTTGGGTGGAAACGCTGTTGATGGCGATGCCGGTGGCGGTGCCGGCGGTGTTATCGAACGCCACAATATAACCGCTGGTTTGGCGGCTTTCGAGAGGCACTACGGCTTCCTGGCCGTTGCTGAAATGGAAGATGACGAAGCCTCCGACGTGTCCGTTGGTGGTGAGTTGGGCCGAGCCAACGGTGGGAGACGGATCGGCAGCTTGCCCGATGCTCTGGACCAGTAACGTCGCACCCGCCGGCAGCAATTGATTCACGTTGGGCGATACCGAGGTGACGCTGCTGCTTATCAGCGGGAAAGAAAGCGGCAAAGGCAACGGCGCGCCGGTGATATCGGCGAAGAAATTCAGGTTTACTTGGGCCGCCGTAGTGCCGGTGTTCACCAGCACGAAGGTAGTCTGCCAGCCGTTGCCGGTGGCGATATGGGCAATGCTTCCGCCAGTGGTGCCGACGTTGGCGAGGGGGGGAATGGTGGTGAGCGTGGTGGTGGTCCCGAGCGGCGTGGTGCGGATGCCTAGGACGCTGATCTGTCCGCCGGCGGGTGTATCGAATTCAATAGTGCCGTGCTTGCCGGCCGTCGTGGGGAACAGGTCGGACACCACGAAGGAAGTGTGGCCGTTGCCGGCCAGCGAGATGGTGAATCCGGGTGGGCCGATCAACGCACCTGTTTCGTCGCGAATCACGATGGGAATGATGGCGTCTTGCGACGATACGTTCTCTACGGCGACTCCCAACCGCACGCTGCCGGTGTTGTCGTAGGCCAGGAGATAGGAACTGGCGTTGCGGGTTTCCATGGGCACGACGGCTTCCTGCGCGCCGGGGATCAAGTGGAAAATAGCGAAGCCATCCACTTGGCCGACGGCGGCCAGTTGCGCCGAGCCCACCAGCACGGGCTGACTCTGCGCTTCGGCGGTGGTGACGACGAGCGAAGCGTTGCTGGCGATCGTACGATCGAAGGTAGATGCCAGCAGTGGACCGGAGGCCCCTGATTGCTGCGGGAACGCCAGGGGCAGAGTCAGTGGACCGTTGCCGGTGGGATTGGCAGCGTCGCCAAATAGGCTGAGGCGCGCCTGCGTCGAGGCAGGGCCTTTATTCACCAGGGTGAATAGAGTGGTCCAGTGTTCTTGGGCGGCGATGTGCGGCATGGAGCCGACGAAATTCAAGCCCACGATCGACGCTGCTTGCTGCTCAACGGTGAAAGAAACACCGTTCGAGGTGAGGGTGACGGTACGGTCTGGACCTGCGTTGGCGGCCACTTGAAACGCTACTGTTCCACTTCCGCTCGACGGGAAACTGGTGATCGTTATCCAACTTGGAATATTGGGGATGGTCCAGTTACAACCAATTTGGGTAGAGACGATGACGCTACCGCTTCCTCCCGCCGAGGTGAACGCCTGGCCGCCGGAGCTCAACGAAAAAGTGCAATTGGCGGTGGCTGAGGCGAGACCCGAAATTTTTCTGATTCGATTGTTGCCGGTATCGCCGATGTATAAATTCGCAGAGGGGTCGAGCGTCATGGCAAAGGGAGAGTTGAATTGCGCCAGCAACGGTGAGCCGCCATCGCCATTATTCCCTATGACTCCGGGGAGTCCGGCCACGGTCGAAATGATTCCACCGCTCACCATGCGGATGACCTGATTCACGGTGTCCACGATAAACAGATTGCCGGCGGAATCGACCACGGTCTCACCGGGGAAATTCAGGCTCGCCGAGGTTGCCGCCAGGTGATCGCCGAAAAACGCGTTGACTCCGTTGCCCGCCACGGTGGTGATGATCCCGCTGGTATCGATTTTGCGGATGCGCTGGTTGGATTGATCGGTCACGAACAAATTGCCGGTGGTATCGAAGACGGCCGCGGTGGGATTGTTCATTTGGGCCGCGACGGCAGGCCCGCCGTCGCCGGTGAAGCCCTGCGCGTTGGCGATGCCGGCGAAGGTGCTTATGATGCCGCTGGTATTCACTTTGCGGATGTTGTGGGCGCCTTGATCGACGATGTACAGGTTGCCGTTTTGGTCCACGGCGCAGCGGATGGGAATCACCATGCCGGCGGAGGTGGCGGTGTTGCCGTCGCCGAAGCTGAGAGCGGTGGAGCTGCCGGCTACGGTGGTGATGGTTCCGTTGGTGGAGATTGCGCGCACGCGGTGATTGCCCTGGTCATTCACGTAAACCACGCCGGAGGGCGCCACGCACACGCCGAGGGGTCCGTTGAGGAGGGCTTGGGTGGCGGGGCCGTTATCTCCCGAGAATCCCTGAGCGCCGGTTCCGGCGAAGGTGGTGATGGTGCCGCTGGTATCCACTTTGCGCACAACGTTGTTGTTTTGGTCGGCCATGTAGACGTTGCCGGCGGCGTCAGTGGCCAGGCCCACTACACGATTGATTTTGGCTTGCGTGGCGGGTCCAGTGTCTCCGGCATATCCGGCTGCGCCGTTGCCGGCGAAGTTGCTGATGGTTTGGCCGGAAGCGAGGGTGGCTAGCAGGAGCGCGGCTGGCGCGAAACGCATGGCTATTTCTCCTCAGAGAACTATCTAGTGTAGCGTTCCCGGGAGGACTTTTTGATTACCAGGGGTAGGATCCGGCGGAGTGAAAGAAACCGCCGGTGGGGCCGTCGGCGGGTAGTAGCGCCAGACGAACCGGTTCGGATGCTCCTTCTTCGGTAGTCAAGGTGCCTTGCGGGTTCATATCGGTGGCGACGGAACCGGGACTGACGGCGTTCACTTTGATGGTGGTGTCGCGGAGCTGGTCGGCGAGTTGGATGGTCAACATGTTCAGGGCTGCTTTGGAGGTGTTGTATCCCAAGAACTGGAAAGCGGCGAAGGGCCGCGCGGGATCGGCATTCAGGGTGAGCGAGCCGAGGCCGCTGGACACATTCACAATGCGGGCGGCGGGCGCGGCGCGCAGCAAGGGGAGCATGGCTTGGGTGACGGCGAGGGCGCCGAAGAAGTTGGTCTCCATTACGAGACGGACGACGTTGGGGTCGACGGCGCCGGGCGGGCCGTCGGCGCGGTCGACGATGGCGGCGTTATTGACTAAAACGTCGAGGTGCTGGAATTCGTTCTGGATGGTGCGGGCGGCGGCTTGGCTGGTTGGAGGCTGATCGAGATCGATGTGCAGACTGCGCGCGTCCAGGTTTTCACTGCGCAGCTTGGCGGCGGCTTCTTCGCCTAGGGTCGCGTTGCGGGCTCCGATATACACGGAGAAGCCGCGCTTTCCTAATTGGCGCGCGATTTCCAGGCCGATGCCTTTGTTGGCTCCGGTGACTAACGCTACTGGCATGGGGATCAGCCTCCGCGGATGAGGCGCATGGCTTCGCTGACGCCGGCGCCGTCGGGTTTCGAGCCGCCGGCTTTTTCGGATTCGGGAATCGAGTCGCCTTCGCCGGGGGCCAGGAACAAGTTGGCTTCGAGGCCGTGCTGGCGTGTGTAGAGGTCCCAATAGCGGCCGTTTAACGCGTAGAGCGATTCATGGGTTCCACGCTCGACCACGCGGCCGGCTTCGATCACCAAAATTTGCTCGGCGCGGCGGATGGTGGAGAGGCGGTGGGCGATGACGAAAGTGGTGCGGCCCTTCATCAGGTACTTCAGGCCTTCCTGGATGAGCGCTTCGGATTCGGAGTCGAGGCTGGAGGTGGCTTCGTCGAGAATCAGAATGCGTGGGTCGGCTAGGATCGCGCGGGCGATGGAGACGCGCTGGCGCTGGCCGCCGGAGAGTTTGACTCCGCGCTCGCCGACGACGGTGTCGTATTTCTTCTCGAAATTTTCGGCGAACTCGTCGACGCGGGCGATGCGGCAGGCTTCGAGAATTTGTTGCTTGGTGGCGCCGGGACGGGCGAAGGCGATGTTTTCTTCAATGCTGCCGTCGAAGAGGAAGGTATCTTGCAGGACGACACCTAGCTGGGTGCGGTAGCTGTCCAGGCGGACGGTGGAGAGATCCACGCCGTCGACGAAAACTTTTCCTTCGGTGGGAATGTGGAAGGCGCTTATCAAGCTGATGATGGTGGATTTTCCCGAGCCGGACGGACCTACTAGCGCGGTTACGGTGCCGGGTTGCGAGCGGAAGCTGACGTCGAACAAGACTTGCTTGCCGGTTTCGTAGGAGAAGCCGACGTTTTCGAAAATCAATTCGCCGTTAATGGGGCCGAGCGCGACGGTGCGGTTGGGGTCTGCGTCTTCGGGGCGTTCCTTTAGGACTTCATGAGTGCGGTCGAGGCCAGCTAGCGCTTCGGTGATCTGGGTGCCGATGCCGACGACTCCGAATACCGGGGCGACCAGGAAGGCGAGGAAGGCGGTGAAGGTGACGAACTCGCCCAGGGTAAGGGTACCGGCGAAGATCTGGCGCGTGCCGACGAACATGACTACGGAGCCGACGATGCCCATCAGCACTGTGGCCGAGAGGCTCATAAAGGACATGGCGGTGAGCGAGGCTTCGACGTTCGCCAGCAGGCGCTTCACGCCGCTTGCGAAGACTGCGGCCTCGCGTTCTTCGGCGTGATAACCCTTGACTACGCGGACTCCGCCTAGGGATTCCGTGAGGCGGCCTGTGACTTCGGCGTTAATCTTGCCGCGTTCGCGGAAGATGGGGCGGATTTTGGTGAAGGCTTTGGAGAGCGCGAAGGCGAAGCAGGCTACGAAGAGGGCGGTGAGGCCGGTCATGATGGCGCTGATGCGGAGAAGGACCACTAGCGCTACCACGGCGGTCATGAGGCCACCGACGAATTCGACCAGGCCGGTGCCGATTAAGTTGCGCACGCCTTCGACGTCGGTCATGATGCGCGAGACGAGTACGCCGCTTTTGTTGGCGTCGTAATACCCCACGGAGAGGCGGCCGATGTGCTGCTGGACTTTCTGGCGCAGCTCGGCGATCAGGCGCTGACCGGCTTTGGACAGAAGTTGAGTGAGAGTGAAGGACGTGATTCCCTGGATCACGGTCGCGCCGAGAACCGTGAGCACTAGCGGCGTGAGTAGGCGCGCTTGGTGCTTGCCGACCACATCGTCGATCAGGAACCGCGTTGAATAGGGGAGCACCAGGCCGCTCATGCGGTTGATGATCATCAAGCCCAGGCCCAGCGCCAGCAGTTTGCGGCGCGGCAGGATCATTTCACGTAGGTCCGGCCAGATTTCTTTGATGCGTTCGGATTGGGAGCGCTTGGGCGTGTCGGCTTTTTCGCGCGAATGTTTGCCGGAGGGTGACCGTTCGACCTTACTGGGGTGCACTGTAACTTCAGTGTAGCCTGAGAGGATGGCTCGGCTATTCGTAGGGACTTCGGGATTCGCGTATGCGAGTTGGAAGCCGGATTTTTATCCGCAGAAGCTTCCGGCGAAGGATTTTTTGAAGCATTACGCTACGCGGCTGAACGCGGTGGAGATCAACTACACTTTTCGCCAGTTGCCTAAGGCGGCTACGCTTGAAAACTGGGTGGCGGCGACGGCGGACGGGTTTTTGTTCGCCTGCAAGGCGCATATGCGGATTACGCATATCAACCGGTTGAAGGAATCGGAGTTCAACGAATTGTTTTTCAAGGCGTTGGAGCCGTTGCGGGCTTCGCGAAGGTTGGGGCCGGTGTTGTTTCAATTGCCTCCGAACTTCAAGGTGGATACGGAGTTGTTGGGGGCGTTTCTGGCGAAGCTGCCGGAGGATATTCGGACGACGTTTGAGTTTCGTAACGCTACTTGGCTGACGGATGAGGTGTATCGATTGCTGGAGCAGCATGGGGTGGCACTGTGCCTGGCGGAGTCTGACAAGTTGGAGGTGCCGAAGGTGGTGACGGCTCCGTTTGTGTATGCGCGGCTGCGGAAGGAAGAATATTCGGCGGAGGACCGGCTGGAGATCGCCGAGCGGGTGCGGCAGCAGTTGGCGGAAGGGCGCGATGTGTTCGTGTTTTTCAAGCATGAGGACACGCCGGCGGGGGCGGTCTATGCTGAAGAGTTGTTGAAGGGAGGGTCGCATGACACGTAGAACCTTGGTGGTCGGCATGGGCGTGGCGGCGCTGGCGTTGCGGGGGCAGGGGCGTCCGCAGGTCAAGGCGCTGGTCTTCGACACTTTCGGGACGGTGGTGGATTGGCGCGGGTCCATTATTGAGGAAGGGCTGGTTTGGGGCAAGGGCAAGAATCTCCACGTGGATTGGGCGCGGTTCGCGGATCACTGGCGGGATGGGTATGCTCCTGCGATGGAGAAAGTTCGCAAAGGGCAGCTTCCTTGGACGAAGTTGGATGATCTGCACCGGATGCTGCTGGAGGACTTGCTGAAAGAGTTCGGCATGACGGGGCTCAGCGAGGCGGAGAAGGATCATTGGAATCGGGTGTGGCACCGGCTGAAGCCGTGGCCCGATTCGGTGGCAGGGCTGACGCGGTTGAAGAAAAAGTACACGATTGCGCCGCTATCGAACGGCAACGTGGGGCTGCTGAATGACATGGCTAAGAACGCGGGGCTGCCGTGGGATTTGATTTTGTCGGCGGAACTCGCTAAGCATTACAAGCCGGATCGGGAGGCTTATCTGACGGCGGTGGAGTTGTTGGGATTGAAACCTGAAGAAGTCATGATGGTGGCGGCGCACTCAGGCGATCTGAACGCGGCTCGGAGTTTTGGATTACGGACGGGGTTTATTCATCGTCCGCATGAACGCGGTATGGGCGGCAGGGCAGATCACGCGAAGGCCGGTGAATTCGATGTTGTGTCGAGCGATATTGTGGATCTGGCCGCCCAAATGGGGGCTTGAAACGCCTACTGAACCGGCTGTTCCACGCGGACATGCAGCACGCGCGAGGTGGTTATGGGGTGCGTGTCATCCAGCAGGAAGATCATGCGCATGCCGCGGCCGATGAAACCCAACTCCAGCACGCCTTCCTGATCTACAGAACCTTGCAGGCTGGCGGAGACGGGTTCGGGGCAATATTCAGGGTGGCCGGACACGCGGATGGAGCTGCCACCCAGGCATTCAATGCGATAGTGGCGGCTCTTTGTTTCGACGTCGATCATCGAGCCCGGCAGCAGATTCTCGCAGTTCAGCATTTCGGTGGATTCCATCATGCACCCCTCAGCATATCTGGTATGCAAGTGGGTCGCCAGTCTGCTAAGTCGTTTATTAGCGAGAGAGGCAGTCGGCTTTCAAGTGGAAATCGGAACAAATTACGCGTTTGCTGCGCGTAATGCCGCACGGGCGAGGGTGCGGGTGGAGTCGAGCGTCGGCAGCACGGAATCGTCAGGCTGGATCAGCAGCGGGATTTCGGTGCAGCCTAGCACTACGGCTTGGCAGCCGTTGCGGGCGAAAACTTGAATCGCTCCCTGAAAATATTCGCGGGTGGCGGGGGCGAAGCGTCCGAACACCATTTCGTTCATGATGAGCGCGCTGATGCGCTGGCGGACTTCACGATCGGGAAATTCGCAGGCGATTCCTTGCGCGGTGAGCGCGTCGGCGTATACCGGGCCTTCCATCAACCAGCGGGTGCCAAGCACGCCGACCTTGCTGTAACCGCGTTGCTTCGCTAGGGCGGCGATTTCTTCGGCGATGTGCAGCCAGGGGATGGGGGATTGTTTGCGGACTAGGTTGAGTCCCTGGTGCGCGGTGTTGTCGGGGCAAATTGCGAAGTGCGCGCCGATGCGCGCGAGTTTTTCTGCAGATTCGAGGAGCAGGCGGCCGACGGCGGGCCAGTCCTCGGCTTCGATCGAACGCATGTAGTCGGCGAGCGATAAATTGTGCAGCGTGACCTCCGGATGCGCGTAGCCATGCTGCGCTTCGCCTTCCTGGCAGATGGTGCGGTAGCACAGAGCGGCGCCTTCTGAGGTGACTCCGACGATGCCGATGTGTTTGGGCATGGCGTCCAGTATAGCGAGCTAACCTGGATGCATGACTTGGGCGATTTACGCGTTGCTGTCGGCATTCTTCGGAGCGTTGGTGGCGATTTTAGGGAAGGTCGGCGTGCGCGATGTGGATAGCAATCTGGCGGTGGCCATTCGCACGGTAGTCATTGTGTTCTTCGCTTGGGGGATCGTGCTGGCGCAGGGCAACGGGCGCGACGTTTTGCGGATTTCGCGGCACTCATATACTTTTCTGATTCTGTCCGCGGTCGCGACCGGGCTCTCGTGGTTGTTTTACTACAATGCTCTGAAACTCGGGGAAGCTTCGCGGGTGGCGCCGATCGACAAGTTGAGCGTGGCGCTGGCGGTGGGGATGGCTTTCGTTTTTTTGGGGGAGAAACCTACTACCGGGAACGTGCTGGGCGCGGTTCTGGTGGTGTCGGGGGTGCTGGTGTCGGTGTTGGTGCGTTAGCCTCGCGCTTTGCGTTTTGCGGGCTTGGCTTCTTCGATGGAGGTCACGGCTTTTGCCGACGCGGCGGGCTTCTTCGCTACGGCCAGGCTGGCTTTCAGGGCTTCCAGGATATCGACCACTTTTTCCTGGTGCGGTTCGGGCGTGGCGACGATTTCCTTGCCTTCCTTCTTCGACTCGATCATCTGCAGCAGGTTTTCGCGGTAGGAGTCTTTGTACTTGTCGGGCTCGAATTCGGCGGCTAGGGCTTCTACCAGGCTTTGCGCTAACGCCAGTTCTTTTTCTTTCACCAGGCTCAGGTCGGTGCGGAACTCGTCTACTTTGCGGATCTCGTGGCTGAAATACATGGTGTGCAGCAGCACGCCGTTGGCGCCGGGGCGCAGAATCACTACGTGTTCGCGGTTGTGCATGGTTACTTTGGCGATACCCATGTAGCCGGACTTTTTGAGGGCGTCGAAGAGCAATGCATACGGCTTCTCGCCGGCTTCGTCGGGTGCCATGTAATAGGAGGTTTCGAGGTAGATGGGATCGACAGCGTCGGCTTTAACGAATTCCTGGATCTCCATGACCTTGGCGGTCTG
>Ga0068860_100007850_pt1 | contig 10652 bp, 12 predicted proteins | sample KBSSwiS32_FD_66597 | JGI IMG/M metagenome (GOLD analysis project Ga0068860, IMG submission 66597) | Switchgrass rhizosphere microbial communities from Kellogg Biological Station, Michigan, USA - KBS Switchgrass S3-2 | ecosystem: Host-associated > Plants > Roots > Rhizosphere > Soil ...
CGCGAAATCTCCGGAGGTTCTCTTGACGCCTCAGCGTTGGGCGCAAATCCGGCAGGTTTTTGACGGAGCGCTCGAACGCCCGGCCAAGGACCGCGCCGCCTACCTCCGCGTCCTCTGCGCCCGCGATGAAGAACTGCGCCATGAAGTCGAAAGCCTGCTGCGCAGCCACGAGCAGTCTGACGAATTCCTGGAAACTCCCGCCGCTCAACTGAGCCAGATCGTTTCCCAATCCCAAGAGGACATCAGCGACTACCCGCACGGTTACCGCATTGGACCCTACGAATTCGACCGCCGCATCGGCCGTGGCGGTATGGGAGCCGTGTGGCTCGCCACTCGCTTCGACAAAGAATACAAGAAGCAGGTCGCCATCAAGATGGTGAAACGCGGCATGAACTCGCAGGAAATTTTGCGCCGCTTCCGCACCGAGCGCCAGGTGCTCGCGAACCTCGACCATCCCAACATCGCCCGCCTGATCGACGGCGGCTCCACCCCCGACGGCCTTCCTTACTTGGTGATGGAGTACGTCGAAGGTACGCCCATCGATCAGTATTGTGACCACTGGAAATGCACGATCTCCGAGCGCCTGCAGCTTTTCCGCGACGTCTGTTCCGCCGTTCACTACGCGCATCAGAATCTCGTCGTGCATCGCGACATCAAGACCGGCAACATTCTGGTCACACCCGACGGCATCCCCAAACTGCTCGATTTCGGGATCGCCAAACTGCTCGGCCCCGAAGGCTCGACGCTCGACTTGGCGCAAACCCGTCCCGAGATGCGTCCCATGACGCTCGACTACGCGAGTCCCGAACAAGTCCGCGGTGAGACCATCACCACCGCCACCGACGTCTATTCGCTGGGCGTTCTTCTCTATCGTTTGCTGACCGGCAAAATGCCCTACGGCCCAAAGATCCGCTCGCAAGCCGCCATGCAGAACGCCATCCGCGAAAACGAGCCCCTCCGCCCCAGTTCGCAAATCCTGAGCGACGAATCGACCTCCGTTCCCGAGGCTACCCAGAAACTGGAGGCGGTCAGCGAAACCCGCGATAAAGCCCGCAAGCGCCTACGCAAGAAACTCTCCGGCGATCTCGACAACATCATCTTGATGGCGTTGCGTAAGGAGCCGCACCGCCGCTATCTTTCGGTAGGACAATTCTCCGAAGACATTCGGCGTTATCTCGAAGGCCATCCCGTCATGGCGCGTCTGGACACACCGGGTTACCGGATCGCTAAATTTGTCCGCCGCCATCCCGAAGGAGTCGCCGCCGCCGTCCTGATCTCAGCCACCCTGATTTCCGTCGCCGTGATTTCGCAACACTCCGCGCGCCTGGCCGCTGCCGCCCGTCAGACCACGGAGCGCACCCTGCAGCAGACTCGCCATGAATTAATCGCCGCTTATTCGCGTGCCGGGGACAGCAAGGACGCTTACGCCACTGCTCAGCTCGAATACCGGTCCAGCCCCGGAACCCCGCTCGCCCGCATGGATTTAGCGGAAGCCTCGCGCGCTCGGGCCGAAGCATTGGACGCGGGTGGCAACAGTCGGGAAGCCGTTCAGCTCTATCGCGAGGCCCTCACGCAATACGAAGCGCTGGCCCTTACCAATTCTCGCGACGCCGGCGCCCAACGTGATGTGATGGTGGCGGCGAACACTCTTGGCGCCGAACAGTTGAAGCTGGGCGATGTGCCTGGCGCGACGGCTAGCTACACCCGCGCCTTGCAAATCACCGAAGGTCTGGCGGCACTCGAAGGTTCGCAGGTAACGTCGGCTACTCTCGATGAAGTGGCCGTAGCCAACCGCCGCGTCGGTGAACTTTTGATCCTGATTTTCACCAAGACGGCTGGCACCGAGAAACTACGGAAGGCGCTGAAACTTTATCAGCAGTTGAGTGCCGCCCAACCCAATCCAGCAGTCGCCGAACTCACCCGCCAGCTCGCCAACTAGATTCCGACGGAGCCAGCCGGGTTCTGGGTTCCCGGCTGGCCCACCAGGCGTTCTTGCCACCTGTTCCTCCGAACATCGGTTATTCCAATCCGCGCGTTCGGACCCAGAACCGGATCACTATTTGGCAAACTTTTTTTGCAATTTGTCGAGCACGGCCAGAGCCCGTCCAGAATCAATGGCTTCGCTGGCTTTGGCCACTGCTTCGCGCGGCGTCCCAGCCAGCCCCGCAGCCAGCAGCCCCACCGCTGCGTTGACCACCACGATGTCCCGCCGCGGACCCATCATCCCACCCAGAATCTCCCGCGTGATCCGTGCATTGTCGGCGGCGTCCCCTCCCGCCAGCGCGTCCAGCGAAGCCCGCGGCACGCCAAAATCCTCCGGCATCCACACGCTTTTATCCACCCGCCCCGTCCACACTTCATAGACGTCAGTAGAACCAACAGTACTCACCTCGTCCAATCCGCCGCCGTGAACCACATAGGAATGCCCCGTGCCCAATTCCGCCAGCGCTTCAGCGATGACGCGCGCGAACTCTGTCGACGGCGCTCCGATCACTTGCGTCTGTGCCCGTGCCGGATTCGCCAACGGCCCCAGCAAATTAAACACCGTGCGCATCTTCAATTCGCGCCGCACACCCTGCACGTTCTTCATGGCCGGATGCAAATGCGGAGCGAACAAAAATCCCAGCCCAATGTCACGCACCGCGTCCGCCGCTTCTTCCGGAGCCATGGCGATACGAACGCCCAACGCTTCGAGCACGTCGGCGCTACCCACTTTCCCCGAAATCGCCCGATTCCCATGCTTGGCGACGCGAGCGCCCGCCCCCGCCAACACCATCGCCGCCACGGTCGAGATGTTAAACGTCCCCGCCCCATCGCCGCCCGTACCGACGATGTCGATCACGTCGGTGCCGGCGTGGACCACCACCATGTGTTCCCGCATGGCCCGCGCGAACCCCGCGAGTTCGGCCGCCGTCTCGCCCTTCACATGCAGCGCCACCAGGAACGCACCGACGACAGCATCGCCACGCCCGCCTTCGAGCAGCAGCGTCATGGCTGAGTGAGCTTCTTGTGAAGTGAGGTCCGCCCCCGCAGCGACGCGGTGCAGAAAAGGAGCAAGTGGCATCGGATCTTCTATCATCGCGCACTCTCATTCGTGGGAGAATAAGCCCAGGCGGAGCGCACTAATAGTGGTGACCAACCAACAGCTCTATCTCGCGATTGGCGTGCCGATGCTATTCAACGCCGCTATGCTCGGCATTGTGGCGGCCATGTTTACCGCGCATCTGAACGCCCGCTTCGACGCCATCGACCGCCGCTTCGACGATATGCGCGACCTCTGGCGCGCCGAACTCCGCCGTGTCGAAGAAGTCATCGACGCCCGCCTGCGCCACCTGGAAGAACGCCGCTAGTTGAAAGCTAGCTCGCGCGAGATTGCCGCCCCGCTAACCCCTCGGCCAAGAGCGTCGTAACCAGAGTATTCAGGCTGACACCCTCCCGCGCCGCACGCGCCACCAGTCGAGCATGAAGACTCTTCGGAACCCGCTGCCGCCACTGCCCGCTCGAAGAGCCGAACGAACCCGGCATTGGAATCGGATCGCCGAACTCGCGCATCGTTCGCAAGCATGATCGCAGAGCGTCCCGCCCATTCTTAATCGCCTCCTCCGGAGTCTCGCCATCCGACAGACAACCTGGAACGTCCAGATATTCGATCAGGAATCCCCCACCGTCTTCCTTGGAGAGAATACGGATCTGGAAAGGGTAAGCCTCCAAGTCAAATTTATCCCGGCTCATGCGCCCCCTCCACTGAAATCTGTCACGGAATCAATCAGACGAAGAAACTGGCGGATATAAATAGGCTTGATCGGCCGCCTGGCTGGAACCACTACCAGCACCACGCCCGGATAGCGAAACGTAACATGGCTCGTTCCCTGCTGCCGGTGAGCAATTCCGAAATGTTTGGCGACGGCTTTCAAGTCTTCAATCCGCCAATCCTGGGGATGACGCCGCATCCCAGCGAGGATCTTCGTTGCGTTCCCCAATCCAGACCTATGGTATCACGGGCGGTACCATGCTATTCTCGGACTTTCTTCACCGCAAACACCATCCCCGTCCACACCCCGTCCAGCGAACAGATCTTGTAATCCACCAGCCCCATCGCCAACGCCGCCTCCCGGACGAAATTCCCATTGAGCCCATCCCGCCGCCCCTTCTGCCACACGATCCACAACCGGCTGCGAACAGCCAACAACCGCCGCGATGCCAGGGCCGCTTCGTACTCGCCAGGATCGTGCACAAACCACACCGTCACCGGACACACACGCCGCGAGTCTTCCTCCAGCGCCACGCCCTCCGGCAACACTCCCAACACCTTCAAATAATCCGCCGGCGGATCAATCAGCCCCACCGTCGATCCTTCGCGAATCCCCATCTTCTGCGCCGCCGTCCGCCCCGGCGCAGTCTCCATCATTTGTCTGGGCACCACCGGATCACTGAGCGGTCGCGCGATCGCCTTCTTCAACGCCGCGCCCACGCCCGCGATCGACGAATACACCGCATCCGGCATCTGCTTTTTGATCGCGGCCACCTTCTCCGCCTCGCCGCCCACAAACACCAGCGGAATGTGCCGCGTGCTCTTCGCTCCCCGCACCCAAGCGCCCACATACTTCCCATGCGAAGGCAGCCGCGACAAATCAATCACCACCGCCACCGCCCCCGACTCTTTCAACTCCCGCACCGAAGGCGATTGCGTCTCCGGGTTGTGTACGGCCTCAAACCCCGCCGCCCGCAGCCTCCCGATCAGTGCTTCCGCTTCTTTCGATTTCCAATGAAACAATCGCACCCGCCTCATCGCTCTCATTTTCCACCCATCTGCGCTATATTAGAAGTTCCCGTTTCCATCATCCACATGAAGATTCATGAATACCAGGCCAAAGCCCTGCTTGCGCGCTACGGCGTGCCCGTGCCCCGCGGCGAAGTGGCCCACACCGTAGTCGAAGCCGAAGCCGCCGCCCACAAGCTCGGAGGCACCGTCGTCGTCAAAGCCCAAATCCACGCCGGCGGACGCGGCAAAGGTGGGGGCGTTAAGGTCGTCAAGAACTTCGAAGAAGCCCGCGCGACCGCCGAAAAGATCCTGGGCATGACGCTAGTCACCCACCAGACCGGCCCTGAGGGAAGAATTGTCCAGCGCCTCTTGATCGAGGAAGGACTCCCCATCGAGCGCGAACTCTACCTGGGCATCGTCCTCGACCGCGCCACCGGCAAAAACACGTTCATGGCCTCAGCCGACGGCGGCGTCGAAATCGAAGAGGTAGCCGCCAAAACCCCCGAGCGCATCCTCAAAGAAACCATCGAGCCCGGCATCGGACTCCAGCCCTTCCAAGCCCGCAAACTAGCCTTCGGCATCGGCATCCCCGGCCCCATGGCCAACGCCGCCGCCAATGCCATGATGGCGCTCGCCCGCGCCGCCGAATCGCTCGACGCCTCGCTAGCCGAAATCAACCCCTTCATCCTGACCAAGGATGGCAAAGTCTACGCACTGGACGCCAAGGTGACCATCGACGACAACGCCCTCTTCCGCCACAAAGATCTCCTGGAACTCCGCGACCTCAATGAGGAAGATCCATTGGAAGTGGAAGCGTCGAAATTCGGCCTGAACTACATCAAGCTGGACGGTACGGTAGCCTGCATGGTCAACGGCGCCGGACTCGCCATGGCAACCATGGATATCATCAAGTACGCTGGCGGCAGCCCCGCGAACTTCCTGGATGTCGGCGGCGGCGCCAACGCCGATCAGATCCGCAACGCCTTCCGTATACTTTTGTCTGACAAGGCAGTCAAAGCAGTCTTTATCAATATCTTCGGCGGTATTTTACGATGTGACACCTTAGCCACGGGCGTGGTAGCCGCAGCCCGCGAACTTAACGTAAGGCATCCGATTGTGGTCCGCATGGAAGGCACTAACGTGGAACTCGGGCGCCAGATTCTGAAGGACTCCGGCCTGAACTTCACCATCGCCGAAGGCATGCTCGACGGCGCCAAGAAAGTCGTAGGGTTGGCCGCATGAGCGTCCTAGTTAACAGCAACACTCGCTTATTGGTCCAGGGATTCACGGGGAAAGAAGGCACCTTCCACGCCCAGCAAGCCATTGCCTACGGGACCAATGTAGTCGGCGGCATCACCCCAGGCAAAGGCGGCCAAAAACATCTGGACCGTCCTGTGTTCGACACCGTTGCTGACGCCGTGAAAGTCACCGGCGCTAATGCGACCGTCATCTTCGTTCCCCCGCCCTTCGCCGCCGACGCCATCATGGAAGCCGCCGACGCCGGCATCGCCTTAGTCGTCTGCATCACCGAAGGCATCCCCGCGAACGACATGGTGAAAGCCTGGGAATATCTAAAGTCGCATCCCAAAACCCGCCTGATCGGCCCCAACTGCCCCGGGATCATCACCCCCGGCCAATGCAAGATCGGTATCATGCCCGCGCACATTCATCTCGCGGGCCACGTAGGCGTAGTCTCGCGCTCCGGGACACTCACCTATGAAGCCGTAGGCCAACTCACGAATCTGAACATCGGCCAATCCACCTGCATCGGCATTGGCGGCGACCCCATCATCGGTACCACCCACACCGACGCCATCAAGCTCTTTAATGAAGACCCCGACACGCACGCCATCGTGATGATCGGCGAAATCGGCGGCAACGCCGAAGAGCAAGCGGCAGCCTACATCAAGCAACACGTGAAGAAACCCGTGATCGGCTTCATCGCCGGACAAACCGCGCCTCCCGGCCGCCGCATGGGCCATGCCGGAGCCATCATCTCCGGAGGCAGTGGCAAAGCCGAAGACAAAATGGCCGCGATGACCGCCGCCGGCATCATCGTCTGCCCCACTCCCGCCGACATCGGCGAGAAAGTAAAATCAGCCCTCTAAAAGAGGGACGGAGCCTGATTTTTATGACGTTAACTCGTTTACCTGCCATGCCTTGCGAGCCCAAAAATCAGGCTCCGTCCCGCATTTTTGTTTTATAAGGAAACCTAAAATGGAACGCACATTCGCTATCATTAAACCCGACGCCGTAGCCGCCAACCAATCCGGCCAGATCCTCGCCATCGTCCAGAAGGCGGGCTTCCGCATCGTCGGCATGAAACAGAAGCGCCTGAGCCAGATCGAAGCCGAAAACTTCTACGGCGTCCACCGCGAGCGCCCCTTCTACGCCTCGCTCGTGAAGTTCATGACCGAAGGCCCCGTCGTGGTCCTGGTTCTCGAAGCCAACGACGCCATCAAGAAATGGCGCGACACCATGGGCGCCACCAACCCCGCCAACGCCGCCGAAGGCACCATCCGCAAACAGTTCGCCACCTCCATCGAGCGCAACTGCGTCCACGGCTCGGACGCCCCCGAAACGGCAGCCGTCGAAATCCCGTTCTTCTTTGCCGCGTCCGAACTGCTATAGCCCAAGGCACCAGCCCTGCAAAGCTGGGCGCGCTCCGGACCTTCATCGATAGCCCTCTGGAACGTTTCGCACCCACGCCGCCCCCGCATCGAGCGAGCCATCGCGGAAGTCGTCGCCTCCCCAGAGTCGCTGGGTATTTCCGGAATCTATTCTCGTCGGCGCTCCGTGCGGTAAACGTCTCCATCAATCTTCGGACATCAACCTAAACACTAAAGGTTTGTGTTAGATAGGTCGATAACAGCAAGTGAGAAGGTAATGTTGACCCGAACGCGCGCCACAGGTTTGTCTCCACTCAGAATGACCGAAGCGCTCTGCGGCGCATGTGCCATCCTGCTCGGGTCCGCCGTGTTGCTAGGATGGGCAACCCACTCGGCTTTCCTCATCCAGGTGGCGCCGAATCTGGCCCCCATGCAGCGCAACACCGCAGTTAGCTTTATCCTGAGCGGGATAGCCCTCCTGGGCATCATCATCGGTCGGCCGCCACTCACTCTCATTGGCTCCGCAATCACCGCTGCGATTTCGGCCGGCTCCATCCTTGAATACCTCTTCCACGCAAATTTTGGGATCGACGAACTTCTCGGCGTCGCATTTATCACTACGCAAACTCCTGACCACGGCCGCATGTCGCCGACTACCGCGCTGTGCTTCCTGGTCTTCGCCGCCGGCGCCTTTTTGGCCCACACCAGCCTGTCGCACAGAAGGTCCGCCGTGCTCGGCCTTACCGGTTTCCTGGTGGCCGCGATCGGTGCGTCGTGCAGCATCAGTGTCCTCGCGGGAACCAGCGACGCGTTTGCCTGGGGCAATCTAAACCGCGTCGCCCTTCACACGGGAGTCGGCTTCGTACTGCTGGGAATCGGTGTCGCTGCCGCGGCTTTGGACATGGCGCCCCTTGCCTTGAGTGAGCCCATTTGGGTTTCGATCGGCGCCGCACTTTTTGTGGCCACGTTTAGAATCGGGCTGTGGCAGGCTTTCTCAGCCAAGAACCAAAATAAGACGGACTTGCTAACCAACCTGACGTTGTTGGGCGGACTCGCTAGCGCGGTCCTCTGCGGAGTACTGATTCACCTGGCTTGGAAGGCGCATTTGCAAAGCGCGGCCCTGCGCGCCGTGAATCAAAAGTTAAAGAACGAGATGGAAGAACGCCGCCAGGCGGAAGAGGCAGCGCACGCCGCGAATCAAGCCAAGAGCACGTTTCTCGCGAACATGAGCCATGAGATCCGCACACCCATGAACGGCATTCTGGGCATGGTCTCACTGACGCTCGACTCCAAACTCGACGCCGAACAGCGCGATTGCCTCGAAACCGCGAAAGCGTCAGGCGAAGGGTTGCTCAAGCTGATCAACGAAATCCTGGACTTCTCGAAAATTGAAGCCGGCAAGCTGGATCTCGAAACCGTCACCTTCAGCCTCCGCGAAAGTCTGGCCCAGACATTTAAGACCCTGAAGCGCTCCGCGCAAGAGAAGGGTTTGGATCTCCACTGGCAAGTGGATCCGCAAGTCACCGATCGAGTCGTAAGCGACCCCGTGCGCCTGCGCCAGATCATCGTGAATCTGGTGGGGAACGCCGTCAAATTTACAGACTCCGGCGGCGTCACGCTTTCGGTTCACAAAGAATCGCAAGACGCCGGACACATGATGGTCCGCTTCTCCGTCAAGGACACCGGCATCGGCATTCCACCCGAAAAGCAAAAGGAAATCTTTTCGTCGTTCACCCAAGCCGACAACTCCATGACCCGCAAGTATGGCGGCACCGGCCTGGGCCTAACCATCTCCCGCCGCCTGGTCGAACTCCTGGGCGGACGAATCTGGGTGGAAAGCGAACCCGGCACAGGCAGTTCCTTTTACTTCACCGCCCGTCTCGCCGTAGCCGCGGACGCGACGCAGTCCGATGAACGCCTGCCGCAGTCCACATTGTCCTTGGCCGGCTGACCTAAGCTACGATGAAAGCGAGGTCAAAACATGCCAACTCTCGATTGGTCCCAATGCCCCGCCGTGGAAAGTATCCCCGGCAAAGTTAGCGGCGCCTGGGTGTTCCGTGACACACGCTTGCCGGTTGCCACGGTCATCGAGAACCTCGAGGATCTCAGCGTCGAAGAAGTTATGGAACAATTCGACGTGACGAGGGAACAGATTGCAGCGGTGCTCGATTTTGTGGCGCAGAGCCTTAAGGCGTCTGTTCCAGAGCATACCTCCGCGCCGATTGATGCTCATTCTCTTTGACCACGGAGCGCCCCGCGGCCTCGCCCGCGCACTTTCCGGCCACACCGTGATCACAGCCAAGGCACGAGGTTGGGATAGGCTGACCAACGGCGCTTTGTTGAATGCGGCTGAGGCAGCAGAGGTCGATCTACTGCTCACTACGGACCAGGGCATTCGTTACCAGCAAAATCTTGCAGGCAGGAAGATTGCGATCGTGGTGTTGACCGGCACAACGAAGTGGCCACGCGTACGGTTGCAGCAGGATCGCAGCGCCGGGGTCGTGAACGCGGCTAAATCCGGCAGCTATACCGAAGTTGACAGACCGTTCAAGTAAGGCCGCCTTTTGCTCTTTCTTGCGCAACTGCATGCAAGGCTCCGACGCTGCTTAAACCGGCGCGATCTAAATCCCCCGCTTCTTCGCAGCGTTTGAACCGTTGTAACAGCGCGACCAAGACTACTCCCGGTCTATTTAACTTGCACCCGGAAGGCAGGCCATATAAGCTTTGAACGGATGAAACGGTACGACGACCCCATTTATGACGACCCCGTGAAAGTCTATGTGACCGAAGTTTGCAACGTTCCGCCGCTGAATCGCGCTGAAGAACTCATTTGCATTGAGCATCTTCGAGCCCGCGATCAGGAGTTGGAATCGGCTAGGAAGCGTCTCGTAGAGGCCAACCTGCATCTCGTCGTGTCAATCGCAGAGCGATACCGAAACGATCGCATTCACATTCTGGACTTGATTCAGAAAGGTAATGACGCGTTACTTGACGCGCTTCGAACCTTCGTCGAAAGTGACGATACAAGCTTTACAGTTCACGCGGCCCCCCTCATCGAGGGCGTGATCGCGGAAGCTGTAACTTCTTCAAATCCGACGGACGTATAGGGGTCTTGCCCGAAAATCGATAGCCGACTGCTAGTCCTTGCTCCCCCGTAGTTCTCGTGAAATTGGGGTGCCCACGCCACACTAGCATCCCTCCCCGTTTCGTGGGAACATCTTCTATAGCGCAATCTAAAGGAGTTAGAACATGCGAAGAGTGAATCCCGTAGGCGTCCTCCT
>Ga0068860_100007852_pt1 | contig 10651 bp, 9 predicted proteins | sample KBSSwiS32_FD_66597 | JGI IMG/M metagenome (GOLD analysis project Ga0068860, IMG submission 66597) | Switchgrass rhizosphere microbial communities from Kellogg Biological Station, Michigan, USA - KBS Switchgrass S3-2 | ecosystem: Host-associated > Plants > Roots > Rhizosphere > Soil ...
AGATCGACGTCGCGAGGCAGGGCGGGCCCGCGTACCCAGTCGGCGAGATCGTAGTGCGGGTCGCCGACACATGCCCGGGGGTCGATGGCAACCACGCTGTACCTGGAGCTCCACGCCGACGACCCGGAAGCCGCGATATCCCGGCTGCGTAGTCTCGGCGCGTCCCGTTCCGGTGGATCAGCCGATGGCCGATGAAGGGCTGACCGTCCTGCTGGATCCGGCCGGGCATCCGTTCTGCGTCTTTGCACCCTGAGCGAGTCAGGTGAGGTCCCACAGGAGCCGGTAGAAGAACAGCCGCTCCGGGTCGGGTGCCACGCCGTAGGCGTCGAGCAGGCGATGTTCGTATCCGGGGCCGTAGTTCCAGACGGTGCTCCAGGTGGCCGCGGCGAGGTCTGCCCAGCGGTCGGCGACGCCGAGGCTGCCGAGGTCGACGTGGCCGCAGCAGCGGCTGTCGTCGTCGAGGAGGGTGTTGGGGACGCAGGCGTCGCCGTGGCACACGACGAGCCGGTCCGCCTCGGGAGGGTCGTCGAGGATCTGCAGGGCTTCGTCGAGAGTGAGCCCGAACCGGTGCGGGTCGGGATTCTGAATGCGGGCGCGACGGGTGGCGACGTCCCAGCTTAACGGGCACTCGGCCACCGGAAGCGCATCGTGGAGGGCGCGCAGCCCGGCCCCTACCGCCTCGACCGCCCGCTCAGGCTCGGCTCGCCAGCGGTTCTCGACGGCGTTCCGGCCAGGTAGCGGTGCGGTGACCAGCCAAGAGCCGTCGGAGTCGGCTCCGTGCTCGAGCAGCGTCGGGACGGTGACGAACGGGGCGGCCCAGGTCAGCCGCTCGGCTTCTGGTGCGAGGTCGACACCGGGCGGGGCCCACTTGAGGTAGCACCGCCCGGGGATCTCGTAGGTGAGGCCACCGAGCATGTTGTGCCACCCGGGCGCAGCGGCCTGCCGGCCGCGAGCCGGATGACGGTTGCCGGCCCTGGTACGTCATCGCGCGGAGGGCCCGCGAGACCAGGAGGGACATCCACCACCGGGACCGCTCAGCCCGCCAGTGCGCGTTCGAGTGCAGCGTGGCCCGCGGGCTCCCAGGTAGGCTTGCCTCCAGGGAGCCTGAGCCTGCCGTTGCGACCGATGACCAGCAGGTGCAGGGCTCGGAGGACGGCCCAGCCGCGGGCGCGTGCGATGGTGGCTTCGTCGGCCTCCGGATAGGCGTCGAACAACCGAGTCGCGGCGCTGGCGGGGAGCAGGATCCAGGCGGCGGACAGGTCGGTCGCCGGGTCGCCTGCGCACATGTCGCCGAAGTCGATCACCCCGGCGAGGGTCCCGTCGCGCACGACCACGTTCGCCGGGTGGAGGTCGGCGTGCAGCCAGGTCGGCGCGGCGTGCCATGTGGGCGCGGCGAGGGCCTTGTCCCAGGTCTCGCGGGCCGCGTCGGCGGTCGCGGAGTCGGTGAGCATGCGCAGTGAGCGGGTGAACTCCTCGTCCATCCGGGCGAGGGGGACACCGCGCACGGGGTTCGTGGGGGCGTCCGCAGGAGCCTGCTGGTGGAGAGCCGTGAGGAACCGCGCGAGTGTGTCGGCGGCGTCGAGGTGTGTGATCGGCCCGTGGTCGGCCGGGGTGCCCTCGACCCAGCGCGTGATCGTCCAGGTGTGCGCGAACAGGTCGGACGGCTCGCCGACGCGGACCGGGACAGGGACCGGCAGTGGCAGTCGAGGAGCGAGGACGGGTAGCCATCGCTGCTCGGTGCGCAACAGCTCCGGGGCCCGCTCAGTGCGCGGCAGCCGCACGGCCAGCTTGTCCCCGAGCCGCCACTGCTGGTTGTCCCAGCCACCGTCGACATCGCGGAGCTCGAGGTCGGCCAGATCCGGGAACTGTTGTTGCAGCAGCGCACGGACGAGGTTCTGCTCGAATCTGAAGTCCCCCATGAGCCCCCAACCCAGTACTCGGCAACACGCTAACCGGCCTCTGGCGCTCGGGCGACGGCGTCCTGTCGTGCGGAGCGCTCAAGGCCGCGCAGGCCGGAACTGATGGCGGACGCCCTCCGGGCGGGGCCTGCCAGCCCTTGGCTTAGCACGGCCTCACTCACGTTCAAGGGTGCTCCGCTGCGCTCCGCATCGCCTTCGGCGACGGACTGCGTCCGCCCTTGAGCGCGAGCCTCGGAGGCCGTGCCGGTGCGCCTTACGGCGGCGGGGGACAGCACCCCGCCACCCAAGGGACGGGCCGACAGGCCCAAGCGCAGCGGGAGGCCAGCATGACCAGCACCGAGCAGACCCGGCAGGCAGCCGCCGACGGTTCGAGCACGGCGGAGCGGCCGGACGGGTTCGCGCAGGTAATGGGCTTCTCCGTTCGTGTCGCCGGTCGGGTGCCGAGCCGGGTGGATGTGCAGCACGCGGGGACTCCGGAGTGCCAGCTCGGGCTCTCGTTGGGGACGGTGCTGGTGTACCTGAGCAGCCACTACACCGCCCAGATCATCGCCGGGTCCTGGGCGTCCGCAGCCCCAGTGGCCGCCTCGCTGGTTCCGCAGCTGCCGGGCCGGCGCCGCGGGGCGTTGCTGAGCGGCGGGCCGTGGTCGGTCGCGGCGATGGTCCGGATGAACGGGACGCCGAACGTCACCGGCGGGCTCATCGCGGGCCGTCCCGGGTCGGAGGTCCCGGCGATGCTGAGGCTGCGGGTCGGGCCGGTCACGTGGGACCTGTGCGACGCCGCCGCGTACACCACGACGCTGGCCGCGTGGAAGAAGGCGGCCGCGTTGCTCGCGGCTGTGGATGAGATCGAGCGTCCCTGACCGGTTGTGGATGGTTCGGCCCGGCCGCTGGCGCGGCCGGGACCGAGCCGGTCACGGTGTCGGTATGCGATGGAAGATTGGCGTCCTACGACCCCGCAGCGAGAACATCGACTGGACGATGTCCGGCGAGACCGAACCCTGGGAGGCAGCGCTTCACACGGCACACCGTCAGCTCGAGGCCCTGGTCGTTCGTGAGCGCGTTCGTCAGGAGTACCTGCTCGACCTCGACGGCGTTCCGGTGATCGTGTGGCCGGGGCTCGACCAGCACGCCGAGGTTCAGGCCCCGCGGCTCGACGAGCTGCCCGTCGCGCGACCGGGCGAGATCAGCATGTGGGGGGACGGGTAGCGGTTCGGGTGGGGCCGGTCGACTCGCCGGCCAGGGCGGAGCTGGCGGCGAAGGCGGCGTCGGCGCGGATGCTGCACTCCCACACCCGGACCACGGTCCAGCCGGCCTCGGCGGCGAGCGCGGACGAGCGGATGTCGCGTTCGCGGTTGCGGGCCATCTTCTGCTCCCACAGGTCCGCGTTCGGCCCGGTGAAGGGGGTCTGGCGGCCGTGGGCGGGGCAGGAGTGCCAGTAGCAGCCGTCGACGAACACCGCGATACCGCGGCCGGGCATGACGATGTCCGGGGTGCAGCCCGTGGCGATCCGCCGGTGCAGCCGAAACCGTGCGCCAGCGGCGTGAAGAGCCCTCCGCAGGGCCAGTTCCGGGCCGGTGTTGGTCTTGCGCCGTCCGCTGAGGTGACGGCCCGCAGCGGTGGGGGACCAGCTCTCAGACATGGCTACTCGAAGACGGTGGTCTCGCCCATGATCTCGTCTGGGTTGTCCTCGCCGAGGATGGCCTTGACGACCTTGTAGGCGAGGTAGGGCGGGACGGAGTTGCCGAGCTGGGACTGGATGGCGTTGCGCGACCCGGTCAGCTCGAAGCTGTCCGGGAAGGTGAACAGCCGCTTGAGCTCGGGCACCCGCAGGCGCCGGTTCTCCCAGTGGAACGGGCCAACGTAGGGGCCGGGCTGGGCCTGGATCGTGGGCGAGGGCCGGGCGGGGTCGAGCTTGAGCAGGAACGACCAGTAGCGCTTGCGCCACCCGAACTGCGGGTCGGGGTGACCGCGCTTCTCGGTGTAGTGCAGGTAGTTGTCCCCCGGAGGGATCTCCGGCAGCAGGTGCCCGTAGCGGCCGGCTACGGTCTCGGACGGCTCCGGCTCGGCCACGACGTCGGCCAACGCTTGGCCGGTGGTGACGTGCGGGCGGGTGTCGGCGGTGCCGGTGGCACGTCGTTCCCACTTGCCGTTGTGGGTCGGCTGCGGGTGCGGGTGCAGAGTCAGGCCCTCGCGCACGCCCATGACGAATAGGCGGGGGCGGGCCTGGGGTACGCCGAAGTCGGCGGCGTTGAGCACGAGCGGGAACGCGGTGTACCCGGCCTCTTTGATCTCGCGCAGGAGACGGTTGAACGGGTCGCTGCTGGCCTTGTTCTTGAAGGTCAGGGCGTAGACGTTCTCGAGGATGAACATCCGCGGCTGCGCCTCGCGCAGAACCTTCGTGTAGGACTGCAGGAGGCTGGCGTCGGGGTCGAGGCCGTCGCGCTTCCAGTCCAGCCAGAACCCCGACTTGGAGAACGGGGTGCACGGCGGCCCGCCGATGAGTAGGTCCGGCTCCCCAGAGCGCATGTTCGCGGCGGCGAGGATCTGCTCGGTGGTGACGTCGAGGATGTCTTCCTGGATGACCGGGCTGGTCAGGGTGTCGAAGTTCTTCTCCATCGTCGCGACGGCGTCGCGGTCGTACTCGACCGCGGCCCGGACGGCGAACCCTGCCTCGTGGGCGCCCAGGTCCAGCCCACCAGCACCCGAGAAGAGCGAGATGGCCTGACCGCGAAACTCCACACCGGCATCGTCCCATGCCCACTACGACACAGCGCAGAGGCGCACCGGGCGAGGCGCCTGGTTGTCCACAGCCAGCGTCCGACGGTGCCGCCGACCAGCCCGGCGGACGACGTCAGGACGCAGGCGGGACCTCGGCCATGGCCTGTTCGAGGGTGTCTGACCAGGCGTCGGTGACTCGCTGCAGGGGCGCGAGCCGCTCGGGGTGCTTGGGGTGGCGGTCGAGCAGGTCGGTGCGCCGGTAGCGGAAGGACCAGAAACCGGTCGGGCCGTAGACGCAGGCGGCGACGACGTCGAACTGGTCGGGCCGGTACAGACGGCCGGCGGGGTCGTTCTGGGTGGCGCGGGTCTTCTGGACCTCGACCTTGAGGTCGCCGTTGGCGTAGCGCTGCGGCGAGCAGTTCTTGCACTCCACCCGCACCAGGCGCCCGTCGGCGAGGGTCACGTCGAAGTCGTGCTGCCCGTCCTTGTCCAACGAGTCGACCGTAGCGACGCCGGCCTGTGCGTCGAGGCGTTTGGCGAGGTGGTGCTCGGCGACCCCGCCGCGGACGGCGACCGCGAGCCGGTTGCGCTGGTTGATGACCTCGAGGATCTCGGTGCTGGTCATGTCGAACTGCTGCTCGAGGTCGTGCAGGCTCGGAACGGTCTTGGCCTTGGGCAGGGCTGGCTCGGTGGCGGCGACGGCGGCGCTGTAGCGAAGCGACGGGTCCAGCTCGAGATCGCTCGCGGTGCGCTCGAGCCGGACGTAGTCGAGCAGCCGCTCAGGCCGGAACAGCACGATCGTCTCGAGACCGTCGCGTGCCCTCGGGGCGTCCCGGCGGGTGCCACCGATGTTGTCGCGCTCGGATACATGCCAGCCGTGCTCGCTCTGCAGGGCGGCGTCGACCTGGGCCTGTTTGAACTCCACCGAGATCCCCATCGGCAACGGGTCGTAGAGCCGGGGGTCCAGGCCGATGAACAGGTCGACGTTGATGTGCACGCCGAGCACAAGGGTGGTGTCCACGCCCGCCACATCACGCCCAACGGGATGCTCGCGCTCGGTCCACGACTGCTGCCCGCCGTAGCGGACCTGCAGGCGGTGCTCGTCTACCGGGCGGTTCTTCGTCAGGACCTGGTTCGCCGTGAACGGGTAGACGAGCAGCCCGAGACGTTCGCCGCTGGGTGTCTCGATTCCGAAGTAGACCGGTGCGCGGTCAGGCCGGCTTGCGTAGAGCACCTGCCCGCCGGCCGATTCGACGGCGGCGTGCAGCCGCTCGTGCAGCTCGGCGCGTTCCTTCATGACCCGATACACGGGCGCGTAGGCGCGGTCTGCGATGAACTCTGGCACAGTCACATCATCGCGAGCGGTCTGTTGTCCCCGGCCAATGGGTCCGAGCCTGTTCGCCTCCCGCTAAACGCTGGCTGGCGTGCTAAGTCGTCACCCGCGCCCGCGGATGGCTGCGACCTGGCGTTCACCAGTCCTAGGCTACTCTTCGAAAATGCCTGACCACAGTGCTCCTTCTGACGCCCGCACCTATGCATGGAACTGGTTTGCTCTGCACTCGTCGCAACGTATGCAGCTAGTCAACTTCTGGTTGGTCGCAGTGGCATTCCTGGCAGCCGCATTTGTGCAGGCGTCGACGAACAGACTTAGAGCGATTGCTGTCGGTGTAGCATTGGCGGGTGCGCTCGCTAGTCTTGCCTTCGCAGCTCTAGACTCGCGAACTCGGAATCTAATCAAGGTATCGGAGAATGCTCTCCGTCAAATCGAGGATGAACTTGACCGAGAGGGTCCTGACAAGGGGATAAAGTTGGTTGGGTTAGCGCACACCTCACGAATCTCACGAGCTTCCTCTTACCGGTTCATCATCCAAGGGATGCAGATAACGATAGCAGCGCTATTTACTGCTGGGGGCTTCCTGGCCACCTTTGTGCAGTGAGAGTTGGGACGCGTCGGAGCCGGGCTGGCTACCTGTGGTCTCATCGTGGATTGCGAACAGGCTGTACTGGCCGCTGTCCGATGACCACCACTGCACGATCGGGTCGGCTGGCCGCGCAGGCAGGACGTAGAGAGCTGCTTCCAGGCGTTGGTCGATCAGCTCGGACGGATAAGAAAATCCGGCTTCTGCGAACCTGTCTCGCACCTTTTCCTTCTGCATGGCACTCTCTGGATACATCGAGCCAATGCCATGAGCATCGAATGAGTGTTCCGGCTGAAAGACGACAAAGGTCGTTTCTACGGACCGCCTCGGGTGATCTACGGGGTAGATTGGCGAGAAAGTCGAAACGAATAGTCGGAGACCGTTGTAAGAGAACTGCCAGCCAGGTCTGGCGACATCGTCTGCGAGGCTCTGCCGGCCGTGCGGATCGGTGTTCGTGAGCATCCGAAGGAACCCCGAGAACCACTGAGCAAGTCGCTGAAGTGACCGTCCGACAATATGGCTTGGAATCGCGACTACAAAGCCATCCAGCAGCTCTTGCCGAGCAGCCTTGGAGAACGAGTAAAGGTAGCGCGAGAGTTCGTCAACGTTCCCTGCGAGAGAGCGCGCAACGCTCCAATTGGGTGCCCCCCACAAGCTCGCTCCTTGCGCAAAGAAGCAGGGTGTCGAGGCAACAACTTCGCCCTCGAAGAGTTCGAGCGCCTTTGCGGTACCAGGATCATAGGTCCTACTGAAGCGGCCAGCGTCTCGAACTGTCGCCTCTGCAATCTTCCGCTCAATTGCTTGGTCTAGATCGGCGGAGCAGGTCAATGCCACACGGAAGAGCTCACGATGAAGGTCAGAGACAACTGGCCCAATAGTCACCCACCCATCAAAGCTTCGCGGGTTCTTCGGTCCATCATAATGATTCACAATTCGCGCGAGGCGACCAGCGTGCTGAAGTATTGAGAGCAGAGGGTTACCGCTGGTATTTCGATCCTTCGAGTATGTGGAGGTAATAGGAGGCGAATTGAAACCGGTTAATCCAACCTTGAACTGATTCGCAACGCATGTTGATATGATGAATACATCAGCCAGTTCGTCAACCAGGGCCTCGTCGTCCGAGTCTGTGCTATCCAACTGCTCAGCAACTTCACCGATCTCCTCGAGAAGGCGTGCTATGCCATTCATGGGTCGCCAATAGCCGCCCACAGCATGGATCATCTCGTCAATTCTCGTCTGGACTGGAGAGAAGTGATAGTTGTGGGGCGCGTCAGACACTGTCCCTCCCGCGAGGTATGCCTAGCCAACAGCCGTAGTGTACCGGGCGAGGTCCCAGCTCCTACGGAGGCTTGGTATTCGACCCGCGAATCTGTTATCACTTAGTCTACTGCTGGTAATGAATCCACTAGTCGGTACAAGACTTCGCATGCCGCATGGACGGCGAATTGTCTGACGCGACCGGACGAAGACACCTCGAGGGAGTTCTTGCCAGAGTCAGCTAGATCAGATACTCCGCGCAATGCGAGGAACCGCGTGCGCGAAACCATGCCGACAGCTTCGGACGCGGCCGCGACCCCTGACGTCTCCATATCCAAGGCAACTAGGTCGCGTTTCCAATTCTTCAGTATTCGGGCAAAGGATTCGCTACTCCCAACAATGGGCCCGCATGCGATTGGCCCGACAACAACCTTCGAGTCTCCTAGTACCTCTGAAAGACCTAGACTGCTTCGGAGGTGCGATAGCCGAGAATAAGACTCGTCAGAGGCTGTTGGGTCAATGAACATCAGCTGCTCTGCACGGTGAAGAAGAAGCTCGTCGCAATGAATCGAATCGCCAGCTGTCTTGATCTCATACTTGCCTCCTGCAGTTTCAACAGCCTTCAGGTTCGCCGCATAGTTGACAATCTGGTTGCCGACGACCACGTCGCCGAGCGACAAATCTGCCGACATTGATCCAGCGATTCCGATATTTGCAATAATCTGCGGACGAAGTGCCTGAGTTAATGAAGCAGTGGCGGCTGCGGCTCGTTCTTGGCCTCGACCTACAAGAGAGACCAAGATCTCCGCTGTTTGACCACGATTAGTTGTAGCTTGAAAGAAGTAGGATACTCGCCCCGTTTCGTGGTCTTCCCTCGGGAAGTACGGCCCATAGAATGACGCGAACGCGCCGAGCACGGTTGCAAGCTCTTCAGCTAGCGCTGCCACAACGATCACCTTGAGCGGTACCGCAACCTCTTGATCCGTCACAACTCGTCCAGCTCTACTCGAAACTACGGTCAACTTGGTGTAATCGACTTCGGTGACAGCCCTTGGTTGCTTAGTCGAAATCGACCGTGCTGCTCTGATAATAGCGTCGATCGGGTTGCTCGCGCCGAGGGCGGCGATCCGGCCAGCCTCCGTTCCATCAATTAATATACCAGCTTCGGCTTCGACTCTTTCATCGCTGATCCGGTTATCCATACGCGAAGCGGAAAAGATGAGCGAGAACATCGCGGAGACATCTCTGTTCTCCCGCAGCAGCACTACGTCCTGCATTGTTAGAGAACTGATCGCCGCACCAAGCCCGATGCGCTGGGCCAGCTGTTGAGAACGGACCAGATCTAGAACCAAAGCAGGATGAGTTGATCGAACTCCGCAGTCGACATACCCAAGTAGCGGGATCCGGCCGACAAAAGTAGTGTCGTATTCTTCGAGATAACTAAGAGCCCAGTTCCAGCCTAGTGCCATCTCCATTCCACGTTTTGCAGGGCGGGGCAGCTTGGCTTCAACGGCTCCCACATCTTCGACTACATCCCATAAGAACGCATGACCGTCGAGCTTGGTCGGAATCTGCCAGAGGTCGTTTTCAAACGAACTAGGCAGCGGCCGGCCCAAGTTGATTAGTTCCCACGCCTGCCGGATTTGAGTAACGGCGAAGTCAGCCTTCGACGCACTGTCGGAACCGAGCATTGCAACGCTCTGCCGCCACCGCATGGCAATGTCAACGGTTGTGTTTACGTCACGGGTTGCAAGGCTGGGCGCCAGCCTTGCAAGGATGCCAGACGGTGACGTCGATTCCCACTCTCTATGTAGGCCTAACCCGTGGTAGTGAGCCAGCTTGCTATCCTGCAACTGGTAGATGTCAGTGGTCGAGCCTATGAAGTACGCGGCATTCGAGTCTGCTAAGACTTCGAGGTCCGACGCGACGAGGCTTGCAAATGGCGACTCGACGAGGTCCGTAGTTGGTACCCAGAGTTCATCCGGGGAAAGCAGAGCACACCACTTCAGACTGGCTCTGATTACTGACCCCAGTCTGTCCGGGGAGATCCGAGCGTCCAGGCCATACAATTTGAAGAGTTGACCGTGCAGGAAGTGTATGAACATCTCATGGTCCTCTTCGGCCACACAATATTTCCACTGTTAGTCAACGGCCCTGATGGCATGATTCCGCCGAAGTGGATCTGCGACCTGCCGCTATCATGCGAGCTCAATTTCTGACTGTCGCTGGACGAGGATGGAGGATGCAGCCTTCCCTTCATTCAAGTTTGCTGGCGTGATCTGTGCGTGGTAGGTGCTGGGCTTCTAAGATGGTCGTATCGTGGCCAAGAATCGTTACACCAGGGCTTGACGTTCATCTTCGGATAGAGGCCTGGCCTGAAGCCTGTCGATCTGGTTCGGCGCCCGACAACACCACCAACTGCCATGTTTGCCTCCAAACCAACCACATTCCAACGGCAAACCTGATCAACGTCAGGCATGCACCAAACAGTGTTCAATTTTCGATGCTTGCACTCAAGTCATCAAACGCGAACGAATTGCAGATGCTGAGCTCGGTGGTTTCGTCGGCTACCCAATCTCGCGGGGCTAGAAGATGCCAGGTAAAAGTCGGGACGCAGGAGTGTGGCGATAGCTTCCGACGACGGCTCGTACATCATATTGCCATAATCGCCAATGATGACGTTTGGTTCGTGGCCGGCTTGTTGCTCTTGCAGGTATGTTACGAGTGCATATCGAGAGCCGTACGCAGTAACCTGCAAGAGCGCTTCCTTATACAGATGCCAGTTTCTCGGCGGAATATGGTGAAAGACGCTATAGTCGTAGACCAAGTCGAAAGAAC
>Ga0068860_100007853_pt1 | contig 10650 bp, 7 predicted proteins | sample KBSSwiS32_FD_66597 | JGI IMG/M metagenome (GOLD analysis project Ga0068860, IMG submission 66597) | Switchgrass rhizosphere microbial communities from Kellogg Biological Station, Michigan, USA - KBS Switchgrass S3-2 | ecosystem: Host-associated > Plants > Roots > Rhizosphere > Soil ...
CCTCGATGCACGCCATCTGCATGCCGAGGCAGATCCCGAAGAAGGGGATTTCGCGTTCGCGCGCGAAGGTCACGGACGCGATCTTGCCTTCACTGCCGCGCTCGCCGAAGCCGCCGGGGACGAGGATGCCGTGGAGCGGCTCGAGCTCCGCGACCACGTCCGAATCGGGATGTTCGAACAGCTCGGCGTCGATCCACTGGATGTTGACCTTGGCGCGGTTGGCGATGCCGCCATGAACCAGGGCCTCGCGCAGGCTCTTATAGGCGTCCGGCAGGCCGACGTATTTGCCGACCACGCCAATCGTTACTTCGCTCTCATAGTGGTCGATGCGATCCATGATGTCGGTCCACACGCCGACCTCCGGTGGCGGCGCATCGTCGATCCGGAATGCGCGCAGCACTTCGTCGTCCAGCCCGGCCTCATGATATTGCAGCGGGACATTATAAATGTTGCGCGCGTCGAGCGCCGGAATGACTGCGCTCTTGGGCACGTTGCAAAATAACGCGATTTTCTCGCGTTCGGCGTCGGGCAGCGGCCGGTCGCAGCGGCACAGCAGCACTTCGGGCTGGACGCCGAGGCTGGAAATCTCGCGCACCGACTGCTGCGTCGGCTTGGTCTTGAGTTCGCCAGCGGCCGCGATCCACGGCACCAGGGTCGTGTGCACGCTGACTGTATTGTCGCGACCGAGGTCGTTGCGGAGCTGCCGGATCGCCTCGATGTAGGGAAGGCTTTCGATATCGCCGACGGTCCCGCCGACTTCGCAAATCACGAAGTCCAGCCCTTCGATGTCGGTGACCGCGAATTCCTTGATTGCGTTGGTGACGTGCGGGATGACCTGCACGGTGGCGCCGAGATAGTCGCCGCGCCTTTCCTTGGCGATGATGTCGCGGTAGATCCGCCCGGTCGTGACATTGTCCGACTGCTTCGCTGAAACGCCGGTGAACCGCTCATAGTGGCCAAGATCGAGGTCGGTCTCCGCCCCGTCGTCGGTCACATAGACCTCGCCGTGCTGATAGGGGCTCATCGTCCCCGGATCCACGTTCAGATAGGGATCGAATTTCCGGATTCGGACCTTGTATCCGCGCGCTTGGAGGAGCGCCCCGAGCGAAGCCGACAGCAGACCCTTGCCAAGCGAGGAGACCACGCCGCCGGTGACAAATATGAACCGCGCCATGGGAGTCGAGGGTTAAGTCGATGATTGCCCCGGGCGCAACCCGCGCGGCGAAAAAAACTTGGGATTGTCCCGTTATTGCGCGAGCGGGACCGGGCCCTGCTGGTTCTGCTGCGGCTGTTGTTGCGCCGGCTGCGGCTGCTGCTGTTCTTCGGTGCGGCTGGTCTGCACCTTGTTGGCAAGGGACGAATCGAGGGTCGGCGGCTTGCGCGTCACGCCGGCAATCGCCGCCATGACGATCGACAGGACAATGAACAGACCGCCGAGGACCGACGTCGCACGGGTCAGGAAGTCCGCCGCGCCGCGCGCGGTCATGAAACCCGAGGAGCTGCCGCCGACGCCAAGGCCGCCGCCTTCGGAGCGCTGCATCAGGATGACCCCGATGAGTGAGAGAGCAATCAGCGACTGAACGATCAGCAGAAAGGGAAACATCTCGGACTTTCTCGGGAAACAGGTCGCGGCGACTTAGGCGATCAGGTCCTAGGCTTCAACCGCCGCGGCGGCGACGATCGGGATGAAATCGGCGGCCTTGAGGCTCGCCCCGCCGACCAGCGCGCCGTCGACGTTCGCGACGGCAAAGATTTCGGCCGCGTTCGAGGCCTTCACCGATCCGCCGTAGAGAATCCGCATGCGTTCGCCGGTGGCGCCGAATCGGTCGACCAAGAGCGTCCGCAGCGCGCTGTGCATTTCGCCTATCTCGGCGGTCGTTGGGACTTTGCCGGTGCCGATTGCCCAGATCGGCTCATAGGCGATGGCGAGCTCGGCACCGTCGGCGATTGCACCGGGAAGGGAATCGCCGAGCTGCGCGACGACCGTTTCAACCGCCCGCCCCGCCTCACGCACCGGCAAGGCTTCACCGACACACAGGATGACGTCCATGCCGGACGCCAGCGCGGCTTCCGCCTTCGCCTTGACCTCGGCATCGGTCTCCCGCTGCGCTTCGCGGCGTTCCGAGTGGGCGACGATGGTCAGCCGAGCACCGGCGTCATGCAGTTGCTGCGCGGAAATGCAGCCGGTGTGGGCGCCTTTTTCGGCATGATGAACGTCCTGCGCGCCGATCGCGAAATCGGGAACCTCGCGGGCAGCGCGCTCGATCAGGATCGACGGTACGCATAAGGCAACGTCGACGCCGGGATAGTCTAGGGACTGCTCGGCGATAGACCGAATCTCACCAAGGTCTCCGGATAGTCCATGCATCTTCCAATTGCCGGCGACGAGCTTGCGCATTCAAAGATCCCCTGCGTATTCCGGCCCTAGCTGGCGCGCCTTGCCGCCTGCAAGCCTCGCCCCTAAAGCTCCGTTTCCTTTTCCTGACATTCGTGGATTTCAATGCTCGCTTCCTTCCGCCGCTTGTCCAAATCCAAGATCGGCACCGGCGTCATGGTCGCCGTCCTGGTCGCCATCCTCGCCGGCTTCGCCTACGGCGACCTCGCCAACTTCGGCACCGGCCTGACCGGAGCGGGACTGGGCAGTTCGACCCTCGCCAAGGTTGGCGGGCAAGAAATCAATGAAAAAGAACTGTCGGATGCGATGCAGCGTCGCCTCGCTGAGGTGCGCGAGCAAAACCCCGCAGCCGATTATCGCGCTATTGCCGGCGATTTCGATGCGCTGCTCCAGCAAATGATCGACCAGCGCGCGATCGTGGCATTCGGCGACAAATACGGCTTCGATATCTCCAAGCGTCTGATCGATGCCGAGATTGCCGACCTGCCTGGCGTGCGCGGCCTGAACGGCAAGCCTAGCGTCCAGGGCTATCAGGCTTTTCTCGCGCAAGCCCGGCTCAGCGACCAGCAGGTTCGCCAGGTCCTCGCAGCGCAGATCATCGCCCGCTACCTGCTGGTCCCGGCAACCGCCGAGGCCCGTGTGCCGGTCGGCATCGCGCGGCCCTATACGTCGATGCTGCTCGAAGAGCGCCAGGGCGAGGCGGCAGTCATCCCGTTCACCGCGTTCATTGCAGGCCTGAAGCCGAAAGACGCCGATTTGGCGCAATATTACCAGGTCAACCGCAACCGCTACATGGTGCCCGAGCAGCGGGTCCTGCGCTTCGCTCGGATCGGCTCGGAGCAGGTGGCCAGCGTCACCGCGACCGACGCCGAAATCGCCGCTTACTACAACAAGAACCATGCCCTCTATGCCGCATCCGAAACGCGCGACATTTCGCAGGTGGTGGTGCCGGACCAGGCGACCGCGAGCGGCATCGCCGCCCGGGCGAAAGGTGGCGCGCCACTGTCCAAGGCGGCCCAGCCTGCCGGCGCCAATGCCGCGGTCAGTGCTCCCAAGGCGCAGACCCGCCAGGCCTATGGCGCGATTGCCGGCGAAAAAACCGCGGCGGCAGTGTTTGGTGCGTCCGCCGGTACAGTCATCGGACCGATGCAGTCGGACTTCGGTTGGGTCGTCGCCAAGGTCGACGCGATCCACGCCAACGGCGGCAAGACGCTCGACGCTGCGAAGCCCGAAATCGCCGCCAAGCTGAATGAAGAGAAGCGCAAGGCCGCGATCGAGGATCTCGTCGACAAGGCCCAGGATGCCCTCGATTCGGGCAAAAATTTCAGTGAGGTCGCCAGCCAGCTGAAGCTGCCGGTGGTCACGACCCCACTAATCATCGCCAACGGATCATCGCACGCCGATCCGGCGTACCGCGCACCCGCGGACCTGGCGGGCGCGCTCAAGGCCGGCTTCGACCTCGGCCCGACCGACGAGCCGGAAATAGCCGCTTTGGCGGACAAGTCGGGTTACGTGGTTGTTGCGCCTGGCCAGGTGGTTCCCGCGGCGCCAGCGCCGCTCGCCTCGATCCGCGACCGTGTGACAAGCGACTGGGTGATGGGGCTGGCGCTGGCCAAGGCCAAGGCGGCCGCCGGCGCAATCTCGGCCAAGGCAAGCGCCGGTGTCTCCCTTGCCGACGCTGTGAAGCAGAGCGGCACGGTTGCACCCGTCCAGCCGCTGACCGCCCGGCGCATCGACATGACCCAGGCCAACCCGCAGGCGCTTCCGGCCCTCACCGCCTTGTTCAAGCTTGGCGCGGGGAAGACCCAGGTCGTGCCGGACACGCAGGGCCGTGGCTTCTTCGTCATCAAGGTGACCAAGATCACGCCGGGTAACGCGATGCAGGCGTTGAGCCTGATCACCCGCACCCAGATCGGCATGCAGCAGTCGACCACTGACGATTACGCGCGCCAGTTCGTTAATGCACTCGCCCGCGACATCAAGGTCACGCGCAACGACAAGGCGATCGCGGCATTGAAGCAGCGGCTGATCGCCGGCAGCGACTAAGCGGTGCCGTGACCGCTTGACGAATTGTCGAATGTTGCCTACACGTTCCCTATTCGTTCCTAAGTGGAACATGGGAGTGGTGAACGATGCTCACGGCCAAGCAGCGCGAACTTCTGATGTTCATCGACCATCGCCTCGGCGAGTCGGGTATCAGCCCGAGCTTCGACGAGATGCGCGAGGCACTCGATCTTAAGTCCAAGTCTGGCGTGCACCGCCTGATTTCGGCGCTTGAGGAGCGCGGCTTCATCCGCCGTCTACCCAACCGGGCACGCGCGCTCGAGGTGGTGAAGTTGCCCGAAGCCCGTCCGAGCGCGGACGTCGTCCAGCTGCGCCCGGTGGCGGCGGCTCCCGCCAACGACACGGTCGAATTGCTCCTTGCCGGCAAAATCGCGGCAGGTACGCCAATCGAGGCGCTGCAAGGCACCGAGACCTTCCCCGTCCCCGCCGCATTGCTTGGCGCGGGCGAGCATTATGCGCTCGAAGTGTCGGGCGACTCGATGGTCGACGAGGGGATCCTCGATGGCGATTTCGCGCTCATCCGCCGCGTCGACACGGCCCGCGACGGCGAGATTGTCGTAGCCCTCGTCAACAATGAGGAAGCGACCCTCAAGACCTTCCGCCGCGAGGGCAATATGATCCGGCTCGATCCCGCAAACCGCAATCACGAGCCGCAGCGCTACCGTCCCGAGCAGGTGACGATCCAGGGTAAGCTCGCGGGGCTGATTCGCCGCTACTGACTGTTTGCACGGGGCGTTGCCCTTTGGGAGTTTTCAGGCGAGACATCCCCTCTTCGGGGGGAGTGCAAGCGTGAGCTATGCGGAGCAATATTCGTCCTTCGATCCCTACGGGGGATTGACGGAAGATGAAGAATCATCGGCTGATGGCCCTTACTGGCTCCGTCATTGGCGTGGCCAGCTACCCTTGGCGAGGAGCTATTGGGTCAACGGCTTCCTCGTGAACATCATCACGTTGGTCGGCCAGGGCGCCCTGCTGGGCCTCGCCCAAAGCCGGCAGCTGGGCCTGGTTGCCGGCGGGTTCGTCCTGTTCGTCGTCCTCGCCCTGGCACTTCGCGTGTGGAGCTTCGTCGGCATCTGGCGGTCGGCCGGCCGGCACGCCGAACGGGGCGGGTCGGCATTCTGGGCGTTCGTTGCGCGCGCCCTGGTTGCGATTGCCACGCTCAGCCTATTAGCGGGCAGCCCGCAGCTCTGGTCGCAAGTGCGCGAAATGGGCTTGATTGCGACGGGCAACGACCCGATCGGCGCGCCAGCGACCGTCAAGGTCTCGCGCGGAGGTCGCGCGATTGAGCTCGATGGGTCGATCACCTCCGGGACCGCCAAGAACCTTCAGCATGCGCTTGAGGCCGCGCCGAATGCGCACGAGGTGACCCTCAATTCGCACGGCGGGCGGATCATCGAAGCGTTGGCGATGGTCGATCTGATCAAAGGTCGGCATCTCGACACGCGGGTCGTCGAGGACTGCGAGTCCGCCTGCACCTTGCTGTTCCTCGCCGGCGGGCAGCGGAGCGCCTCCTCGCTGGCACGGATCGGTTTCCATCAGCCCGATTTTCCAGGATTGAGCGAGACGGAGCGGCAGGACCTCATCCAGAGCAACCGCGAGGACTATCGCGCGGCGGGTATCGACGCGACATTCATTGATCGGATCATGGCCACGCCGCCGGCGCAAATGTGGTATCCGACGGGCCAGGAAATGACCGACGCTGGCGTTCTGAACGCAATCGTCGTGGGCGGTGGTGGCGACCGCGAAACCTCGCGCCTGAATCGGGTATTGAATGCAACGGTCGACAGCATCAACGCCAAGCGCGGGACGATGATCGACAACATCACGCGGCTCGACGGCGCAAGGCTCGACGGCCAGGCGATCGTCGTGGACTATGCTATTACCAAGCCGCTACGCGTTTCGGGCGCGCAGCTCGCCAAGGGGATGACTCCGGGTCTCCGCAAGGACATGTGCGGTGGGCCGGACGCGGCACTGATCAACGCCGGCGGCAAATATTCGCTCAACTATCGTTATGCCGACGGGCGGAAGATCGGGTCGATCGTCATCGATCATTGCTGACGTCGGCCCACGGGTGGCGGCCGATGCGCTCAGCGACGCTATCCACGCGCGGCTTGCCGCTGAGGTAAATCGCCAGCCCGCCGGATCGCGCCAGCGCGATCCGGTCGAGCTTCAGCCACCGCGGCGCACACCCCTTGGGCAACCGTCGGTCGGACACGACAATGTCCGCCTCGGCACAAGCGGCCGTGAACTCGGTCCAGCGCAGCGGCACTTGAGATTTCGTCGCGAACAGCCGCCATTCGACATCGTTCTTGCGGATCACCGCCACGCAGCCGTCGCGCGAGCAGGCGCTGAACGGCGGCCCGCCAAGGCTGCCGGGATCGCCGGCGTAACCGGACGCTTCCGCGAACAGGTCGCGCATGTAGTCGCCGGCGCGGTCGCGCAGCAGCAGGGGGGTGCCATCGGCCTGCAGGACCACCAGGTGCCGGCCGTCGCCGGTAACGAGAAGATCGGGCGTCGGCGATACGCTTGCGGCGACGGCGCCGAGCGCCGCGGGGGCGAGCCCCAGGAGCCGAAACCGGCTGGTCCACAGGCACAGCCACAATCCCCCTGCAACCATCGCCCCGAACGCCCACGGCGGCATCGACGGCATCAGCGCGACCGCGCCGGGCGCTCCCGCTACGGCATGCGCCAGGCCCAGCAGTCCGCGGATCGCAAGGCCGGTGAGCCACCAGAAGGGTTGCCCTCCGCCAATCGGGTCGAACAGGAGCGCGACAGCCTCCAACGGCATGATCACGAACGTCGTCAGCGGAATGGCAATGACGTTCGCGCCGACACCGTAGAGGCCGGCGCGATGGAAGTGGAACAAAGCGAACGGGATCAGCGCGAACTCGACGGCGAGGCCGGTCACGACAATCCCGGCTAGCGCTCGCCCGATGCGCTTGAACGGCCCCTCGTCGCGGCGCTGGAACAGCCGCCGCGACCAGGCGGTCGAGTGAATGGCGACGATCGCCGTCACCGCGGCGAAGCTCATCTGGAAGCTCGGGCCCGCCAGCGCCTCGGGGCGGAATAGGAGGACCGCGAGCGCGCCGACGGCGACGAGGCGGATGCTGATCGCATCACGGCCAAGCGCAATGCCGAGCAGCACCAGCACCGCTGCGACGCAGCTGCGGACGGTCGGCACCTGCGCGCCGGTGAGCAAGGTGTAGCCGATCCCCGCCGCGGCGGCGACGCCAGCCGAGACCAGCACGAGGTTGAAGCGGAGGGCAAGCCGCTCGCTCAGCGCCAGCAGCTTGAGGCTCAGCATCATGGCCGCGGCGACAACGGCAGCGATGTGCAGGCCGCTGACCGACAGCAGGTGAGTGAGGCCGCTGGCGCGCATGGCGTCGGCATCCGCCTCTGTCACGCTGTTCTGGTCGCCCGTGACGAGCGCAATGGCGATACCCGATTCGCTACCGGGCAGGCGCTCGTGGATATGATGGGCCAACCGCTGGCGGACACCTTCCAACATGCCGGCAGAACCTGGCCGGACCATTTCAACCGGCGCCAGCGCTTTGCCGACCGCGCCGATCCGCCGGAACCAGGCATCGCGCGCGAAATCGTAGGTGCCGGGGAGCGCCATTGGCGGTGGCGGGGCAAGCCGCGCGCGCACCTGGATCGTCGCACCGCCGGTCAGGCCTTGCGGGACCGCGTCGGGGTCGATCGAGACGCGGACGCGTGGCGGGAGGCTCGAGTCTGCCGGCTTGAGCGTGAGCCGCACCGTATCGCGCGCTACCAGCGTCTCGATTGCCTCGACCTGCGCTTGGAAGCTCGCGACCACTGGCCGCTCGAGCCGCGGCGCGGCGACCTGCACGGCGCGGATCCACACCAGCGCACAGCCGAGCGTCAGGGCAAGGCCGAACCAGCCTGGCGCCCATCCCGCCCTGCCCTCCGCAAGCAGGAACCCGCCGAGGGTCAGGGCTACGCCAAAACATAGGAATGCCGTCCAGGCATTGGGCCCGCCCAGGGCGAACCAGGCCGCAATGCCGGCCCCGAACCCGACCACGAACCAGGGCGGCAGCTGCGCACGCTCAAGCTCGAGCAGGCGTTCCAGCCGCTCGTGAAGCGCGGAAAAGCGCGACTTCCAATAGCCCCGAGCATGCTGTGGAAGAGGCGCTTCCCCTATGTTAGGGGCGCTCATCCATTGCATTGCAGCATGAAGAGAAGAGGAAAGCGCGCTTGAGCGCAAGCAATTCGTCGCCGGTCGTCACCCGTTTCGCCCCCTCGCCCACCGGTTTCCTGCACATCGGGGGAGCGCGCACGGCCTTGTTCAACTGGCTGTTCGCCCGCCATCACGGCGGCAAGTTCCTGCTGCGCATCGAAGATACCGACAAGGCCCGCTCGACCACCGAGGCGATCGACGCGATCCTCGACGGCATGCGCTGGCTCGGCCTCGATTGGGACGGGCACGAATATTACCAGTCGCAATTCTGGGCCCGCCACGCCGAAATCGCGCACAAGATGCTCGACCGCGGTCACGCCTATCGCTGCTGGATGAGCCAGGAAGAACTGGCGGCGCAGCGCGAGCAGGCCGCGAAGGACCGCAAGCCGTTCCGCATCAACAGCCCGTGGCGCGAGCGGACGGACGAAGGCGACGGCCCGTTCGTCATCCGCCTCAAGGCTCCGGCGGAGGGCGAAACCGTGATCGACGATCGTGTCCAGGGCCGCGTCACGGTCCAGAACGCCGAGATCGACGACTTCATCCTGCTGCGCTCGGACGGCAGCCCGACCTACATGCTGGCGGTGGTGGTCGACGATCATGACATGGGCGTCACCCACGTCATCCGCGGCGACGACCACCTCAACAACGCCTTCAGGCAGCTGGCGATCATCCGCGCGATGGGCTGGCCCGAGCTGGTCTACGCCCACGTGCCGCTGATCCACGGCCCGGACGGCGCCAAGCTGTCGAAGCGGCACGGCGCACTCGGCGTCGACGCCTATCGCGATGAGCTGGGCATGCTCCCCGAGGCGGTCAGCAATTATCTGCTGCGGCTTGGCTGGGGCCACGGCGACGACGAGATCATCAGCCGCGAGCAAGCGACCGACTGGTTTGACTTGGACCATGTCGGCAAGTCGCCCTCGCGCTTCGATTTCAAGAAGCTCGAGAATCTCAACGGCCATTACATCCGCGAGGCGGACGATGGCCGGTTGGCCGAGCTCGTCGCGCCTGGCCTCGACATCGACGAACCCCAACAAGCCCTGCTCACCCGGGCCATGCCCGAGCTCAAGGCCCGGGCGACGACGCTGCACCAACTCGCCGATGGCGCGCGCTTCCTATTCGACACGCGGCCGCTCGCGATTGACGAAACCGCGGCTGCCCTCCTCACCGACGAATCGCGGGCAATTCTTGCTGCGGCGCACAAGCACCTTGTTGCCCTTGCGAAATGGGACGTTGAATCGCTAGAGGCGGCCATCCGCGACGTCGCCGACGCGAGCGGGGCCAAGCTCGGCAAGATTGCCCAGCCGCTCCGCGCCGCCCTCACCGGACGAACGACGTCTCCGGGGATATTTGACGTGCTTGCTTTGTTGGGCCGGGACGAGAGCCTCGCTCGCATCGCCGACCAGATGGTGGACTGAATGACCGACAAAACCGCGACGTTGACGATCGACGGCTCCGATCATGTTTATCCGGTGCTGGAGGGATCGGTCGGTCCCGACGTCGTCGATATCCGCAAGTTCTACGGCGAGACCGGCGCGTTCACTTACGATCCCGGCTTTACCTCGACCGCCAGCTGCCAGAGCGCGATCACCTATATCGACGGCGAGCAGGGCATTCTCCTCCACCGTGGCTATCCGATCGACCAGCTGGCCGAGAATTCGACCTTCATGGAGGTCGCCTATCTCCTCGTGAACGGCGAGCTGCCGACTCAGCCCGAACTCGACGACTTCAGTTACACCATCAGCCGCCACACCATGCTGCACGAGCAGCTGGCGACCTTTTACCGCGGATTCCGGCGGGACGCGCACCCGATGGCGATCATGTGCGGCGTGGTCGGCGCGCTGTCTGCCTTCTATCACGACAGCACGGACATCACCGATCCCGAGCAAAGGATGATCGCCTCGCACCGGCTGATCGCGAAGATGCCGACGATCGCCGCGATGGCCTTCAAATATTCGATCGGCCAGCCGTTCCTCTATCCCGACAACAGCCTCAG
>Ga0068860_100007854_pt1 | contig 10650 bp, 6 predicted proteins | sample KBSSwiS32_FD_66597 | JGI IMG/M metagenome (GOLD analysis project Ga0068860, IMG submission 66597) | Switchgrass rhizosphere microbial communities from Kellogg Biological Station, Michigan, USA - KBS Switchgrass S3-2 | ecosystem: Host-associated > Plants > Roots > Rhizosphere > Soil ...
AACATCTATGCTTGTCGAGGATTTTGACAAAAGAACTTTAAAAGAACAAATAAAACAGTTAGGATTTATCCCAATCATTTACAGCCCTGAATTTAGTTTAATAACGCCTTGTCTCATACAACAATGCCATGAACAAAACATTAAGGTGATTCCATGGACGGTTAATGAAAAAAGTAAATAGAAGAATTAAAAAAATTAGGTGTAGACGGAATAATATCTGATTACCCGGATTTGTTTGCTCAATGAAATTCAAAAAATTATATTTTGCACGCGTGTAAAAAGGGCCGACTTTATGGAGAAACATAAAATTTTTAGATGTGTAATACCCATTTTTGTAACAAAATTTAACCCAAAACCTCGAAAAACAGACTGCTATTTTAATTTTTACTCACATTAAATTTAAAACTACTTTGTTTATCCTTTACTGAATTTTTGTATTTTCATCCGCGATGAACGAAAATTCTCTTTTACAATCTTACCTGGATCAACCTGATGTTTGGGATGAAATGTTCGGTGTTGATGGCATACGCAATCCTTACAAAAATTTCGTTTCAGCCATTGCCGATTTGCCTCCTGTGGAAATGACGCACAAAGACGAAATGGCCAAAAAGCTTTTCATGAGCCAGGGAGTTACTTTCACAGTGTATAATAGCGGTGAGGGCATTGAAAAAATATTCCCGTTTGATATTATCCCACGCATAATTACCAGGGAAGAATGGTCACAATTGGAGGCTGGCATAAAGCAAAGACTTAAGGCGCTGAATATTTTTTTAAAAGACATTTATCATCGGCAGTTTGCGGTGCACGATGGAATTATTCCATCTCAACTTATTTATTCCTGCCCCAATTTTTTAAGGGAGATGATGAATGTAGATGTGCCTTTTGATATTTATACACATGTTGCCGGTGTTGATCTTATAAGGGACACAGACGGAAAGTTCTTCGTGCTGGAAGATAATCTGCGTACACCTTCCGGAGTGTCGTACATGCTGGAAAATCGGAGCATTATTTATCGCATTTTTCCTGATCTCCTTCCTAAAAATAATGTACGTTCGGTAAAAGAATATCCTGACCTCTTATATAAAAATTTACTGGCTTTAGGCAACCGGCAGATCAGTGACCCCACAGTGGTTCTGTTGTCGCCCGGTATTTATAACTCCGCTTATTTTGAACATACAACTCTTGCAAGGATGATGGGTATTGAATTAGTCGAAGGAAGAGACCTTATTGTAGACAACCATCATGTGTATATGAAAACTACCAAAGGGTTGCAGCAGGTAGATGTAATTTACAGAAGAGTAGATGATGAGTTTATTGATCCACTGGTTTTCAGAAGTGATAGTATATTAGGTGTGCCCGGAATTTATTGGGCCTATCGGAAAGGCAATGTTGCTATTGTAAATGCAATGGGCAATGGCGTTGCAGATGACAAAGCTATTTATGCTTACGTTCCTGATATGATACGCTACTATTTAAATGAAGAACCAATTTTAAAAAATGTTCCTACTTACCAACTTGCAGATAAAGATAGCCGAAAATATGTTTTTGAAAACATGAATAATATGGTAATCAAGCGTACTAATGAATCTGGGGGATATGGTATGCTGATGGGTAACATTGCTTCAGATGAACAGATACATGATTTTAAAAATGCCATTAATAACGAGCCGAGAAATTTTATTGCGCAACCAATCATTAACCTCTCTTCTACCCCATGTTATATTAATGGTATACTGCAACCCCGCAGAGTTGATTTAAGGCCATTTGCATTATACGGTCCGGATGGGGTTGATATCGTTCCCGGTGGTTTAACGAGAGTAGCATTGCGGGAAGGTTCGATGGTAGTCAATTCATCACAGGGCGGCGGAAGTAAGGATACGTGGGTGTTGGCAGGGTAGAAAACCCCGCCCCCTAAAGGAGGAAGAAAAGAACCAAGGCAAAACAAAATGCCAGGGCATTATAGAGGTGATTATTATACATAAAAAAAACGGGGTTTATGTTAAGTCGGGTTGCAGATACTATATTTTGGTTGGGAAGATACATGGAGAGAACCAATGGCATGTTACAGGCTATACGCACCCAGTATATATCCTCCCAGGATGAGGCAAATGATTTGGTATGGAGGCCATTGCTGAAAATTTATGGCGAACTTTCTGAAGAAGAAATTCCGGAGATTGAAAAAAGTTCTGCCAGTGTTTTAGAGTACCTGATATTTAGCCCGGCCAATAGCGCTTCGGCATACAACAATGTGGTGCAATCACGAGAAAATGCCCGCAGTATCCAGGATCATATTACCAAAGAAGTATGGCAGTGCCTCAACGATTACTATCATTTTATCCGCAACGATGAATTAAAAAGACAAGTTCGATTCGGAGACCCGGTTTCTGCCATTGATCTATTAATAACAAATGGTTTGTTATTTACCGGAACAGTTGATAATACTATGACAAGAGGCGAAGGGTTCACGTACATGAATATTGGTAAATTTTTAGAGAGAGCCATTCATTCAGCAGATACTACACGGATAAAAATGAGTGAACTTAATATCAATCAACATGAAGCGGCGCAGGCAGCAGACCTCAGATATTTACTTTACTCTCTTTTTGGCTTTGAAGTTTATCTTAAAACTTATAAAGGACATTTTACTACCAGGAATGTTGCAGAACTTATTCTATACAATCCAGATTTTCCTCATTCTATATTATATAGCCTTGTACGGTTATATAAATATTTTACGAGATTAAGATCTGAAAGCCTTCCCGAGAACTATGAGCAGATGGAATTTTTAATTGGTAAAACAATGAACAATATTAAATACAGCAATGTCCATGAAGCTGATCTTCTAGCGCTCAATGCTTTCCTATTTAAAACCAGGATAGACCTGTTTGATATTGCCGCCGCTTTTAGCAAACATTATTTTGGTACAACTTAAATTAATGATAAACTATGGCTTCTTATAAAATAAGGCACATTACCCGGTACCTGTATTCATCTACAGTAATTGATTGTACTAACCAGATCATGCTTTATCCTATAGTAGATTCGTTGCTTGAGGTGAGAGCGCATGAAATAAAAATATCTCATCATCCTGCAATTGAAGTGTTCGTTGACTATTTTGGAAATCACACTGGTGTTTTTTCTGTTATTAAACCCCACACCGAGTTGTTGATAGAGTCAGAAGCAGAGGTTATCACAAAGCCCGTTACTTTTCCTATAGACGACATGGCGCCGGCAGAACAGTGGCAACATTTATCACCTTTGAAAAATGATATACTTTACCTGGATTTCTTAAAACAGGAGGCTTTTAAATCTTATGCTGATATAAAAAGTATTTTAGGAGATATTGTTAGCCAGGAAAAGACACCGCTTCAAAATGCTATTCTTCTTTCTGAATATGTGTACAATAATTTTCAGTATCAAAAAGGAATAACTAATGTTGAAACACCAATGGAAGAAGTTTGGCAACTGAAGGCAGGCGTATGCCAGGATTTTGCTCATATCCTTCTTCTCTTTCTGCGCATGTTTGCAATTCCTTCCCGTTATGTGAGCGGCTATATTTGCCCCAAAGATAAAGAGATGCGAGGCGAAGGCGCAACACATGCCTGGGTAGAAGCATACATCCCTAACTATGGGTGGCTTGGCCTTGATCCAACAAATAATTGCCTGGTTAACGACAGGCATGTGCGCCTTGCGATAGGAAGAAATTTTGCAGACTGTACTCCCGTAAAAGGCACCTACAAAGGATCTGGCGAACATACGCTTGAAGTATCTGTAGAAATCAAAAACGGCAACGTCAAAAAATCTTTTGATAAACATGGACCACCAAAGTTCAGTTATGAAGCAAAAAATCCGGGTGAGCCGATTAACTCTTATCGTTATTATCTGGAAGTGCAGCAAAAGCAGCAACAACAATAGTGAACTTGGTGGCGGGTTCAAAATTGTCAGTAAACAATGTTAGGGTTATAACCTTTTTTAAGATACAGGACTTAACAAACTATGAATTTTTGTTATCTTACCAATTGCCTTAACTGCATATTTCATGAAAAATAAATGCTGCAATGTTTCATTATTTTGTTTGCTTTCAATAGTGTACTGCTCACCCGCTGTCGCTCAATCAAAGCGGGAATATTCCAACAACCAACTGAGTTTTCAATATGGATTTTCTATAAAAGGGTTGGTGGAATTCAATTTAAATAAGTTGCCGCAGAAAACTGTTTTCCGGTTATGTACAGATTTTGGATTGGGGTCTAACATTCTGGCAAGAGCCCTTTATTTTTCCATCAATACTGAACTTCAATTATACAACGGAGGATTGGGTAGTAAACGGAGAAAGAGTAATAGAAATCCTGGATTTATTCTCGACGTTATCAACGCATTTACTTTAACGACCGGTCTGAATAATTATTTAACGTCCGATAGTTTTAATGTTATTACAAAAACTAACCGAAATGTATTCTTATATTATTTTTCGAATTTTAGTTACCCTGCTCTTCAAAATCCATATGATTATTCTGTTTCGATAGGCACTAATTTTATTTCTTCTACCGATAAATTTAAAAGCAGCCAGCGTGTAGGTTTTTTAAATCTTCATCTTCGTACTATACAGATGTCTTATTATAACGATGGTGGTACTCCTTTTGATCAAACTTATCTCGGCGACGGCAAAGACCGCTTTTATACCGGAGGAGCATTGATCAGTTATCATGAAAATTCCAACAGGGATATAAATCTGGTTGAGTTAGCATTTAATAAATTTACAGGGTATACCAAGAATGCGTTTGAAGTTTCCAGTAAACTGGATCTTGCATTTGTAAACTATAATAACACGGAACAAAAATATTATAACAAAAGTCTTTGGTCGCTCCATGTGTCCAACCCTGAAAAGGGTTTGGGGATAAACATAAACCGGTATAATTATACTAACTGGGATATCCAGGACATTATACACTTTTCCATATTTAATTCTTATCACCTCGTGCCTTACGATGATTATTTTTCTGTAAGCGGCATTTACTATTACGATTATACAAACATAGGACTGCGATGAAAATATTCACTTCTTTGTTGCTTTTTGCACTGTTTTGTTGCGCCTGTAGCAGGGGCAAATATTATGTATCCAATATTTTTCGTAAGGGCGACAGTGGTAATATGGAAACCTTAGTTATAGATTCCACCTATCATTTTTACCTGCGGGAAGTGTACAAAGATAAAAATCAACAAAAGGAAAATATTTTAAAAACAAACCTAGAAAAAACCGACACAGCCAATAAAACGAGGATTGAAGTAGAGTACCTCCTGCTTTCCTGGGTGCATAAAAATGCTATTTATATCCCCACAATTCCTGATAAATACCAGCGTTACTATTCCTCCAATCACTTTGCCGATACTTTGATAAATGCTTACGATTTCAGCACCTTTTATTTCGGAAAAATTGCCGGCGATGGAGAAAGTATTTCCTTTGCTTCACGGCATGAGAAAAAAGTTATCACCTGGGATATCAGGCCATTTATCCCAGGCCTTTTTCCGAAAAAAGTATCCATCAGGGAAATTGCAATACAAAGAAATGACATGGTGGAGAATGTAATCTTAATCAACAAGGCTCTTGAAGAACCTCTCTCTTTTACCCATCAAAATAACTTTACAATCATTTTTGAAATACCTGGCAGGAAGTGGGATACCTGCAAAGACGCTTCCATGCTGTGTAAATTATCAGACCAAAAGATTTATTTCAATCAAATAAAAAATGGCTTCGATCTCTTTTTCCGCTTTGATAAAAATATTGGTGATTCAAAAGATTCCGCAATTCGCTTTGATTACCGTAGAACACGGTATTCCCAGGTTCAATAACAACATTAAAACAATGGCAACCAGGTATTAAAAATATTTAGCAAGCTTATTCATGCACTAATAAATTACCGCGGAGCCAGCAGTTTATATAACACTGGAGTAATTGAATCAATCTTCCTCGTCAAATTACGAAAGCGGCGAAGGATAATTGCAATAGTTAATTTTTTATTGCCAGGCAAACCAATGTGATAATACAGGCAGCCATGAGTAGTAAGGCAAATCCGCCAAGTATATTAGATAGTTTGCCATTGGTATAATCACCCATGATCTTTTTATTATTACTGATGTGCAGTATAATACCTATTAATACCGGGGCAATAATCCCATATAGAAAAGTTGTAAAAAGAAGGGCTTTTATCGGGTTAATACCGGCAAGTGGCATTAGCAGACCAATGCACATAGCTATTAGAATAATAATATAGAAATGTCTTGCTTCATAAAACTTTTTATTGAAGCCTGCCCTCCAATTAAATGTATCAGACAGAATATAGGATATTGATCCGGATAACACAGGTATGATTATTAAGCCTGTTCCAATTATACCAAGTGAAAATAATAAATAAGACAAATTTCCGGCCAATGGCTCAAGTACCATAGCGGCGTCCTTAACAGTATTTATCTCCAGGATATTATTTTTATGCAGCACTGTGCCTGCCGTTAATATTATAAAATACATAATAAGTGCTGCAAAAAATGCTCCATACAAAATATCTTTTCGCATGCGGATAAAGAGAAACGTATTCTTTTTTTTTGAAAGATATTCGTTTCTTTTTTCCTGGCTCTCAACCTCTGTAGAGGTTTGCCAGAAAAAAATATAGGGAGAAATAATAGCACCGAACACACCGGTTAATATGATGAGAAACTCTTTATCAAAACTGAATGTTGGGATAAAAGTATTTTTAAAAATATCAGTAAAGTGCTGGTGAGAAAGAAACGGGACAATAATGTATACCAGCAAACTTAAACAAACAAATTTCATTATAGCTTCCAGTTTGCTGTAAGAAAGCCAAAGCATGATCAGCAATAAAAGAAGAGTAAAACCGACACTGAAATAAGCTGCGCTAACCGATGGTAATAATAAATTGCCTACTGCTCCTAATACGGCTATGTCTGCACCAATATTTAATAAAAAAGCCGGGCAGGTTATGCCTATTACAATATATAATATCCATTTGGGATAATAGGTTTTTAGCACCCCTGCAAGACCTCTATTTGTTACCAATCCTATTCTTGCACACATTTCCTGTGTGGCAGCAAGTATGGGAAAAGTAAATATGGCTGTAAATAAACTTGCCAAACCAAACTTTGCACCCGCCTGTGAAAAAGTAGTTATTGCAGAAGGGTCATCATCACTGGCACCTGTAATAAGGCCGGGGCCCAATGTTTTCCAGAAACGCTGTAAGCGGATAGATAAAAATTTTGCTTTACTCATGCACGGGGGATGCCTGCTGTTTGAAGAACCTGCCTTTTAAAATTAAAGGATAAAAATTGATTTGATTATAAACCTCGGTTTAGAGTGCAAAATATCGAAAGCTCTTTTATGCATTAGGTTTCGCTGATAGCGCTTTATGATTTGAAGCGCATACTGTCAAAATCTAACATGTTCTTATAAAACGGCAACTAAAAGGATCTTGTCTTCGTCAATAGGATGACTCAATTATTTTTTACTTTCTATTTATTATTCGCAGAAAAAGATAAAAAAATCACAGCGAGGATGAAAATATTTTTATGGTGTGATAATAACGGTATCAATTAGTCACAGATTTTTTTGAAAATTTATAGAACTTATCAGTAATGGAACCTGCAGGAAATAATATTGACTGTAGTATCGGTTATTTAATGAATAACCCGGGGTGCCAGTAATTTATATAACACCGGAGTAACCACTCTCGTCAACAATGTTGAACTAATAAGCCCGCCAATAATTACCAAGGCTAATGGTGAATACAATGGATTGCTCTCCATAACCAAAGGCGTTAAACCACCAATGGCAGTAAGCGTTGTAAGGATGATAGGAATAAAACGTGTTTCACCTGCTTCCTGTATGGCATCATCTAAACTCATGCCGTTTCTTCGTAACTGGTCTGTATAATCAACAAGTAAGATGGAGTTTTTTACTTCAATACCTATCAATGCAATTAATCCGATCACTGCAACAAATGAAAGTGTGTTTCCTGTGATCCATAACATTAAGACAGCGCCTATAATTCCAAGCGGCACGACAGATAAAACAATCAATGTGCCTTTAAAGGTTTTAAACTCCAATATCAATATCCCCAATATGCCAAACACTGTAATAAGAATAATTGTTCCTAAGCCACCGAAACTTTCCTGGCTTGCTTCAACATCACCAGCGGCAACATAATAAGCACCTTTGGGAAATTGCATTTTATTTAATTCTTTTAAAATACCGTCAGTTAGTTTGCCTGTATTGTAACCATTTTTTACAAAAGCTGTAATTACAGTGAAACGGTCTTTATCGTAATGATTGATAGTAGTTGGCGAGGTTTGAAATTGTATATCTGCTAACTGGTTCAATGGAATTAATTCACCGCTGTAAGACCCCACATACACTTTTTTAAATACGTCAAAGGTTTGTTTGTTTTCATGGGGCAATGTTATGTTGATGTTGTATTCATCGCCATTGTCTTTTCTGAAAGTACCAATGTTTAAGCCTGTTACAGCCATGCGGATGGTTTTATCAATTTCGCTGGTAGCTACGCCAAGTAACCCGGCTTTGGCTTTGTTTACTTTTACTTTGACATCTGTTTTTAATGTAGTAAGATCATTATTCACGTACATAGTGCCCGGTGTTTTTTTAAGAAGGTCTTCTACTTTAAATGATAAGGCACGCAAAGTATCCAGGTCTTCGCTGAATAGCCGTAGAGCAATTGGCGCTTCAACCGGCGGGCCCTGTTCAAAATCTTTTACTTCAATTTTAGCATTGGGATAATTTTTAAATTTTTCTCTTAATGTATCAATTAGTTTTCTTTTTTGTGAAGCGGGTGTCTCTTTCAATTGAACAAATATCTGCGCATAATTGCTTGATTCATTCCTGGGAATTACATTATAATAGATCCTGGGGTTGCCATGTCCCACATTAGTTGCATAATTTTTTAGATCGGGTATGTGCCTGATGTTTGCCTCTACATACTTTGTTACAGAATCAGTTGTAGCAAGGCTTGTACCCAAGGGCGTCTCGATATTTATCATGAACATAGGCTTCTCCGATGGAGGGAACACGCTGAAACCTACGACAGGTACTAATGCCAGCGCACCAGCAAATATTGCCAACGCAATTAATAATGTAGTGACAGGTCTTGTAATTGCCCGATGCAATAATCTTCTGTATGAACCGTGGATGAGTTTTTTTAATCCACGCAAAAAGAAATTGCCGTTAGGGTTTTCATGGCCGCTTAATATCCTGCTTGATAAAAATGGGACGATGGTTAATGACACGAACAAAGATGCAATTACAGTTGTAACAACTGCAGCAGGTAAACTGCGTATGAAATCTCCGGCGCCTTCGGGTAAAAATAATAATGGAAGAAATGCAAATATCAATGTTGCTGTACATCCCAATACTGCCAATCCAATTTGTTTGGTGGCAGCCATTGCCGCTTCTCTTTTAGTATAACCATTGCGCAAATAACGTTCAATATTTTCCACTACAACAATGCTATCATCTACTAATAAACCTAACGCTACCACCATACCTACTATGCTCAATTGGTTAATAGTAAATCCCATCATGTCTAATAAGAATAAACCAATTGCTAATGACAAAGGAATCGATATCATTACCACAAAGCCTGCCCTGAAACCCAGTGGCAACAAGGTTAGCAGTACAAGAAAAATAGCAATGCCAAAGTCTTCGGTGAAATGGCTTAAGCGTATTCGTACACTTTCAGCATTATTAAAACTTTGATTATAATGAATACTTTTTGGCAGCTCTTTTACAAATTGATCAAGCACCGGTTGCATTTGTTTTTCCACATCAAAAATATTAGTACCCATTTTTCTGCTGGCTGTTACAAATACTCCACGCACACCATTCAGCCTTGCTATATAACTTTGTTCTTCATAGTTAAATTCAACATCGGCAATATCTCTTACATAAACCATCTTGCCGCCGATGCTTGTAACGATGGTGTTTTTTATTTCGTCTACACTTTTATAATCACCGCTTGTTTTAATGTTGAATTTTTTTGAAGCCATATCAATACTGCCTCCGGGAATATTTACGTTCTCACTTTGTATTGCTCCAATAACTTTGTTCAATGGAATATTATTTTGCGCCATCTTATCAAGGTTCAATGATATCCTTACCTGCTGCTGTGGGAAGGCCCAGTTATCAACATTTTTAAGTGTTTTAATTTTTTCGAGACGCTCTTTTAATTTTTTGCTCCATTCTTCCAGATCCCTATATGGAGTGGTTTCGCTGGTTAGCCCAACCTGTATTATATTCACATCACTCGGGCTGAATTTCAACACATCGATACTCAAAATATCATGGGGTAAATCTCCGCGTAGGGCATCTAATTCTCTCACAACATCCTGGTATTTTTTATCGGGATCAGTTTCATATTTAAACTCTACACGAATAGTTGCAAGCCCGTCATCCACATGGGAGATAATGCGTTTAATGTCGTCTAGCTCATTAAATTTTTTCTCCATCTTATCCACCACTAACTGCTCCATATCTTTCGGGCTTGTGCCGGGATAAATTACAATCACACTAAACTGTGGCGCCGCAAAATCCGGGTCCTCTCCTCTTGGCATATTAAACAAAGAGTTTAAACC
>Ga0068860_100007855_pt1 | contig 10650 bp, 13 predicted proteins | sample KBSSwiS32_FD_66597 | JGI IMG/M metagenome (GOLD analysis project Ga0068860, IMG submission 66597) | Switchgrass rhizosphere microbial communities from Kellogg Biological Station, Michigan, USA - KBS Switchgrass S3-2 | ecosystem: Host-associated > Plants > Roots > Rhizosphere > Soil ...
ATGCACCCCTTCTTTTGCCAGAGCTAATGCAGTTGCCTGGCCCTGGCCATGTGCCGCACCGGTGATAAAGGCAACTTTATTTTTTAAATCGTTACTCATAATACTTTCTGTTGTGTGGGTAAGTATGGATTTAAATAATCATCAATTTCTGTTTCAATTACATTATTAAAAATATTGGTTGCTATCATTTGTCCTGCAAAAGCAATTAATACTACCATTTGTTCATCGGTATAAACAGACCTTACCGCATCGAATATTTCATCAGTTATCAATCCTTTATTTTTAGCAATAGCGCTTCCAAAAGTTAAAAGACATTGCTCCTGTGCATTGACTTCAAAATTTTCCGGTTGCTCTCCTGCATCAATAATTATTTTACGAAAAAAGGTGGTGCATAAAGGACAATCCGACGCGTAAGAAACTGCATAGGCGTATAAACAAGCCAACCGTTCGCCGGTTATTTGTTTCACTTCCTCATACAACGGATACCATTGCATGTAAGTTTCAAAAGCCGTTTGTGAACAGCCTAAAGTGGCTTTCATGTTTGTTATTTTTGCATGGTATGCAGCAACATGATTTTCAAAAGCAAGCTTAATTGATGGTGCTACAACGTCAAGATCCAATGGTTGTATCCTTGCCATATTTTCGAAGAATAATTTGGTTTGGTGGATTAGATATGCGTTTCAAGATAAAGCAAAGATACTTTTACTCAATTTGCTCACCGGCTTTTTAATGCCACGGTAAAGGATATTAATGCTTAGCTAATCATTCTAAGGATATGTGTAATTCGTTATCGGGGAATTAATAATGGAGGGTTTAAGTAGGGATGCTAAGTTCTCAAACAATAAATTGTTTACCATTTATGCCAAGCTTCTTTACTCTTTCTTCATAATTGATAAATGCTTTTTGAAGGCGGGCAAGTACCTTCGCAGAAACTTTAAAAAGAGTCCTCGCCCTCGGATCTTTGACTTTTGAAACATCCTCACGAAAATGAAAAATTAGTTCAGAAAATTGCTCCCTGATACCGGCCGTATATTCAAGTGGATTTATGGTGCCTGCTGTTTTCATAACTATCCTTTTCAATTATTAAACAATAATAATGCCATTGAAATGGGTGCTATAAGAAAAGAGATCGGAGTTGACTTAATTCGTAGTACCGTTTTATCAATCCTCTCATTTTCCGTCCGTTGAAGATGGAATAAATTTTTAGATCCAACCCGACCATCACCGTAAATCAAAAGAAAAATTAACAATATAGTCATGGCAAAATCTGTACTGCGCTCATTAGCCATCGCGACCTAACAGGTAGGAAGCAATTGTGATTATGGGGAAGCACATCATTGGGATAATTCTACGACGGACCGAAATCAAAAAGCCGCGGCTATTTTATTTAATCTCTCCCGCCTTTAATTTCCTTACAGCATAATCACAAGCTCTTGCCGTGAGCGCCATATAAGTAAGCGATGGATTCTGGCAGGCGGTAGATACCATACAGGCACCATCGGTTACAAATACATTCGGTGCATCGTGGCACTGATTATATTTATTCAGCACAGATTCTTTTGGATCATTGCCCATTCTTGCTGTACCCATTTCATGTATTACGCTGCCCGGCACCGAAGGGTTATTCACTTCAGTCACCCAGGCTGGGTCAGAGCTTTCAAGCATTTCCTTTGCAGATTTTATCATGTCGCTTCTCATCGCTTTTTCATTATCGCCATACTCCATGTCGATACTCAGCACAGGTAATCTCCATTTATCTTTTTTCGTTTCATCAAGATAAACCCTGTTTTTATATTCCGGCAAACATTCTCCGTATGCCTCCATGTATGCCGACCAACTGCCGGGCTCAGAAAGAGAATCTTTCCATTCTGCGCCGGTACCTGGTGCTCCATATCCTCTTGTCCATTCACTTCGCTTTACATATACTTCATAAGCAAATCCTCTTTTATAATTTCTATCCTGTCCCTTAAGATTTTGAAAACGGGGTACATATACGGAAGTAGAACGCTGCCCGAAATAATACTTATCTTCAAAATTGTTATACCCCGCTAAAGCGCCTGCACCTGAATAATGATCCATGAGGTAATGACCTAACACGCCGCTACTATTAGCGAAGCCATTTGGAAAAGTATCGGATTTTGATTGCAGCATGATCTGCGTTGTCCCCAATGCGGAGGCATTTAAAAATATCAGTGGTGCATAGTAATCAAAGGTTTCATTTGTTTCGGTGTCGATAATGCGCACACCCGCCGCTTTATTTTTTTCTCTATCCCAAATAATACTATGCACTATTGAAAACGGCCTCAAGGTAAGATTACCTGTTGCATAAGCTGCCGGCAAGGTAGAAGAGTTGCTGCTGAAATAAGCACCATACGGGCATCCGCGATGACAAAGATTTCTTGACATACATTTGCCTCTTCCGTTATGCGGCTGTGATAGCACAGCCATCCTGCTTTCGATCAGGTTTCTTTCTTTAAATTTTTCTTCAATTCTTTTTTTCAAATGTTTCTCGACGAAGTTCATTTCAAATGCCGGGATAAATTGTCCATCGGGTAATTGAGGCAAGCCTTCGTTCTTTCCGCTTACCCCGATAAAGCGTTCTACATAATCATACCAGGGAGCAATATCTTTATAACGGATGGGCCAGTCAATGCCAATACTTTCCTTTTGGTTGGCCTCGAAATCAAGATCGCTCCAGCGAAAAGTATGGCGTGACCAAAGTAAAGATCTGCCGCCAACATGATAGCCGCGGTTCCATTGAAAGGGCTTTATCTGTTCATAGACATTTTCGATATCCTTTACAAAAAAATGTTTATTGTCTTCCCCAAAGTGATAGACTTTACTTTGTATGGGATAAGTTTCAATGTCTTCTGAAGTAAGCATATTACGGTGAGGAAGTTCCCATGGATGAAGTGTGGCAGTGGGATAATCTTTTACATGCTTTACATCTCTTCCTCTTTCGAGCACGAGTGTTTTTAATCCCTTTTCGCAAAGCTCTTTTGCAGCCCAGCCACCTGACATGCCGGAGCCCACTACAATTGCATCATAAGTATGTTGGTCTCTTGCTTTATTATTGATATTGACGTTCTCCATATTACCAGTACATTAAAAAAGTTTTAGCCATTGCTTTATCTCCTTTTTTATAAGGAACAACGGCCTTATAATCTCCCGGCACTTGTACATAGTTCAAGGCTTTTGTCATGCCATCCTGCGAAGTGAAATATCCAATGAGAGCCAGCTTTTTCACAATCCTGAACCATGACTTATCCTGCTCATTTCTAAAAGCGTTCTCATCTATGTTTTTAATCGTTTGTTTCTTTTCATCCATAGTTAATAAAGAAAAATTTTTTCCATTGACCTTATTTAGATCCTGCAGACCTTTTTTTATTAATTGCTGGTCGTCCTTATTCATACAATCCTTTACCACAAGTTCAATAAAGAAAGGAACCCCTGCGTCCACTGCGCCGGGAGTAGAAGTTCGTGGCAATATAATATCGGAAACCTGCTCTAATAAATTAAACTCTTCGTCGGAAAAGAAACCGGTATGGGATATTTTTTCTTTAGCCTGCCAGGATAAAAGAAAATTGCCGAGCACGGTAGGGAAGCTGTTACGAAGTGCAATCACTCCAGTTCTCTTAATAAGATCACGCCGATTCATTGCAGCCAATTTTTTTTGACCTTTAAATGTAGCGTAATATGCAGAATATAATATGCACTGATCAAAAGAAAATGTTTTTCCGGATACGACGCTTTTCTATAATCGCTGCAAAACTTTTATAATCAACCTTATTTAGGATGATTTATCTTCGGCCAAATACATTTTCTTTTATCTGATACTAATAATTTTTAATTCCTAATTCAATGAGTTATACAGTGGCAATTGTGGGCAGGCCTAATGTAGGCAAGAGTACTTTTTTTAATCGCATGCTGGAGCAACGCAAAGCGATTGTAGATGATATTAGCGGCGTTACACGAGACAGGCAATATGGAGTGGCAGAGTGGACAGGTAAAACATTCAATGTAATCGACACAGGAGGGTTTGTACCACACAGTGATGACATTTTTGAAAGGGAAATCCGCAAACAGGTTTTGATTGCGCTAGAGGAAGCCGATGCAATAATTTTTATATGCGATGTTACCACCGGCATCACCAACCTTGATGAGGCAATGGCAAATATTTTGCGACGCAGCAATAAGCCGGTATATCTTTTAATTAATAAAGTAGATAATCATGCCCGTTTATTGGAAGCTTCTGAATTTTATAGCCTGGGATTTGAAAAGATATTTTTTGTTTCATCCGTAAGCGGTACCGGCACAGGAGAATTGCTTGATGAGGTTTGTGCACTAATACCGGCGGAAAGCATTGATGAATCTGAACATCAGCTACCTAAATTTGCTATAATGGGCCAGCCTAATGTGGGCAAGTCTTCATTATTAAATGCACTAACAGGTCAGGAAAGAACTATCGTTAGTGAGATCGCCGGAACTACAAGGGATACAATACATACAAATTATAATCTCTTCAATAAGGAGTTTACTTTAATTGATACGGCAGGCATTCGCCGAAAAGCTAAGGTTAATGAAGACCTTGAATTTTATTCAGTCATACGAGCAATAAAGGCTATGGATGAAGCTGATGTTTGCTTCTTATTGTTAGATGCAGAAAAAGGAATATCCGCTCAAGACCTTAATATTTTTTCTTTAGCCATTAAAAAAGGCAAGGGCATTGTTGTGTTAATAAACAAATGGGATCTTTTAGAAAAAGAAACCAACACAGCCCGTGATTATGAAAAGGAATTAAAACAAAGATTAGCTCCTTTTACTGATGTGCCCATATTATTTATTTCGGCCACCGAAAAAATCCGGATATTTCAAGCAATGGAAACTGGCCTTGAAGTATATGAGAATCGCCGCCAAAAAATATCAACTTCTAAATTAAATGAAGTGATGCTGAAGGCGGTAGAAGCTTATCATGCGCCGGTTGTACGGGGCAACCAGGTGAAAATAAAATATGTCACACAACTGCCCACTGCGGTTCCGTCATTTGCCTTCTTTTGCAATTATCCTGATGATATTAAAACGCCTTACAGAAATTACCTGGAAAATAAATTGAGGGAAAACTTTAAATTAAGTGGGGTACCTGTCCGTATCTATTTTAGAAAAAAGTAAACGAAAAAGTCTTTTCATAAAATCTCTGCATAATTATTGCTTGTGAAATCGCTATAACTCAATAAATCTATTCAAGAATCTAAAAAACTACAATCATGAAAAAATTATTATCAATGGTAGCCCTGGCTGCCTTTATGACTGCCTGCAATGATAATTCCTCAAAAGTTGAAACAACTAACACAGACTCTACAAACACCATGACAAACGATGCAATGACTGATACATCGTCAATGAAGATGGATACATCAATGGCTGCATCCATGGATACATCAGCAATGATGAAGGATAGTATGATGGCGATGAAAGAAGGAAAAATGATGATGATGAAAGATGGAAAATGGATGAAGATGCAAAAAACCGTTATGTGTTGGGATAGCTGTAAAGTGAAGCCAAGTGGCGAATTAATTATGAAAGACGGAAAGAAAATGATGATGAAAGAGGGTGAGATGATAAGCAAAGAAGGTCACATGTATGATAAGAATGGTAAGATGATGGACATGCCGATGTAAGTGTACCGATCATAGCTAATATAGTTTCCCCTGCAGTTTTTGTAGGGGATTTTTTTATAGGTAGTTAAGCACCAAGATGTGGCCTGATAACAAGAAAGCCAATCACGGCCAATAAAAGAATAATAATTATGGCAAGATAAAGCCAGGGTTGATCGCGGAGCTTTCGTTTTTGTTTGCGCAGTGCTTTCTTCTTTAGTTGTTTATGTAGATCAGCATTTAACTGGTCTACAAATGATGATAATCTTTTTTTATTTTCAATTTGCTGCAATCCTTCTACCGCATCATTTACAAGATCAGAGTCAGCCATTAATTTCTCTACTTCATGCTTATCCCTGCCTGATAATTTATCGCTAAGATAATCCATCAGCTTTTGATTGTCGATATCCTTATTGCTGTTTGATAATATGTTTATTAATTCATTGTCCATACCTGCTTAATAAATTTAATAAAACGTGCCAGCGCCTTAATTATTTTTATGGTGAATTATTTTCGCCATTAACAATCTTAAATTTCTTTTTCCATTTTGTATGTAGCTCTTTACCTGCATCATATCATACCCTGTTGTGTCAGCGATTTCAGTATATGATTTCTTTTTAAGATAAAACAAAGTTAAACATTGCTGCTGCTCTTTGTTAAGCTGTTGCAATGCGGTATTCATTTTATCGAGGGTATTATCTTTTTCTATCAGCAGATTAAATTCCGTAGGTTCATCAGTAGCCGTAATTTGTTCGTTGATTTCGATGTAAGTTTTGCCTCTGTCTCTAAGCTTCATAAGGCAGAGATTTTTTGCAATCATATATATCCAGCTCTTGAAATAATCTACCCTGTATTTATGAAGTTCGCTTATCGCCTTTAAAAATATCTGTTGCACCGCATCTTTTGAATCTTCTTCATTTTTTAGATACTTCATACAAACGCCTAACAGCAAAAGTGTATAACGTGGAAACAAAATACCCAGCCATTCATTGTTATGATCACTGTAAAACTTTTCCAGTAATTCACTATCGCTTATATCATTTCGTTTTTGGGTATTCACATTCAGAGATCAAAATATTTAATGGGACGCAAACATAATTAAATTCCATAATTTAGACCGTAACCAAAACCCTTCATCATGCAATATGCAGTTTGCTCTGTTCCAGTGGGCGCTTTGCGAAAAGAACCTCATCACAATGCTGAAATGATAAGCCAACACTTATTTGGTGAATGTTGCACTATCCTCGAGAGCATTCCGGGTTGGATAAAGATCAAATGTAAGTATGATAATTATGAAGGCTGGTGCCAGGCAAGCCATTTGGAAGAAATAGATGAGGATTTGTTTTCGTCAGCAAATAAAAAGTTAACTGCCGGTTGGGTCAATGAAGTTTCTTATAACGGGAAAAAAATGTTTATCCCGTTTGGTAGCTCATTAGCTACATTCAAAAAGAATAAAACAAGATGGCAGGAAAACATCATCAGCCACAATACTGATACATACAATCCGGATAAAGAAAAACTCAATAAAAAAAATATCAAATGGATATCAGCTAAATTTTTAAATACCGCTTATCTGTGGGGTGGTAAAAGTGTGTTTGGCATTGACTGTAGTGGCTTTACACAATCAGTGTATAAATTTTTAAATATTTATTTACCGAGGGATTCATGGCAGCAAGCTGAATCAGGAAATACAATAGAATTTTTAGCTGATGTAAACTGTGGTGACTTATGTTTTTTTGATAATGACGAGGGACGAATAACGCATGTTGGCATTTTGCTCAATGATCACCAGATAATTCATTCTTCAGGCAAAGTAAGAATTGATGAAATAGATACAAAAGGAATTATAAACAGCGATAGCAAACTGCGCACTCACAAAATAAAAATGATAAAACGATATTTTTAAAATCAAGTCTCGTGTGAAGTGCCGGTTTCATTCTTATCATTTTGGTTATAATGATTCGCAGCAGGCCAGGAAGGCGAGGAGTTGGTAACACCTTTATGGTTGCTATCGTCTTCTTTATGAGGCTTATCAAAAAAAAGCATTTTTATGGCAAGGATGATCATCAATATTGCAAATATTTTTTTTACTGTTTCCTGTGGTAGGCTTAGCGCAATTTTACTCCCAAAATAACTTCCTGCTAAAAAGCCAATGGCGAGTATAACAACAATTTTTAAATCAACATGTCCTTGTTTGTAATATTCAAGTACGCCAAAAATACCCACTGGCAATAGCAACAATCCAAGCGATGTACCCTGTGCCGATTTTTGTGAAAAATTCAAAAAATAAATTAATGATGGAACAATAATTATCCCACCGCCAATACCCACTAACCCTCCAAGAATGCCAGCAGCAACACCAACTAAAACTAAAATCAAAATGGTATATAGTGACATAAAATAATTTTAGCGGTTCTACTTTTTATAAGTCTCTTTATAATACTCTATTGCTTCATTTATAACTACAAAGGTTTCCGGCTTGTCCTGGAAGTCATTGATCTCTACCTTTTTATTTTCCAGAACTTTGTATTGTTCAAAATAATTTTTTAATACAGTAAAAAAATGCTGGGGAACTTCATTGAGAGATGTGATATAATTTACTCCGGGGTCTTTTAGTGCTACTGCAATAATTTTATCATCAATAAGGCCGGTATCAATCATCTGCATATTGCCGATAACAAATGCTTCAACCAAACACAGTGGCTGAATAGATTCGGAACAAATCACCAGGATATCCAGCGGATCACCGTCCTTACCTAAGGTCTGGGGAATAAATCCATAGTTGACAGGATAATGAAATGATGAATAGATAACTCTGTCCAATTTTAAAAGACCAGTCTTTTTATCAATCTCGTATTTCGTTTTTGAACCTTGTGGAATTTCTATTAAAGCGTTAACTATTGTGGGAGCCTTATCGCCACATTCGGCACCGTGCCAGGGATGTAATACATACATAAATTAAGTTTTTTAAAAATTGAATAGTGTATGTCGATTAGAGTTTAAACAAATCCGCTGTCAAATTAAATCATTGCTTCTATTTAGCGTGTACGGCCTGGCGCTTTTAGGGTTTCGACCGATGTTATAAATTTCCTGAGAATGTGTATTTAAAATCAACAAACCATTCTTTGTTTGCTCTTACCAATTTTATTTTATCGGGTGTTTTTTTAAAAGTATTTGAATAATTGATAATAGTAACTGAGTCTGAAACATTTTGGATTGAATCAATAATTATATTGGCGCTTTTGTAGCCCTCTTTTTCCTGCGAGCGCAATCTTTTATTAAAACTTTCCTGCACGTTAAAATATTCCATGTTAAGGCTATCGGGCAATAAAAATTTTTTAGCCCGCTCATAATTACCTTTTAGAGAAGCGTCAATAAACTCCCTGCCTACCTCAAGCGGATCATCCCTTTTTACAGTATCATTTACATTACACGCTTCAAGAAATACAAGCGTTATAAAGCACAAAGAAATTATTTTTCGCATGAAGGGTATTTGAAAATCTAAGGTAATTATCTTTCTATAATCAAAAATTAAAAAGCATTCCACATCCGGAATGCTTTAAAAAAACGAAAATGAAAATTCTTTTTCTAATTTATTTACGGTCTTCTAACTCTTTTATTTTTTCTTTATCATATGCCCTTATTATGGCCTTTACAAGTTTATGTCTCACAACATCTTCTTCATCCAGTTCCACATGGCCTATGCCTTCAATATTTTTTAATATTCTTACAGATTTTTCAAGACCGCTTTTAATTTTTGGGGGAAGATCAATTTGCGTAACATCCCCGGTTATGATAGCTTTTGCATTAGCGCCAATGCGGGTAAGAAACATTTTCAATTGAAGGTCGGTAGAGTTTTGCGCCTCATCCAAAATAATAAAAGCATTATCAAGTGTACGTCCACGCATATATGCCAAAGGGGCAATTTCAATAGTCCTGGTGGTCATGTAATAGCCAAGTTTATCGGCCGGTATCATATCATCAAGGGCATCGTATAATGGTCTCAGATATGGGTCAATTTTTTCCTTGAGATCGCCGGGTAAAAAACCGAGGCTCTCCCCTGCCTCCACTGCGGGCCGGGTAAGAATTATCTTTTTGACTTGCTTATTTTTTAAGGCTCTCACTGCCAAAGCCACAGCAGTATAGGTTTTACCTGTTCCGGCAGGGCCGATAGCAAAAACGATGTCATTTTTATCAATGGAGCTAACCATCACCTTCTGATTAGCAGTGCGTGCCCTTACAGTTTTACCATTGGGGCCAAACACCAAAATATCATTGGGGTTTCTTTCTTTAAAATTATCGATCACTCTTTCGTCATCTCCTCCAAGTATTTGCTCGAGGTAATTTTCACTCATGTGGCCATTACGTTCGAGATATTGCACGGCAAGATTGATCTTGTCTTTAGCATCTTCAATTTGTTCGGGAGCGCCACTAAGTTTTATTTGCGTGCCGCGGCTAAGTATTTTAAGACGGGGGAATTTTTTTTTGAGAATGTCTAATTTTCCATTGTTTACTCCAAAAAATTCTATGGGATTAATGGTTTCAAGGTTAATAATTGTATCAGTCAAGAGGTTGTTGGTTTAGGGTTTTATAATTCCTGTTGAAAGGTCCCAGAGTTTATGTTATCAAATATAAAATTTGAAAGTCAGCTTTACTAAATTAATTATTAACACGCATTTAAAAAAGTTAAAAAATCCACATGTATGTGTGAGTTAAGGCGAAAGAAGCAGCATTAAGAAATAAGAATAATCTGACGCAAGAATAAAAAAAATTGGAAATTGGAAATTAAACAATCCACATGTATTCATTTCAATTCTTCTTCTCTTTTCAAAATACTTTTATACTTTTTTTCATTAGATTGATAGATAATATGCGTTGTCAATATTGCTATTATTATTGAAACACCCAGTACAATGTAAAAGCTTATCCATCCTCCCATGCTTCTATCGCTCATAATTAATTTAAGAAGAAAAAAAAGAGAAAGAAAACTAACAGT
>Ga0068860_100007858_pt1 | contig 10647 bp, 7 predicted proteins | sample KBSSwiS32_FD_66597 | JGI IMG/M metagenome (GOLD analysis project Ga0068860, IMG submission 66597) | Switchgrass rhizosphere microbial communities from Kellogg Biological Station, Michigan, USA - KBS Switchgrass S3-2 | ecosystem: Host-associated > Plants > Roots > Rhizosphere > Soil ...
AGACGGGGATGTGGTTGAAGTAATAGAAGATTTTATGAAGCATGCGCACCTGAAAGACATCAGGGTTGAGTTGAGAAAAAGTGTTTACAAGGAGCAGGGCTTTACACAGGTGGCACCAGCAATTCTTTCACCGGTAAAAAATTAACTGATATGCATTCTATAGATAAATTATTACTCGAAAATAAAGCATGGGTATATGAAACCCTTATGGACGATCCCGAATATTTCAGCCGCCTGGCCGGCTCACAGGAACCGGAATTTTTGTGGATTGGGTGCAGCGATAGCCGTGTGCCTGCCAATAAAATTACAGGTACCCATCCCGGTGAGTTGTTTGTACACCGGAATATTGCTAATGTAGTGATGGATGGTGATATCAATATTCTGAGTGTGCTCGACTACGCGGTAACACATCTGAAAGTGAAACATATTATCGTTTGTGGACATTATGGCTGCGGTGGTGTGAAAGCCGCTATGAGTGATAAAAGTTTTGGTTTATTGGATCAGTGGTTGCTGAATATTAAACAGGTGTATGAAGCCAACCGGCATGAGATAGATGCAGTGGCTGATCCGGAGGAACGCGCAAACCGCCTGGCTGAATATAATGTAAAGCAGCAGGTCATGAATATTTCGAAAATGATTCCGGTTCAAAACGCATGGAAAAAGAATAACCTGCCGCAGATACATGGCTGGATATATGATCTTAAAGATGGTTTGCTGAAACAGGTATCCCGGCTTATAAAACCCATGGCGCTCAAAGAATATGAAGGTATAGCAGGCTAACACATATAAACCCGGAAACATACCCGGGTTTATTGCCACGGTATTTCATTCCGGGTTTTTGTTGAAAATTGAGTAATATGCAACGCTAATACCGCTGATTTATGAAAGCATACGAAAAGCTATTGCATGAAAACAAGAACTGGGCAGCAGGAAAGCTGTTGGAAGACCCGGAATATTTTAACCGCCTGGCACACTTGCAAAAGCCCGAGTTTTTGTGGATAGGCTGTAGCGACAGCCGCGTGCCTGCCAATGAAATTACCGGCACCCAACCAGGCGAAATTTTTGTGCATCGCAATGTGGCGAATATGGTGGTAAACACAGACGTTAACCTGCTGAGTGTATTGGATTATGCGGTTAATCATTTAATGGTAAGACATGTAATTGTATGCGGGCATTACGGCTGCGGCGGTATTAAATCGGCCATCACCAATACGGATTTTAAACCGGTATTGAATATGTGGCTGCGGAACATCAAGGATGTTTATCGCTTGCACCGGAAAGAACTTGACACTATTAATGATGAAGCGGTGCGGATAGATCGCCTGACAGAACTAAATGTACAGGAACAGGTGTTTAATCTTGCCAAGACCTCCATTATTCAGAAAGCCTGGAAGCGTGAACAACGGCCCCATCTGCATGGTTGGGTATATGGGTTAAAAGATGGTATTATCAATCCTGTCTTTGAAATGTCTGTGGGAACACATATTGACGAGATTTATGAATATGAGTATGGAAATGATTTATAATGATCGATGACTGATAACCCGGTCAGGTAAAAAAATTTTCAGTTAACCGTTAGAATAATTACATTCATTGCTGATTATTCAACTATATGATACCAACCAAGGGAATCTGGAAAGTTATTACCGCTTCTTCGGCCGGCACTTTAATTGAATGGTACGATTTCTATATTTTCGGTAGCCTGTCTACCATTATTTCTCATAAATTTTTTCCTGATACAAATCCCACGGCGGCTCTATTATCAACACTGGCCACTTTTGCAGCCGGTTTTATTGTGCGTCCGTTTGGAGCCCTGGTGTTTGGCCGGCTGGGTGATTTAATTGGCAGAAAATATACTTTCCTGCTTACACTGGTGCTGATGGGCGGTTCTACATTTTTAATTGGCTGTGTACCGGGCTATGCCACAATAGGCGGTTGGGCGCCACTGTTAGTCTTGGTGCTGCGGCTTTTGCAGGGATTGGCGCTGGGCGGCGAATATGGGGGTGCGGCCACCTATGTTGCTGAGCATGTACCTGCCAACCGCCGCGGCTACTATACCAGTTTCATCCAGACTACGGCCACACTTGGACTGTTCTTAAGCCTGGGCGTTATTTTATCTGTCAGGAGAATTACCGGCGTGGAAGCCTTTACAAATGGCGATGGCTGGCGTTATCCTTTTTTGTTATCGATTGTGCTGGTGGCAGTATCGGTTTTTATCCGTTTGCGCATGAACGAATCACCGCTGTTCCTGAAGTTAAAAGTAGAAGGAAAAACATCGGTGAATCCACTTAAAGAAAGTTTTGGCCACAAAACAAATTTCAAAATGGTATTGCTGGCATTGTTTGGCGCTACCATGGGCCAGGGCGTTATCTGGTACAGCAGCCAGTTTTATGCACAGAATTTTATTCTTACGAAATGTTTTATAGAATATGAACAAGCCAATACCATAATACTGATCGCGCTGGTGATAGCAACCCCGTTCTTTATTATATTCGGAAGCCTCTCTGATAAATGGGGGAGAAAAAATATTATGCTGGCGGGTATGTTGCTGGGCGCTGTTTTATACCGGCCTATTTTCCAGCAGTTATACCAGACAGCAGATGTTAGTAAAAAAGTAATAGTAGCAGATCAAACCGATATTAAGTATGCATCCGAACCAGTGAAGGGTGTTCCCGGCGATTCAACACATATTACAACCATCACCAATTATTTTGAAGACGGCAGCCACCAGAAAATTACCAGCAAACTAAAAATAGAGGCCAGCGGAAAAAAATCACCTGCGCAGGTAACCAAGGAAACGGTGCTGGGAGAAACCGGCCGGCTGAACATGATAATGTATATTGCCTTGATGGTGGTGTTTGTGACGATGGTGTATGGCCCTATTGCTGCTTTTTTGGTGGAGTTGTTCCCGACGCGCATTCGTTATACGTCCATGTCTTTGCCCTACCATATCGGCAATGGTGTTTTCGGTGGGTTGGTTCCATTTATTGCCACGCTTATTACCACCTTGCCGGGTACTAATTATTTATCAGGTTTGTGGTATCCGATTATTGTGGCGTCCTTGTGCTTTGTAATTGGGGCCTTGTACCTGAATAATAAAATTGATGCAAACGTGGATGATTAGGTGAGTCGTGAGTCGTGAGTCGTGAGTCGTGAGTCGTGAGTCGTGAGTCGTGAGTCGTGAGTCGTGAGTCGTGAGTCGTGAGTCGTGAGTCATTTTTGGAGAGGCAAATTAACTATTATTTTGATTCAATTTTGAATTATGAACCAATTAAAACGAATACTTGGATTGGTATGGCTGCTGCTGGGACCGGTGCTTTTTTTTGTGCTTATTAAAAGCGCCGCGCATAATATTGATGCCAGTGGAAAAGGGGATATTAACAAGCCACTGCCCTGGGTGATCATCATTACTATATTCGCGCCAATTGCCATCGGGTTCATGATTTTTGGCTGGTATGCGTTTAAGGGCGAGTATGATAAGCTGCCTGACGTTTAGAGAATTGTAAATAAATGCATTGCTGATTTTGAGATTTCGTTTGCCGGTATACCCCGGGTTAAATCACAAAATTCCGAAATCAGCCATGTCAAAATTGTTTTTGTAGTTTCGTACTATGTCAATTGAAGTAAAAGGGCTTACCAAACTATACGGTGAACAAAAAGCAGTAAACGATATTTCGTTTAGTGCAGCCAGTGGCGAGATAGTTGGTTTTTTAGGGCCGAATGGCGCGGGAAAGTCCACAACTATGAAAATCATCACCGGTTATTTAACGGCCGATGCGGGTAAAGTAAAAGTTTGCGGTATCGATGTACAGGCACAACCGCTGGAAACAAAAAAAAGGATCGGTTACCTGCCAGAATCAAACCCGCTATATTACGAAATGTATGTGCGCGAGTACCTGGATTTTGTAGCCGGTGTACACGGAATCTCCAATAAAAAACAAAAAATAGAAGAGGTAATTATCACCGTCGGCCTTACACCGGAAAGCAAAAAGAAAATAGGGCAATTATCAAAAGGATACAAACAAAGAGTGGGGCTCGCCGCTGCTCTGATACACAACCCGGAAGTGTTGATATTAGATGAACCCACCACCGGATTAGACCCTAACCAGATCATTGAGATACGGGAAGTAATAAAAAACTTAGGGCAACATAAAACGATTCTTTTCTCGTCTCATATTTTGCAGGAAGTTGAAGCCATCTGCGATCGCGTTGTAATCATTAATAAAGGCAAACTGGTTGCCGATGATACACTGGCGGTTTTGCGTAGCCAGTCGCAGGAAAATAATAGCGTAAAAGTTCAATTTAAAGAGACCATCGATGCATCGCTATTAAAAACATTGCCTGGTGTGGATACGGTAAACAAATTGAGTGGCAATGAATGGGAATTGGTCGGTGGCAATACCAGCGAGGTAAAAAAATTGTTGTTGGAGTTATCGTTACAACAGCAGTTAAATATTGTCTCTCTTCAAAGCGGTGAACAAAAATTGGAAGAGGTCTTCCGGAACCTGACCAATGCCGGCCAGGGGAAAGATACTCCCCCAACATAACGTATATCGCACTGGGCTTTATCCGATACTTGGGGGATAGCGCCCTTTCAGTGTTAATTTGTGAATATCTTACACAGGGATCGTTGTAAGTCAAGTTTGCAATATGCAGTACCGCGTTGGTACTACATTTTCCTAATCTAAGATTTCGTTTACAACCGGGCGCCTCTCAGCCCTGAAAGGGCGTTATCCAAATAACCCGGGGTGAAGCCCCGGGGGTCACATGTCGCTCTACCGACCTGTTCCCCAACGATATACAGCACAAGGGTGCGACGCAACGACCGCCCAATCGCCGTACTGCTGCCGGTAACACAATAATCACATCTTTCGCTTGCCCCGCCCGTTGAATTAATGTACCTTCGCGGCTTGAAAATCAGGGCTGTCCTGTCATTAAAAAATCAATGCCCTGTTAAGGGGAGTGTACGCAATTATGAATATCAGAAATATAGCTATTATAGCACACGTTGACCATGGTAAGACTACCCTGGTAGACAAAATTTTACATGCCACCAAAGTGTTCAGGGATAACCAGGAAACCGGCGAGTTGATAATGGATAGCAATGACCTGGAAAGGGAACGCGGCATTACTATCTTCAGCAAAAATGCTGCAGTAGAATATAAAGGCACAAAGATCAATGTGATTGATACCCCCGGACACAGTGATTTTGGAGGCGAAGTAGAACGTGTATTGAAAATGGCCGATGGTGTATTGCTGCTGGTGGATGCGTTTGAAGGACCTATGCCCCAGACCCGGTTTGTGTTGCAGAAAGCATTGCAATTAAATCTTCGCCCGATAGTAGTGATCAATAAGGTGGACAAACCCAATTGCCGGCCCGACGAAGTACACGACGCGGTGTTTGAATTGTTTTTTAACCTGGATGCAACAGAAGAACAATTGAATTTCCCGACTTTTTATGGTTCCGGCAAAAATGGCTGGTTCAACAATAAGAATGAACAATGCGAAGGCATTACACCTTTGCTGGATGGTATACTGGAACATGTACCCGAGCCTAAAATTTCAGAAGGTCCATTGCAGATGCAGATTACTTCACTCGATTATTCTTCCTTCCTGGGAAGGATAGCCGTTGGTAAAGTAGCAAGGGGCTCTATTAAAGAAGCCCAGTCAATTGCACTGATGCAGGCTGGCGGCATCATCAAACGTATGAAGGTAAGGGAGCTGTATACGTTTATGGGGATGGGTAAGAAAAAAGCCACCGAAGTATTTGCGGGTGATATTTGCGCCGTGGTAGGACTGGAAGATTTTAATATTGGTGATACCATTGCGGATCTTGAGAATCCCGAAGCATTGCCCGTTATCAGCGTGGATGAACCAACCATGAGCATGCTTTTTGGAATCAATAACTCACCGTTCTTTGGCCGTGAAGGTAAATTTGTAACCAGTCGTCACCTGCGTGACCGGCTGATGAAAGAAACGGAAAAAAACCTGGCGCTGCGTGTAGAGGATACCGATAGTGCCGATAGTTTCCTGGTATTTGGACGTGGTATTTTGCACCTGGGTATTTTAATTGAAACCATGCGCCGCGAAGGATTTGAATTGACCATTGGGCAACCAACCGTTTTAATAAAAGAGATTGATGGTAAGAAGCACGAGCCGTTTGAGGTGCTGGTGGTAGATGTGCCACAGGATTACAGCGGTAAGGTAATTGACCTGGTAACGCAAAAGAAAGGTGAGATGCTGGTGATGGAAAGCAAGGGCGAGATGCAACACCTGGAATTTGATATTCCTTCAAGAGGACTGATTGGATTGCGTAGCAACATGCTCACCAATACAGCAGGAGAAGCGGTAATGGCGCACCGGTTTTCGGAATACAAGCCCTGGAAAGGACCCATACCCGGCAGGAACAACGGTGTATTGCTTTCCAAGAACCAGGAAAGAACAACCGGTTATTCTATAGATAAATTACAGGATCGCGGAACCTTTTTTGTGGATCCGGGTGAAGAAGTTTACACAGGACAAATTATAGCTGAACATATTAAGCCAGGCGACCTGGTGGTGAACGCCACCGAGCCAAAAAAATTAACCAATCACCGCGCCAGTGGTAGCGATGATGCCTCCCGCATAGCGCCCAAAACCCTGATGACCCTGGAAGAATGTATGGAATACATTCAGCAGGACGAGTGCATTGAAGTAACACCAAAGAGCATCCGTATGCGTAAAGTGGTGCTGGATGAAGACGAAAGGAAGAAGGTACAGAAAAGAATGGGCGCAGAAGCGTAAATAATTAAACCCTTACCACAGCCGGTGAGGGTTTTTTGTTAAACAGGAATATGGAATAAAAGCAAATGATTTTACCTTTGCGGAACAGATGAAAAAATACACATTGATATTATTGCTTCTTGTTTCTTTGTGCAGCGCACGGCCGGCACAGGCGCAGTGTTCTATCTGCAACAAAACCGCGCAACAGATGGGCGAACGCCCGGCCAAGGCTTTGAATGGCGGCATTCTTTACCTCGCCGCTATGCCTTTTCTGATTTTTGGTTATATTGGTTACAGGTGGTGGAGAGGTAACCAGGGTGAGTGATAAACTCAGCGGGCATATTCATGCCGCATCATCCAGCATTACAAGTTTGACAATAAGAGATAAAAAAAGAGGTTGTCTCAAACGTAAAAATGATCTGCCAGGGAACAGGCTAAATGATCAATAACTTTAGATTGGAAAAAAATTAGCCGCAGATTTGCTGGTATAATCTGCGAATCTTCGGCAATGAATATAAATCAAAGAGGCTGTCTCATGCTTTTGAGACAGCCTCTTCTTTTATCCAAGGTGAATAACATTATTGTTTATCCCACCATAATTTGGTTTCTACTTTGTCACCTCCAATTTTAGCAGCAGCGGCGGTATAATTGTCCTTGTTCAATTGCTGTTCATTGTTTGGGTATTGATACCTTACTGGAAATCCCGATTTTGCAGCTACTGCAAGTGTAAGCACGGGAAAATCAAGTCTTCTCAGCTCTGTCCATTCTTCAAACGGACGATTGTACAAAGCGATCCATTTCTGGGTGCCAATTTTTTGTTTATAGCTGCCGGTAGCGGTAGTATAAGCAACCGGTGCAGTGGCCAGGTAATTACTGGCATCAGCAGCAGTGCCGCCCCAAAACAGGATCGACGCTGTGATAGCATTGTTATAATGCGATTCTGCTGTTCCTGCTACGGTATAACCACGTTCAATAGCTTCTGCCCGGTAGAATTCGGTTTCTATATAATCTAGCAACACCAGGGGGGCAGTCGCAGCGGAAACCTGGGTGCTTGGTTTAGACATATCAGAATACGTATTCACTTTGCCCACAATGCCACCCTGGTAAAGACCGGCATTGTTAACGCCAAAATAAAGCGGTTTTCTTGGATCGTTCAGGGCTACCAATTGATCCATCAGGTCTGAAGCAGCCACATAATCACCGCGCCCGCCTAAAACGATGTCGGCGTATAATGGGTTGGTATTCGGTGTTGCACTAAGATAAGTAAACAAAGCATTGTCAGCGGCTGAAGACATAGCGCCCGCATCCGATGCTTCAACAGCGGCTTTGGCTGTGGCGTTGTCAGCATCGGCGATAATCATACCCATTTTCATTCTCATTGAATTGGCAAATTTCAGCCACTTGGCCACACTGCCTTTATACACCAAATCTTCCGAAGCACTAAAACTTCCACTGGTAGTTTTTAGTTTACCAATATCATCCGCTACCCTTTTCAGCAAATCGAAATAAACGGTTTTCGCATCATCATATTTAGGCCGCAGCTTATTAAAGTCCAGTGCGTCTGTGTAGGGAATATCGCCGAAAGTATTGACGAGTATAACATACGAATACACCTGCATTAAATCAACAATCGCTAGTTGGTTCGCTTTGACATTCGCGTCGAGCGTTGCATCGGCTGTGATAAGTCTTCCTGACTCTTTTAAGTCATTCAATACATCCCGGTATAAACTGGACCACCATGCCTGGGGGATATTCCTGGTGGAAAAATCATACTGTGCTTCATCCTGGTAAACGGCCATCGCCCAATGCTTAACGGTAAAGCGGAGCGGGTTGGTATTTACGCTCGCGGATGCCAGTATGTCTGAGACGTTTCGCGTTGCATTGGCAAACAGCGTTCCAGCAGGCACAATGGCCGCACTTTTGGTAAACTCATTATACTTTTGAATGTTCTTTTCGCAAGAGACCAGCAATGCAACAGGTATAAGATACAAAAATATTTTTTTCATGATTGTGTTTTTAGAATTTTACTTTCAGGTTTACACCCAGCGATCTGGTTGTTGGATAAGCACCGCTTTGCATACCCTGGATATTGCCGGAAGAAAGATTCTCTTCAGGGTCAGCATAAGGCAGATTTTTGTGAATCAGCCAGAGATTCCTTCCTATTACAGAAAGTTCAACACCTTTGATGGCATTGATATTCCTGAACACGCTCTGCGGGAAAGCGTAAGACAGTGTGGCTTCCCTCAATTTAATATAGCTGGCATCATAAGAAAATGCAGCGGCCGGTAAAGCCGGGGAGTTTGCATCTATTACAACTCTTTTGGTGTTTACTTTTCCATCGGCCGTAACGCCCGGTAAAACCACACCTCCGCCCTCTGCCAAACTGTTTCTGATGGGTTTGCCGAGATCATTCAAATTGGCAGATTCAGCCAATACACCTGTATAGTTGGTAGCATAGTACATATCCAGCGACCATACATTACCGCCCTGTCTCATATCCACCAGGAAGCCCAGTGTAAAGTTTTTATATTGAACAGAGTTATAAATACCGCCAATCCAGTTGGGGTTTACGTTACCAAGTACGTTGGTAGTAGTAGTAGTGAGCGGATAGTAACCATTGGAGCCCACTAGTTTAGGTGCACTGCCATCCCAGGCAACAGTTTTGGTATTGTCTTTTGGATCTATCATTTGCCAGGTTTTACCCTGTATGGTTCCATAAGGCTGGTCCTTGGTTGCATTTACACTGACACCTCCCTGGAAAGAACCCAGCAACAAGTTGTTAATGATGTCGTTACCGTCCTTATCCTTAAGTAATTCTACCACCTTATTTCTGTTCCGTGTCCAGTTTACATTGATATTCCAGGAGAAATCTTTTGTTTTAACCGGGCTGCCATATAGTGACAGCTCAATACCCTTGTTTTCGATATTACCTGCGTTTACAAATTTGCTGTTATAACCGGTAGCAGTAGAAGTTGCAACGGGTAAAATCTGGTTAATTGTATTAGTGATATAATAGGTCGCATCAAACCCAATACGGTTTTTCAAGAAAGACATTTCCAAACCGATTTCTTTACTATTGGTTCTTTCAGGTTTCAGTTCATTATTGTTTTTCGTGCCTGGAAGTGAAAAAAGAATTGCACTTCCAAACGGGGTAGGTTGATCATATACGTCTTTTAGACTACCCCATGGTGCTCCATTACCGACAGAAGCATAGTTTACCCGCAATTTTCCGGAGCTGAGCCATTCAAAACCGCGCAAGTGCTGTGAAAACAACCAGCTACCTGAAACTGACCAATAAAAATACTGGTCATTGACTGCAGGTAAAGTGGAGGACCTATCGTTGCGCGCAGAACCATCAAGCGTAAGAAAATTTTTGTAACTCAATGTAGCGCCCCCAAAAAAGCCGTAGACTAGGGAAGGTGAAGACGTTTCTACAGGATTTGGAACCGTTCCTTTAGAGTTTGCTATTGAATACAATCCAGGAACTATTAATCCACCGGAAGTAGTTTGAAAAACTGAGTTTATTTTACGTTTGTTCACATTTATCCCAACGAGTGCTTTAAGATTAAGATCGCTTGTGATATTCTTATCAAAATTCGCCATCAAATCATAGTTTGTCTCATTGAAAGTTCTATCAAAGCGTTGATAGAGTGGCACAGCCTGACTACCAACAGCAATGCGTTCATCCTGGAATTCTGTATAGTTGTCAAGCGATACTCGTCCCATAAAGTTTAACCAATCTGTTGCTTTATAGTCAACCTGTACGTTGCCTTCCAGCCTTGAGCGGGTATCGGTTTCGTAGTTCTGGTAAACTGTCCAATAATAATTATCAGTATAAATAGGTATTAAGCCCGCGGCATTGGAGGGATCTTTCCAGTTCCAGGT
>Ga0068860_100007860_pt1 | contig 10646 bp, 9 predicted proteins | sample KBSSwiS32_FD_66597 | JGI IMG/M metagenome (GOLD analysis project Ga0068860, IMG submission 66597) | Switchgrass rhizosphere microbial communities from Kellogg Biological Station, Michigan, USA - KBS Switchgrass S3-2 | ecosystem: Host-associated > Plants > Roots > Rhizosphere > Soil ...
CAAATAGTCGTACACATCCCAGGGATCTTTCCGGTTATTATAAAGCGTTTGAATACGGTTGTAAATATTTTTTACATTTAATTTCAATAAGTCTTTGATGGTGGCACCTGTATTCCTAAGTAAACTCCTTCCTTTAAATTTAAAAGCCACATCAATATCGTAGGTTATAGTTGCATTAAAATCAGAGGTACGTATTTTTAATGCAGGGAATTTTTTTTGTAAAAGATTTTTAAAATGGTTTACCCACTTATCAACAACGGGAATCAGCAAAAAATTATTTTTATAAGCTAAGCTTTCAGTAGCTTTAAATCTTCCATGTTGATCTGGCGTAAATGGTAAATATTCTTCGTAACGACTTAGCATATAAAATGTGGCCGAGAATATGTCAAAGCCAACGTCACAGGAGGCATCGTTGGAAAATAAAATTTTTGACTGGTATTTTTCTTCGATAGAAAGATCCACCTCCTTTATTAGACTTTCTGATAGAAGAGAAGCGGCTTTTATATAAAATTCATCTTTATGCCGGTGAAGAGAGTAGTTGATCTTTTCTTCGCCATGATTTTCAAATTCTGTCAAATTTGTCGTAGTACTGTAATTTATACCGAGTTCATGATTGAAGATTACCTCGAAAATATATTCACTCCTTGGGGAAATTACCGGTAAATATATAAGCAGCATAATTGGCAGTTTAGTGATGTCTAAGGCTTACGAGAAATTTACGCCAATATTTTTTTCTCTTTCATAATAACATATCCTGCGTTCATAAAAGTAAAGGTGAATTATTTCAATTACTTCTGCAAATGAGCTTATTTAAATTATTAAGTTGGTACTTCATGAGTAAATACCTGGTACCTTAAATTTAATAGCGCAAAGTCACAATCATTCTTAACGTTATTAACGCTTTAATTTTATAAAGAAGGTCCCGCTAATTGTTCGTATTACCTTAGGGAGATTAGTTGTAAACAGGTTTTCAGCAAAAAAAATACAGGTTGTTTTTTAAAAGTGTATTATTGTTATTTAAACTATGGAATCAAATTTAAACGAGTTTGAGCAGGAGCCACCTCTCCGGCCAACTCTCCTCACAGTACTTTGTATCCTTACATTTATTGGAAGCGCATGGCTGATAGTAAGTAACGTATGGAGTTACTCGACGGCTTCTCAATCAGCAAGAATGTTTTCGTCGGCGGGTATAACCAGAATGAATGATTCAACCTTTCAAAAGGATTCGGCTTTTAAAGGTGATGGTAAAAACCGGTCCCCTTTCGGCGAAAAAATGATGTTCTCGCTCTCAAAAATGTTAACTGCAGAGAACATCCGTAAAAGTGCCATAGCAAATATTATTTCGGGTTTCTTTACTCTTTTAGGAGCTTTCTTAATGTGGCGGCTCCGCCGCAATGGATTTTACCTTTATGTTGCAGGTATTATTATTGGCCTGTTAGTCCCGTTTTACCTGTATGGAAATAATCTCATTGCTATAGGCGTGTCATCTTTTTCAAGCTTTTTCGGATTGGTATTCATTGCATTATATGCACTGAATCTAAAAAGTCTTCGATAATCTATATAAACAATTCTTAATATTTAATTGCGTTCGGTTTTCGGTAAATGACACTTTTTGCAACTGATCGTAATTACAATTTAATTATTACCTTTGCAGCCAATTAATAAAAATCTATTTAATAAAAATGTCTTATTTAACGTCTCAGAAGAAGTCTCAAACATTCGCTGAATTTGGTGGAAATGCGTCAAATACCGGATCGATTGAAGCGCAGGTTGCCTTGCTAACTGAAAATATTAATCATATCTCCGCGCATCTAAAAACTAACAAGAAAGATTTCAGTACCCAGCGTGGATTAATGCAGATGGTTGGAAAGAGAAAAAGTCTGCTAACTTACCTCAGCAAACATAACCTTACCGGTTATCGTGCTTTAATAGAAAAGTTAGGACTCCGTAAATAATCACATTCAAATGATATTGTTGCTATTCCCAACTGATTTTTACGGTTGGGAATACTTTTTTACTATTAATACGAACAAATAAAATGACCCCAAATCCCATTTCTGTAACCTTTGATATAGGTGAAGGCCGGATGGTTACCATTGAAACCGGCAAACTTGCACGCCAGTCAGATGGTGCTGTAACAGTGCGTTTAGGCGACTGCGTTATACTGGCTACTGTAGTTGCAAATAAAGAGCCCAAAGAAGGGCAATCATTTTTTCCCTTAACGGTTGATTACCAGGAAAAATTCGCATCAGCAGGCCGTATACCCGGTTCTTTTTTTAAAAGGGAAGCACGACTAAATGACTATGAGATATTAACATCCAGGCTTATAGACCGTGCTTTAAGGCCATTATTTCCTGAAGATTATTTATGCGATGTGCAGGTGCTGGTGTCTCTTATTTCAAGTGACCCTGAAGTTATGCCGGATGCCCTGGCCTGCCTTGCAGCTTCTGCGGCCCTGGCAGTTTCTGATATTCCAATTCAGGAAATAATTTCTGAGGTACGTGTTGGCAAAGTAAATGGAGAAATGGTTGTTAATCCAAGCCGCACACAGCTTGCAGAAGCTGAGATGGATTTTATCATTGCAGCCACCGATCGTAATATTATGATGGTGGAAGGGCAGGGAAAAGAATGCCAGGAAGAAGATTTGGTAAAAGCCATAGAAGTGGCGCATGATGCGATAAAAATCCAGGTGAAGGCCCAGCATGACCTGAGGGAAAAAGTAGGTGTAAAGGACAAACGTGACTACACAAAGCCTTACCGCAATGAAGCCCTTAATGAAAAAATCATTGCTTTTGCAAAAGAGAAGGTACATGCAATTGCATCAGCAGCTTCAGCAAAAAATGAAAGGCACGATGCCTTTGAAAATCTTAGAAAGGAAATTGAAGAATTTTTAGGTGCAGATCTTCCCGATGAAGATAAAGGATTAATAAAATTTTATTTTGAGGAGCTTCAATATAACGTGGTGCGTAATATAATTTTATACGACCATAAACGCCTCGATGGAAGGGGGCTTGAAGATATAAGGCCACTTACAATGGAGGTCGATTACCTTCCCTCTCCTCATGGCTCTGCTTTATTTACCAGGGGTGAAACCCAATCATTAACTACCGTTACTCTGGGTACCCCGCTGGATGAGTTACTTGTTGAAAGTGCAGCCAGCAGCGATTATTCCAAATTTATTTTGCATTATAATTTCCCGCCATTCTCAACCGGTGAAGTGAAGATGATGAGAGGTGTGGGTCGCCGGGAAGTAGGGCATGGTAATCTTGCTATGCGCTCTCTGAAACAAATTCTTCCGGGAGGTGAATATCCCTATACGGTTAGGGTAGTAAGTGACATTCTTGAAAGTAATGGCTCGTCATCGATGGCTACAGTTTGCGCAGGTTCTCTTGCTCTTATGGATGCAGGAGTACCTTTTAAGAAACACGTAAGTGGAGTTGCGATGGGATTAATTTCAAAAGAAGGAAAATTTGCGGTTCTTACCGACATACTGGGTGATGAAGATCATTTGGGGGATATGGATTTTAAAGTGACCGGAACCAGGGATGGAATTTGTGGGGTACAAATGGATATAAAAGTAGATGGCTTAAGCATGGATATTATGCGGCAGGCACTTGACCAGGCAAAAAGAGGCAGACTATTTATCCTTGATGCAATGTATGCCTGCCTTCCTGAGCATAGAAGTGATGTGAAGCCACATGCACCAAGGATGGAAAAATTAATAATTGATTCAGAATTCATAGGCGCTGTTATTGGCCCGGGCGGAAAAATCATCCAGGAAATTCAAAAGACAACGGGTGCAACCATTAATATCACTGAGGTAGGTAAAACAGGAGAAGTAAGCATATTTTCTGCGAATAAAGAAAGCCTTGACCAGGCAGTAGCCTGGGTCAAAAGCATCGTATCTGTTCCTGAAGTGGGGGATGTTTATGAAGGGACGGTAAAGGGAATAAAGGAGTTTGGTGCATTTGTCGAATTCCTTCCTGGCAAGCAGGGACTTCTTCATATTTCTGAAATTATGTGGAAACGTCTCGAAAGCATGGACGGTGTACTGAATGAAGGGGATAAAGTAAAAGTTAAACTGGTAGGTGTTGACCCTAAAACCGGGAAATTCAAGCTCAGTCGAAAAGCACTGATACCCAAGCCACAAAACAATCCATCGCCTCAGCAACGGTCAGATAATAATTAAGACTCTTAAAATTTTATTGCAAAGCTTGTAGAATTCTGCAGGCTTTTTCTATGAGAAATTTTATCAAAATAGCAATGGATGCAGGATCTGCTGCCGAATCCGAAATCTTAATTGCGGATTTAGCCGAAAATGATTTTTATGCTTTTGAGCAAAACGAAGATGTTTTGATGGCCTATATAAAAGAGGAAGACTTTGATGAAGAAAAATTAAAATCTCTCTTGCCACAAAGTATAGGTTATGAATGCTCAGTTATTGCAGGCAGGAACTGGAATGAAGATTGGGAAAGCCAGTTTCACCCGGTAACTATTAAAAATTTTGTGGGAATAAGAGCATCCTTTCATGAAGCTTTGGAAGGGGTTGAGCATGAAATAGTTATTACCCCCAAAATGAGTTTTGGCACTGGCCATCACGAAACTACATGCCTCATGGTGGAACAAATGGGAAAAATTAATTTCAAAAATAAAACAGTCCTTGATTTTGGTACGGGTACGGGTATTTTGGCAATTCTGGCTGAAAAGCTGGGCGCGGCGTCAATTTTAGCAATAGATCATGACGAATGGAGTATAAACAATGCCGCAGAAAATACTGAGGTGAACCATTGTAAACATATTTATCTTGAAAAAAGAGATAATATTGAAGGCCTTTCCTGCGTTAATATTTTACTGGCGAATATAAATTTTAACGTACTCACTCAAAATGCAAAAAACCTGTCAGCCCTTTTAGAATCAAATTCTTTATTGGTGATAAGTGGATTTTTGTTAAAAGATGAAGAATCTATTGTTGGAATTTTTGTTAAAAATCATTTCGTTACAATCGCCAGGGAACAGAAAAATGAGTGGGTTTCTTTGGTATTGGAAAAGTGTTAAATAGCAAAAAAAATTATAAGTCCGGGGCATAAATTAAATGGTATATTTGTCTACTCTGTTACTTTGTAATAAATTATGAAAGAACTTCTCTTAATCATAACAGCGTACCTCATTGGTTCTATACCAACTGCATTAATTATCAGTAAATCTATATTTGATATTGATATACGTGAGTATGGAAGTGGCAATATGGGAGCTACAAATACTTTCAGAGTACTTGGGCCAAAATATGGGACTATTGTAATGGCGGGGGATATGCTCAAGGGAATTCTTGCAGTGGCGCTTTATAACCTTTTGCCCTATTATCTTACTAATGAACTTGACCGTACTAATTTAATGGTAGGTCTTGGAATGGCTGCTGTTGCGGGACATATATACCCGATTTGGGCACAATTCAGGGGCGGAAAGGGCGTAGCAACTTTATTTGGAATGTTGCTGGCCATTCAACCCATAGTGGCGGTTAGCTGCGTGGGTGTCTTTTTATTGGTATTATTTTTAACAAGGTATGTTTCACTAAGCTCTATCCTCGCGGGTGTTGCCTTGCCAATCTGCGTATTATGGATTTACAATGAGAAGGAAGTTTTTTACAGGGTCTTTGCCGTTGCAGTTGCGGCGCTCATTGTATTAACTCATCAAAAAAATATAAGCCGGCTTCTTAAAGGGAATGAAAGCCGTGTTCCTATCCTGAAATATCGTGACCGCAAAAAATTGCGAAGAAAAGATTTGTAATCTTTAACTCCATTTTAATTTTTTTTAGAATTTGCCGATACAACTTTAATGGAATGTATGAGTCTATTATAAAGTTGGTACGTCAATTGTTTATCTTAAATAAAATGTTCACGATGAAAAATTTATTACTGTTTTTTGCAGCTTCATCAATATTTATTACTGCATGCACCACCAATACAATAACCGGGCGTAAACAATTGTCTCTCGTTTCCGAAGCCTCGCTCCAGCAGGAGGCAGTTTCTCAATACAAATCTTTCCTTTCACAAAATCACGTAGTGACTACTGCTGCCAGTAAAGATGCTGAAATGGTTAAACGGGTAGGGAGCAGGATTGCTGCAGCCATTACTAAATTTTACGGTGAGAAAGGGTTATCTGCCGAGCTTTCAGGATACAATTGGGAATTTAATCTTATAGATAACAAAGAAGTAAATGCCTGGTGTATGCCCGGGGGCAAAGTTGTTGTATACACTGGTCTTTTGCCGGTTGCTCAAAATGAGGCAGCGCTGGCTATTGTAATGGGTCATGAAATTACTCATGCTGTTGCCCATCATGGCCAGGAAAGAATGAGCCAGGCACTGCTTGCACAGGGAATAGGAATTACAGGAGATGTGTTTACCTCAGGCAACGCTAACGCAAATAATATTTTCAAAAGTATTTATGCGCCGGGTGCACAAATAGGGGTTTTATTACCTAATTCCAGGAACCAGGAATACGAAGCAGACCATTACGGGCTCATTTTCGCCGCCATGGCAGGTTATAACCCTAATGAGGCAATTCCTTTCTGGACAAGGATGGCAAATCTAAATTCTGGGGCAAAAGGACCCGAAATTCTAAGCGATCACCCATTGGATTCCAAAAGGATTGATAAATTGAAAAGTTACATGGGCGAAGCGTTAAAGTATTATAAACCAGTCAATTCAAAATAATTATTTGATCAAAATATTAAAACCTTGTCACTTACGGCAAGGTTTTTTATTATTTAAGCAAAATTTTACGTAATTTTGCAGCTGTCTTTTCTGCACTTGCTTTTTTACAATTTCCTACCCTAATAATTTGCAAGGGAGTGCGGGGTTTTTAGACATATTTTTTAATCGTAAAATATTGCTTCATTTATGTCTCAAACATTGTTTGAAAAATTGCAATTAGAGGATGAAAAAAATCTGTTAATACAAGGCCTTCCATCAACAATCGAAAAACAGTTTTCCAAGCTTTCATTCTCAAAAAATGTAACCCCTCTTTTAAAAAGCCGTAAAATTGATTTTGCTCTTGTATTTGCTTTGAATCTAAATCAATTGCATAAAATTCTTTCTGAGGTTTGCCCGGCTCTGCACCCGTCTGGAAAATTGTGGGTTGCATATCCAAAAGCAACCTCAAAAATTACAAGTGATTTAAACCGTGATTGTTCCTGGAGCTGCCTTGTTAACCAGGGTTTTGAACCGGGGGACATTGTAGTGCTTGACTATGTATGGAGTGCCCAGCGCTTTGCTAAGAACGAAGCTTGTGAATACGTAAACATGGAACCATCAAATATTCAAAAATATAAAAGCCCGGCAAAAAGAAAACTGCTTGAAGCTGTGAGTTATTAGAGCAAAAATTTTTATCCGTACGGGATGATTCTTTGATAATACATGGATCATCCTTTTTTATTTTACAATAACAGCCCCCATCCCCTTCGTTATTTTGGTTTCTAAATCTTTCAGTCGCACATGAGTTTGTATTAGCAGGAGCTGCCTTTCCGGCGATGTTGTTTCTTCAAGTTCCTTTTGATTTAATCCAATGAGTTTTTTTATCTTTCTTAGCTCCAGGTAACTTAATGTAGATATAATTTCCTGTTTAAAATTATCTTCTCTTGATGGCACAGGCATTTCATAATTTTTTTGCCACCCCGGGCTTACCTCGTAAGGAAAATCAATAATAGAAACAACCAGCCTGCTCATTTCAAGGTTCTCGCTGTATAGGAAATTCTTTGCTGTAGGTTCAAGTTTTTCCTCGTACCAAATCCTGTAGGTGTTAATGATTTTTAATAGTGAGGGGTTTGTGATTACTTCATCATCAATACATTCATACAAAAGATAATCAGCAACTGTTTTGCCGTTTTGCCACTCCATAAGCCCAAATTCAATAAGGCACCGTACAACCGCCCTTTCACTTGATTCATCCCGGTTCAATAATTCGAGGGCATCATTATCACCCTCGGGAAATTCTTTTGTTGTATCACCAGGTTGCCGGAAATATTTCTCATCAGTAACAAACCGCTTTTCGTCTTTTGTAAGTTTTTCTCTTATGAATTTATTTACCAAAGTATGCAAACCCGTTTCATCAATTTTTAACAACTCTGCAGTTTTATGAATATAATCCTGCTGTTTTGTAAAATCTTCGGCCTTGTTGATTTTCGAAATTGATTCTGCAATCTGGTTCACGACCTGCGAGCGTTTATTGGTATCATCGCCGGCATCCTGTAAGGCATACTCAAGCTGGAAAAGAATAAAATCTTTTTTATGCTCCCTGATGAAAGAAACAAAAGAACCTGCGCCGTTTTTATTGATGTAACTGTCCGGGTCTTCCTGGTTAGGCAACAATACCAGCTTCACATTGAGGCCTTCTTCCAATGCAAGATCAAGGCCCCGTAATGCCGCTTTTATACCTGCAGGATCGCCATCATATAAAATGGTAAGATTATGAGTATATTTTTTTATCAGTCTCAACTGGTCTGGTGTTAATGAAGTACCACCACTGGCAACTACATTTTCAATTCCCGCCTGGTGAAGTGAGAGCACGTCAGTATATCCTTCAACAAGCAGGCATTCATCTGCTTTATCAATAGCCTGGCGGGCAAAATGAGAACCATATAAGATTTTACTTTTTATGTAGATCTCATTTTCCGGGGTATTAATATATTTTGGCGCTTTATCATTATTCCTGATAAGCCTTGCACCAAACCCGGAAATTTTCCCGGTATGGTTGTGAACAGGAAAAATGATCCTTCCCCTGTAGTTATCCTGCAAACCGCTATCTCTCGCTACCACAAGCCCGGTTTTTTGCAATAGCTCCGGGTTGAATTGTGCTGCCATTGCTGCTTTAGCTAATGTGTCCCTTGCCTCGGGATTGTATCCTACTTCAAACTTTTTTATTATTTCTTCTCTAAAACCTCTTTCTTTCAGATAGCTAAGCCCGACGTTTATTCCTTCATCCGTATTGAATAATATCCTGCTGAAGAATTGCTTCGCAAAATTGTTGATGATGTAAAGACTATCTGCAACCTGTTGTTGTTCTTTAAACTCAGGGGTAGTTGCTGTTTCTTCAATTTCAACATTGTATTTTGCCGCCAGCCATTTGAGGGCCTCGACATAGCTATACTTCTCGTGCTCCATTAAAAAGCTAATGGTATTTCCACTGCGCCCGCATCCAAAGCATTTGTAAATCTCTTTAGAGGGGGACACAGTAAATGAAGGAGATTTCTCGTTATGAAAAGGACACAAGCCGATATAATTTACCCCTCTTTTTTTAAGCCTGATAAATGAGCTGATGATTTCGATGATATCAATTCTGCTTATGATTTGTTGTATGGTTTCCTGCGGTATCATACTTGTTTTTCGGTGTTGTAAAAATTTTATTCGGTTCCGGACTCTTCAGGTATTCGGAATGGGACCTGTTTAATCATTAAAATTAAACAAATTCATTAAGGAATATTGCCTCCGGCATCAGCTACAGGAGATGAAATAAGTAAAAATAACTGAGCGAAAGTGAGTCACGAAAATCGCCTGGATACTGCACCCGGATTTTGCGAGATACCTGAAAAATTTTCCCGTACTATATATATTAAATTAAAGCCACGAATGCAGTGCAATAATTGCAATAAGGGAAAGTAACACCGCCGTTACGATCATTATAATAATATATTTCTTTGTCGGCAATACTGTCATGGAGAGTAGATTTGAAGTTTAAAAATCACGGTAAAATAAATTAAATAATAGATATTTTAAAATTATAAAAAGGAGCAGTACGGTTTTAGAATGGCGGGCTTACTTAAATCATTTCATCAACAGGTACACAGATCCGATGGTACCTGATCTTACGGGGAAAAATATAGACAATCGGTTAATCATTCTTATTAGTGGCAATGCTGAAGAAAATTAAGACATTTATCAAAAGTTGTGTTCAGAACCTTTATCCTAATTTGTAATTAATAAAATCAATTAAATATTTCCACCAAAAAATTTAGTTTATGAAAAAATTATTTGACCCTGGAGAAAATAATTCCATAAAAGAACGGATCGATAAACTTACGCCCGATTCGAAGCCTCTATGGGGCAAAATGAATGCTTCACAAATGCTTGCACATTTACAGCGCCCGATGCTAGTAGCTTTCGGGCAACTACATCTCAAAGGAGGATTAATGGCTTTCTTTTTTGGAAAAATGGCTAAGAGACAAATGGTAAATGATAAGCCTTTCAAAAAAAATATGCCTACGATGAAAGAATTTAAGTTTACCGGAAAAAAATTTCCGGAAAAAGATTTTTTAAAAGAAAAAAGCATACTTCTTTCTTATGTAGACCGGTTCCTTACCGAAGGCCCGGATATTATTGCCAATAAAACCCATCCTTTTTTTGGTCCGTTAACAATAGATGAATGGGATACACTCCAATGGAAACATCTTGACCATCATCTTCGGCAATTTGGTGTTTAGACAATTGTTTAGTGGTTAATTGGTTAAAGTGTTGAATGGCTGAATTGTTAAATTGTTAGACGGGGTTTATTTGCCAATTTGCCATTCACAATTTGCCCATTGTCAACTGCTTATTTGCCCACTTGTTTATTGCCACTTGCCAATTGCTTATTTGCCAATTGCCCATTGTGCTATC
>Ga0068860_100007861_pt1 | contig 10645 bp, 4 predicted proteins | sample KBSSwiS32_FD_66597 | JGI IMG/M metagenome (GOLD analysis project Ga0068860, IMG submission 66597) | Switchgrass rhizosphere microbial communities from Kellogg Biological Station, Michigan, USA - KBS Switchgrass S3-2 | ecosystem: Host-associated > Plants > Roots > Rhizosphere > Soil ...
TATAACCCAAATGTTGCAACACAAACCTTTCCGAACTTCATATCTGCAAGCACTTACGCAGTATTAGTTGCCAACAATGTAAAAAAAGGGAATGGAGATCCCATTGTGTCTCCTTCAGATTTTGGATTTATCGAAGCACAGTTCGGTTCAAAATACAGCTGGAGTGGTGGGATAGATTTTAGCCAGCTTTTATTTGACGGCCAGGTGTTTGTTGGCCTCCAGGCCAGAAGTGCCTTAATAAAAAATGCTGAACTTATAGCAGATATTACCAAAGAACAAATAAAAGCAGTTGTTTATAAAATATATTACCAGCTCGTGGTGGGCAAAAGACAAATAGGAAGCATTGATGCAAATATTACCAACTATGAAAAGCTTCTTAATGACACGCGTGAAATGTTTAAAAACGGGTTCTCAGAAAGGCTTGATGTCGATAAGGTACAGGTACAACTCAATAATCTTTTGACACAAAAATTAAAGTCCCAAAGCCAGCTTGATGCTGGAAATGCAGGCCTGAAATTTTTGATGAATATGCCCCAGAGAGACAGCCTCATACTCACCGATACATTGTCAGATGAAGAATTAAAATCAAACATCCTTGATGAGGATTATAAATATGAAGACAGGAAAGAATATCAGCAAATGCAAACGGCATTGAAGCTGGGTCAATATAATGTAAAAAGATACCAGTTAAGTAAAATTCCAACCCTTTCCCTCTCGGCTAACTATAGTCAAAGTGCCCAGAGGGAGCAATTTAATTTTTTCAAAGGCCCTTATTTTACATCGTCTTTTATAGCATTAAAATTAAATGCTCCCATTTTCGACGGTGGTGCACGTAATGCAAGAATTGCCTCTGCTAAACTTGACCTGCTTAAGATGAATAACAATCTTGACATGCTGAAAGATTCCATAGATTACAACGTGCAGCAATCGAGAATTAATATGAAATCTGCTTTGCTTACGACGGATATCCAAAAGAGAAATATTGAGATGGCGCAGCAGGTTTATAATACAACGAAACTGAAATATGAACAGGGACTTGGCAGCAACCAGGAAATTAGCCAGGCCCAGGCAGATTTGGTTGTTGCGCAAAACAATTATTACGGCTCACTATACGATGCAATAATTGCAAAAATTGATTTTCTGAAAGCTACAGGTAAACTTTAAAATATTTAAATAATAACAACCCTAATTCAAATACAATGCAAAATATAACAAGACTCGGCCTGATGATAATTCTTTTAGGAATGGCTACATCATGTGGGAATACCAGTAAAAAGGAAAAGGATGGTGCATTGAACGATAAAAAGGCAACGCTTGAAAAACTCAAAAGTGAAAAAGACAAGCTCGATGAAAAGATCACAGCTCTTCAAAAAGATATTGCAAAACTGGACACAGGGGCAGGTTTGAAGGAGAAACCAAAACTCGTATCATTGGCTTCGGTTGCCCTGCAGGATTTTAAGCATTACCTTGATTTACAAGGCAAGGTAGATGTCAAGAATATTTCTTATATCACTCCAAGCAACCAGGGTGGACTAATAAAATCAATTCTTGTGAAAGAGGGAGACCAGGTTCATAAAGGTCAATTGATATTAAAACTCGATAATACCGTTGCCAGCCAGAATGTTGCCGCAATCCGCCAGCAATCGGGAAGCATACAGGCACAACTGGATTTGGCAAAATCTGTATACGCAAGGCAAAAAAATCTTTGGGATCAGCACATTGGGACCGAAGTACAATTGCTCCAGGCAAAGACCAATGTGGAATCTTTGGAAAACCAGTTAAAAGCAGTACAGGCTAATGTGAATTCAGCGCAGGCTTTGGCCAACCAAAATAATGTTTATAGTAATGTAAATGGAGTAGTTGACGAAGTAACTGCACATGTTGGTGAAATGTTCACTGGTAATCCTGAAGGGGGTCATATAAAAATTGTAAACAAGAGCCAGTTGAAAATCACAGTTATTGTTCCGGAAAATTATGCTTCCAAAATTTCAAAAGGTACCCCTGTCGAAATTAAGATCCCTGATATAAACAAATCTTTCAACACTACGATTTCATTTCTCAGCCAGTCGATCGGTACAGATTCACGCGGCTTCACCGCTGAAGCTAAAGTACCTGCCGGTATGGTACTGAGGCCTAACCAGGTTGCATTGGTAAAAATTCTGGATTATGCCGTACCTAAAACGATCGTGGTAAATGTAAATACACTACAAAACGACGAACAGGGAAAATTTGTTTTAGTTGCTTCGAAAGAAGGGGATAAATTAATTGCCAGGAAACGCAAAGTTAGTATTGGGGAATTATATGGTGATCAGATTGAAATAAAACAGGGGCTAAAGGAAGGTGACCAGTTAATAACTGAGGGCTTCCAGGCACTGTACGACGGGCAATTAATAACAACGCAGCCGGCTTAATTCTATATTATTTGATAAATGTCAATGGAAAATTTATGAGTCTACAGGAAAATTTAAAGGGAAAATTTAAAGAATTCGGGCCTACCAGTTGGTCAATAAGGAATAAAACCTCCATCTACCTGATGATCGTATTTGTGTCATTGATAGGTATTTACCAGTTTGCAACTTTGCCTAAAGAGCAATTCCCTGATATTGTGATCCCTACTATTTTCGTACAAACACTATATGTCGGGAACTCGCCGCGGGATGTTGAAAACCTGGTAACAAGGGTAATTGAAAAGCAATTGAAAGGAATTACCGGGGCGAAGATAAATAAGATCACCAGTACATCCCTGCAGGATTTTTCTGCTATTACGGTGGAATTTGAGACAGATGTTAAGAAGGAAGTTGCCCTGCAAAAAACAAAAGACGCAGTTGATAAGGCTAAAATAGATTTACCTACTGATCTTACCGAAGCGCCCAATGTACAGGAAATAAGCTTTAGCGAATTCCCGATCATGTTTGTAAATCTTAGTGGAAGTTATAACATGATGAGTTTAAAAAAGTTTGCGGATGATGCCAAGGATAAGCTCGAAGATCTTTCACAAATTACCAGGGTTGACATTGTTGGGGCGCCTGAAAGAGAGTTCCAGATCAATGTGGATAATTACAAAATGCAGAGCGCCAATATAACTTTTGATGACATTGCCAATGCGGTACAAAGAGAAAATGCGGATATATCAGGAGGCCTGCTTGATGTAGGAAATATGAAACGCACTTTACAGGTTAAAGGACAATTTAAGACTTCATTTGATATTGAAAAAATAATTGTGCGTAATACTGGCGGCGCCCCTATTTATTTAAAGGATATCGCTACCATAAAAGATACAGTTAAGAATAGTGAAAGCTATGCACGGCTCAATGGTAAAAATGTGGTTACTCTTAATATTATAAAACGGGCAGGAGAAAATTTAATTCAGACGTCTGATGATGTAAAAAAAACGGTTGAAGAAATGAAGGGCAACATATTGCCTTCAAATTTGAATGTAGTGATAACAGGTGACCAAAGCCGTGCCACCCGTACATCTTTCAATGACCTTGTGAATTCAATCGTCATTGGATTCTTTCTTGTTCTGCTCATCCTTATGTTTTTTATGGGTGTCACCAATGCCTTTTTTGTGGCCTTATCTGTACCGCTAAGTATGTTCGTTGCATTTTTATTTTTGCCTGCGGCGGCGATCATTACAGGATCTGATGTTACTTTAAATTTCATGGTGCTTTTTGCATTGCTTTTCGGGTTGGGAATTATTGTGGATGACGCCATCGTCGTTATTGAAAATACACACCGGATTTTTGTGCAGAACAAAGGGAAAATGTCCACCGTTGAATCCGCAAAAATGGCTGCGGGAGAGGTTTTTATCCCGGTACTTTCAGGAACACTCACCACCCTTGCCCCGTTTTTCCCTTTGCTTTTCTGGCCTGGAATTATTGGGAAATTTATGATCTACCTGCCCACAATGCTGATATTTACACTAACGGCTTCATTAATAGTTGCATTTATCATGAATCCTGTATTTGCAGTTGATTTTATGAATCATCCTGATACAGAAGGTGCAAGGAGAAAATCAGAAATATTTAAACGCCCTGCTTTTTGGCTCCCGCTTGCGGCCGGAATTCTGTTTGACCTGGGCGGTGTTACATTTTTGGGAAATCTCCTCATATTCTTTTCACTGCTCGTCGTAATCAACAGGTATGTATTTACCGGACTTATTCATAGATTTCAAAATAAATTTCTACCGGCCATCATGAGTCGCTATGAAACACTTTTAAAATGGGCGCTTACAGGTTGGAAACCGGTTTGGCTTTTGTTAGGGACGTTCGGTTTATTAATATTTTCCATTGTATTTTTTGTAGTAAGAAAAGTTCCGGTGGTTTTTTTCCCAAAAGGTGATCCTAATTTTATCTATGTCTATATAAAAATGCCTGTTGGTACCAGTGTTGACTATACCGATTCCATCACAAAAAACCTGGAAACAAAGGTTACCAATGTACTTCAGCCAGGGGGAAAACCCAATCCAATCGTTGAAAGTATTATTTCAAACGTGGCCGTGGGTGCCTCAGATCCAAGCAGTGGCGACCGGAGTACCCAACCCAATCTTGGAAGAGTGCAGGTTTCATTTGTTGAATATGAGAAGAGGAACGGTGTAGCAACTGAACCTTACCTGGATTCAATAAGAAGGGCAGTAAAAGGAATACCCGGTGCAGAAATTGCAGTAGCACAGGAGCAAAGCGGTCCCCCCACAGAATCGCCCGTGAATATTGAAGTGGCCAGTGAAGATTTTGAGACGCTGACCTCAACGGCGAAGGCATTAAAATTATACCTTGATAGTCTCCAGATACCGGGAATTGAAGAACTGAAAATGGATGTAGACCTCACCAACCCTGAAATTACACTTAAAGTAAATCGCGAACGTGCATTGATAGCAGGTGTTTCCACTTCACAAATCGGCCAGCAATTACGCACTGCATTATTTGGAAGGGAGGTTTCTAAAATAAAAGACGGCGAAGATGAATATAAGATCCAGCTACGTAATCTTGAAATACAACGCAAGAGCCTCTCAGAATTGCTCAATATGAAAGTTGTGTTCAGGGAGCAGACCGGTGGAATAAAACAAATACCGATCAGCTCTTTAGTGGATGTTGATTACACGAGTACTTATGGAAGCATAAAGCGTAAAGATGTAAAGCGCGTAATTACCTTGTTTTCCAACGTGCTTACGGGATATACACCAACCGATGTAAATGAAAAAATTGCCACTGCCATCAATAATTTCAATAAAAAAGGAGAAGGAGTTACAATAGCTCAAACAGGAGAAGGAAAACAACAGGCTGAGACGGGAGCTTTTCTTTTTAAAGCCTTGATTTATGCACTTATGATTATCCTTGGAATATTAGTACTGCAGTTTAATTCTGTAAGTAAAGCCGTAATTATTTTAACTGAAATTATCTTTAGCATTATAGGCGTTTTACTGGGATTTTCAATTACAGGAATGGAAGTTTCAGTGGTTATGACAGGTATTGGTATTGTGGGTCTTGCGGGAATTGTCGTAAAAAATGGAATTTTAGTAATAGAATTTTCAGATGAGTTGCGAAGCCGTGGGATGAAGACAAGAGCTGCAGTGATACAGGCCGGTAAAACCAGGATTATTCCTGTAATGCTTACTGCCCTTGCGGCTATACTCGCTTTAATTCCCCTTGCAATTGGCTTCAATATTAATTTTATTAAGTTGTTTGCAGAGCTCAACCCTCACATATTTTTTGGAGGGGATAGTGCCCGCTTCTGGAAGCCGCTTTCATGGACAATTATTTTCGGGCTTGCATTCGCATTTTTTATGACGCTTGTAATTGTGCCGAGTATGTACCTTATCGCTGAAAGGTTAAGACGCCCGATGAGAAGACAGTTTGGTGGAAAATGGATTTCGATGGTGGGTATACCTCCATTCACTATTTTATTTATGCCTTTAATGCTTATTAGCATGTTTATCCAGCGTGCTCAGGTAGCAAGAAGGAAAAGGAAACTGGGTAACAAATACGATGAGAGATGGACGGGTAGCTGGTTTTAACCCTTCTATTAAAACAAATACATATTGACACAGACCTGCAGGAATAAATTTCTGCAGGTTTTTTTTTGGAAAAAATCAAATATACGTTTCGGCGGCAACCGCATGCAGATAATAAAATTAAAGACGTAGCGTTTTAATGCTGGTAAATATTTTTAAAACCACCCTATCCTATGATTATCAAAGAAATTGTTTTTGAGATTCTTGTTGCGTCCCATCTAATTCTTTTCGTTCAATCAAGAATGAAGAGAATTAAATTATAAATAACCATACTTAACTGACCACGCCCTGGTCGCTGATAAAAATAATTTTATCCTTAAATATATTTAGTGAATTTTATTAGATGTTGGTCAGGCGACCAACATTAGCACTCTTTACGCAATCTTATCTCTCTGAATAATTTTCATTCCTGTTTAATTTCCAGCAATACATTTTCAATCCGCTCATTCATACTTTCAAATGGCGTGTAGCCTTGTGCAACCTGGTAAAATTTTGTCTCGCTTAATTGAAGGAACACGGCGGGAAAGCCTGTTACATTTAATTGCTTGCACAATGCAAATTCGTGATGCGCCATCTCTTTGTATTCATCCTCATCAAGCTTCTCATAAAATTCCGCGGGAGGAATATTATATTTTTCAAGAAGGAGGCGGTAGGATTCATTATCGGTTAAATCGCGGCCTTCAAAATGCAAGGCATATTGCAGATCACTTGCAAAGCTTACCTGCAGCTCAGGAAAATATTCTTTAAAAATACACAAAGCTATAGAAGGCTTTTCCGAATCCGGAAACCAGTCACTTTGTTCCGGATGCCGGATATGCCACAAATAATCTTCGCCGAATTTTATGCCGGTAAGTTCTTCAACTTTTTTATAAGACTGCAGGATATACGTGGCCGTAGCGGCTATTGGCACAGGTTCTTCCGGTAATATCATCCCGCCGGAGAGCACTTCAAACTGTAATTTATTTTTATAGGCAGAATTTATTTTTTTCATCACTTCACTGAAGCCATAGCACCAGCCACAGTATGCATCGTAACAATATATTAATGTTCTACCCATTGTTCTTTCAAAGTATCAGGCATAATTAAGATGTACGAGTACGGTTTATCAGTCCCATATCCAGAATCAAGTATCAGAAGCCTCATGACTCACCACCCGATAGCTATCGGGTCACCACTCACCCTTCACCATTGCCAATTCACGAAGATACCGCTCAATATATTCTTCCTTCTTTTTAAGCCTGTATTGCATAATAAATCTTGGGTGCGGCAAGGGAATAATTTTCCGGAATAATTTTAGCTCATTATTCAACCTGGAGAGGTATCGGAAATTTTTCCCCTCACCAAGGCAGAACGTACGATCGCGGCTAATTCCAAACTCAAGCTGCCGGGTCATGCATTCAGCTACAAAATTCTTAATACTATTTTGCAATTGGCTGTCATCGTAATAATTCAGGTTTTTATTATTTTTAATAAATCCCAGCGGGCAGATTGCAGAAATATAAAAGCTGTTATAAAACATTTCTGGTCCCCCGTATCCGTGTATCATTTCGTAAATAAAAACAGAACTCAGCTCCTGTTTCTTTTGTAAATTATTTTCAACGCCACAGGCAGTTTGCAACCTGATAGGATCCGTAAAGGGAATCCCGGTTACCCCGCCGCCAAACCTTCCGGGATTTATTCCCAGTATTAAATAACGTGGTTTATTATCGCTATAATATTTTCCGTAGAATTTCTTACAGAGGTCGAGGGTAGCCCCGTCCCTGAATGGATTCATTATTTCAACTCCCGGCGGAAGTTCAACTTCTAACTCAAGGTTTTTCAGAAATGAAAGAATCTTTTTTGCCAGGACCATCTATGGGTTTATAAAAAGTTCAGCGCTGTTTAATGTGCTTCCAGCCAGTTGTCTCCGGCGCCTATTTCAGCATCTGCGGGTACGTCATTGGGGAGCACTAATGCATTTTGCATGCACTCGATAATAATGGGTTTTATTACTTCCACTTCACTTTTATGCGCATCAAATACCAGTTCATCATGCACCTGCATAATCATTTTTGATTTAAAATTATGCTTTGTAAACTCATTATGAATTTTAATCATTGCCAGTTTTATCATGTCGGCTGCAGTGCCTTGTATAGGCGAATTGATCGCATTGCGTTCTGCATAACCACGAACCGTAAAGTTGGATGAGTTAATATCTTTTAGCCAGCGCTTGCGGCCAACCAGCGTTTGCACATAACCGTTAGTTTTGCAAAAACTAATCGTTTCGTCCATATATTTTTGAATATTGGCAAACTGTTTTTTATAATTCTCAATAATGTCTTTTGCTTCGCTACGCGGAATGCCCAGGTTTTCCGCAAGCCCAAAAGCACCCTGTCCGTATATAATTCCAAAGTTTACACTTTTTGCTTTGTACCTCATTTCTTTAGTAACATCCTCTTCAGCCACATTAAAAACTTTTGCCGCTGTTGCAGTATGAATATCTTTCCTTTGCTTAAAGGCCTCGCACATCGCAGGGTCCCCGCTAATGGCTGCAACAATGCGTAATTCAATTTGTGAATAATCCGCGGAAACTATTAAATGATCGCTGTCTCTTGGTATAAAGGCTTTACGTATCTCCCGCCCTCTTTCGGTTCTTATAGGAATATTCTGCAAATTTGGATTGTTGCTGCTTAGCCGCCCGGTTACTGCAATCGCCTGTCCGTAGCAGGTGTGCACCCTTTGAGTTCTTTTATTTATTATTTGCGGGAGGGCATCTACATATGTTGATTTTAGCTTGGTTAGCTCCCTGAAGTTTAATATGTCTTCTACAATGGGGTTTTCTTTTGCCAGTTTTAAAAGCACATCTTCACCTGTAGCTTGTTGGCCACCTTTTGTTTTCTTACCTGTGTTTAATTGCATCTTATTGAATAATACTTCTCCCAGTTGTCTGGGTGATGCAAGGTTAAATTTTATCCCTGCCTGTTCAAAAACACTTTGCTCACATTTTGCAGCTTCAGTTTCCAGTTCCTTTGAGTAAACATTCAGAAAGTTCATATCAACTTTTACACCTTCGTATTCCATATCAGCAAGCACTTTTATCAGCGGCGTTTCCACTTCGTCAAAAACTTTTTCTACCTTTTTGGCTTTTAAAAATGGTGTAAATATTTTTTTCAACTGGAGGGTTATGTCTGCGTCCTCAACAGCATATTCTTTCACTTTCTCCATTTCCACATCCCGCATATTTACTTTGGTTTGTCCCTTCTTCCCAATAAGGTCTTTAATAGAAAGTGGAAGGTATCCGAGGTATTGCGCACTTAGTAAGTCCATATTTCGCCTGCCTTCGCTCTCTATTACGTAGTGAGCCAACATAGTATCAAAAACTTTTCCCTTTAATTCAATACCATACCACTTCAATACAAGAAGATCATATTTAATATTTTGCCCAACCCATATTTTTGATTCATCATTAAATAGCTCTTTAAAACGATGCAATAAGTTGTGTGCCTGTTCCTCATCCTCCGGGCAGGGCACATAATATCCTTCCCCATGCTGGTATGAAAAACTTAAGCCTACCAATTCTGCTTCGTTGGCATCAATATGGGTGGTTTCGGTATCAAATGAAATTTCATTTTGCCCCGATAATTTTGCAATCAAATCATCTATGGCTTCTTCTCCTTCCACCAGGTAATACGTATGGGGAGTGTTGCTGATATTCTTCTCCGCGGTAATTCCGGGCTTCTCTTCTATTTTCCGGACTTCTTCCGGCTTTGGTATGGGCACTTCCATTGCATTTCCAAAAAGGTCCGTCTGTATGACCTGTTTCTCTACAACAAAAACATTGTATTCTTCTCCAAGTATTCTCCTGCCCAACGTTTTAAATTCGAGCTCAGTAAAAATATCTTTTAGCGCTTCTGTATTATAGGCCTTTACCCTGAAATCTTCTTCGTGAAATTTGCAGGGAACTTCAGTAATAATTGTCGCCAGCTTTTTACTGATGATGGCCATTTCCTTTCCGGCCCTTATTTTTTCGCCCAATGAGCCTTTAATATTTTCCGCATCAGCCAAAATATTCTCAATTGTTTCATACTGTCCTAATAATTTCGACGCTGTTTTTTCTCCAATACCCGCTATACCCGGAATGTTATCGCTCGCATCGCCCATCAATCCAAGAATGTCAACCACCTGGCTTACATTTTTTATACCCCATTTTTCGCAAACTTCTTTAGCACCCATAATTTCAACTTTTCCACCCTGGTAGCCGGGCTTATAAATTTTTATTTTATCGGTAACCAATTGCCCGAAATCTTTATCCGGCGTTACCATAAAAACTTCGTAACCCTCTCTTTCTGCCTCTTGTGCCAGTGCCCCAATTATATCATCAGCCTCGTAGCCATCACATTCCACCACCGGTAAATTAAAGCCCTCAATTATTTTTTTTATGTCGGGAATAGAAGTTAGCAGGTCTTCGGGTGTTTCCTGCCTGTTCGCCTTGTAAGCAACAAAATCGGTATGCCTTTCCGTGGGGGCAACCGTATCAAAAGCTACCGCGAGGTGTGTAGGCTTTTCTCTACTAAGAAGATCGTATAAAGTGTTGGTAAAGCCAAGCTGGGCATTGGTGTTTTTTCCTTTAGAAGTAATAATCGGGCTGCGGATAAG
>Ga0068860_100007863_pt1 | contig 10645 bp, 10 predicted proteins | sample KBSSwiS32_FD_66597 | JGI IMG/M metagenome (GOLD analysis project Ga0068860, IMG submission 66597) | Switchgrass rhizosphere microbial communities from Kellogg Biological Station, Michigan, USA - KBS Switchgrass S3-2 | ecosystem: Host-associated > Plants > Roots > Rhizosphere > Soil ...
ATGGGTGGTTCTGCTACGGTGGATGGCGGTTGCGGCATATTGCAGGCATTGGGCATTCGTTTTATGAATGTGGCCGGAATGGAATTGAAAAACACGCCCGCTGATTTGATAAATCTTGCCTGTATCGATACACAGTACCTCGATCAGCGCATTGCAGGCTGCGAAATCATCGTGCTTTGTGATGTCAACAATAGCCTGCTCGGAGAAAAAGGGGCGGCGGCCGTTTTCGGGCCACAGAAAGGTGCAACGCCCGCCGTTGTTCAACAACTGGATGCTGCACTGTCAAAATTTGCTGAGGTTGCGGCAACGGTGACCGATAAAAATATGACCGATACATTGCGCGGCGGAACAGCGGGCGGCGCCGCGGCTGGTTTATATGCGTTTGCGAACGCAAAACTTGTCAATGGCATTGATTATTTTTTAGACAGTACTTCTTTTAATACTGCACTGGCGCTAGCAGATTTGGTAATTACAGGTGAGGGCAGTATTGATGAACAAACATTAAATGGTAAAGCGCCGTACGGGATTGCCTCCAGGGCCAAACAAAGAGGTATCCCTGTTATTGGAATGGCTGGAAGCATCCCTTCAGAACCGGTTACAGCGCTCTCCGGATTTTTCGACAGACTGGTATCCATTAATAAAGGTACGTATGACCTGGAAACAGCCTTGCGGCTGACCGGTAAAAATTTGACCCTGGCAGCCATGGAAATCGGGGATTTGATGGCTTCCAGGAGATAGGTCAGCAGCAGCTTCTCGAACAGCAATGTTTAACCTTCAGTTCTTATTTGTCCGCAATTTTTTCGGTGGCGCTGCGGCAGGAATACTGGCCCGAGATTTTGGCCTTTTGCCCGAGGCATTTATTGTTTTTTAACATCGGTTAATGTGTTAGAAGGCCCGTTTTTTGATTAATTTTGACTTAAGCCTAATTACCTGCATGATACCCAAAATGCCTCATATTATGGTTGTTGATGACAACCAGGACATACTTTCTGCTTTAACGTTTATACTTAGCCGTAATGCTTACAGGGTATCTGTGAGAAGCAGGTTTGATAATTTTGAACAGGAAATGGAAACCTTGTCTCCTGATCTTGTATTGCTCGATAAAAGCCTGGGCTGGGCAGATGGCTGTGATTTATGCAGGGCCATCAAAGCAAACAAGAAGATGTCCTCTATCCCTGTCATCATGTTTTCTGCCTATTACAAAAAAAGAGAGGAGTGCCTGAACGCAGGTGCGAGTGAATTTATGGAAAAGCCATTTGAAATGAATGCGCTGTTATCAACCATCCGATCATTTTCGGCACCGCCTTGTAACCAGGGGGTGTAAGGATGCCGCAGTTGCAGGTTCTTCAAAACCTACAGCTATCCTGCAAATACCACTTTGTTTTCGGGTAACACGCCATTTTCCGCTGTGCCGTGCAAATACCAATATAGGCCCCATAATAAACAGGCATGCTCGGAGCTCAATGTTTTGGCAGTTTCTTTATTGAGTGATGATTGTTGCAGGCTGCAAACAATCTTTGGTCTCAGCCCATCCTCTTCGTATAGTACCAGTTCCGGTAAGGGCTTTTGCTGAAATGCGTATAGGATTTTTGTTTTTCCAGTATCAAGAAAACCACTGTTGCCGGGGCTGTTGTCAATGTGTATTCTTCCGGTTTCAAAACCATATTCATTCTTAAAGACATAATAACTGTTGCGGAAACCAGCCTGTTCCATAAAATAAACGCGTTGCCTGTTATTGCCGCTTACGCGCACCGATTGCTGCACGCGGTGGTACCGCAGCACTTCTTTAACACTGTTGTTCTCTACCAGGTTGAACATGCCGACAGCAGCAAATGAATCATTCAGCGGTACCCATTTCATACAGGAAAATTTATACAAATTGATATGATGAAATTAGGGCTTTCTATAAGTTTCCGTGTACAGTTGTGCCGCACTTTGGCCGGATTTAAAATTAAATTGCTGATTTTAAGTTAGTTGCGAAAATGGATTTTTTAAAAGCTTAACATTGCCAATATTATGTTTACGTTAATTTTATAGCAATGAATTCACCACTAAAAAAGAAGTTATATATGGCAGACACAGAACAAAAAATAACCCCGGTAAAAAAATTAACCAAAAAACAGGCAAAAAAAGAAGTGTTCGAAAAACTGTCGGGCGCATTGGCTGAATATAAGAACAGGCTGGATAAAAAGAAATTTGAAAGCAAACTGAAAAAAGCAACCAAGCTTTTTGCAGTTGATATTGCAAAAGCAATAAAAAAAGAAAGCAAATCCATATCAACGAAGAAAGTAGCAAAAAAATAATTGTTCTAACCCGCTTTATTCCGGCCACCGCACCACGGTGGCTTTTTTGTTCGCTAAAACCCGGTTAGATAATATTGATGAGTAACAGGCGGCCGCAGTGCTCAATTGGTATGGCCCTAATTTTGCCTGATAACAAACATGACAGGAACCGTTTTTCTTACAGATGCTCCTGCTGCATCTTTTAATAAAAAGGAAAAAGCCTTTTATTTTTTATGCCTTCTTTTTTTCTTTGCGGTTTATGCTCCTGGTATTAGCTGGTTGTATAATCTATGTATGTGGTTGATCTTTGTGTACAGCTGCTCATTTAACACGCCGGCTCAAAAATGGAATATCCTGAAAATGCGGCCATCCATGATGGTTATCATCACTTTTTTCCTGTTTAATTGCGGCAGCGCTCTTTTGTCTGATAACCTTAAAGAAGGCATTTCCTGGGCAGGCATCCGCATCAGCCTGCTTATTTTTCCCCTGGCCCTGGGCACCGTTTCAATTTCTCCGCAATTAAAAGACAGGATAATACTGGCATTTGTTACTGCCACCGGTTGCGCGGCGATTCTTTGCTTAGGGTATGCTATTGTGCGTACCGCCAACACAGGTGATTGGTCGCTCCTGTACAACGATAACCTGAGCGATATCACCCATCTGCAGTCTATATACTTTGCCATGTTAATCAATATTGCGTTGCTGGGGCTTGGATACCTTATGATAAAAAAGTCAGCATTGGTTAACAGGAATGCCTGGTGGGTATTGGTTGTTTTTTTACCGGTTCATTTTTTACTGGCCAGCAGGATAGCGATTATTTTCCTGTACGGTTTTGGTTTTATTTTTGCCTGCTATACCATGCTGTACCGGAAAAAATGGTGGCAGGGATTTACCCTGGCCGCCGGGCTGCTGACAGCAGCGTCGCTGCTATTGTTGTTGTTTCCAAAAACAATTAACCGGTTCAGGGAGATATCGTATACTCATTTTGATTATTCCAGCCACGCAAAAGAAAGCCATTATAATGCGGCACTAACGCCGGAACAGTGGAATGGTGCCAATATACGCATCGCGGTATGGCAATGTGCTTGGACTGTAATCCGCCGTCACCCCCTGCTGGGCACCGGGCTGGGCGACAAGATGGATGAATTAAAAAAAGCCTATGCAGAGAAAGGTTTTTATTTTGGCATACAAAACAACCGGAATGTGCACAATACTTACCTGGACGTTTGGATGAGCCTGGGCATTATAGGCCTATTGCTGTTTCTGGCAGGTTTTTTTATTTTTCCCGCGGCCGCCTGTATGAAAACCGGAGATTGGTTTGGATTGTTGCTGCTAGCCTGTCTTTTTATATCCTTGATAACAGAGAGCTATCTCGACAGAACAGTTGGTAATACGATGCTCGCATTTTTTATATCGTTTATTGCCAGTTATAAGAAGCCGGTCCTGCAGGCGCCCGCTATTGGTTGTCCGTAACATAGAGCTCCACCGCTTTTTGCGTTTCACCAAAATAAACCAGTTCACCTTTTTTCATATATGCCGTGCGGGTACAATACCTGTTGATCACATCCATGCTATGGCTTACCAGGATCACCGTCTTCCCTTCTATCCAGGATGATTCGAAAACCTTAATCGCTTTTTCCTGGAACTTCATATCTCCGACGGCGAATATTTCATCTAAGAACATAATACCCGCGCCTGCATTTACCGCGATGGAGAATCCCAGCCTCGCCATCATACCGGAAGAAAAAAATTTCACTTTTGTATCTATAAATTCACGGATCTCGGCGAAGTCCACAATCTTGTCAAAAATGGCATCCGTTTCTTTTATCTTGAGACCCAGCACCGAAGATGAAACGTAAATGTTTTCGCGTGCGGTCAGCTCCTGGCTCATGCCCACGCCCAGGTTCATGATTAGTGTAGTGCCGTTTATCTCAACCGTTCCTGAATCTACCGGAAAAACACCAGCGAGCAAACGAACCAGTGTGGATTTGCCACAACCGTTCCGGCCGATCAATCCAACGCATTCACCTCTTTTGACTTCAAAATCCATCGGTTTAATGGCTTCCACTTTTTTTTGCCGTGAAGGACTGAACAAATTAAACAGCCGGTGTTTAACGGTATTATGACTGTCTTCGCTGATGTGAAACGTCTTGCTGATATTGGTAGCTCTCAGTGCTATGCTGGTATCCATGTTTACAATTTTTCTGCGGCTTTTGCCCCCAGTTTATTTAATAAGAATATTCCAACAAGCAGTATAATAAAGGCGTAAACAAAATCAACGGCAAGCAGCCTGAAGATCGGCGGCGATTTTTCCATCATTATCCGGCGGGCATTGATAATAATTCCCGCAAGCGGGTTGCCATATTCAAAGCCAGGCAGCTTGGATTGAAATACTTCCAGTTTGTAAAATATGGGCGACAGGAAAAAAAGGAATGAAGTGACCACCATCCAGATCTGGTTGATGTCTTTTGCAAGAATATAAATATTGGAAAGAATCAACGAAATACCCAGCGATAAAATGAAAAGATTGACAAAGAGCACAACTACCCAAAGGTTATTGACGGAAAAACCTCTGCCGCCCGCTTCAAAGACATTGTAAAAGACAATAAAAATAACCAGGTTGAACAGAAAGCCTATGCTGTTGGCAAAAAGTGTTGACACATAAATTTCCAGTTTGTTCATATTGCTGTATTCGTACAGGTATTTCTTTGTATTCAATAGCTGTATAGTGCCACTGGTTGATTCCAGGAAAAAATTCCAGAGTATCAGCCCAATAAAAAGATAGGAGGCAAACGCCGGAATATCGGTGCCCAAAATGACCTTAAAAGCAACATAATAAATACTCATGTCCATGAGCGGCTTCAGCAGGGCCCAAAGCAATCCCAGTTTATTTTCGTAATAACGGAGCTTGAATTCTATTTTGGCCAGCAGCCAGAGCCTCTCCAACTTATTCGTCCTGATTGTCCAGTCTTTCAGCGTGTTTGCTGCCATTATCTGTTTGGTTTAATCTTTAAAACTTGCAGGGCCAACCGTTTCAGTGATTCATTTTTTTTGATCATGGCTTTTAGCCTTGCAAAATAAATATTTCCTGGTTTATTTGTCACATGAATGCGCACCTCAAAAGTAGGATTATCATATAAATAACCTGGACCATTTGCATTCAGCAGGTTAATCAGCGGCGCCGCAAACGCGGTATAGTATGGCCGATACTTTTCCGTGATATACCGGTTGGCATACAATAATTTTTCACGGGTAATATTACGGAACATGGAACCGTTGCGCACCCGGTAATAAAATAATTTTTCCGGTAATACAATTCCGTTAAAACCTTTTGACATCATCTGTACTACGCTATCGTAATCTTCTAATCCGTAACCAACCTTTTTGTCATTGAGCCCGCCCGATAAAAATGCGGCACGCTTATATACCAGGCTGCTGCTGTTAACAGGATTATGAGCCAGTACATAAGGAGGTTGGGGGGTAAAAGCAGGCCATAATACTTTACTGTTTTCAAAATATTGCGTCCAGGCGCCTACAAAGAAAACATTGTTATTTTTTTTCAGCGCGGCAACTGCTTTTTCATAGTAGTCCGGTGCAACTTTGTCATCGGCGTCGAGAAAGGCAAAAAATTCTCCGCGGGCCGTTGCTGCCCCATAGTTCCGGGTATCGGCCAGGCCGCAATTTTCGCGATGAACCACGGTTATATTGTCTTGCGTTGCCAGCTGTTCCAGTTTTTTGATACTGGCTGCATCGGTGCTGCCATCGTTTATGATCAGCAATTCGGTATTTTTATAAGTGGCGTTCTTGATGGACAAAATGCAATCATCAATGTATTTGCCCATATTGTAAAACGGGATAACAATCGATAAAAGCAACGGCACAGATACCAGTTCAACGCAGCGCTGTGTTTTTTCCTGTCGCAAAAATGGAAAATGATTGGTGCGGTTTTTATTTATTTGAACAGCCTTCAGAAAATTATTCTTTTGCGTAAATACCTGGTCAAACGAATAAAGCTGGTCTATGCGCCTACGGGCAGCTGCTCCTACCTGTTGCATTTCTTCGTTGGTAAGGTCAAGTATTTTTGTTAACTGGCTGGCAAATGAACCCGGTTGCTCGTGATCAAACAAAAAACCCGAAACGCCTTCTTCCAGCATCTCGCGCTGCCCGCCCTGTACCGAAGCCAGTACAATTTTGCCCAGGCCCATAGCCTCTATCACAACATACGGCATATTGTCAACAATGCTGGGAACAATCACCACCTGTGCATCCTGCAATTCATTTTCTATAGCGAGTGGATCTATTTTGCCATGCAACTGCAATAAATTCCTGTTTATATACAATCCATAGCGTTCTTTCACTAGTTGTCCCATCGTCTTCATGTCAGGGTGAAATACAATGTCTGTGCCGCCAATGATATGCAGGGCATGCGGGAAACCGGCGTCCCATAATTTTTTAAAATATTCCAGCAGCTCAAAACTGCCTTTCTGAGGCGAAAGCTTTCCATAATAAACTATCTTATTACGGGTAAAACCAGGATGCAGCAGATAAGACGGTTTAAAAGGATTGGGAACAACTGCCACCGGAATTGCCTGCAATGCAAGCTGTTTTTTTATTTCATTCAACATATAATAGCTGGGAGAAATAAGCCCGTCTGCCGCAGCAATGGCTTGTTTTTCCATTTCGCAGGTCCAGAAATCCGGGAACCGGTATACCGGCACCCTGTTGTACGACAGGTATACAAAAGCAGGGGAGTGAAGGGTAAGTACAATAGGAATACCTGTTAGAAAAGGATAGCCCGCATGTTTAAATTGTGTTAGGTAGTAAGCTATACCGAGATAGTCCTGCGACTCAATGCAATCCGGTTTGCCTTCTTCTTCAACCAGCTTTCTTATAACACCTGCAAAAGCATAACTGAGCCGCGCGGTATAGCCAAGTGATTGCTCCAGCTGATCGCGGTTGCTGTTGAACCTGATTACCCGGATGCCTGGCAACCCGGAAATATCAATATCCGGTTTACTGTCGTCATTTACAAATACCGACACCGCATATCCTTTCGCTGCCAGCATCTGCGCAGTAAAAAAACAATAGGTGCTGATTCCGCCACCGTGTGCTGGAGGATATTCGGTTGTAAGAAGCCAGTATTTCAATCCTTGTATTTTTTTACGTTATCGCTGAACAATGAACGAAAGCTGCGTTTCCCCATAAACACTTTAATAATATGACCGAACCGTTTGTACCAAAGCGGCAAAATTTCATATTCGTGGTTGTACCAATCTATCACTTCATAATATTCCTGTTCCTGTACCTGCTTGCTCAATTGCAGGAAATGCCGGTACAATAATGCCCTGTTTTCCCATCGGGTCATTTCCGTTTCGTATCGTTTTCGTTCAAAGGATAGTATTGCATCGGTGTCCGTTATAATACATGGTTGCAACTGGGCTGCGAGTTGGTTCCAGGTTATCAGATCAGCCGGTGCGGGGCTAACCGCAATAATAACAGGCAGTAAGTGGATTGGTTCAAAGGCATCGGGTGGTGTAATCGTATTGTATACAACGAAACTACAGGATTGAGCCTCCTGTACCCCAGTGCCGCAATAGTGGAAAACTGGTATCGCCGGCGCGGCTATTCCCTGCTCAGCGAAATAATCCTGCAGCAGACCAGTTTGCAACGCTTCGCCGGGCTGTTCACCCAATACCGGCACAACAGGAGCATCGCCCGCTGCATACAAATCCATTGAAGCCAGCAGGTAACAGGCAGGCAACAGCGCTTTTAAAATAGTTGTATCTGCTGAAATGTTTACGGGCAGGCTAAACAAAAATTCCCGGCCGGTAGTATTCAGCAGGCTCAATAACCCATGAATTTGCGAGGGTTGTATATCCAGTAATATATTTAAGCGAATATTTTCATCTCCCGACAATTCGGGATTGCCGGCATTCCTTAGCAAGAAGCTTGCGCTAATAGTATAATATGGTTGTACAGGTTGTTGCATCAGATACCCCGGATATGCAATTTTTGCGCCGTTATGATCCAACTCAGCAACCTTTCCCAGGAATGGGTAATAGTGCCTGAAAAATTATCAATTACATTGCCGGTTTCCATATCCTTTCTGATGTTCAGCGGGTTGTATTGCCGGAAAAACTGCAGCAGGGGCACTGCCCTGACCCAGAACATGGTACCTGCCACAAATGATAGGTCATTCGTGTGGATATGGTACCGGTCCATCAGTTCTTTAAGCAGCACCGCATTCTTGCCGGTAAATGAATTGTTTTCAACGGGTTCTTTATGAATATATTTTTTTGCAGCAACAATACCGCAGTTGCTGTACTGCGCGAAGCATTGCCAAACTGATTCAATATGTGCCGGCTGTATTATCGCCAGCAAATCGTTTTTCCAGGAAGCACTTTTCAATGCCTGCAGGCTTTTTTTGTCGTGCAGTAACAAGAGGTAATCAGGATCGATCCCAAGTTGCAATAATAGCTGCAGCATGGCCAGTTTGGCGCCGATATCTTTACCGGTGTTGGAGGTGAAAATAATAAAACAACCGGGAAATTTATTTTTGAGCCGATGCGCCATATTCTTTTTGCCGGGCGTATCAGCACAAATATTAAATATAAAAACAGGCTGGTACTGTTGCATGGCCTCCAGTTCCTGGCATACGGTCTCGCAACTGTCTTCATAAAAGATATGGTATAGAATGGCGATGCGGGAAATCGAATCCAAAATAAAGGGGTTTAGGCGCAAATCTTAATCGGCGCTGTTTTATAATGAAAGTTCTGCCTTAATTGTTTTAAGCGCATCCAGCCTTTGTTCCATAAAGCCGTTTCCGTTCCGGGCGAGGGTAATATAGAACTCGCAGCCCGTTGTTGGGTAATAACAGGACTCTTTCAATGATATAAAACCAAGATCGCACAGGTCACGCATCATCAGTCTGAACGAGGTGGGTGTAAACGACCAGGAATGGAAATCAATGTATTCTTTATTTTTTATTATCCTTTGCATATTATCAACAGCATCACTCACTGAATGCAGCAGGGCAAATTCTTTCCTTGTCGTTTCATCCCATCCAATCTGTCCACCCCGCGTGCTCACATTCATCAGATATTCGGCGGCTGTGCCTGCGGAATGGATGATATGTTTATTATAATAGGCATCAATTACCTTGCTGATGCCGGTAATAGGCCTGAAATAATCGAAGTGATAACGTATATCAGGAACAACCAGGGATAGCACTCCGTCGTCGGTAAGAATGTCTTCACATTGGTTAATAAAACCGATCATGGCCCAGCTGTAATATTTTTTTTTACCGGTGAGCGCTGCGTAGGACTGCCCGTTCCATATATAATCCACTTCCTCAATATTGTCGAGGTTCACGCCGTGCCCGGTGTATTTTTGTTTTAGTGCCTCACGGTTCATGTGATCTATAATATGAACCTTATAGCCCGCACGCCTAGGTGCCACGGGTGCATGGCTCGGCCCTATTTCCACCCCGGGCTTTTCTTTATTTACTTTGCTGAGTATTTTCTCTTCCCTGGTCATGTTTGGATTTATTAAACAAAGATGAAAAACTGCGTTTACCCATCAGTACTTTAATCAGCTGGCCGGTTCTTTTAAACCAAAGTGGTAATACTTCGTATTCTTTCTGGTACCAGTTAAAAGTCTCGTCGGCTCTTTTTCGCTCTTCCAGCAGCACTCTTTGATAGTGAGCAACCGATTCAAGGTCATCAGTATACCCTGGGATACCCGGATCACCCGACAGCAACCGACGCTGTGCATTGGCCTGCAACCTGCCAATTTCTTGTTTGAGACCCATTGCTTCTTCCCTAATTAGTTTAAGATAATGCGCGCTATTCTCAAGTTTAAATGCAAGCAATTTATTTTCTGCCTTCAGTGCACTATGGACTGCTGCAGCGGCACCAATCATTTCTATCAACTGTACTTTGAAAGATTGCGTCCCTTTCAGCCATAGCTCGAATTTCTGCAGTTGTTTTTTCTTTTTCTGCAGATCTTCCGGTCCGGTTACCAGGATAATCCATTTTTGATTAAAGTTGGATGGAATCCAAAAACCCTTTGTAAAGATTTCAAAATTAGCCTGGTTATCTTCTGCGCACAAGAAATCGTTTAAACCGGCATGCAATATTGCTTGTTGGTTGGCCGGGTAGGACACCGCAGCAGGCATAGCTGCTTGCTGAACTTCAATAAAAACGATGTCGATTCCCTGTTTACCAAATTCTTCGCGTAATGTACTAGCGAGTGACAAGGAAGCCTGGCGGTTGCTGGTGCCAGGATCTAGAAAAAATACATGCCGACCCTCTATCCGCAGGTAATTGGCGAGGAATAGAAGCCTGGTGAAATTTTGAACAATA
>Ga0068860_100007866_pt1 | contig 10642 bp, 8 predicted proteins | sample KBSSwiS32_FD_66597 | JGI IMG/M metagenome (GOLD analysis project Ga0068860, IMG submission 66597) | Switchgrass rhizosphere microbial communities from Kellogg Biological Station, Michigan, USA - KBS Switchgrass S3-2 | ecosystem: Host-associated > Plants > Roots > Rhizosphere > Soil ...
TAGCTCAGTTGGTAGAGCAACTGATTTGTAATCAGTAGGTCACGGGTTCGACTCCTGTTGCCGGCACCAGTCAGCCACAAGGTCTGTGCGAGATCATGCAGCCTTCCATGCAAATCGTGCGGCACCCGTTGCTGCAGTTCGAAAACTTCCTGCCCGTGCAAGACGTGGATTTGTTGCTGCGCACCGCGCTGACCCTGGAACCGCGCTTCGTGCCCTCCGGCGTCACCGATTCCAAGGAAGACTACCGACGCTCGCTTTCGATGGAAGCGCCGGCGAGTGTCGCCGATCTCGTTTCGGCCAGGATCCGCGAGCACTTCCCACAGCTGATCGCAGGTCTAGGTCTGCGCGGCGTCACGTTCGGACGCATCGAATGCCAGTTGACAGCGAACAACGACGGCAGCTATTTCCGTATCCATACCGATGCTGGACACAACAACACCTTGAGCCGCCAGCTCACGTTCGTCTATTACTTCAACAGCGAACCCAAGGGTTTCGAAGGCGGCGAGCTGCGCGTCTACGACGACCAGGTCCGCAACAACAAGCTCGCGCGCATCGACAGCTTCCAGGTGGTGCAGCCGCGCCACAACAGCATCGTGTTTTTCCAGGCTGCGATCATGCATGAGGTGACGCCCGTGCGCGTGCCGTCAAAACTTTTCCGCGATAGCCGGTTCACCGTCAACGGCTGGATCCACCGCGCGGTGTGAGACGCTTGCCACATTTTGCATGTGGCTTCAATCAACAAACGCTTAACCGCCGCATGTTAGGGTAAACCCCAAGGAAGTAGGGGTGCGCCGATGGGGAAATCTGCAGCAACGCTTTTGTCCGCGGTCGTGTGCCTGGTCTGCTCCGCAGCCGCGGCTGCGCAGTCGCTGAGCCATGCGCCCGACCTGATGTTCCACGATGGCCTGGAAGGCATTGGCGCCGGGCCGCCCACCGATGCGGACGCCGCGCGTTTTCTTGCGCAGGCGACGTTCGGACCGACCGATGCCGATATCGCGCACTTGCGTAGCGTGCATTATTCGGCGTGGTTGAACGAGCAGTTTGCCGCTGCACCGAGCTACGAGCTGCCGTATCTGAACTGGGTTTCCGGTACGCTCGGCGAGGACACGGGCCAGGAAAACCGCGAGGAAGCCTGGTTTCTCGGCGCGCTGGGCGGACCCGACCCGCAGTATCCGTCGACGTTGTCAAAGAATCACACCGACCAATTGCGCCAGCGCGTGGCGTTCGCGCTCAGCGAAATTCTCGTCATTTCGCAGGAAAGCGCCGGGCTCTACGACTACCCCGAAGGTATGGCGTACTACTACGACATCCTGATCCGGAACGCGTTCGGCAACTACGGCACATTGCTCGGCGAAGTCACGCAGAGTCCTGCGATGGGCATGTATCTGAACATGATCGGCAACCGCCGCGCGGACCTGTCGCAGAACCTGCATCCGGACGAGAACTACGCGCGCGAGATCAACCAGCTGTTCAGTATCGGATTGGTGATGCTCAACCTCGACGGCACGCCGCAGCTGGCCGGCGGCCAGCCGATTCCGACCTACGCGCAGAACACGATCACGAATTTCGCGCACGTGTTCACGGGATGGAACTGGGCGAGCTGCGACAAGGATTACGACACCAACCAAGATCCGCCTCTCTTCACCGGCAAGTATTACGACAACTTCACCTGGTGTTTCACGCCGTGGTTCTTGCCGAGCGACATGCTGCTGTCGATGGTGCCTTACGAGACGCGGCCGGCCGATGCCTGGGATGATCCCGGGTTCGACTTCAACTACCACGACAACGGCACGCACACCGACGACACGCACGGCAAGCAATTGCTGAACTATCCCGGTTCGGTGAATGGCGGCGTGTTGGCCGATGGCGGCACCGCAGCGAGCGACCTGCAGTTCGCGCTCGGCAACATCTACAATCACCCGAATGTCGGTCCGTTCATCGCCAAGCAGCTGATCCAGCGCTTGGTGACGAGCAATCCGAGCCCGGCCTACGTCAAGCGCGTGGCCACGGTGTTCAACGCCAATCGGGCCAGTGCCACGCAACTCAAAGCCGTGGTGCAGGCGATCTTGCTTGATCCCGAGGCGCGCTACGGGCAATGGCAGAACCCGGACAGCTTCGGCAAGCTGCGCGAACCCTTGCTGACCGTGACGCATTTCTGGCGCGCGATGCACGCCGAGCACCACTGCGGCCAAAACGTAGCGGCCAGCGGCACGCCCGGAACCATGGGCTACACCCCGCCGAGCAAATATGCGAATCAGAAGTACCGCTACGCCGGCTGGGGAACCGCGTGGTCAACGAGCGATACGCAATACGGCAGCGGTGTCGCGCAGGCCGCGCTGGATGCGCCGACGGTGTTCAATTTCTTCAAGCCTGGCTTCATGCCCGCCGGCGAGACGACTGCACGGAATCTGCTCGGACCGGAGTTCCAGCTGCAGACCGACAGCATCATTGCCAACAGCAGCAACAGCGTGCTCGGACGCACGTTCTGGTACGACGCGGGCGACGCCTGCGACAGCGGTGACACCTTCGGCAACGTGATGGTCGATTTCACCCAGGACGTTGCCTTGGCCGACGCGGGTCCGGGCGGCACGTCCGATGTTTTGGTGGACGCCTACAACAAGCGTTTCATGTCCGGCCAGATGTCGCCGTTTATGCGCCAGACCTTGATCAATCACTTGAATAGCGTGGATGCGAACAGCTGGGATTCCACCTGGAAAGTGCAGCGAATCAAGCGCGCGCTGTACCTGATCCTGACCTCCCCCGAATACATGGTCCAGAAGTAGGAACCGCCATGCGCCCCGATCGCCGCAAGTTCATCAAAAATACGATCTGCGCCGCATTGGGCGGTGCCAGTGTCTATTCCGCGCTGGGACAGTTGCAGCTGCTGCAGGCGGCAACGCGTGCCAGCTACTCCTTCAATGACTACAGGGCGCTGGTTTGCGTATTCCTGTATGGCGGCAACGACGCTTTCAACACGATCGTGCCGATTTCGGGCGCGGCGCGCACGGCGTACAACACGTCTCGGCCGACCGGCACTGGTCAAATCGGGCTAGCTGCCAATACGCTGGTAGCGCTGAACGCGCCGGCCACCGGCGCGGGCAGCCCCAATTCCGCAGCTGGCGACAGCAGCGTTTACGGGCTGCACGGATCGATGCCCGAGTTGGCCGCGTTGTTCAACGCAGGTCATGCGGCCGTGGTGGCGAATGTCGGCACGCTGGTCGGGCCGATCCTGCAAAACGACACGTACAACGGCACTGCCGTATTGCCGCCGCAGTTGTATTCGCATTCCGATCAGTCGGCGTATTGGCAGTCTTCGCCGCCGACGAATCAGCCGCTCACCGGTTGGGGTGGTCGCATCGCGGATCTGCTCGCCGCCGCGAACACCGGCAATGCGCCGATCATGACCGGCCTGGGCGGGCAGGACGCGTTCATGCGTGGACAGGACATCACCGGCTACGCGATGAATCCCACGAGCGCGGCTACGCTCGATTTTCCGTGGGCCTACGAGAACAACAGCAGCGTCAACCGCGTGCAGGCGGTGTTCAACACGCTGCAGGCATCCGGCACGCAGGCGCATGCGCTCGAGCGCACCTACGCCAACACGATGAATCATTCGATCGGCACTGCAGGCCTGATCAACGCGGCGATCGCGGCAGCGGACGCCGATATGACGGCCAAGGGCATACCCGGCAAGTTCCCGAATCCGGGCGGTTACGATCTGGACGCACAATTGTGCACGGTCGCCAAACTGATCTGGGCCGCAGCCAACAACAAGGGCGGCCTCAGCGGCATCCATCGACAGGTGTTCTTTGTCAGCGCCGGCGGCTTCGACACGCATAGCGACGAATTGGCCCAGCACGCGGGGGATGCCAACAACGTCGGCCTGCTGCCATTGCTGTCGAAATCGCTGAAAGGGTTCTACGACGCACTCGCGCTCGTGGGCTTGCAGAATGCCGCGACGGCATTCACCGCCTCGGACTTCGGCCGCACGTTGACGCCGAACAACGGCGGCACGGATCACGGCTGGGGTTCGCATCAGTTCGTCGTCGGCGGCGCGGTGCAAGGCAAGAAGTTCTATGGCAACGGCTGCGGATTCACCGGCGCATCGGCGAATTTCGGCCTGGTCATGCCGAGCCTGGTCAATCCGACCACCGACTGGGGTACGCCTTCACCGAATAAAAACGATCCGGGCGAAGGTTACGGCCGCCTGATTCCGACCACCTCGGTGGACCAGTATGCGGCGACGCTGGCCAAATGGTTCGGACTGGGCGACAGCGACATCGGCCTGATTTTTCCGAACCTCGGCAACTTCAACAACCCGTATCTGGGCTTCGTCTGACAGGATCGCGGGACAAATGTCCGTTTTGCCGGTCAAATAGCGTTCTTATTAAAATCGGATTAAAAAGGGGGAGGGGATGAGGACTTCGCGTCGCTTGCTGTTTGCGTGCGGCTTGGCGGGTATTGCCGCGGTCGGAATCCCTTTGGCGGCAGTGGCGGCGCTCAGCCACGCGCCCGATCCGCTGTTCCACGACGGAATGGAAGGCATCAGTGCGGGCCCTTTCACGGATTCTGACGCTTCGCGTTTCCTGGCCCAGGCCACGTTCGGGCCGACCGATACGGACATTACACACTTGCGCTCGGTCGGCTACACGACTTGGCTTGCCGATCAGTTCGCGGCGGTGCCGACCCACCAGATGGATTATGTCAACTGGGCGAGCGGCACACTCGGCGAGCAGGTGGGCCAGGGCACGCGCACCGAAGCGTGGTTTCTCGGCGCGCTCGGCGGCCCGGATCCGAAAAACAACGCGTTGATCCACACCGATCAGCTGCGTCAGCGCGTCGCGTTTGCGTTGAGCGAGATTCTCGTCGTCTCCGACCAGAACACCGAACTCGGACTCAACGGCGCGACGGGAATGGCGTACTACTACGACATCCTCGTCGACAACGCGTTCGGCAACTACCGCACGTTGCTCGAAAAAGTGACGCTCAGTCCGGCAATGGGCGTCTACCTCAACATGATGGGCAACCGCCGCGCGGTGCTTGCGCAGAACGTGCACCCCGACGAGAACTACGGCCGCGAAATCAACCAGCTGTTCAGCATCGGCCTCGTCATGCTCAATCCCGACGGCACATCGAAGCTGTCGGGCGGACAGCCGATTGCAACCTACACGCAAAGCACGATCACGAATTTCGCGCACGTTCTCACGGGCTGGAACTGGAAGAGCTGCGACACCAGCGGCTACGACCAGTTCGTCGGCTGCTACACGCCATACAACACACCCGGTGATTACACGACACCGATGGTGGCGTACGAGACAAAGCCGGCCAACGAGTCGGGTCAGGCTGCGAACTACAACTATCACGACAACGGTACGCACGCCGATGACACGCACAACAAGCAGCTGCTCACGTATTCCGGTGCGGCGAATGGCGGGGTGCTTGCCGATGGCGGCACCGCGACGATTGATCTGAAGTTCGCGCTCGACAATATCTACAACCATCCGAACGTTGGTCCATTCATCAGCAAGCAGCTGATCCAACGCCTGGTGACGAGCAATCCGAGTCCGGCTTATGTGCAACGCGTGGCAACGGTTTTCAACGCCAATCGCGCGAGCGCGACCCAGCTCAAATCCGTCGTACAGGCGATCCTGCTCGATCCGGAGGCGCGCTACATCGGCAACATCGGCACCTACGGCAAGCTGCGCGAGCCGCTGCTCGCGCTCACGCATCTGTGGCGCGCGATGGGCGCACGGCATGCCTGCGGCCAGGATGTCCCGTTTGTGCCGAATCAAAGTCAGGCGAGCTACTACGCGAACCAACCCTATCGCTATGCCGGTTACGCCACCGCGTGGAGTACCGGCGGCACGCAGTATCAGGGCATCGCGCAAGCGCCGCTCGATGCGAATACAGTGTTCAATTTCTTCAAGCCCGGATTCCTGCCACCGGGCGAAATGTCCACGCGCGGCTTGCTCGGCCCCGAGTTCCAGTTGCAGACTGACAGCATCATCGCGCTGAGCGCCAACACATTCGACGGCTTCTACATCTCTTATGACGTGAGCGACGTTTGTGACGCGGGCGATGTGATCGGCGAGGTGAAGATCGATCATGTACCCGATTACGCACTGGCCGGCGGCGCGAGCGGCGGTCCGGCGGACGCGCTGGTGGACGCCTACAACCATCGCTTCATGGCCGGGCAGATGTCGCCGTTCATGCGCCAGACGCTGCTCAATGACCTGAATGCCTTCGATAATTCGAGCTGGGGCGCGGATTGGAAAACCCAGCGCATCAACCGCGCGCTGTATCTGATCTTCACCTCGCCCGAATACATGGTGCAGAAATAGGAGAACGCCATGCGTCCCGATCGCCGCAAGTTCATCAAGCAAACCATCTGCGCCGCACTCGGTGGCGCCAGTGTCTATTCCGCACTTGGCCAATTGCAGCTTGTGCAGGCCGCCACGCGTGCATCCAGCTATGCCTTCAGCGACTACAAGGCACTGGTCTGCGTGTTTCTCTACGGCGGCAATGACAGCTTCAACACGATCGTGCCGTATACGCAGTCGGCCTACAACGCGTACTACGGCAGCAACGGTGTGCGTCCGAAACTGGCGATTCCGCGCGCGAACCTGCTCGCGCTTTCCAACACACCGACCTCGGGTGACGGCATCCAGTACGCGCTGCATCCATCGCTGACGGGTTTGCAGACCTTGTTCAACAGCGGTCACGCCGCGATCGCCGCAAACGTCGGCACGCTGATCGAGCCGACGAACCAGGCCCAGGCCTGGGCGGCGATGAACAACAACGGCGGCGTCGCGCTGCCGCCACAGCTGTTCTCGCATGCTGATCAGGCCGCATATTGGCAATCTTCGCCGCCGACGAACCAGCCGATCACCGGTTGGGGCGGGCGCATCGCCGATCTCGTCGCCAGTGCCAACGGCGGCAACGCGCCGATTCTCACCAGCCTCAACGGTCAGGACGCCTTCATGCGCGGCGTGGACGTGAACGGCTACATCATGGGCACTACCGGGGCGTCGGTCATCGACCTCGGTTATCCCAGCAGACAGACGCCGTTTGCGGCTCTGCACAGCGGTACGCAGGAAGCGAACGCACTCGAGCGCACGTTTGCGTCCGCGGTGAATCATTCGACGAGCACCGCCGGCGTGATCAATACGGCCGTCGCGTCGCACGATTTCTCGGCGTTCTTTCCGGGGGCGAACTACGACCTGGCCGCGCAGTTGCAGACCGTCGCGCAGTTGATCTACGCGGCGAACGCCAACCAGAACAACAGCGGGGCGAATTACGGCGGCCTGCGGCGCCAGGTGTTTTTCGTCAACGCCGGTGGCTACGACACGCACAGTGACGAGCTCAACGTGCACGGCGATCCTGTGAATCCGGGCATACTCGATCTGCTGTCACGGTCACTGGCCGGCTTCTACAACGCCCTAGCCAGCGTCGGCCTGGCAAACGTCGCGACCGCATTCACGGCGTCGGATTTCGGCCGCACGCTCACGAACAACGACAACGGCACCGACCATGGCTGGGGCGGGCATCACTTTGTTGTCGGCGGCGCCGTGCAGGGCGGCAAGTTCTACGGCAACGGCAGCGGCTTTGCGAGCAATCTGGCGTCGCCGAATTTCGGGCTCGTCATGCCGAGCCTGGCCAATCCGACGACACCCTACGGCATACTCTCGCCGAACCTCAACGATCCCGGCGACGGCTACGGACGGCTGATCCCGACCACGTCGGTCGACCAGTACGCGGCAACGCTCGCGCACTGGTTCCTGAGCGGCGGCGGCGTGGATCCGACCGGTGACATCGGCTTGATATTCCCGAATCTCGCTAACTTCTCGCCGTCGGCGAACTACGATCCGGCCAACGGATATCTCGGTTTCGTCTGAGGCGCTGGACTATCGACGCGGCCTGCGAGCCCGCAGTCGCGCGCCCGCCGCAAAGACCAGCCCGCAGGCGAGCAAGGCGCCGAATTTCCAGCCGTTGACAGGAGCGGCGCTCAATGGCGCGGGCGGTGGTGGCGCGGCCACGTTGATCGTGCCGTACATGCCTTCGCCCGGCGCGCCGTGGATTTCGCAGAAATAGCCGATCGTGCCGGGCTGGTCGAAGCTGAGGCTGACGACCCAGGTTGATGAACTGGCGGAGCCGTTGCCGCCGTGTCCGTCACCGTCGCAGCCGTGGGCGCAGCGGAATGAGCCATCGTCGGCGACCACGTTGTGGTAGCCGCCTTTGTTGATGAACACGACCGTGTCGTCGGGATGAATCGAGATTGTCTGCGGGTTGAACACATTGCCGCCGCCGCCGACGTTGACGATATAGGTGCTCGCTTGCGCACAAACATGCGCGCACAGTAGCGCGACTGCGAGCGCCCCCTGGAACGTCCGCATGCGCGATCAGCGCCCCGCCAGTGCGCCGAGCAGGCCGCCGAGCCCGCCGGTCGCATTGCCGCCGCCGAGCGCGCCGCCGAGCGCTTGCGACAAGTCGAAATTGCCGCCCTGATGATTGAGCACGCCGTTGACGAGACCGCCGAGCACGCCCCCTTGTTGCTGGATTTGCTGATTGGCCTGACCGAGGATGCCGCCGAGCCCGCCCGGATTGAGCCGACCCTGCGCTTGCGCGTGATTGGCCAGCGCGGCCATCACGATTGGCGCGAGGATCGCCATGAGCTGCCCCGCGTTCTGCTGACCGAGTCCGGTGGCCTGTCCGAGACCTTGGTTCGCGGCAGCCTGGTTTGCGCCGAAGATGTGACCGAGAATCGAACCGCCGATGCCGGAATTGCCGCCGCCAAGCACGCTGCCGAGCAGGCCACCCATGTCCAAACCGGCATGCGCGCCGAGCGCATTGTTCAACGCATTCGCGCCCTGCGGCGTGCTCGCGTTCCGCGCCATGCCGCCGACGATCAGCGGCACCGCGTGCTCGATCGCCGCGCGCGCCTGCGCAGGATCGGTGCCAAGTTGCGCGGCAATCTGCGAGATCTGCGCGTCGCCCAGATGCGAGAACACGGAATTCATCAAATCGCTCATGTGCGTACTCCTTGCGGATTGGATTGCAGTATATCGACAGACTGGCGCGGCGCACATTGCAGCGGCTATGCTGAATGCCTAATCAAACAAACTGCGGCATAGCCTCATGCGTCAATTTCCAAATGTATCGCTGATCGGCGCACCCACCGACATCGGCGCCGGCGATCGCGGCGCTTCGATGGGGCCCGAGGCATTGCGCGTGGCCGGTATCGCCGAAGCTTTGCAGGCGCGCGGTCTGCAGGTCGAGGATCGCGGCAACCTGTTCGGCCCGCTCAATCCCTGGCTACCCCCGAGCGCGGGCTATCGCCATTTGACGCAGGTCGTCGAATGGAATCGTGAGGTGATGCGCGCGGTGAGCGCGGAACTCGCGGCCAATCGCTTGCCGATTCTGCTCGGTGGCGATCATTGCCTGGCGATCGGCTCGATCACCGCCGTCGCACAGCACTGCCGGCAACACGGCAAGAAACTGCGCATTCTCTGGCTCGATGCACATGCGGATTTCAACACTTCCACGATCACGCCGTCCGGCAACATCCATGGCATGCCGGTGGCGTGCCTATGCGGTTACGGGCCGGCCGAGCTGACGGAACTGGGCGGCGGCAAACCCGCGATCAGCGCGGACAGCATCCGCCAGATCGGCATCCGCTCGGTCGACGCCGGCGAGAAGCGCCTCGTGAACGATGTGGGCCTCGACATCTACGATATGCGCTACATCGACGAGATCGGCATCAAGCGCGCGATGGAAGAGGCGCTCGAAGGCGTTGATGCCGACACGCACCTGCACGTGAGTTTCGATGTGGACTTCCTCGATCCGGATATCGCGCCCGGTGTCGGCACCACGGTTCCCGGCGGGCCGAACTACCGCGAGGCCCAGCTCGTCATGGAAATGATCGCCGACAGCGGACGCATGGCCTCGCTCGACATCGTCGAGCTCAACCCCGCGCTGGACAACCACAACCAGACCGGCAAGCTGGCGGTGGATCTGGTCGAAAGCCTGTTCGGCAAGTCGACGTTGATGCGCGAGTAGCTCGACCTACGGCTGGACCGAGGGGCAGGGATTCTTGTCGAAGCCGTCGTAAAACAGCAGATCCTCGACATTGGTACTCCAGCCGATGTCCTGAAATGCCGGCAAAGTCAGGTCGACCATGTTGAATATCGTTTCGTTCAGATAAGGCTGCATCAGCAACGCGTGCAGCGACGCCTTGGTCCAATGGCTCACCGACGACCCGGGTTCTTGGGGGTTCGGCGCATACATGCGCATGCAGCCGTTGTGTGTGCCGGACAACGCCTGGTCGAGGAATACGCGCTGCAGGCGGTTAACGTGTTTGCCGGCCCAGACCAGGTCGGGATCGTTCTTGGATGAATTGACGATCGCCGAACTGTTATGGCCGGTCGGGTTGATCGCGGCCCACGACTTGTTCTGCGCCTGGTCGAACAGATAGAAGTCCCAGATGTCGGGAAAACATGGACAGCTCGGCGGGTCTGTTGCGCCATTCGTTGGAATGAATTCTCCCGTGCTCAAGTCGGTGAACGTGATGAATCCCAGTCCATGGCCGAGTTCGTGAAACACCACCGGCAGCAGCGGAATTTTGTTCGACGGCACGCCATGCGAG
>Ga0068860_100007870_pt1 | contig 10641 bp, 14 predicted proteins | sample KBSSwiS32_FD_66597 | JGI IMG/M metagenome (GOLD analysis project Ga0068860, IMG submission 66597) | Switchgrass rhizosphere microbial communities from Kellogg Biological Station, Michigan, USA - KBS Switchgrass S3-2 | ecosystem: Host-associated > Plants > Roots > Rhizosphere > Soil ...
CGGCCGAGGTCGAGGCCGCGCTCTGGTTCCACGACGCCGTCCACGACGTCCGCCGCGGCGACAACGAGCGCCGGAGCGCCGACTGGGCGCGTGCCGCGCTCGCCGCCGGCGGTGCGCCGCCGCACGCCACGGCGCGCGTCGCCGCGCTCGTCATGGCGACTGCGCATCTGGCCGCGGCGGCGCCTGCCGGCGGCGACGCCGCGCTCGTCGTCGACATCGACCTCGCGATCCTCGGCGCCGACGCAGCACGCTTCGCCGAGTACGAACGACAGATCCGGCGCGAGTACGCGCACGTGCCCGACGCCGAGTTCCGCGCGCGGCGCAGCGCTGTCCTCGCCGCGTTCCTGGCGCGCGACCCGATCTACCGGACGCCGCGGCTGCGCGACGCGCTCGAGGCGCGCGCACGGGCGAACCTCGCGCTGGCCATCGCCGGCGACGTCGCCTAAGCTCGCGGCCGTGCCGACCTCAGCGAGCGCGCCCGTTCATCGCCGGCCCGTCGTCGCGCGGGCAGCGGCACCCGGCGCCGTCGCTTCGGCGATCGCGCGCGGCAGGTGCGAGAGCAGGAAGCGGATCGCGAGCGGCACGAGCACCAGGTCGTCGACGATGCCGACGACCGGCAGCACGTCGGGAACGAGGTCGACCGGCGACAGCACGTACAGCACGACGAGCGCGGTGCCGAGCTTGAGCCAGCCCGGTGCCTGGGGATGGCGCAGGGCGAGCCAGAGCCGGCGCGCATCACCGCGCACGAGCGTCCAGAGCAGGGTCAGGCGTTTCCACATCGTCGCGGTCTCCGTCGTGCAGGCTGCGATGCTCGCAGATGCGGCCCGACCGGCGGCGCACAAGGGCTTCACGATCGCGGCGCGCGCCGCACACCATCGAAGGGAGCGGCGATGCCGGTTTCGCAACGTGTGGTCCAGGTCTGCCTCTATCTCGTCGCGGCGATCGCGCTGACCGGCGGAACGCTGCAGTTCGTCCTCGGCCAGCCCGACACGTCGCCACGGCTCGACAACGTCCACCGCTTCATGGCCGGCGTCTACTTCTCGACCGGCCTGATCGCGGCGTGGGCGGCGTGGACGATCCGCGACCAGGGCACGCTCGTCTACCTGCTCGCGTTCGGCGTGCTGCTCGCCGGCACCGGCAGGCTCGTCTCGATCGCGCGCGTCGGCCTGCCCGAGCCGCATGCGGTCTGGCTCGGCTACCTGATTCCCGAGTTGCTGCTGCCGTTCGTGATTGCGATCGCGCACTGGCTGTCGACGACGCAAGCGACGAGCCACTGAGCAAACCACCGGAGAGCCGCGCCATGGCCGACGTCGCCGCCCTGCAGAAGCTGCTCGAGCCGATCTTTCCCGGGCTGATGGGGATCCGCATCGTGACGTGCGAGCCCGACCGCGTCGTCGCCGAGATGGCGGTGCGCCCCGACCTCTGCACGAGCGGCGGCATCCTCCACGGCGGCGCATCGATGGCGTTCGCCGACACCCTCGGCGCGATCGGAACGTTCGTCAACCTCGCCCCCGGCAAGCGGACGACGACGACCGACTCGAGCACCAAGTTCATCGCCGGCGCGCGCGTCGGCACGACCGTGACGGGCGAGAGCGTCGCGCTGCACCGCGGCCGCACGACGATGGTCTGGCAGACGTCGATCCGCAGCGCCGAAGGCAAGCTTTGCGCCGTCGTCACGCAGACGCAGCTCGTCCTCGACTGACCCGGTGAGCGCGCTTCGCGTCGGCCTGATCGCCGACACCCACGACCTCGTGCGCCCGGAGGCGCTCGCGTTCCTCGCCGGCAGCGACCGCATCGTCCACGCCGGCGACGTCTGCGGCCCTGCAGTGCTCGCCGCGCTCGCCGCGCTCGCGCCGGTGACCGCGGTGCGCGGCAACAACGACCGCGGCGCCTGGGCGGCGCGGCTGCGCGCGAGCGAGCTCGTCGAAGTCGGCGGCGTCTGGCTGTACGCGATCCACGATCTCGCCGAGATCGACATCGACCCGGCCGCCGCGGGAGTCGCCGTCGTCGTTTCCGGACACTCGCACCGTCCGCTCGTCGAGAGGCGCGACGGCGTGCTCTACGTCAATCCCGGCAGCGCCGGGCCGCGCCGCTTCAGTCTGCCGATCTCGGTCGGCGAGCTGACGATCCGCGCCGGCGAAGTCGCGGCGCGCACCGTCGCGATCTAGTGCGCGCCGCCACGTGCGCCGCTACGATGGCGCGACGCCCGATCGCAGCGGGCGAGGAGGCGCGATGGACGAGCGATCCGCTGGCCACGAAGGCGGCTGCACCTGCGGCGCGGTTCGCTTTCGCATGACGAGCCGGCCGCTCGTCGTCAACTGCTGCCACTGCCGCTGGTGCCAGCGCGAGACGGGGACGGCGTTCGCGCTCAATGCGGTGATCGAGGCCGACCGGGTCGAGTTGCTCGCTGGCGACGTCGAGGTCGTCGACACGCCGTCGGCGAGCGGCAAGGGGCAGCGGATCGCGCGCTGCCGGCGCTGCCGGGTCGCGCTCTGGAGCAACTATGCCGGCGCCGGCGACGCGGTGCGCTTCGTTCGCGTCGGCACGCTCGACGAGCCCGACCGGCTGCCGCCCGACGTCCACATCTTCACGTCGAGCAAGCAGCCATGGGTCGTGTTGCCGCCGGGCGTGCCGGTGGCCGCCGAGTACTACCGGGCATCGGACGTGTGGCGCAAGGACAGCCTCGAGCGCCGCGCCGCGCTCGTGGCGCGCACGGGCACGGCGAAGGCGTGACGTCCGCCTCGCATGTTGTTACGTCGTCGCTCGGGCGCAGCGCAGAATCCCGGGTCCCTCGCTTCGGGTCTTCGCGAATGAACCGACTCCCCCTCCTGCTCGCGGCCGCATTCGTCGCCGCATCGACAGGCGCCGCCGCGCAGAACCGTGCCTACGATCCGAAGCTGCTCGCCCGTTACGACGTGAGCTACGGCGGCTGCGAGAAGCTGCACCCCGAGCTGCGCGGCCACCGCGACGAGGCGTACCTCAGCCTCTATCGGGCGACGCCGAACGAGAAGACGAAGGCGAGACTCGCCGAGGCGCGTGCCAGCGCGACCTATAAGGCCGAGCGCCAGATCGCGCTCGCCGGCGTCGGCAAGGCGTCGGCGCCATCCGCGCAGACGATCGAACGCGAGTGCAGCGCCCTGCTGGCCGAGTGGAAGCGCGGCCCGAAGTGAGCGCCCCGCACGGCCGCGCCGAGATGGCCGACCGCTGCCCGTTGTGCGGCGAGGCGAACGGCTGCGCGCTCGCCGCCGGCAGCGCGGCGCGATGCTGGTGCAGCGACGCGTCGTTCACCGCAGCGGTCCGCGCGCGCGCGGCGAGCGCCGGCGACGCGATGCGCTGCATCTGCGCCCGTTGCGCAGCCAGCGCGGCAGCCGACGACGAGGCCGCCGCGCCGACGATTGCCCGGCCACGCTGACACTCGCTACAGTCACGCGGACCGGGAGCTCCGCATGACCGTCCTCCGCCGCTCGCGCTCCTCACGCACCCTCGCCGCGCCGGTGCAGCGGCGCGCCGTCGCCAACGCGAGGCGGCTCGGCCGGAAACGGCGCTGACGCCGGGAGATCGATGCGCAATCCCGCGATCCTCTATCCGCTGTTCGCGCTCGCGGCGTGGACGCTGATCGTGCTGGTGCTGATTCCGATCGCGCGCGTGCGCTCGGTCCGGCAGCGCGAGATCGGACCCGACGACTTCAAGTACGGCGAGTCGGCGAAGGTGCCCGGCCACGTCAGCGTGTCGAACCGCAACTACATGAACCTGCTCGAGCTGCCGATGCTCTTCTACGTCGTCGGCATCCTGCTCTACGTCACCGGCGGCGCTTCGTACGTGACGATCGCCCTGGCGTGGGCGTACGTCGTGCTGCGCGTCGTCCACAGCCTGATCCACCTGACGTACAACAAGGTGCTCCATCGGCTGACGGCGTTCACGCTCTCCAACGTCGTCCTCGTCGTGCTCTGGGTGTTCGCCGGGAGCCACCTCGCGGGCGCGTTCCCGTGATCCGCATCCGCGAGATCGACCACGTCGTGCTGCGGGTTGCCGACCTCGGGCGTGCGCTCGCGTTCTACCGCGACATGCTCGGCTGCCCGGTCGAGAAGCGGCAGGACGAGATCGGGCTCGTCCAGCTGCGCGCCGGCCGTTCGCTGATCGACCTCGTCCCGCTCGACGGCGTCCTCGGCCGTGCCGGGGGTGCCGCGCCCGGCGCCGAGGGGCGCAACGTCGACCACTTCTGCGTCCGCGTCGAGCCGTTCGACGAAGCCGCGATCCGCGCCGAGCTGCGCGCGCACGGCGTCGACGCCGGTGCCGTCGCGACGCGCTACGGCGCCGAAGGCGACGGCCCGTCGCTCTACATCCGCGATCCCGACGGCAACGTCGTCGAGCTGAAGGGCCCGCCAGATCCCTCCGTCCCCAGGAGTCCGCCATGAGCCATCGATTCGTCTGGGTCGACATCCCGGTCGCCGATCTCGATCGCGCGATCGCGTTCTACCGTGCCGTGCTCGGCTGCGAGGTGACGCGCGAGGGCGGCGCCGGCTTCGCCTTCGCCGTCCTCGAGCACGTCGGCAGCGACATCGGCGGCTGCCTCGTGCCGGCGAGCGGCGACGCCGCGCCGGCGCTCGGCGGGCCGCTCGTCTACCTCAACGTCGAAGGCCGCATCGCCGACGCCGAGCGCGCGGTCGCGGCGAACGGCGGCCGCGTCCTGCAGCCCACCGAGTCGATCGGGCCGCACGGCCACCGCGCGATCGTCGTCGACAGCGAGGGCAACCGCGTCGGCCTCCACTCGATGACCCGCTGACCTCATTTGCCAACGCGCTCGCGCCGACGCGAGCGGACCGACCCATGTGCAGGAACATCAAGACCTTGTTCAACTTCGAGCCGCCCGCGACCGAGCTCGAGATCCGCGACGCGTCGCTGCAGTTCGTCCGCAAGCTGAGCGGCTTCACGGTGCCGTCGAAGGCGAACGAAGCGGCGTTCGAGCTCGCGGTCGAGCAGGTCGCCGCGGCGGCGCGGGCGTTGGTCGGCTCGCTCGTCACGCACGCGCCGCCGCGCGACCGCGCGGTCGAGGCCGAGCGCGCGAAGACGCGTTCGGCGGCGCGCTTCGGCGTCACCGCCGCGCGCGCGCCCGTGCGCTGACGATCGCCGATTCCACACTCGGCGGTCGCGCGCAGCGCCGGCGTCGCGGCGTGCGCGCCGGCGCACGCGCCGTGGTTGCGTAGGAGCCCGCCGCGTCGCCGCCGGCCGGCTCCCGGCGGGCCCATGGTTCGCTCTACGCTGGCCGACGGTCGCTGTCCGCCCGGTCCATGCCGTTCTCCACCGCCGCAAGCCGCCTTCGCCGCCTGTCGCCGCTCGTCGTCGCAGCGACGCTGGCATGCGCCGACGCCGCGCTCGCGGCCGACGGCGACACGGCTCAGCCAGCGGCGAGCGCCGCGAGCGCACCGGCGACCGGAGCGTCGGCGCCGAGCCCGGGCCTCGGCGGCGCCCGCAAGATGCCTTCGCAGCCGATCGACTACGCGCTGCCCGCGCTCGAGATCGTCGGCTTCGACATCCTCCTCAACCGCGCCAACTACTACTTCGGCAGCAACAAGGAGGACTACCACGTCACGATGGAGTCGATCCGCCGCAACCTCCGAAGCAGCTGGGGGACCGACAACGATCCGTTCAACATCAACCAGCTCGCCCACCCGTATCAGGGCTCGATCTACTACGGCTTCGCGCGCTCGGCCGGATTCAACTACTGGGAGTCCGCGGCGTACACGTTCGCCGGCAGCGCCTTCTGGGAGATCTTCGGCGAGACGACGCACCCGTCGCGCAACGACCAGATCGCGAGCGGCATCGGCGGCACGTTTCTCGGCGAGGCGCTCTTTCGCATGTCGAATCTCGTCCTCGAGCACGGCGGCGGCCTGCCGCGCGTGTGGCGCGAGGTCGCCGCCGCGGCGATCGCGCCGTCGGCGAGCTTCAACCGGCTCGTCTTCAGCGACCGCTACGGAGCCGTCTTCTCGAGCGGCGGCGCGGCGTACTACAGCCGGCTCGGCGTCGGCTATGCGCGCAGCGTCCACGACGACACCACCGGGTCGGACCGCGTCTACGGCAACGAGGCGCAGATCGACTTCTCGATCGACTATGGCCTACCGGGCGCGAAGGACTACGACTACCGGCGGCCCTTCGACCAGTTCGCGTTCCAGGCGACGGCGTCGAGCGCGAACGGCTTCGAGAACGTGCTGACGCGGGGCCTGCTGATCGGCAAGGCCTACGAGGCCGGTCCGTCGTACCGCGGCGTCTGGGGCATCTACGGCAGCTACGACTACATCGCGCCGCAGACGTTTCGCGTCTCGACGACTGCGGTCTCGCTCGGCACGACGGGCCACTGGTGGCTCGCGCGCGACTGGTCGCTCGAGGGCAGCGGCCTCGCCGGCGTCGGCTACACCGCGGTCGGCAGCGCGCACGGCTCGACGAGCGACCGCGACTACAACTACGGCCTCACACCGCAAGCGCTCCTCGCGCTGCGCCTGACGCACAGCGACCAGTTCGCGTTCGACGTCACCGGCCGCGAGTACTTCGTCAGCAAGGTCGCGTCGGGAACGAACGGCGGCCACGACAACATCGTCCGCCTCGACGCCGCGCTCACCTGGAGGCTGCACAAGCAGCACGCGGTCTCGATCCGCTACATCGGCAACCGCCGCGACGCGAGCTTCCCGGGCGGACAGGACTTCAAGCAGGTCCGCAACACGATCGGGATCTACTACACCCTGCTCGGCCAGGACCGCTTCGGCGGCGTCGACTGGCGCTGACGGCAGCGCAGCGTTCGCCTCAGAGCACGAGGCGGCCGCCAACGAGATGGAGGCGGCGGTCGCAGCGCGCGGCGAGCGACTCGTCGTGGGTGACGAGGACGAACGCCGTCGCGCGGCTGCGCGTCAGCTCGAGCATGCGGTCGAAGACGCCGGCGGCGGTGACGCGATCGAGGTTGCCGGTCGGCTCGTCGGCGAGGACGCAGTCGGGCTCGCCGGCGAGCGCGCGCGCGATCGCGACGCGCTGGCGCTCGCCGCCGGAGAGCTGCGACGGCCGGTGCAGCAGCCGCTCGCCCAAGCCCACCTGCTGCAGCGCCTGCGCGGCGCGTTCGCGCGCGGCGGCGATCGGGACGCGGCGGATCCTGAGCGGCATCGCGACGTTGTCGAGCGCGCTGAACTCGGGCAGCAGGTGGTGGAACTGGTAGACGAAGCCGAGGTGGCGGTTGCGCCACTCGCCCTGCTCGGCGGCGCCGAGCGACGCGAAGTCGCGGCCGCAGAGCACGACGCTGCCCGAGGTCGGCGCCTCGAGACCGCCGAGCAGGTGCAGCAGCGTGCTCTTGCCCGACCCCGACGCGCCGACGATCGCGAGCGTCTCGCCGCGGCGAAGCGTCAGGTCGACGCCCTGCAGCACGTGGACGTCGATCCGCGAGCCGCCGCTGCCTTCGATGAAGCGCTTGTGCAGCGCGCGAGCGACGATGACGTCGCCGCCGGTGTCACTCATAGCGCAGCGCTTCGGCGGGCTGCAGCCGGCTCGCGCGCCAGCTCGGATAGATCGTCGCGACGAACGCGAGGACGAGCGAGATCACCGCGATCGGGACGATGTCGCCCTGCTGCGGATCGCTCGGCATGCGGCTGATCAGGTAGACGCTGCTCGGCAGGAAGGTGACGTGCAGCAACCGCTCGATGAACGGCACGATGACGCCGATGTTGAAGGCGACGACCAGGCCGAGCACGACGCCGGCGAGCGTGCCGATGATCCCGGCCGCCGCACCCTGGACGACGAAGATCGCCATGATCGAGCGCGGCGTCGCGCCGAGCGTGCGCAGGATCGCGATGTCGGCGCGCTTGTCGGTCACCGTCATGACGAGCGTCGAGACGAGGTTGAACGCGGCGACGGCGACGATCAGCGTCAGGATGATGAACATCAGGCGCTTTTCGATCTGCACCGCCGAGAACCAGTTGCGGTTGGTGCTCGTCCAGTCGCGGACGGCGACGTCGGGACCGAGCCGCTCGGCGAGCTGGGCGGCGACGACGGGCGCGTCGTCGACGTCGCGCAGGCGCAGCTGCACTCCGGTCGGTCCCTCGGTGCGGAACAGCCTGGCGGCGTCGTCGAGCGCGACCAGCGCCAGCGTGCTGTCGTACTCGTAGTGGCCGACATCGAACGTGCCGGCGACGGTGAGCGTGCGCAGGCGCGGCACGATGCCCGCCGGAGTCACCTGCCCGCCGGGCAGCACGACGGTCACCTTGTCGCCGCTCCTCACGCCGAGCGAGCGCGCGAGCTCACCGCCGAGGACGACGTTCCAGCCGCCGGGGACGAGGCGCGCGAGCGTCGTGCTGCGCAGCTTCGCCGCCAGCGGCGTCACCGTCGCCTCGGCGTCCGGATCGATGCCGCGGACGACGACGCCGCGCATCTCGTCGCCGCGCGCGATCAGCGCCTGCGAGGCGACGAACGGCGCGGCGCCGACGACTTCGGGATTGCGGCGGGCGTCCTCCGCGGTCTTGCGCCAGTCGGGGAGCGCCGCACCGCCGGCGTCGCTCACCTCGACGTGCGAGATGACCGAGAGCATCCGCGCCCGCACTTCCTTCTGGAAGCCGTTCATCACCGAGAGCACGATGATCAGCGCGGCGACGCCGAGCGCGATGCCGAGCATCGAGACGCCCGAGATGAACGAGATGAAGCGGTTCCTGCGCCCGGCGCGGCCGGCTCGCGTGTAGCGCCAACCGATCTGCAGTTCGTAGGGCCAGTTCATCGCGGGGGCGATGCTACCCGACCGATCTCGCGCGAAGCGGCGCGGAGCGGCCCGGATAATCGTCCGCATGCACCTGCTCGTCCCGTTCGCCGCCGACGCATCGGAGGCCTGTCGGCACGTGCTCGGCGACGTCGCACTGCCCAACCTCGAGCGGTTGCTCGCGCTGCTCGGCGCCGAGGCGCGCGACGACGGCGAAGCCGCGAGCCTGTCGCCGCCGCACGAGCGCGCGCTCGCCGCGGCGCGCGGCTGGCACGGCGGCGACGGCCTGCTGCCGTTCGCCGCGCACGCGGCCGCGAACGACGGCATCGCGACGGAGACACGGGCGTGGGCGCTGCTGACGCCGAGCCACTGGATGCTCGCGAGCGAAGGCGCGACGATGCTCGACCCCGCGCTCCTCGCGCTCGACGAGAGCGACTCGCGCGCGCTCTTCGCCAGCACCGGCGAGCTGTTCGCGAGCGAAGGCTTCGCGCTCGCGTGGGGCGCCGCCGAACGCTGGTACGCGGCGCGCGACGACCTCGAGGACCTCGCGACGGCCTCGCTCGACCGCGTCGTCGGCAGGAGCGTCGATCCGTGGTTGCGAGCGAGCGAGGGCGCACCGCGCGCGACGCTGGCGCTCCTGCGCCGCCTGCAGAGCGAAGCGCAGCTCGTCTTCCACGCGCACGAGGTCAACGAGCGCCGCGAGGAGCGCGGCGAGCTCGTCGTCAATTCGTTCTGGCTGAGCGGCTGCGGTCGCCGACAGGTCGCCGACGACGCCGCCGAGCCGGTCGTCGCGACCGCGTTGCGCGCGCCGCTGCTCGCCGGCGACTGGGCGGCGTGGGCCGAAGCCTGGCGCGCCCTCGACGCCGGCGCCGTCGCGCAGCTGCTCGCCGCCGCGCGCGCCGGCAGCGCGGCGACGCTGACGCTGTGCGGCGAGCGCTCGGCGGCCCGCTTCGCGCTCGCCCGGCGCACGTTCTGGCAACGCCTGCGCGGCGCGCGTCCGGCGGCGCGCGACGTCCTCGCCTCGCTCTAGCGCCGGCCGCGATGACGGCGATCCGCCTCGTTCGCCGCGACGTGCCGCCGCGCACCGCGTGGACGCTCGAGCAGGCCGGCTGCCATCCGCTGCTGGCACGGCTCTACGCGGCGCGCGGAGTGCGCGCAGCCGACGAGCTCGACGATGCGCTCGCGCGGCTGCTGCCGCCGGCGACGCTGCTCGGCGCCGACGATGCAGCGACGCTGCTCGCCGACGCGATCGGCGCGCGCAGCCGCATCTGCGTCGTCGCCGACTACGACTGCGACGGCGCGACGGCGTGCGCGGTGATGCTGCGCGGGCTCGCCCTGCTCGGCGCCGAACGGTCGACGCTCGGCTACGTCGTCCCCGACCGCCGCGTCCACGGCTACGGGCTGACGCCGCAGATCGTCGACCTCGCGATCGCGCAAGGAGCCGAGGTGCTCGTCACGGTCGACAACGGCATCGCCAGCGTCGAGGGCGTCGCCCACGCCCAGGCCGCGGGACTCGCGGTCGTCGTCACCGACCACCACCTGCCGGCGCGCGGCGACGCCGGCGCGGTCGTTCCCGAGGCCGACGTCGTCGTCAACCCGAACCAGCCCGGCTGCGGCTTCGCGAGCAAGCACCTCGCCGGCGTCGGCGTCGCGTTCTACGTGCTGCTTGCGCTGCGCGCCGAGCTGCGCGAGCGCGGCGACTTCGCGCGGCCGGGCGCCGGGCCGCTCCCAAGCCCGGCCACGCCCCCTCGGGGGGCAGCGACCGAAGGGAGCGTGGGAGCACCATCTTCGCAGCCGCGCCTCGATGCGCTCCTCGACCTCGTCGCGCTCGGCACCGTCGCCGACGTGGTCCGCCTCGACCGCAACAACCGCTGCCTCGTCGCGCAGGGGCTGAAGCGGATCCGCGCCGGGCGCATGCA
>Ga0068860_100007871_pt1 | contig 10640 bp, 5 predicted proteins | sample KBSSwiS32_FD_66597 | JGI IMG/M metagenome (GOLD analysis project Ga0068860, IMG submission 66597) | Switchgrass rhizosphere microbial communities from Kellogg Biological Station, Michigan, USA - KBS Switchgrass S3-2 | ecosystem: Host-associated > Plants > Roots > Rhizosphere > Soil ...
CCTGGCGGGCGCCATCGGACCGGCGCGGCGTGACCTGGCGGGCGCCAAGGATCGCCTGCGGCGGGCGCGGTCGGGCTCGCGTGGCGTGGCCCGGCGCGCCGGGCATCGCTTCGGCGGGAGCCGTCGGGCCGGCGGCGCCGGGCTTCGATCGGCGGCAGATGCCGGCATCCGTGGTGGTCAGGTGATGTCGGCGAAGAGCGCGGCCGCGGCCGCCTCCCACTGCGCCACCAGATCGATTTCGCCCGGGTTGCGCAGCCACTGGATCTGCAACCCGTCCATCAGCGCGACGATCCGCACCGCCAGGGCTTCCGGCTCGGGGGTGCACTCCTTGACCACCGCGGTGAGCGCCTCGAGCGTCCGCCGCTGCCGGGCCTCGAAGTAGTCGTGCGCCGGGTGATCGGGTGCGAGCGATTCCGCCTCGAGCACGGCGAACAGGCGTACGATCTCGGGCTGCCCGGCGTTCCGCCGCACCAGCGCCGCGCAGATCTCGCGCGCCGACACCGTCTCCGCATCGCCGAGCTCGGCCAGGAGCGCGCGGGTGTCCTCCTCGTCCCGGTAGTCGAGCACGGCGAGCAGCAGCCCGTCCTTCGACCCGACGTGATGCAGGAGGCCGGGCACGGTCAGGCCGCAGCCGTCCGCCACGTCCTGCATCGACAGGCCCCAGAAGCCGCGCTCGGCGATCAGCCTCGTGGTCACCTCGATGATCTGCCGGCGCCGCTCGGCGGCGGGCAGACGCGGACGCGAGCGGCGGAACGGCTGCATCACGGTCATGGCTCCCTCGCCGCGGATCGCCCCTTGCCCGGCGACTCCGCCACAGCCTATGTTGCAAGTCAGTTAATACCTAGTAGGTACTCAGTAAGACGCTGAGGAGTCCCACGTGACCGCTTCCGCAGACCTCGAACTGAACGATCAGGCCGCCATCACGAGTGGCAGCGACTTCTGGTCGAGCACGGCCGCCGGCGACGTCCCGGCGATCACGCTGACCGACGGTCCGCACGGCGTACGCCTGCGGGTGCCGGACGCCGAGGATCTGCTCGCGGGTCAGCCGGCGACCTGCTTCCCGCCGGCCGTGGCGTCCGGCTCGACCTGGGACCCCGATCTGCTGCGGCGGATGGGTGAGGCGCTCGCCGAGGAGTGCCGGGCGATGGGCGTCCAGGTCCTGCTCGGCCCGGGGATCAATCTCAAGCGGACGCCGCTCGGCGGGCGGAACTTCGAGTACTTCAGCGAGGACCCGCTGGTTGCCGGCGTGCTGGCGGCCGCCTGGGTGCGGGGGCTGCAGGGCGGCGGGGTGGGCGCCTCGCTCAAGCACTTCGCGGTCAACTCGCAGGAGACCGATCGCATGCGGATCAGCGCGGACGTCGACGAGCGCTCGCTGCGTGAGCTGTACCTGCGCGCCTTCCAGCGGGTGGTCACGACCGCTCAGCCGTGGACGGTGATGTGTTCGTACAACCGCGTCAACGGTGTCCATGCCAGTCAGAACCGCTGGCTGCTGACGGAGGTGCTGCGGGACGAGTGGGGCTTCGAGGGCCTGGTCGTCTCCGACTGGGGCGCCGTGGTCGACCGGGTCGAGGCGGTCCGGGCCGGGCTCGATCTGACCATGCCGGGACCGGATCCGGCAGGCGATCAGGCGCTGATCGAAGCGGTCAACAGTGGTCGCCTCCCGGCCGAGGCGCTCGCGCAGTCCGCCGATCACGTTCGCTCACTGGTGGCGAAGACGACCGCGGCCGCGCCGACCGGCGGCTACGACGCCGGTCGGCACCACGCCCTGGCCCGGGAGATCGCCGCCCGCGGCATCGTGCTGCTCAAGAACGAGGGCGGCCTGCTCCCGCTCGGCCCCGACCAGACCATCGCGGTCGTCGGCGAACTCGCCCGCACCCCGCGTTACCAGGGCGGCGGCAGTTCGCAGATGACTCCGACCCGCCTCGACGACGCGCTGACCGCGATCGAGCAGTCGGCCCAGGGCAAGGTCCGGTTCACCGCGAATGCGGCCGAGGCGGTGGAACTGGCCCGCGGCAGCGACGTGGCGGTGGTCTTCGCCGGCACCGAGCAGGAGACCGAGGGCGCCGACCGGGCTTCGCTCGACCTGCCCGCCGACCAACGGAAGCTGATCGCCGCGGTCGCCGCCGCCAATCCGCGTACGGTCGTGGTCCTCTCCAACGGCGGGGTCGTGCTCACCACGCCGTGGGACCGCGACGTCGGCGCCCTTCTCGAGGGCTGGCTGCTCGGCCAGGCCGGCGGCAGCGCCACCGCGGACGTCCTCTTCGGCCGGGTGAACCCGTCCGGCCGGCTCACCGAGACGATCCCGCTGCGGCTCGAGCATCATCCGTCCTATCTGGACTTCCCGGGCGAGGCCGGGCACGTCCGCTACGGCGAGGGCATCCACGTCGGTTACCGCGGCTTCGACGCGCGCGAGCAGGACGTTGCGTACCCGTTCGGGTTCGGCCTTTCTTACACCACCTTCTCGTACGGGGAGGCGACCGCGACCGCGAACGAGGCCGGCGTCGACATCCGCCTGCGGGTGGCGAACACCGGCCAGCGCGACGGCCGTGAGGTCGTCCAGGCGTACGTGAGCCTGCCGTCCTCCCGCGTCCGGCGCGCCCCGCGCGAGCTGAAGGCCTTCGCCGCCGTCGAGATCGGCGCGGGCGAGACCGCCGAGGTCGTGCTGCACGCCGACCGGTCGGATCTGGCCTACTGGGACGTCGTCCTCCAGCGCTGGGCTGTCGAGGGCGGCACCTACACGATCGAGGTCGGCGCTTCCTCGCGGGACATCCGCTCCACGACGAGGGTCGAGCTCCCCGGCGACGAGGCCCGCCATCCGCTGACCGCCGACTCCACGCTCGGCGAGTGGCTGTCCGACCCGCGTGGCGCCGAGCTGCTCGGCGAAGTCTTCACCAAGATGGCCACCGAGGGCGGCAGCGCGGCGGCCGCGCTGACCGTGGACCCGGCCATGCTCCAGATGGCGATCAGCATCCCGCTCGCGCGCATGGCCATGTTCCCCGGTAGCCCGTTCACTGCCGAGTCGGTGGCCGGCCTTGTCCTGGCCGCGAACAAATAGCGCCACAATCGGGCCGCTGCCGCGAGTCGAGGGCGGGGCCTGCGGGTCAGGGGCGAGCGGTCAGCTGGTCCAGGACGTCGTCGGCCGGCGTGCGGGCGCGCAGGACGTAGCGCTCGGTGTAGCCGGCCAGCGCGTCTCGCAGCGATCGGCTCGCGCCCTGCCGGGCCAGCGCCGCATAGGCGGACAGGAAGCAGTCACGGGCCGCGGCGGCCAGGACCGGATCGGTGAGGGCGTCCCGGGCGGCTCGCTCCCACAGGCCGGGCTCGGCCGCCAGGTGAGCGGTTGCGCTCTCGGCCTCCGCGGCGCCCTGCGGGTCGTCGAGCAGGGTGGCGGCCACCGCGATCGGAATTCGCCATCCGTCGCCCGGCTGCGCGTCGGCGACGTCGAGCTCCAGGTGACCGCGGGCGGTGACCGGCGGGCGCAGGGCATCGAGGTGATCGGCCAGCTGGGCGGCTGTCGGGGCGTCCCCGGCGCGGTAACGGTCGCGAAGGGACACGCCGGTCGGCGTCGAGGTGCTCATCGCGTACGCAAGCCAGGCCTGACGCGGATCGCCCGCCGGAACCACCGGCAGGTCTTTCCGGCCGGCCTGGCGGACGCTGCGCCAGCCCGGCGCCGGAGCGTTCGCGAACGCGGCGGCCAGGACCGGGGCCAGCCGATGCGCGAGCCGCCAGCGGCGGGCGAGGCCGAGCACACCACCGCCCGGCAGACCCGCCTCGAGGCCGACCCGGATGCCCGCCTCGGGAGAGAACCGGTCGCCGGGCGGGGCGATCAGCGGGCGGGCGGCGCGCAGATCGTCGGTCATCCGGGACAAGCAGACCGCGAGCCCGGGGGAGGGTGGACCGCTCACCACCGCGATCCGTGCCGATCCGGGCTTCAGGAAGCCGTGCCGGAGCGGGTGCCGGGCGTCGAGCCGTGGCGCGGGCACGTCGACCGCGGCGCCGACGAAACCGGGCGGGGCGGGGGCGAACGCGCGGGCGGCGATCAGCTGCTCGGCGGCCTGTTCGGTCAGGGTGGTCACGTGGCGCCTCGCGGTGGTCCGGAACGGGACCCGAGCATAGCATTCCTATCTGCACGCTAGGAATAGTCGGCCTAGAGGCTGAAGCGGTCCACCGCCGTTCGCAACCGTCCCGCCAGAGCGTGCACGTCGCCGGCCGCGCGGGTGGCCTCGCCGACCGCGTCACGGCTGCTCGCGGTGCTCTGCGCGACCGACGAGATGCCCTGGGCGATCTCGCTGGCGCCGTCGGCGGCCTCGGTGACGCCGCGGTTCATCTCGGCCGTGGTCGCGCTCTGCTGCTCGACCGCCGAGGCGATCGTGGTCTGGTAGTCGCTGATTTGCTCGATGATCTGGCTGATCCCGTCGATCGCGGTGACCGCCGCGCCGGTCTCCTGCTGGATCGACTGGATCCGTTGGGCGATCTCCTCGGTGGCGCGCGCGGTCTCCTGGGCCAGATCCTTGACCTCGCTCGCCACGACCGCGAAGCCCTTGCCGAGCTCGCCGGCCCGCGCGGCCTCGATGGTGGCGTTCAGGGCGAGCAGATTTGTCTGCGCCGCGATCGCCTGGATGGTCGTGACCACCGTGCCGATCTGAGCGGACGACTCGCCGAGCCGATCGATGGTGGCACTGGTGTCGCGAGCGGCGGTGACCGCGCTGGCGGCGACCCCGGCGGCCTCCGCGGCGTTCCGGGAGATCTCGGAGATCGACGCGCCCATCTGCTCGGCGCCGGCGGCGACCGTCTGCACGTTGCCGGAGACGCTGCCGGCCGTGCCGGCGACCAGGTCCGCCTGGCTGTACGCGTTGTTGACCGCCCCGTCGATCTGCTCGCTGACCCGGTACATCGTGTCCGCGGCCGAGGCCAGTTCCCGGGCCTCCTCGCTGATCTCGACCATCGCCACGCGGACCCCCTCGGCGGCGGTGTCCACCGCGCGCGCCATGTCGGCGATCTCGTCCTGCGCGGTGTCGCCCAGGCGTACGACCAGATTGCCGGAGGCGATGCTCTGCAGCGCCTGGATGACGCGGCCGGCCGGCCGCACCACGCTGCGCGTGAGAGTCAGGGTCAAGGCGATCGCGGCCAGCACGGCCACCACGAAAGCGATCAGCATCCAGTTGCGAGCGGCCGCGGCCGAGCTCTGCGCCTGCTTGGTGGCCTTCTCGACGCGAGTGGCGACCGAGTCGACCAGCGCTTGGGTGTCTTGCACGATCTTGAAGTAGATGTCGTAGCTCGGCCCGAGGATCAGGTCGTTCCCCTTGCTCACCTGGCCTTGACCGAAGGCGGCGGCGATCTGGGCGTCGTAGTCGAGGTACGACGCCCAGGACTGCTGGAGCCGGGCGAAGGCGGTCTTCTCCGCGCCGGTCATCACGTCGGTGCGGGTCTCGGAGAGGAGTTTCTTGAGCAGTTCCGCGTCGGCGAGGAAGCCCTTGCGGTTGTCCGACGACGGGTCGACCGCCTTCTGCGGGCTGAGCCGGTAGACGTCCCAGGCGTACGCGACCTGCCAGCCGGAGATGTCGCCGTCGTAGTACTTCTGTTCGTCCACCTGACCGCGCAGGGTCTGCAGGTCGCGCACCCGGCCGGCCGAGTCGGACTGTCGCTGCAGGGCGATCGCGCCGATCAGGACCGCCACCGCGAGCAGCAGGAGGACCAGCGCGAAACAGGCGCCCAGGCGCACGCCCAGACGCAAACGTCGTACCAAAGTCATGCTCCGCCCCCGCGACGCCGGATGTCTCCCTCCTGCCCGTTCGGCAGGGTCCGGCCGTTGCTGAGCGGGTTGACGCCGGTCAGCCGGGCTGTCACCCTCGTGGGGACAACCGAAGATCGCGCCGAACGAACCGCGGCGGGAGAGTCCCCGGTCACCGCCGGGGCGCCGAAGGAGCAAATCCTCCCCGGGAATCTCTCAGGCCCCCGATACCGTCGCATGGCAGGCGCCTCTGGAAAGCCGGGACGACATGGTCCCGCACCCACGGTGCAAACCGCCGGATCCACGGCGGCGAAGCTCTCAGGTACCCATGACAGAGCGGGGAGGCCACCCGTGATGAGGGGAGCCTCTTGTGCCGGTCAGTGCCTTCGACCTGTATTCGATCGGAATCGGTCCGTCGTCCTCACACACCGTCGGGCCGATGCGGGCCGCGCGCCGCTTCGCCTTCGAGGCGCCCAAGGCCGGGCGGGTCCGGGTTGAGCTTTTCGGATCGCTCGGGGCCACCGGGCGCGGGCACCACTCCGACGCCGCGGTGCTGCTGGGGCTGGAGGGGGAGGACCCGGCGACGGTGGACACCGGTTCGGTCGGGCCGCGCGTGGCCGCGATCCGGGAAAGTGGAACCGTCCGGCTGTCGGCCGAGCGGCAGGTTCCGGTCGAGCTGATCCTGCACCGGCGGCGGAGCCTCCCGTACCACCCGAACGGAATGACCTTCACGGCCTGGGCCGTCGACGGGTCGCCGCTCGCCGAGCGGACCTTCTACTCGGTCGGCGGCGGCTTCGTGGTCGAGGAGGGGGAGGAGCCGGCGGCCGACCGGGCCGTCCTGCCGTTCCCGTTCGCCTCCGGAGCGGATCTGCTCGCTTTCGATCGGCCGTTGTCCCAGGTGATGCTCGAAAACGAGCGGGTCTGGCGCGGCGATGGCGAGATCCAGGCCGGTTTGCTGCGGATCTGGCAGGTCATGCGCGATTGTGTCGAGCGCGGCCTGCGGGCCGAGGGCGTGTTGCCGGGCGGGCTGGGTGTCCAGCGCCGGGCGCCGCGGATCTGGCGCGATCTGGTGCGCCGGCCGGACGCCGACGACCCGCTGCACGTGATCGATTGGGTCAACCTGTACGCGCTCGCGGTCAACGAGGAGAACGCGGGCGGCGGCCGGGTGGTGACCGCCCCGACCAACGGCGCGGCCGGGATCATCCCGGCAGTGCTGCACTACTACCGGCGGTTCGTGCCCGGCTCGGACGACGACGGGGTGGTGCGGTTCCTGCTCACCGCGGCCGCGATCGGCATCCTGATCAAGGGCGCCGCGTCCATCTCCGGCGCCGAGGTGGGCTGCCAGGGCGAGGTGGGCTCGGCCGCCGCGATGGCCGCGGCGGGGTTGTGCGAGGTTCTCGGGGGTACGCCGGGGCAGGTCGAGAACGCGGCCGAGATCGCGCTCGAGCACAGTCTGGGGCTGACCTGCGATCCGGTCGGCGGCCTGGTGCAGGTGCCGTGCATCGAACGCAACGCCATCGCGAGCGTGAAGGCGATCAACGCGGCCCGGCTCGCGTTGCGCGGTGATGGCAGCCACCGGGTCTCGCTGGACACGGCAATCCGGACGATGCGCGAGACCGGCCGGGACATGTCGACCAAGTACAAGGAGACGTCGCTGGGCGGCTTGGCGGTTACGGTGGTCGAATGCTGATAAAGGCGATATGTCGTGGCGCGGAGCGCCCGACATATCGCCTGACGTTTCGGGGTTAACTTCGCGCGTTGGTTGCCGATCAGTAGCTACGAACCGATAGCTGCGGAGTGGTGCCAGTGAGCGACGAGGACAGGCTGCGCCGGGCGGCGGACCTGACCGGCCTCGTGGTCGAGGAAGAACTGGGCAGGGGCTCGTTCACCACCGTGCACCGGGCCCGCCGGGGCGGCGGCACGTACGCGCTGAAACGGCCGATCGCGGAGAGCGCCGACGCTCCCGGCCTGGTCACCGCGTTCCAGCGTGAGGCCGCGCTGCTCGCCTGCATCGACGACCCGAGCGTGCCGCTCGTCCACGCCGCCGGCCGGTTCGGCGGGACGCCCGCCATGGTTCTCGAATACCTGCCCGGCGGCTCGCTCGCCGACACGCTCGCGCACGGTCCGCTCGCTCCGAAGCGGGTCGTCGAGCTGGCCGGTCAGCTCGGCCGCGGCCTGGCCGCCGCCCATCGGGTCGGCCTCGTCCACCGGGACGTGAAGCCCGGCAACATCATGATCCCGACCGGTCACCCGGCCAAACTGATCGACTTCGGTCTCGCGCTGCTCGCATCGGAACCGGACGACCACGATCGAGCGGTCGGAACCTTTCTCTACACCTCGCCCGAACAGTCCGGGATGCTCAAGCGCCCGGTCGACGGCCGATCGGATCTGTACTCGCTCGGTGTGGTGCTCTTCGAATGCCTGACCGGGCGCCTGCCGTTCGAGGCCGAGGACGTCGGCGAGCTGTTGCGACTGCACCTGACCGCGCCCGTACCGGATCTGATCGAACTCTGTCCCGGGCTCGATCCGGCCGTGGCCGCGGTCGTGACGCGCCTGCTGGCCAAGGACCCGGACGACCGCTACCCGGACGCCGTCGCCCTGCTGGCTGCCCTGCCCGGCGGCGACGTGGAGCCGTCGGCGTCGTCGAACTGGCCGCTGTGCGGGCGCGACGCCGAGCGTGCGAAGCTCGGCGACCGTTGGCAGCGGGCGCTGACCGGTCGCGGCGGCGTCGCCGTCGTCCGAGGACCGGCCGGTTCCGGGCGTACCCGGCTGGCCGAGGAAGCCGTCTCCCGGATCGGTGGCGCACCGGTGCTGCGCGCCGCCTGTGTCGAGGACGAGGCGCTTCCGTTGGCCGCCCTGCGCGCCGCGATCGACGGCTACCTGCAAACGATCGCGCGGCTCGACGGCCCGGGGCGGAACGAGGCCGAGCGGCGGGTCCGCGACGCCGCGGCGATCGCCGGCCCGGCCCTGGTCGCACGACTCGGCCCGCGGCTCGAGGCGCCGGCCGGCGAGACCGGCGCCGCCGAGGCACGGGACGATCACCTGTTCGCGGCGGCGGCCACGTTCCTGGCCGAACTGGCCACGGCCCACAGTGGACTGATCCTGCTCTTCGACGACGCGCACTGGCTCGATGCGGGTAGCCGTGAGGTGCTGGCCCGGCTCCTGCCCGACCTGCCGAGGCTGCCGATGATGGTGCTGCTGACCGAGCGGGACGACGCGGGCGTGCCGAATGCGGTGCACGCCGACCTCGAGCTCGACTGCGCGCCGCTCGGCCCCGACGCCGTCGAGGAGCTGATCGCCTCCCGGCTGCCCGGCGCGACCGTCCCCGCCGAGCTGGTCGGGCACGTCGCCGGGCGTACCGACGGCTCGCCGCTCGCGGTTGTCGCGTACCTGCTGCGGCTGCTCGACGCCGGATTGCTGACCCCGCTGTGGGGCGGGTGGCACTTCGACACGGCCGGTGCCGACGCGCTACCGGCCGCCGACGATGTGCGCGCGCTGCTCGCCTCCCGGCTGGCCACGCTGGCAGATGCCGACCGCGACGTCTTGGTCGCGGCCGCGGTGGCCGGTCTGCGCTTCCGCACCAAGACGCTGATCGCCGCGGGTGGTTCGCCCGATCGCGTGGTGGCCGCGGTGGGCGCCGCCGTCGACCGCCGGATCGTCGAGGCGCGAGCCGGCGGTTGGTACGTCTTCCTGCACCCGCTGCTGCGCGAGTCCCTGCTCGACGGGGTCGGTGAGCAGCGGCTGCGCCGCCTGCACGCCTCGATCGCCGGCGCTCTGGCCGCACTGCCCGGGCCGATGCGGGATCCCGATCACGTGTACGCCGTGGCCCGGCACCACCGCCGGGCCGGCGACGAGGTGCCGGCCGGGGAACGCCGCCGCAGCGCCTTGACCGCCGGCCTGCGCGCCCTGGCGGACGTGGCCCCGGCCGAGGCGGTCGGGTATCTCGAGGATGCCCTGGACGGCGACCCCGCCCCGGCCACCGCCGTGCTGCACCCGCTGGCGCTCGCCTACCTGCGCGCGTCCCGGTACGCCGAGGCGGCCGCGACCATCGACCGGGCCCTCGCCGCCGAGACCGATCGCCGGACCCGTGCGCAACTGCTCATCACCGAGATCGAGTTGCACCACACCCTCTGGGACGTCGAGAAGGCCCTCGCGGCTACCGCGCGGTCGCTCACCGAGCTCGGCCGACCGTTGCCGGGCAAGCGAATCGCGCTGCTCGCCTCCACCGTCGCTGCGGGCCTGGCCGGAGGCGCCGTGCGGCGTACCCGATGGGGTTTCGGGACGGCGAAAGGCCGGCGGCGGGACGACCTCGCCACGCTCGCCGCCGCCCTGGACGCGGGCGGTTACGCCGCCGGGGTCGGGATGCGCCTGCGTGAGGCCGGAGTGCTCGCGATGCGCGCGATGTACGCGGTGAACCGGCTCGGCCCCTGCCCCGAATACGTGCGCGTCTATGCGCTGATCGGGTACGTCGCCGCGGTGGTGAAGCTGCGCGGCATCGCCGACCGGTGCCTCGACCGCGCCGCCTCGGTCGCGAACGAGCTCGGCGACCCGGCCCTGGTGGCCTACGTGGAGTGGCTGCGCGGGTGCGCGTGGCTGTTCGGCGGCTTCGACGACGGCAGCGCCTGGGAAGAGACCATCAACCGGAACGCGCGCTGGTTCGGGCCGGCCCAGCTCATCCCCGGCCACGCCACCGTCGGCATCCGGCTGCTTCTGCGCGGTTACACCGTCGAGGCGCAGGCCGAATACGAGCGCGGGCTCCGCCGGCTCGGCGATCGGAAGCTGGTGCTCGGCACCTCGTTCGGCATGCTCTCGGTGATGATTCCGGCCGTGCAGGGCCGGCCGGGCGAGGCCGCCGCCGCCCTGGCCGAGTTGCGCGCCGCACTGGCGCCCGGCAAGGGCACCCCCATGCAGA
>Ga0068860_100007872_pt1 | contig 10639 bp, 10 predicted proteins | sample KBSSwiS32_FD_66597 | JGI IMG/M metagenome (GOLD analysis project Ga0068860, IMG submission 66597) | Switchgrass rhizosphere microbial communities from Kellogg Biological Station, Michigan, USA - KBS Switchgrass S3-2 | ecosystem: Host-associated > Plants > Roots > Rhizosphere > Soil ...
CCGAGCCGGACGTGGTGTTCGGCAGCAAAGCCGTGGGCGAGCCGCCGTTGATGCTGGCGATTTCCGTGCGCCATGCGATTCTCGACGCGGTGGCGGCTTTCGGTAAGGGCGGACACGTGCAGCTCGCGGTTCCGGCCACACCGGAGCGGGTGTTCTTTGCCGTCCGGCGCGCTCGTAAAGAGAGTCCAGCAGAATACGGAGTGCTGCGTCCATGAGTTTTCCTGACGGTGGGGAAATCCTGCGGGCTCCTCTGTTTCACACGCCGCGCAATCCGTTCCGCGACGAAAAGAGTCTGGAGTCCTACGCAGACGGCGGGTTGCTGATACGTGCGGGCAAGGTGGTTGCATGCGGCGAGTACGGTGTGGTTAAGGCGGCGCATCCTGACGTCGTGACCAGCGATCTACGCGGCGGGTTTTTGCTGCCGGGATTCGTCGACACGCACACTCATTTTCCGCAGCTCCATGTGTTGGGGGGCCTGGGGCGGCAGTTGCTCGACTGGCTGGAGTATGTCGCGCTGCCGGAAGAAGCGCGCATGGCCGAGCAGGTGTACGCTTGTCAGAGAGCGCAGGGATTCGTGAGCGCTCTGGCCGCGCACGGGACGACGACGGCACTAGTCTTCGGCGCCCACTTCGCTGGGGCAACGGCGTCCTTGTTTGAAGCAGCGGAGCAATCTGGCTTGCGGATCGTGAGCGGCTTGGTGCTTTCAGACCGCCGGTTGCGTCCGGAACTGCATCAGCCTCCCGAGGACGCTTACCGCGAATCCACCGCCTTGATCCGGCGCTTTCATGGGAAGGGGCGGTTGCTCTACGCCGTGACGCCGCGCTTTGCTTTGTCGGCTTCCGAAGCGATGCTCGAAGTGTGCCAGACGCTGTTGCGCGAGAACCCGGGCGTTCGTTTTCAGACGCACTTAAATGAGAACCGGCAAGAGATCGCGGAAGTCGCACAGTTATTTCCCTGGGCTTCCGACTATCTGAATGTCTATGAGCGATTTCAACTGGGCGGGCGCGGCGCGGTGATGGCGCACAACGTTCACCCCAGCGATTCCGAAGTGGAGCGTCTGGCCGCCAGCGGTACTGCGGTTTCTCATTGCCCTTGCAGTAACGCGGCGCTCGGCAGCGGGCTGTTTCCGCTACGGCGGCATCTTGACGCGGGAGTCCAATGCGCACTCGGCAGCGACGTGGGAGGCGGCACCGGCTTCGGCATGCTCAAGGAAGGTTTGCAGGCGTATTTGCTGCAGAGGCTGGCGCCGGATGGCGTCTTGCTGGGCCCCGGGCATCTGCTCTACCTGGCGACGCGCGCGGGGGCGGAGGCGCTGGATATGGAGGACGAGATTGGCGATTTCAGTCCCGGCAAGGCTGCGGACTTGGTGTATTTGCGGCCGCCGGAGGGCAGTCCGCTGGCGGCGGTGGTCAAGCAGGCCACGGATTCGAATCGAATTTTAGCGGCACTGTTCACGCTCGGCGGCGCGGAGAGCGTGCGTGAGGTCCGCGTGGCAGGCGCCGCGGTGTATCGTTCGCAAGCATGACCATCGAAGGACTCAACTCTTTGGATCGTGAAAACTTTGTCGCGACGATGGGGTGGGTCTTCGAACATTCGCCGTGGGTTGCCGAACGTGCTTGGGCGGCGCGTCCATTCGCGAATGTCGACGCGTTGCACGGAGCGATGGTGGAGCAGGTGGAACGGGCGACCCCGGAAGAACAGTTAGCACTGCTGCGCGCGCATCCCGATCTGGGTACGCGGGCGCGCGTAAGTGACGCTTCGGCTGCTGAACAGGCGGGCGCGGGATTGGATCAACTCACGTTCGAAGAACTTGAACGTCTTCTTGCAATGAATGAGGTCTATCGTGATAAGTTTGGATTTCCGTTCTTGTTCGCCGTTAAGGGCAGTAGCAAGCACGATATTCTGGATGCGCTCGAACGCCGTGTGGCGTCTTCGCGCGACGAGGAATACCAAGTGGCGCTCGCGCAGGTTTACCGGATCGCCAGATTCCGGATCGAAAGTATTTTGAGTTAGGAGAGCACGGTGGAGCAATTTGCCAGCGGCTGGAAAAGGAACTACTACGGGAAAGGTGACGTCATTGCTTACCGTCTGAACCGCGATGGAGTAACTGCGGATCAGCAGGCGCCGGTCTTCGGCGCGTCCGTAAAGATGCTGCTGTATGGCGACGCCTTCTGGCCGACTTACACGGCCGGCGACAACACTGGACTGATCGCCACCGATTCGATGAAGAATTTCATCCAGCGCGAGACTTTGAATTATACAGGTCCGGATCTAGAAAGCTATTGCCATTTTTTGGCAAGCAAGTTTCTCGGTATTTATCCGCAAGTGGAAGGATTGCAGATTTGTGCCACTGAGATCCCGTACGCTGCGTTACAGCCCGGCAGCGCGGCGTTCGCTCCCGCAGGCCGGGAATGTTGCACCGCTCGCCTTGAGATGAACCGCACCGGCACCGTGGAATTTACGTCGGGCATTCAGGGATTCCGGCTGCTGCGTTTGGGCGGCAGCGCTTTTCACGGATTTGTGCGCGACGAGTACACTACTTTGCCGGATATCAAGAACCGGCCGCTGCGTATGGGGCTGGATCTGGAATGGAGCTACACCGATACCGATGGCGCGTTCAGCGCAGGGAAAATTCCAGCAAGCGTGCGCGCCGTGGTGCACCAGGTGTTTGAAGGATTCGAATCCGGCAGTATTCAGGAGGTCATCTATCAGATCGGCAGCAAAATGCTGGCGGAGATTCCGGCCATCGCCGAAGTGCATCTGGAAGCGGAAAACCGCACCTGGGATACTGTGGTCGAGCGCGGCGAGGAACTAGGGGTCTACACGGACGCGCGCCCGCCGTATGGCTGCCTGGGGCTGCGTTTGCGAAGATAACAGCGATGGCTCACTTGTCCACGCACGTTCTCGATACGGCCCGCGGCATCCCGGCGAAGGGTGTGAAGATCGAGCTGCACCGCATAGAGAACGGCGCGCGCCGTCGTGTGGCGACGGGAGTCACCAACGCCGACGGAAGAATCGCCGCGCCGCTGATCTCCGGAGAGCTTCTCGAAATCGGCGTGTACGAACTGGTGTTTCACGCCGGCGACTATTTGCGGAGCGCGGGCCTGCACATGAGCGAGCCCGCTTTCCTGGATCAGGTCATCGTGCGCTTCGGAGTGGCTGAACTGGATCGCAACTATCATGTGCCGCTGCTGCTGTCGCCATTCGGTTACAGCACTTACCGGGGATCGTGAGACCAGCCTTTCAGATTATCGAGCGGTGCCGGAAACTCGCGGCGCACACGGAAGAGCCGGGCTTCATCACGCGCACCTTTCTTTCCGACGCCATGCGCGGCGTGCATGCCGACGTACGCACCTGGATGCAGCATGCCGGCATGACGGTGAGTATCGATGCGGTGGGAAATATCCGGGGCTACTACGCTGGCGCGCAGCCGGATGCGCCGCGCTTGATCATCGGATCTCATCTGGATACCGTGCCGCACGCGGGAGCTTTCGACGGAATCCTCGGCGTGGTTCTGGGCGTGGAGCTGGTAGAACTGCTGGTCGGGCGGCGTTTCCATTTCGCGATTGAAGTGGTGGGTTTTTCTGAAGAAGAAGGTGTGCGCTTCGGCGTGCCGTTCATCGGAAGCCGCGCGCTCATTGGAGATATTGACGAATCGCTCAGTGCCTTGGCGGCCGATGCAATTCGCGCCTATGGGCTGGATCCATCGAAAATCCCTGATGCGCGCGTCACCGGTACGACCGTGGGCTATCTCGAATTTCATATCGAGCAAGGCCCGCTGCTGGAGAGTTTGAATCTTTCACTGGGTGTGGTTACGGCGATTGCGGGACAGAGCCGTTTAGACGTTCGCTTCGAAGGACACGCCAATCACGCGGGCACGACGCCCATGCATCTCCGCCACGATGCTCTTGCCGGTGCGGCTGAGTGGATCGGCGCGGTGGAGAGGGAAGCCACGGCGGGGCGCGACTTGGTGGCGACCGTCGGCAAGATCGACGTGCGGCCCGGAGCCGGTAACGTTATCGCCGGTTCCGCCGCGATGAGCTTGGACGTTCGTCACACCGATGACGGCGTACGCACCGGGGCGGTCGCGCGTTTGCTCGAGGGTGCGAAGCAGATTGCCGCACGGCGGGGGCTCACCGTGACGTCTGAACTCCGCCTGGATCAGCCGGCGGCGCCAATGGACGCGGGGCTTACCGAAGTTCTTGCAGAAGCCGTTCGCGCCGCCGGCCATGCCGATCACAGAATGGCGAGCGGCGCCGGTCATGACGCGATGATCATGGTCAAGCAGATGCCCGCGGCGATGCTATTTCTCAGGAGCCCGCATGGGATCAGCCATCATCCCGACGAATCGGTATTGGCGCAGGACGTCGCGGCCGCGCTCGACACAGGCGTGCATTTCCTAGAACAATTGGAGCGAACGCGTGGCTGACTTGGTCGTTCGCGGCGGCACCCTCGTTACGCCCAACGGCTTGAAGCGGGCTGACGTTGCTATCGAAGGCGGCGCGATACAGGCGATCGGCCCCGAACTTCCGGGTTCAACCAATGAGATTGATGCTCGTGGACTCCACGTATTCCCCGCGCTGATCGACGTTCATCTGCATTTCAACGAGCCGGGGCGTACCGAGTGGGAAGGAGCGGCCACCGGGAGCAGGGCGCTGGCCGCGGGCGGAGGCGCGGTGTTCTTCGACATGCCGCTGAATTCGACGCCGTGCACCGTCAACGCGCGCGAGTTCGATCGTAAACGTAGCGCACTCGAAGCTTCATCGATCACCGACTTTGGCTTGTGGGGAGGGTTGGTGCCCGGCAACATCGGCGAAATGGCAGAGCTGGCCGGGCGTGGGGTAGTGGGATTCAAAGCGTTCCTCTGCGATTCGGGGTTGCCGGAGTTTCCGCGTGCTGACGATTTCACTCTGTGGAAAGGCCTCGCGGAGGCAGCGCGCTTGAACTTGCCGGTGTCGGTCCACGCGGAGAATCAAGAGATCACGCAAGGGTTGTCGCGCGCCATGGCGGAGCAGGGGCGATCGGGTGCGCGAGATTTTCTTGAATCGCGTCCGCTGATTGCGGAGGTGGAAGCGATTCAGCGCGCGACGGTGTTTGCGGGGGAAACGGGTGCGAAACTCCACATCGTGCACATCAGCTCGGGTCGCGGAGTGGTTGCGGCCGCCGAAGCCAAGGCACGCGGGGTGGACGTTTCAATCGAGACTTGCACCCACTATCTGTTCTTCACCGAAGAAGATTTGGAACGGCTGGGAGCGATTGCCAAGTGCGCTCCGCCCCTTCGCGATGCCGCGCAGCAGCACGCCCTGTGGGAAACATTACTCAACGGCACGGTTGATATCGTGGCGTCGGATCACTCCCCCGCGCCGCCGGAAATGAAAACCGGCTCGATGATGAAGGTCTGGGGAGGCATCGCGGGAGCGCAATCCACCTTGGCGGTGTTGCTCGAGCGGGGACACTTCGAGCGTGGACTGTCGCTCGAGCGCATTGCCGCCTTGACCGCGGCGACGCCGGCGAAGCGATTCCGAATCTCCCGCAAGGGACAGCTCGCGCCCGGCAATGACGCCGATTTAACACTCGTCGACTTGAGCGGATCGTACACACTCAGCGATCGCGACCTGCAGCAAAGGCACGCCTTGAGTCCCTATGTGGGGTCAGCGTTCCGCGGCGTAGTGCGCAGGACCCTGCGGCGCGGAGAAACTATTTTCAGAGACGGAGCCATCACGGCGCAAAGCAGCGGCCGTTTGGTTCGGCCCTCGTAAGGACACCATGCACGAACTCGGACACACACGCAGCGCTTATCGCCACGATCACCTTTTGCAAGCACCGGATGCATTCGTGCGCGCGCCCTTGCCGGGCATGGCCAAAGCTACGGCTGTGGTTCACATCGCACCCGCCGCCGGAGCCACGTTTACGCAATATACAGCTGAGTTCGAGGCAGAGGGCAGTATGGAAGCAAGCCCGCTGCAGCGCTTCGTGTATGTACTCGAGGGCGAGGTCGAAGGTCCCGGCGAGCGTCTCAGCGCTGGTGCGTTCGCATATTTTCCTGCCGGTCAGGGTCAAACACTACGAGCTACGCAGCCATCGCGTGCGGTCATCATTGAAAAAACGTATGTACCATTGGCTGGGTTCGCCGTTCCCAAACCTTTCGCCGGCCGCGACCGTCAAATCGAGCCGCAGCCCTTGCTGGGCGACGCGGCGGTGCAAGTTCAGTCGTTGGTGCCCGCCGATGCCAGCTTCGATTTCGCCGTGAATGTGATGACCTTCCAACCCGGCGCAACTCTCCCCATGGTGGAAATTCATTTCATGGAACATGGGCTCCTGATGCTGGCGGGCGGCGGCATTTACCGGCTGGGCGAACAGTGGTACCCGGTGACAGCCGGAGACTTCATTTGGATGGCGCCCTATTGTCCGCAATGGTTCGGCGCGCTGGGCAAGACGCCCGCGAAATATCTGATCTATAAAGATTGGAACCGGCGGCCGTGAAGTTCGAGATCGATCAACAGCGTCTGATTGGTGACTTGCAGGCGCTCAGCGCCATCTCTGCCGCGCCCGCCCCCGTAGTCACGCGGGTACTGTTTACTGAAGCCGATCTGCGCGCGCGCGCTTTCATGAAGCAACTGTGCGTCGACGCAGGGCTCGCCGTACGCGAAGATCCCGTCGGCAACACATTCGCGCGTTGGGCGGGAGTGGATGCGGATCTCGCTCCCGTGGGCACGGGCTCGCACATCGACGCCATTCCCAACGCCGGGATGTACGACGGAACCGTCGGAGTGCTGGGAGGTCTCGAGGCGATCAGAGCTCTCGCGCGCAGCGGGTATCGCCCGCGACGCTCTATTGAGCTTGTGATCTTTACGTCCGAGGAGCCAACGCGCTTCGGGATCGGGTGCCTGGGAAGCCGCCTGCTTGCAGGCGTACTCGATGCAGGAGCGGGCGAATCGCTCAAAGACAAAGAAGGGTTGTCGCTCAACCAGGCACGCACGGCGGCGCACTTTGCGGGCCCGCTCTCCGCGGTAAAGCTGCCGTCGGGCTACTATTCTTCGTTCGTCGAGCTACACATAGAGCAGGGTCCGATCCTCGAAAAGAAGCAGCTTGAAATCGGAGTGGTCACGGCGATTGCGGCCCCAGCGAGCTTGCGCATCTGGATCGACGGCGAAGGCGGCCATGCCGGCGCGGTTCTCATGCCGGACCGCCACGACGCGTTTCTCGCCGCCGCCGAAATCGCACTGGCGATCGAATCCGCCGCAAAATCGAGCGGCAGCGTCGATACGGTAGCCACTACTGGGGTGTGCGATGTTTTTCCGGGCGCGGTGAATAGCATCGCCAGCCGTGTGCGGCTGGAAGTGGATGTGCGCGATATCGACCTCGCTCGCCGCGACCTTGTGCTGCGCAAGACCGGGGAGGCCGCGGAAGCAGCCGCCGCGCGCAGAGGAGTTGTCATTCGCACGGAAACCATCAATGCCGACGCGCCCGTGCAGTGCGCCGCCAACGTTGTCGACGCGCTGGAACAGGCTTGCAAACAGCACGACGCTTCCTATCAGCGCATGATCAGCCGCGCGTATCATGACTCGCTGTTCATGTCGTCGGTGGCGCCCACGGCCATGCTTTTCATCCCGTCGCGCGGCGGCTTCAGCCATCGCCCCGACGAGTATTCGTCGCCCGAAGCCATCGCGCAGGGTGCGCTTATCCTGGCGGAGACATTGGCATCCTTGGCGTCCAACTAAAGGTCGATCTCGACATCGCCCCTGGGTCGCGAACAGCAAATCAATACATTGCCCTGCGCCGGAGGATCGAGCGGCGCAGGCTGATAGTCCACCGCCCCGCCGATCAACGCGGATTCGCAGGTGTGGCAGACACCGGTGCGGCATGACCAACGTACGGGGACGTCGCAGGCTTCCGCGAAATCCAATAAACTGGGGAACCGCGCGTCCCACGACGCCGTTACGCCGCTGCGCGAGAACGAAATCTGCGGACCCGTGCCCGGAGGACCTGCGGGAACATGCGGCGCAGGCCGGGGAGACGGAGCGATGCCAGGTGTGATCGGCTCTTCCGGCCCAAAGATCTCAGTGTAAGTGCGAGCCGAGTCTGCGCCCCATGTTTTCAGGCCCGCAGTGAAGCTGCGCAGGAAGGGTGGTGGTCCGCACAAGTAGAACTCAGCGCTGGGATCCACGCCGAGCCGTTCGAGCAAGGGCGCGTCCAAGTGGCCGGTCGAGTCGTAATCGCGGCCAAGCTGATCCTCCGGCTCGGGCCGGCTGTAGACCACATGGCTCTGGCCGCGGGCGAGCGCTTGCAAGAGTTCCCGCGACTCCTTCGCGAACGGATGCTCGTTGCGATTGCGCGCCCCGTACAGCCACCACACTTCGCGCGCGGACCGCTGGGCGGCCAGCGCATGCAGCATCGCGAGGACGGGTGTCGCCCCAATCCCGGCGCTCACCAGGGCCACCGGCGCATCGCCGGGCCGCAGCGTGAAAGCTCCCCGTGGAGCGCTCACTTCCAGAGTGTCGCCGGCATTCACATGCTGGTGCAGGAACGAACTCGCCGCGCCATTCACCTCTTGTTTGACGCTCACTCGATAAATATTTTCACCAGGCGCCCCCGACATCGAATAGTTGCGCAGCACGGGTGGAGCAGCCGGCTTAATTGGCAGCCGTAAGACTAGAAATTGTCCCGGCAGAGCCGCGGGCAGAGGAGAGCCGTCCGTCGCTTCGAAAGACAAAGAAATCACGCTGGAGCTTTCGCGATCCACCCGTGCGACTTTCAAGGAGCGAAACCCGGACCAAGCCGGGGGCGGTCCCGTGGATGCGCTCAGGCCCGGATTGCCCGCCGTGGAGGCATCTTGCTCGAACAGCGCTTGCAGCGAACTCTTCCATCCGGAGCTGAGCGCGGGGATGCGCAAGGCACTTTCCAGTTGATCGCGCGGGTGGCCTGGCAGATAGAGGAGCGCGTCGATGTCGGCCACCGTAATACGCTCCGGCCCGTCGGCGACCTTCGTGATCTCGTCGCCCGCTCCGACCTCGCCTTCCTTCAGTACGCGAAAGTAAAAGCCAGGACGGTGATGAGACACCAGCAAGGAGGCCATGGCCGGCTCGTTCATGCGGATGCCTACGCGGTAGCACGTAACGCGCGGCTGTGCGACCTCGAAGAGCGCGCCGCCGATCTGGTAACGATCGCCGATGCACACTTCGTTATCGGGCAAGCCCTCTACCGTGAAATTCTCGCCGAATTGTCCGAGCGTAAAATCGCGGCGGCCGAGTTGAGTCTCCCAGTAGCGATAGGAGTCCATCTGATACACCATCACCGCGCGCTGCTCGCCGCCGTGTCCGGCCAGATCTCCTTGTCCGTCGCCAGCGATATTCAGGCGCCCGGCGACTCGCCTGTCTTGCACCGGCTGTTTCCAAATGGCAGTGCGTACCGTCCCTCCCCGCCACGTGATGTTTTGTGGAAGACCTACGTTCACCGATACCAGCCGCGCCATGAGAAAGGCTCCTTCGTAACCCAATATCTCTCACCGGAGGCGCTTCCCGAAGGCCCGCCCGCCGAGCGATGCTGATGGTATGGCGCATCAAGGGGCGCTTGAAGAAGTGAAAGCTACGTTCCGCCAGTGGAATTCGCATACCCGCGGTTGTGGATTTCATGTTTGAGCGTATACTGACTCGTAACCGGGAAGCTAAATGAAAGCTCAGAAGGGTTTTTCCCCACACAGACCCCGCGGCTTTCACTTGTGCGTTCTGCTGTTGGTGGTGAGTGCTTCCTGGGGTTGCAAGTCCACTCCCCCTGCGTCAGCGACGACTCGCCAGATCGGTTGGCGGCCCATTGACTCATGGACGGGCCGGGGCGACAGCCAAACCGATTCCTTTAATATCGAAAGCACGCAGTGGCGAATTAAATGGGAGACCAAGGGTGCGGCGTCTCCCGGTGCCGGATTGTTTCATGTGGTGGTTCACAGTGCGGTCAGTGGGCGTCCGATCGCCGAAGCCGTGGATCACCACGGAGATGGGAAAGGCATCGCCTATGTCACCGAAGATCCCCGCCTGTATCACTTGGTCATCGACTCCAGCGGCGTCGATTGGTCGATCGCGGTTGAAGAAGCGGTTGCCGGCGACATCAAACGATAAAGCCCCCCTTGTTTCAATCGACCAGAAGTGTATAATTTGTTCGGCCTTTCGCTGGAGGTGAGTAGAATGCCGGACAACACAATGAAGACGGACGACGCTCCCCGCGGGGTGTCCCGCCGGGAATTGATCAAGGGTGTGATTGCGGCGGGAGCAGTGTCCTCATCCGCGTATTTGTTCCGCACCGCCATCGTGCGGGCGCAGCAACCGGCCGCCGGTGCAGTGGAGCGGCTGGTGACTCTCACCGTCAACGGCCAGCAGCGGCGCGTGGATGTCATGAAGCAGGAGACGCTGGCAGCGACGCTGCGCTACAAGCTGGGGCTCACCGGCACCAAGCTTGGCTGCGACCGCTCAGAATGCGGCGCTTGCACCGTGTTGATCGACGACGTCCCGCATTATTCGTGTTCAGTCTTGACGCACAGCGTGCGCGGCAAGCAAATCGCGACCATCGAAGGATTGGCGGACGCTAGCGGCAAGCTGCATCCGGTGCAGCAAGGCGTGATCGATGAACAGGGCTTCCAGTGCGCCTT
>Ga0068860_100007873_pt1 | contig 10638 bp, 4 predicted proteins | sample KBSSwiS32_FD_66597 | JGI IMG/M metagenome (GOLD analysis project Ga0068860, IMG submission 66597) | Switchgrass rhizosphere microbial communities from Kellogg Biological Station, Michigan, USA - KBS Switchgrass S3-2 | ecosystem: Host-associated > Plants > Roots > Rhizosphere > Soil ...
CCATCCTTTCCGGTCCGCGCCGCACATAGGCCTCGACGAACTGCCGCGCCCGCGACACCCGGCTCATCACCGTGCCGATCGGCACCTCGAGCAGTTCCGCCGCCTCGCGATAGGAGCGCCCGTCGATCACCACCGTGGCCATGACCTCGCGCAGGTGCGAAGGCATCGCGGCAAGGGCGGCGCGCGCGGCCTCCAGCTCCGAGCGGAACTCGAGCATGGCGAGCTGGTCCTCGCCGGGCAGGTCCAGGGCCTCGTCAATCTCGATCGCCGTCCCGCGAACCTTCTCGGCCCGCAGGCGGTCGATGTTGGCGTTGCTTGCGATCTTCATCACCCAGTTCTCCAGGCTCGAGCCAGGCTCCCATTGTTCGAAGCGGGCGAGGGCACGTTCCACCGCGATCTGCAGCAGGTCGTCACCCAGGTCCCGATTGCCCGTCAGCCCATGGCAAAACCGCCGCAGCCGCGGCAGCAGGGCCACGAGCTGCGCCTGGAATGGCGCGCGGGCAGCAGGGGCAGCGGCACTCATCATCGAACCTCCACCAGCGTCAACGGGGCTCGATGGGAATTATTCCACGCCGGTTTACCATGTCCCGTTTCGGGAATGGTTTGCCCCCTGCGGGCGATCATGGCCGCGCCGCGCCGTCGGGGCAACTGTTGCTGCAATCGATAGGGGTACCGCAGCCCGGCCAGCTAGGGGCAGCTGGGGGTGGCCGGGCTGCGGATCTCGTCGGTCAGGTCAGAGCACGAAGTCCGACTGCGTTAGGGCCACGTTGCCGGCAAGGTCGATCCACAGCTCGGCCGTGGCCGAATTGCCATCGGTATCGCCGAAGACATGGGTGGTGTTGGTGGCCGCGTCGTAGGTGAACCAAACCCCGAAGGTCTGGGCCGCGGTGCCGCCCCACAGGAAGGCATCGTTCTTGTTGGTGGTCAGGATCGGGTCGATCGCCGAAAGGTCGATCCGGTCGGTGAGGTGGACGAAATCGACGATCGTGTCGTGGCCGGCGCCCGAGGAGTCGCCCACCGCCGTGTAGACGAACAGGTCGCGACCCGCACCGCCGGTGAGCCGGTCCGCGCCGAGCCCGCCGGTGATCCGGTCATCGCCCGCGCCGCCGTCGATGGCGTTGGCCCCGGCATTGCCGGTGAGCGTATCGGCCGACGCCGAGCCCACGAGATTCTCGATCCCCGTCAGCGTGTCCTTGCCCCAGCCGCCGGTGTTCTGCTGGACGGTGAGCGCGAGGCTGACCGTGACCGAGCCGGTGGCGCTGGCGTAGGAGGCGGTGTCGGTCCCGGTGCCGCCGTCCATCACGTCGTCGCCGGCCCCGCCGTCGAGGGTGTCGTTGCCGTCGAGGCCGAGCAGCCGGTCGTTCCCGGCAAGACCAGACAGCTGGTCGTTGCCCGCGCTGCCGGTGAGCGTGTCCGCTCCCGCCGTGCCGGTCTGCACCCCGCCGCCGACGAATTCGTCGACCCCGGTGATCTGGATAGCGATGGCCTGGGGTGGTCCCGTCGGCCGCGTGGACGATCACGCTGTCGCCCAGCAGCTGGCCGGCGCTGAGTCCGTCGACCGTGGGGTTGGCATTGTCGAGCGAATATGTCCACGCGCCCGCCGCGGTGAGGCTGAGCGAGCCGTAGGTCCCGGCATAGGTCCCCCCGGCAAAGCTCGCCGGGCTGTCCACATCGCTGATCGTCAGCGCGCCCGACACCTGCGAGACCCCGCCGGTCGTCGCCGCCTCGGTCACGGAACCGGAAGTCGCCCCGCCGATCACCGCCGCATCGTTGCGGCCCGTCACCGCAACCGTGATCGCCTGGGTGGCATCGCCGTGAAGCGAGGCCACGTTAAGCGTCTCGGTGACGACCTGCCCGCCGGCCAGAGCCTGGGTCGCGGCGCGGGCATTGTCGAGCGCATAGGTCCAGGCCCCGGTGGCGGCGTCGAAGGTGAAGCTGCCATAGGTCCCGGCGAGGCTCGCCGGAGCGGCAAACACCGCCTCGCCCGCGTCGGGATCGGCAAGGTGGAGCAGGCCCGAAACCGGCGTGGTGCTGTCCTCGGTGGTCGCCCCGCTGGCCGTGCCGGTGATCACTGCCGCATCATCGGCCCCGGTGATTGCCACGGTGATCGCTTGGGCCGCCGTGCCGTCAAGCGAGTGCACGGTCAGCACGTCGCTGGCCGCAGCCCCCGCGCCCAGCGCCTGGGTGGCGGCGCGGGCATTGTCGAGGGTGTAGGACCAGGCGCCGGTCGCCGCGTCGAAAGCGAAAGTGCCGTAGGTCCCGGCAAGGCTGGCCGGGGCAGCGAACACCGCCTCGCCGCTGTCCGGATCGGCCACGCCGAGCGTGCCCGAAGCCGTGGCGGTACCGGGCAAGGCGTTGGCAAGGCCCCCCGCCTCACTCACCGCGCCGCTCGCGCTGCCGGTGATGGTGGCGGCATCGTTGGCGCCGGTGACGGTCACCACGATGGTCTGGCTCGCGCTGCCGTCAGCCGAGGTGACGGTCAGGCTCTCGTTCGCCGTCGCCCCGCCGCCAAGCGCGGTGAATGCTCCCCCGGCGCTGTCGAGCGCATAGGTCCAGGCACCCGTGGCCGCGTCGAACGCGAAAGCGCCGTAGGTGCCCGAAAGCGCAGCCGCATCGGGCGCGGCGAAGTGCGCCTCCCCGGGATCGCCATCGCTCACCGCCAGCGTGCCGCCCGCCGCGCTGGTGGCGGCATCGACCGCACCGGTGGCGCTGCCCGCAATCGTGGCGATCGAGCTGGTGCCGGTGATGGTCACCGTGATCGTCTCGCTGGCCGTCCCGTCAAGCGAGGTCACGGTCAGCGTTTCCGTCGCCAGCTCGCCCGGAGCCAGCGCCTGGGTCACCGCGCGCGCCGGATCGACGGCATAGGTCCAGGCCCCGCTCGCCGCATCGAAGGTGAAGGCCCCGTAGGTCCCGGCCAGCGCCGCCGCGTCGGCGGGCCGGAACACCGCCTCGCCGGCATCGACATCGCTCACGGTAACCACGCCCGCCGCCGTGCCGCCGCTTTCCGGCACGGCCCCGGCGATGGTGCCACCCGCGCTGGCTGCGTCGTTGACCGCGGCAAGGGTCAGGCCCAGCGTCGCCGCCGTGCTGGCCCCGTTGCTGTCCGCCACGGTGTAGGACAAGACCAGCGCGCCGTTGTAATTGGCCGCCGGGGTCACGGTGTAGGTGCCGTCGCCGTTGTTGGCGACCGTGGCGTGATCGGCGCTCACCGTGCCGAGCGACAGGGCATCGCCGTTGGCATCGGTGAAGCCGGCCAGCAGGTCCGCCGCGGTCACGGTATAGGCCGTTTCCTCGGCGCCGTCCGCCAGCACGGCGGGCGTGCCGGTCAGGGCCGGGGCGGCGTTGCCGGTGGTGACGGTGATCGCAAGGGCCTGCTCGGCACTGAGCGAACCGTCGCTGGCCGAAACGATCACGTCATAGACATTGTCGCCGCCCGCATCGGCGGGCGCCGCCGCATCGGGGGCGACCTTGAACGAGAGCGCGCCGGTCGCCGGATCGATCGCGAACAGCGCCGCATCGGCCCCGCCAGTGATCGCATAGGTGAGCACGGTCGCGGGATCAGGATCGGTCGCGGTCACCGTGGTCACCGCGCTGGTGTGTTCCACCAGGCTCAGGGCCGCGGTGGCCGCGCCGCCGTCCGAGGTGATCACCGGCGCGGCATTGCCCGCCAGCGGGGTGCCGTTCACGGTATATACGTCGGCGCCGAATTTCAGGTACTCGATCCCGTCGAGCACGTCGGTGCCTTCGCCCGTGATCGTCACCGTGCCGTCTGCATTGTGAGTGATGGTGTAGCTGGTGATCGGGCCCGAATAGGTTGCGGTGTCGTCCCCGTCGCCGCCATGGAGGCGATCGTTGCCCGCCCCGCCGGTCAGGGTGTCGTTGCCGGCGCCCCCGGTCAGCACGTTGTCGCCAATGTTGCCGATCAGGGTATCGTTGCCCGCGCCGCCGATGGCATCGGCGATGTGGGTGGTCGTCGCCGTGGTCAGGCCTGTGGTGATGGCGCTCACGATGTTCGAACTGTTGGCGGTGAGGGTGACGACCGTGCCACGGCCCAGCGCATCGGCGAGGGCCTGGTAGGTCGCTTCAAGGCCAGGCGTGACCGCGAAGACCGGAATGATGTTGGCCGATGCCAGCATGGCAGCGAGTTGCGCGATCTCGGGATAGTTCTCGAGGATGCCGCCGTCGTTGATGATGGCATTGCCGTTATTGGCGACCGTAATTCCGGCCGCCGTTCCGTCGGCCGCCGTGTGGAACGGAGCGTCAGTGAACAGCACGGCAAAGCGCGCCGAATTGGTCTGGTAGCCCACCTCGCCCCCGGCCCGCGCGGCCAGCTGGAGCAGGGCTTCAAGCTGGGCTTCGGGCAGGTCGGCGCCACCCGTGGCGATGAAGCCGGTATAGGCGTTGGTGACGCCCGCTGCGGTGCCGCCGATAGCCACGTCGGTCTTGTAGACATAGTCGCCAAAGCCGCCGAACGAGCCATAGGCCTTGTCGCGGAACGACGAGACCCCGAAGGCCGCGCCGCCCGAAATCCCCTCCAGCGCCGCCACGATCTGCGGCACCAGCAACCGCACGTTGGCGATGTCGTCGGCGAAGGACCCCGTCAGGTCCTGCAGGAACTGCACGTTGAGCGCGCCGGTGACGACGCCGCCCGTGCCGTAATAGACGTTGTGGCCCTCGATCTCGGTCTGGGTCCCGCCCGAAAGGTCGATGTAGCTGTTGCCGTAGGCCTCGCTGGCATCGATCGTGTCGTGGCCCTGGAAGTCCTCGATATGGGCTTCGCCGCCGTGGATCTTGTAGACGTCGTCGCCCGCGCCGCCGGCCAGCGTGTCCGCGCCGGAATTGGAATGGAGTACGTCGTTGCCGTCGCCCCCCAGTTCCACGTCATTGCCCGCGCCGCCGTCGAGCTCGTCGTTGCCCGTGTCGCCGGCCAGCGTATTGTCGGCGGCATTGCCGGTGAGGCTGTGGCCCGAGCCGACGAGCTTCACGTTCTCGATGTTGTCGGCCAGCACCCAGTCGGTTGAAACGACTACCGTGTCATTGCCGCCGCCGGATTCTTCAACCACCACGTCGCCCGGATCGCCGATGTAGTAGGTGTCGTCACCGGCGCCGCCGACCATCGTGTCAGCGCCCGCGCCGCCGTCCATGCTGTCGTTGCCGAGCCCGCCTTCAAGCAGGTCCGCGCCCGTGCCGCCCAGCAGGAGGTTGTCGCCGTCGTTGCCGGTCGCATGGTGGGCATCGCCGGCCAGGGCGAGCGCCTCGACATTGGCCACATCCTCCAGCGAGAAGTCGATCGAGGCGATGATCGTGTCGGTGCCGCCGCCGGCCGCCTCCACGATGGTATCGGTGTGGCTGTCGACCACGTAGGTGTCGTTGCCGTCGCCGCCGACCAGCGTGTCCACGCCGCCCGCGCCGTCGAGCAGGTCGGCGCCGCTGCCGCCGGTGATCACGTTGTCGCCGCTGTTGCCGGTGCCGTGGTGCGCCGCGCCCGCCAGCGTCAGGTTCTCGATGGCCGAACCTTCGGTCAGCGTATAATCAAAGGTTGCGATCACCGTGTCGGTGCCGCCATTCGCGGCCTCCACGATCACGTCGCCGGCATTGTCGACCACGTAGCTATCGTCGCCCAGCCCGCCGCTCATCGTGTCGGCGCCCGCGCCGCCGTCCAGCGTGTCATTGCCGTCGGTGCCGGTGATGGTGTTGGCCAGCGCATTGCCGGTGCCGACATGGGCCGCGCCGGTGAGGACCAGGTTCTCGACCTCTGCCGAAAGGGTGGTGTTGACCGAGGCAATCACCGTATCGGTGCCGCCGCCGGCCAGCTCGACGACCACGTCGCCGGCATTGTCGACGAAATAGGTGTCGTTGCCCGCGCCGCCGCTCATCGTGTCGGCGCCCGCGCCGCCATCGATGGAATCAGCCCCCGCCGAACCGGTGATCTGGTTGGCCAGCTCGTTGCCGGTGCCGGTCAGGCCCGCTGCGGCGAGCGAGAGGTTTTCGACGTTGGCGGCCAGCGTGGTGCTGATAGTGGCGATCACCGTGTCGGTGCCCTGACCGGCGGCCTCGCTCACCACGTCTCCGGCATTGTCGACATGGTAGGTGTCGTTGCCGAACCCGCCCGCCATGGTATCGGCCCCGGCCGCGCCGTTGAGATCGTCGTTGCCGTTGGAGCCGGTGAGCAGGTTGGCCAGCTCGTTGCCGGTCCCGGTGAGCCCGCCGTTCAGCAGGGTCAGGTTCTCCACATTGGCGGCCAGCGTATAAGAAACCGAGGTGTAGACCGTGTCGATCCCCTGTCCGGCCGCCTCGCTGACGACGTCGAGCGCATTGTCCACATAGTAGCTGTCGTTGCCCGCGCCGCCGCTCATGGAATCCGCGCCAGCGCCGCCGTCGATGGTATCGTCGCCGCCGCCGGTGCTGATCGTGTCGTTGCCGCCCAGCGCCATGATGTTGTCGGCGCCTTCGCCAACCACATGGACGCCCGAGCGCGAGCCCGCGCCGATCACGTCGGGCCCTTCCGTGCCGTAGACGTTGACATCGGGCTGCCAGGAGGTCGGACTGTAGAGCAGGTAGGCGCCCTCGCTGGTGCCGGGCGCCCCGATCAGCAGGTCGGCCACGCCGTCGCCGTTCTGGTCGGCCACGATGCTCACGGCAGAGCCGGTCAGGCTGTCCGCCGTGCCGGAAATCTTGGCCCCGCCGATGCCTTGCGCGATCAGGCTGAGGTCGATCTTGCTGCTGAAGCCGCCGCCCCAGATCACGTAGACCGCGCCGGTGGTGGTGCCATTGGTCGAAGCGCCCGGCGCGCCGATCACGATGTCGGCGATGCCGTCGCGGTTGAGGTCGACCCCGCCGGTAACGGAAAGCTGGTCAAGGTCCTTGGCCGCCTCGGCCACGATCTCCACCCCGCCGATCCCCGCCTTGACGTTGACGAGGTCGATCGAGGAAGTGCTTGCCTTGCCGAACACGAGATAGGCATGGTCGGCCTTGGGCGCGGCGACCAGGATGTCGGCCCGCCCGTCGCCGTTGACGTCGCCCACGCCCGTCACCGCATCGCCCAGGTTGTCGCCGCGCACGCCGGTCTTGGTGTCGCCGCGGATGCCGTTGATGACAAAGCCGTTCGCGCCCAGGTTCTTCAGGTCCACTGCCGCGCCGTCGGCCTTGCCGAACACCACGTAGACCACGCCGCCCTTGTCCTTGCCCGAGCCGGTGTTGGGCGAACCGATCAGGATTTCGTTCACCCCGTCGCCGTTCATGTCGCCGACCGTGCCGAGGAAGGTGCCGACAAGGTCGCCCGCCGCTGCACCCTGGATCTTGAACCCGCCGATCCCGTTGGCCACGTCGGCGAGGTTGACCGGCGTGGTCGTGTCCTTGCCCCACACCACATAGGCCGCGCCGGCATCGAGCGCGGCGATGTCGTTGCCCGGCGCGCCGACCAGGAAGTCGGCCTTGCCGTCGCCGTTCATGTCGCCGACCGAGAGGATCGTCGTCCCCGCCGCGTCGCCCGCCGCTTCGCCGCGGATGGCAAAGCCGCCGGTTCCCGCATCGATGGCGGATAGGCTGATCTCGCCCGCGCCGCGCCCGAACACCACATAGGCCGAGCCCGCGTCGGTGGCGCCGGCCCAGTCGACGCCCGGCGCGCCGATCAGGATCTCGCCCTTGCCGTCGCCGTTGAGGTCGGCAATCCCGCCAACGGCGGCACCCGCATGGTCACCTGCTGCCGCGCCGTCGATGATCAGCTGCGAACCTGCGCCCAGCGCGTTGGTCGTGGCCGCCGCCAGCCCGCCAAGGGTGACGATCACCCGGCCGGAATCGAGCCCGTTCACATCGCTGGCCGAAGCGCCGAAGATCAGGTCGGCCTTGCCGTCGCCGCTCATGTCGGCGGTCGAGCCGAGCCAGGGGGCAACCGGGTTGCCGGGCGAGATCGAGGCGAAGTCCCCAAGCGCGGCGGGCGTGAACCGGATGCCGAGATTGCTCGACAGGACGGACGAGAGAAAAACCCGCGTGTTGGGGATGGGCATCGGAAGCTCCCGAAGGTGGTCGTTCCCCACTCAACGGGACCCGGCGGCGATTATTCCGTCAGCGCCCTCGGAATTTCGGGATCGCGGCTCTAGAGCGGTGCCACCATCAGGGTGATCAGCCCCGTCACCGGTTTACGCGTGGCCGGCGCGGCGGCGGCGAGCAGACCTGGCGATGCGGCCGAACAGGCTTCGCGGCCGGCGGTCAGGCCCTCCAGCAAAACCCCGGGCAACAGGGCCGCACTCTGTGTTGCGGCGTCTGTCCAGCGCAGGGTGAGCGGCACGGTTGCCCCGTCAGCGGAGGTCATGACAAACCCCGTCCCGTCCGCTTCGCCAGCGGCGGCCAGGTCGTACCGGCCCGTTACCGAATTGCTGCGGATGCAGACCCTTTGCAATGCCGTTGCACGCCTGGCTCCCGGCGCCGGGGCAAGGCTGGCGTCCGTCACCCCCGAAGCCTCGGCGCGGGCCGCCACGGAGGCCGAAATCGTCAGCCTCGCCCGTGACGCGGCGGCCAGTTCGCCCGGCTGGGCCGCCGCTGCGATGCCGGGCGCCCAGGCCAATGTGGCGACAACAGCTCCCACCACGTTGAAGCGCCGGGTCAGGGCGTGCGGGCTGGATTTCTTCAGTCGAGGCGCGGCAAGCGACATCATGAGATATGTATCAGATTGAATGGAAAAATTTCTGTCCAAGCGCAAGCTCCGTAATGTCCCCATCAGGCCTGGTACGGAGCAAGAAATTAACCTCTTAGGACCTCGTTAACTACACCATTGATATCGATTGCACTCGTTCCGGTCACGATCCGAATGTTTCGGACGTGGGGGGCTGGAACGAGGAGACCTAAGATCATGAAACTGCTTGGACAATATAAGGGACGCAGCCTCGCGGGCCTGTCGGGACCGGTCATCGCCGCCGCCGCAGTGCTGGCCAGCCCGGCCCACGCCACGCCCGTTCAGGGCTCGATCGGCGCCACCTCGACCGGTAGCGTCCTGATCACCGCTACGGTGCCGAACCGCGCGCTGATCACCTCGCTCACCGACGTGACCTTCACCAATGCCGATCCTTCGGTTGCGGCGACGAGCTCGCAGGGGCCCTGCGTGTGGAGCAACACCTCCACCCGCAACTACACCATTACCGCCAGCGGCAGCGGGGCGTCGAACGCGTTCACCATCGCCAACGTCAGCGGCACTTCGGTGATTCCCTACAGCGTGGGCTGGGCCAATTCGGCCAATGCCAGCTCGCTGACCGCGCTGTCCGCCGGTACGGCCTCGTCGGCCGTGGCGTCCAACGCCACCAACATCAGCTGCGGCGGCAGCGGCAACTCCACGCTCAAGGTCACGATCGGCGCCAGCGACCTGCAGGACATGATCGCCACCCAGAGCTACACGGGCACGCTCACGCTGGTGGTGACGCCCCAGTAACAGCCGGACCGGCCGGGGCGGGCGCACCCGTCCGCCCCGGTATCCCGCGCGGCCTTCCCGCGCTCGCCGTTCACCCGACAGGACGATGACATGGCCCAGGTTTCGCCGTGCGCCCCGTTGCGCCAATGCTCCGCGCTGCTGCTTGCCGCCTTGATGGCGATGGGCTCGGCTGCGCAGGCCCAGCAGGCCCCGCAGGTGCGAATCCGCCAGCTCAACGACTTCGTGTTCAACACCCTTGGCGCCGCGCCGGTCGATACGTCGCTCGCCGGCAACCTGTGCGTCTATTCGACCGCGACGTCCGGCCGGTACACGATAACCGCACGCGGCAGCGGCACGAACGGTGCCTTCACCCTCGCCAGTGGCAGCAATGCCCTGCCTTATGAAGTGCAGTGGGGCTCCGCCGCCAGCCTGTCCAGCGGCAGCGCGCTCAGCCCCAACGTAGCCTTCGCCACCACGACCACCAATCAGTCCAATTCGAACTGCAACCAGCCGGCTTCGCTCACCGCCTCGCTGATCGTGATCCTGCGCGCCAGTGCAGAGCAATCGGTGCAGGCCGGTAGCTATTCGGGCACGCTCACCCTGCTGGTGGCGCCCAACTGAGCCGATGGCCCGCGCCGCGCACCTTGTCCGGACCACCTCGCTGGCGGCGGCGGCCTTTGCCGCTGCCTCGTCCGGCATGGCCGTAGCCGCCCCGGCGGCGCCGCAGTTCCGCGTCGGGGTGCCCGCCGGGTTCGACGCGCTGGCCGCCGAGCAGCATGCCGTGCTCGACATCTTCATGGGCGGCAGACAGGTCGGTACGGTCGAGGCGGTCTTCGCGCCCGGCCAGTTCCGCTTCGCCGATCCCGCCGCCGTGGCCGCCGCCTTGCCGGGTCTCGCCGCGCGCGAGCGGGTGATCGCCGCCCTCTCCGGCCAGCTGGCCGACAACCGGGCGCTCGCCTGCCGCGACCGGCGCGAGGGTGCCGCCTGCCGTCCCCTGCGCCCCGAAGCCGTTGCCATCGTGTTCGACGAGAGCCGCTTCCGGGTCGAGGTCTTCGTCAACCCGGCCCTGCTGGAAACCCGCGCGGCCGTGGCCGAAAGCTTCCTGCCCGCCCCGGTGCGCGGGCTCTCGCTCACCCAGGGGCTCGGCCTGACGCTCGCCGGCACCGCCGGTTCGCGGGCGCAGCTCGCGGTTGCCGACTCTGTCCTCGTCGGCCTAGGCCCGGCGCGGCTGCGGGCCG
>Ga0068860_100007875_pt1 | contig 10637 bp, 8 predicted proteins | sample KBSSwiS32_FD_66597 | JGI IMG/M metagenome (GOLD analysis project Ga0068860, IMG submission 66597) | Switchgrass rhizosphere microbial communities from Kellogg Biological Station, Michigan, USA - KBS Switchgrass S3-2 | ecosystem: Host-associated > Plants > Roots > Rhizosphere > Soil ...
CACCCGCCCGCCGAAGACCGACACCCTGGTCCTCCTCTGCCAGGACGAGACCGCCTGGGTGCGCGCCTGCGCCGTCCACTACGCGGCGCAGATCGGCTGCCAGCCGGCGCTGGAGGCCATCGTCGCCGGGGTGGCGGACGGCAACCCCGTGGTCCGGGAGGTGGCGCTGCTCTCGTGCACGCGCCTGGCGCCCGAGCGCGCGCCCGCGCTGGCGGATTCGCGCAAGGGGGACGAGTCGCCCTTCGTGCGGCAGCGCGCGGAGCTCATCCTCCGCGGCGCGGCGGCGTGACCGTCAGAGCGGCGCCGGATCCGGCGGGCGCTCCGGCACGGGCACGGGCGACGGCCCGGGCGCGGGAGCAACGGGCGCCGGCTGGGGCTTCGGGTAGTTGGTGGACATGCTCATCAGCCCGCCGACCAGCAGCACCACCAGGCCGATGACCAGCACCAGGCCCCCCGCGGCGACGACGAGCAACGCCAGCGTCGCCAGGCCGAGGTTTCCAGTCCCCGACGCCACCGTTCCAGCGACGACGCCCAACCCCAGGGTGCCCAGCCCGATCAGCGTCGTGATCGCCCCGGGCACCCACCACCAGTCGAGCTTGGCCGGCGCACGGGGCGCCGGCGCCGCTGCCGGCGGCGATTCGCTCGTCACCGGCGCGGCGGTCGCGGGCGATCCACCCGGCGCCGGCGCGGTGGTCTCCGGCACCGCCGCCGCCGGCGATCCGCCCAGCGCCTGGCCGATCAGGACCGGCCCCTCCGGGGGAGCGGCCCCGGGTGGCCTGGCCAAGGCGAGGATCTCGTCGGCGTGCGCGCGCTGGTAGGCCTCCGCCTTGCGGTACTTGCCGACGACCTCGTCGATCACCACGTCCACCGGCTGACGGCGCATCCGCCAGCCCAGCTCACCCATCTGCCGGCGCAGCTGCACCCGCCTGCCGAAGGGGGCGTCGGACCGCGACGCGTGGCCGTCCACCTCCGAGGCGATCCGGTCCTCCAGACCGGGAGTTTCGCGCAGGTGCTTCTGGATCGCCCGCCGCTCCTTGGGCCCCAACTGCTCCATCGCGCCGGCCATCGCCGCCACCGCGCCGCCGATCCTGGGCAACTCCTCGTGCATCCGGGTCTGGATCGCCGGGTGCAAGCGCTCGTTCGCGGCCAGCCCGTGGAACCAGGCGGCGACCATCAGCGCGCGCGCCCCCTCCGAGCAGATCTCCGACACTCGGCCGACGGCGGCCTGGAATCGCTCGGCCGGGACGTCCGGCGCGCGGGTGACCGGCACCCCGGCGACGCTGGAGGCGATGGAGCGGGTCTCGGACAGCGAGCGGTCCAGGTCCGCCAGCGCCGAGGCGGCGTCGAACCCGCCGGGCACGAGCATCCTGGGCGCGCACCCCGTTCCCAGCGCGACCCCAGCCAAACCACCCGCAGCCAGCGCTTCCCGTCGGTTCATGGTTCCCTCAGGTCGGATTGTTCCAGCAGCCGTGCCTCGCGCGCCACCACTTCCACGAAGGCGTCGATCTCCGCGGTGGAGGTGGTGAGGGGCGGATGGACGCGCACCGTGCTCCCGTCGTGCGCGCATAGGCCGGTGTAGTACCCGGCGCGGAGCAGCCGGCGGCAGAGCCAGAGTCCCAGGCTCGATCCGGGCCCTCCGCCGGCCAGCTCGATCCCGGCGAGCAGGCCGGCGCCCCTCACCGCCTTCACCGCGGGGCGGTCCCGGAGCGCCTCGGCGAGCCGCTCCGCCAGCCTCGCCCCCGCGGCCGCGGCCAGGAGCGAGTCGTCCAGCGCCTCGAGCGTCGCCAGCGCGGCCACGCAGGCCAGCGATCCTCCCCCGAAGGTGGAGTAGTGGAGCTCCGCGGTCTCGGGCGTGCCGTACGCGCGATCGAACAGCCGGGCGTCGCCCAGGAGGCACGAGATCGGCAGCAGCCCGCCGCCGAGCGCCTTCCCCAGCACCACCGCGTCCGGCCCGCGGGGCCACGACCCGGAGGCGAGGAAGCGGCCCGTCCGCCCCAGGCCGGTCTGGATCTCGTCCGCCACCAGGACGAAGCCGCGCCGGTCGGCCTCCTCCCCCAGCGCGGCCAGGTACGCCTCGCCGACCGGCCGCACCCCTCCCTCTACCTGCACCGGCTCCACCACCACGGCGGCGGCCGGCCCCCGCTCGAGCGAGGCGCGGAGGGCCTCCACGTCGCCGAACGGCAGCGGCTCCACCTCCGGCACGTGCGGTCCGAACGGCTCCCGGAACGGCCCCTGGGCCATCAGCGCCAGGCTCCCCATCGTGCAGCCGTGGTAGGCGCCCTCCAGGTGCAGGACGCGCCGGCGGCCGGTGGCGGCGCGGGCCAGCTTGACGGCGGCCTCCACCGCCTCGGTCCCGCCGCTGGCGAAGAACGCTCGGTCCAGGCCGCTGCGCCGGCACAGCTCCCGGGCGAGGCGGCCCGCGTAGGGGCTGACGCCCGAGGTGTAGAGCGCGGGCTCCCGGCCGTCGAGGAACTCCCGCAGCCGCGCCTCCACCGCGGCCGGGCGATGCCCGAACGGCTGGGTGCCCCAGCCCGCGAGGAAGTCCAGCACCCGCCGCCCGTCGTCCGCGACCAGCTCCACGCCGGCGGCGCCGTGGATCCGGTCCGGCTCGCCGAAGGCGCGCAACCGCGCCGGCGCCAGCGGGGCCACGAAGCGCCGGAAGTCCTCGAAGTCGCGATCCCTCATCGGCACAGGTCGTCCGCCACGCTCATCCCGGAGATCACCACCGCCTCCACGCCCGGACCCGGGAACGTCCCCGCGCCCACCAGCGACAGCCCCGCGATGGGCGTGCGGCGCGAGGGGCGCACCGACCGGGACGAGAGCCCGTAGATCGCGCCCCCGGTGGTGCGCAGGTAGCGCTCGAACGTCGCAGGCGTGGCCTCCTGCCGGTAGACGACGTGCCGCCTCAGGCCGGGCAGGTGACGCTCCGCCAGGTCGAGGAGCCGCTCCGCGCGGGCGGTGCACCGCGGCCCGTAGTCCGGCGCGCGGCGGTCCCATGACGCCGCCTCGCGGGCGGGGACCAGCTCCGTCAGCTCCAGCGTGGCGTGGCCCGGCGAGGCGAGCGCCGGACACACCCGCGACATGGAGGTGATGCCGTAGTGGGGCGAGCCCTCGCTGGAGACGAACGCCAGCGGCCCCACCTCGGGTTGAACGTCCAGCCCCAGGTAGACCGAGAAGGCGGAGGGCGACGGCTCCAGCGACCGGATCCGCTCCAGGTGCTCCCGCTCCAGGTGGTCCGGCCCGACCAGCTGCAGGAACGTCCGGCGGACGTCGGCGTTGGAGATCACCCGCGCCGCCCGCAGGCGCTCCCCGCTCTCCAGCTCCACGCCCGCCACCGCCCCGTCCTCCACCAGGATCCGGGCGACCGGGGACGAGAGCCGGACCTCGCCCCCGTCGCGCCGGATGGCCTCCACCAGCGCGTCCGGCAGGCGCTGCAGCCCGCCGTCGGGGAACCATCCCCCCTCGAAGTAGTAGCCGTAGACGCCGGCCATGGCGATCGCGGAGACCTGCTCCGGCTCGTCGGACAGGTACGAGGTGAGCGTGAAGAGCAGCCGCAGCAGCACCGGGTCGCGAACGCAGGCGGAGAGGAGGGAGGCGTAGCTCTGGTGCATCCAGCGGATGGCCCCCCCTCCCGCCCCCGGGCGCAGGGACGCCCACAGCGCGTGCATCTGGCCGAACAGCCGCGACAGCCCTTCGCGCTCCGCCGGGAAGCGTTCGCCCAGCGCCTCCTCCAGGGCGCCGGCGCCCTCCGGGGCCTGGAAGCGGAGATCGCCGGCGATGTACTCGTGCCGGACCCGGAGCCAATTCAGCCGGTGCTCGATGCCCAGCGCCCGCAGCAGCCGCCGTACGGTGCCCTGCTCTCCCAGGCCGCTGATCTCGTGGACCCCGGCGTCGAACTCGAAGTGGACCGCGCGGTCGCCCGTCCCCACCGTCCGCCGCCAGGACGTGCAGCTCCCGCCCGGGAGGAAGTGCTGCTCCAGCACCAGCACGCCCAGCCCCCGGCGGGCGAGCAGCGCCGCCGCGGTCAGGCCGCCCATGCCGGAGCCGACGACGATCACGTCGTGCCCGCTCACCGGGGCGCGCCCTCCGGACCGCCGCCGGCCACCGTGAGCTGCCCGACGGCGACCTCCCCGCCGCGCACCAGGGCGGTGGTCTCCAGCCGGCACAACCCGCCCAGGCGGTGCGTGGCCCGGACCCGGTAGCCCAGGCGGTCTCCGGGGAGCACCGGCCGGACCAGCTTGACGCCGACGTTCACCAGCAGCAGCGCGCCCGCCGGCCCGCGTTCGCCGCGGGCCCGGATCCGCGACGCCAGGTCCTGCTCGCCATCCTCCCGGGCGATGGCGTCGATGATCAGCGCCAGCGCGCAGGCCTGGGCCAGCCCCTCGATGGTGTACGTGCCCGGCCAGATGGGCCGGCCGGGGAAGTGGCCCGCCAGCACCGGCGCATCCGCGGGCACGGGGTAGCTGCACCACAGCTCGGGGCCTTCGGCGGCGTACGCCTCCACCGCCTCCACCAGGAGCAGCGGAGGCCGGTGGGGCAGCAGCGCCTCGACCTCCGCGCGCCCCAGGCCCAGCTCGATGGCGCTCACCGCCCCGCCTCCTGCAGGACGCGCTCCACGTCGGCGGGCTCCTCGACCCGGAGGACCGCCGCGCCGGGGAGGTTCTGGCGCACCAGGGCCCCCAGGGTGCGGCCGCATCCCATGGCGACGAACAGCTCCGCGCCGTCCGCCGCCAGCCGCCTGAGCAGCGCGGCGAAGCGGACCGGCCGCACCAGCTGCGTCGGGAGGAGCTCCTCCAGGGCCGCCTGGGCGCCCAGGGGCTCCCCGGTCAGCGCGGAGTACGCGCGCAGCCGCGGCGGGACCGGGCGCGCGCCCTGGACGGCGGCCCTGAGCTCGCCGGCCGCGCCCTCCATCGCCCGCGAGTGCCACCCGCCCGAGACGCGCAGCCGCCGCGAGGGCAGGGCCTTCGCCGCCGCCTCCAGCGCCTCCTCGGGCCCGGAGAGCACCCACTCGCCGGGCGCGTTGGCCGCGGCCAGCTCCAGGCGCGGGTCGGCCGCCAGGTGCCGCGAGACCTCCTCCTCGGCGGCGAAGGCGGCCAGCATCCCGGCCGGGTGGGCCCGCGCCTCCCGCTCCATCGCCCGGCCGCGCGCGGCGGCCACGCGCACCGCGGCCTCCAGCGAGAGCGACCCGGCCGCGGCGAGGGCGCTCAGCTCGCCCAGCGAGTGCCCGGCCACCGCCCACGGCTCGAACCCGGCCTCCCCCAGCGCGGAGAAGGCGGCGAGCGAGACGGCCACCAGCGCCGGCTGGAGCACCGAGCCGCGCTCCAGCGCGGCGCCGCCCTCGCGCAGCAGCCGCCGCAGATCGCAGCCCGCCTCCGACGAGGCGAGGTCCAGCAGCGCGGCGGCCCGCGCGGAGGCGGCGGCGAGCGCCAGCCCCATCCCGGCTTGCTCCGAGCCCTGCCCCGGAAAGAGGAGCACCGCCGGCCGGCTCACAGCGAGAGCCCCCCGTCCACCACCAGCGCGTGTCCCAGCACGTAGGAGGCCTGGTCGGAGGCGAGGAAGAGGACCGCCTCGCACAGCTCGGAGGCGCGGCCGGGCCGGCCCGCCGGGGTCGCCTCCAGCATGCGCTCGCGGACGCGCCGGTCGAGCCTGGGCCCCATCCCCTCGTCGAACAGCCCCGGGACCACGGCGTTGACCCGCACGCCCTTGGGGCCCAGCTCGACCGCCAGGGTCCGGGTGAGGGCCAGGACGCCGGCCTTCGAGGCGCTGTAGGCGGCCTGCCCCGGCGAGGCGCGCAGCGCCGCCACCGAGGCCACGTTCACGATCGCGCCCTTGCCCCGGGCCAGCATCGACCGCGCCGCGGCGCGCGAGCAGGTGAACAGCCCGGACAGGTTGACCGCCAGGACCTCGTCGAAGTCCTCGCTGGAGAGCAGCGCGGCCGGGGCATCGCAGAGGATGGCGGCGTTGTTGACCAGCACGTCCAGCGGCCGGCCCCCGGCCAGGACCGCCCGAAGGCCCTCCTCGATCTGCGCCTTGTCCCGCAGGTCGAACCGGAGCAGCTCGCCGGATCCCCCCGCGCTCCGCACCTGCTCCAGCGTGACGGCGGCCTGGTCCGCCCGGCCCTGGTAGTGGATCCGGACGAAGGCCCCCTCGCGGGCGAAGGCCACGGCGACGGCGCGCCCCAGGCCGCGGGAGGCGCCCGTCACCAGGACGTGAGCGCCGTCAAACCGGCCCACGGCCGCCCTTGGGGTCCAGCGGCGGGAGGTCCCGCGCCGTCCGGTTGTGGTAGCTGTCCCGGTGCGGTGAGACGAGCAGGCTGCGGTTGAGCAGCAGCGGCGGGCTGGCCGTGCGCGCGGTGCCGGCGCCCACCTCCAGGTCCACTCCGGGAGAGGCGAAGGGCAGCTCGAGGAGGGCCAGCCCGACCCACGCGCCGAGCGACGGCGAACGGCCGGCGTTGAGCAGCGTCCCCACCGGCCGGCCCTCGAAGGACACCGCGTCGCCGGCGGCGAGCGGCCCGGGGGACGTCACGCACTGGACCCGGCGGCGCGGGGGCTCCTTCAGGTGGCGGGCCAGCGCCTCCGCGCCGATGAAGCCCGCCTTGCGCCGGGAGACCCGCCACTGCAGCTGGAGCTCCAGCGGCGTGAGGCCGGCGGAGCCCTCGCGGCGGATGTTGAAGAACCCGTTCTCCAGCGCGCACTGGTCCAGCGCGTCCTGCCCCACCTCCTCCAGGTCGAACGAACGCCCCAGCTCCTGGATGCGGGCGACCAGCTCGGCGGCCCGGGGGCGCTCGACGAGCAGGGCGTAGCCGTACTCTCCGGTCTTGCCCGCGCGGAAGCAGGTCCACCCCTGGCCCTCGCCGTGGAAGAAGCTCATGTACGGGAGCCCCACCACGTGCGGGCCCACCAGCTCCGCCATCAGCTCCCAGGCGTAGGGGCCGTCCAGGGAGACCAGCTGGTGGGTCTCGTCGAGCGGCTGGATCTCCACGCTCGCCGGCCCCGCGGCCGCGCGCAGGTGGTCGCCGGCCGAGAACCCGGGGCGCTCCTCGACCATGAGGAGGAAGGCTTCGTCGTCGCGGCAGACGTACACGTCGGCGGCGGTGGTGGCGGCCTCGTCCAGCAGCAGCGTGTGCAGCATCTGGCTGTCGCGGACGAACAGCTCGCGCGGGCAGGCGCGTTCGAGGAGCTGGGAGGCGCCCTCCCCCCGGACGCGCAGGCAGCGGACGTGCAGCTGCGCCGAGAGCGCCACCGAGGCGCGGACCGCCGGCAGCGGCCCCTCCGGCGCGACCGCCGTGGAGCCGGGCGGCGCGCCCATCAGCAGGTCCACGATGGAGCCCACCGTCCGCAGCGAGCTCACCGCGGCGCGGTTGTCGGGCACGCGGATCCCGGAGGCGGCCTCCAGGTTCACCAGCAGCTCCACCGCGTCCACGGAGTCCAGCCCCAGGCCGCTCCCGAAGAGCGGGGTGTCGGGATCGATCTCGTCCGGCTCGCGGCGGAGGTAGAGCTGGCGGATGAGCATGGCCCGCACCTGGTCCAGCACCGCCCGCCGGGCGTCCAGGGCTTCGCGGAGCGGCTCGGGCACTTCAGGTGGACTCATTGGCACCTCACGAAGACCTCTGCAGCAGCACGGCGCACGCCGCGGAGCCGCCGGCGGAGAACGCCACCGCGGTCCGGACCGCGCCGCCGCGCACGGTGGCATACGCCGCGGCCAGCCCGAGCGCCGGGCCGGCCGAGTCCGAGCGCCCCAGCGCCGCCTCCGGATCCACCCGGCGGGCGCGGGCCAGGCCACAGGCCGCCGTCTCCTCCTCCGCCCGGCAGAAGGCCAGCTCGACGTCCGCGCCATCCACTCCGGCGCGCGCCAGCGCCTCCCGCACCGCCGCCGCGGCGTCCCCGGGGCCGGCCAGACCCCAGCCCGCGAGACGGACCGAGGGACCTGCCCCGGGCTCGGAGGCCAGGACCAGGCAGCCCGCCCCTTCTCCTTCACCGCCGCCCGCGCCCGGCCTCCGCTCGTCGAAGCCGCCGGCGACCAGGACCTCCACGTCGCTCCGGGTGGCGAGGTGATGCGCGCCGCAGGCCACCGCCACCAGGCTCGCGCCTGCGCCGGTGGCGAGCGTGCCGGTGGGCCCCCGCAACGACAGCAAGCGCGCGCACGCTCCCGCGGGAGCGCCCAGGACGCGCCGGGCGAACGCCGCCGAGGACAGCTTCCACAGGCCGCGCTCCCGGACGCTGTCCAGGAGCGCCGCGCTCGTCTCGGGGGAGACGCGGCTGGAGCCCACCACCAGCCCGGTCCTCGCCCGCAGCTCCCCGCGGACCTGGATCTTCGCCTCGCCGAGCGCGGAGGCCGCCGCCGCCGCCAGGAAGCGGCTGCTGGGATCCAGCCGGCGCGGGTCGGCCGAGGGCACCAACTCCTCCAGCGCGAAGGGCCCCACCTCGGGCCGTCCGAGGGCGGCCGCGGCCAGGCGATCGCCGAGGGCGGAGAGCCCCAGGCCGTGGGGGCCCACCGCGCCCGCGCCGCGCACGAACACCGGGCGCGGCGCAGGTCTGGGGACCCCCGGGGGCTGGTCCGGGAGGGCGAACACCACCGCGGCGTTGGCGCCCGCGAACGCGGAGTTGGTGGACAGGCCGACCCGCCAGCGGTGCGGGCGCGGGGCGGAGGCCGCCACGGGGTCGGCCGGGCCACCCCGGCGCCGCGCGGTGAAGTGGAGCGTGGGAGGCACCACCTGGTGCCGCAGCGACAGCAGGCTGACGATCAGCTCCAGCACACCCGCCGCCCCCTGCGCGTGGCCCAGGAAGCTCTTGCTGCCGCTGACGGGGATCCGGGCCAGGGGTTCGCCGACGGCCCGGCCGAGGCCTCGCCACTCGGCGGCGTCGTTGGCCTCGGTGCCGGTGGCGTGCGCGTTGACGTAGCCCAGCTCACCCGGCGGGATCCCGGCGTCGAGCAGCGCCGAGGTCACCGCGCGAGCCACCCCGGCGCCCGCGGGATCGGGCGTGGTCTCGTGGTAGGCGTCGTCCGACAGCCCGTAGCCCAGCAGCGCCGCCAGCGGGGTCGCGCCGCGCGCCTCCGCCTCGCGGCGCCGCTCCAGGAGCACGAACCCGGCCCCCTCGGCCAGGACGGTGCCGGGCGGATCGCTGAAGGGCGCGCACCGGCCGGGGCTCAGCAACCCCAGCGCGTGGAACCCCGCGAACACGTCGGGGGACAACACGTCGGCCCCGCCCGCCAGGACCAGGTCGGCCGCTCCGGATTCGAGGAGATCGCGGCCCAGCCCGACGGCCAGGGTCGACGCGGAGCAGGCGGTGCCCACGCAGATCCGCGGACCGCCCAGGCCCAGCTCGCCGGCCACCGACGACGCCAGCTCCTGCGGCGGCGCGGTGTCGAAGAGGGTGTTGGTCCCCATCACCAGCGCCGCGCGGGAGGGTTCCTCGCCCAGCGCGCCGCCGGCCCTGGCCTGGTCGATGGCCTCGCGGGCGGCGTCCAGCGCGAAGCGCCTGAACAGCTCCAGGTATGGAGGTTCGGCGCTCGGGAGCGGACCGTCGTGCCCCGGCACCAGCCCGGCCAGGCACGGCCCTCCGGGTGGCGGCGGGAACCGCCGCACCGGGCGCAGGCCGTCCAGCCCCTGGCACATCGCCTCCCAGAGGGAAGCGCAGCCGCGGCCGAGCGCGCTGACCTGTCCCATCCCGGTGAGAACGACTTCGTCGTCGCTGGTCGGCATCCCTGGGTCGGCCCGACGGTTTAGCACCCCGCCGCGCTGGAAGCGCCCGCCCCGGGACGGCGATACTCCGGGCCGGTGGACGGCAACGGAGAGAGCGCCGCGCGCAGGGCGCGCCTTCGGCCCTGCACCCTGGCGGAGCAACTGCTGCAGCGGGCCGAGGAGGCGCCGGGCGCGCGCGCGGTGGCGCTGGAGGGGCTCTCGCGGAGCTACGGGGAGCTGGCCAGCGAGGCGCTCGGGATCGCCGCGGTCCTGCAGGCGCACGGCGTCCGTCGAGGAGACCGGGTGGGGGTCTGCCTGCTGAAGTCGCCGCGGGCGGTGGCGGCGTGGTTCGGGACCCTGCTGGCCGGAGCGGCCTACGTGCCCCTGGATCCGGCCTCGCCCGTCCCGCGCCTGCGGGCCATTGGCGCGCGGGCGGAGTGGGCGGCGCTGATCGCGCATGGGGGCCGGGCGGAGCTGGCGCAGGCCGCCGGCGGCGCGCCGGTGATCTGGGACCAGGAGTTGGGAGCGGCGGCGGGCGAGCCGCGCCCGGTGGCGATGACCGACCTCGACCTCGCCTACGTGTACTTCACGTCCGGCTCCACCGGGACGCCCAAGGGGGTGGCCATCTCGCACCGGGCGTCGCTGGCCTCCCTGGAGGCCGCGGACCGGATCCTGGCCGGCGCCGCCGGGGACGTGGTGGCCAACCACTCGCCCCTCTTCTTCGACGTGGCCTCTCTCGACGTGCACTTCGCCGCGCGCGCGGGGGCCACCGTCCACCTGGTGCCCGAGGCGGTGGCGGCGATGCCGGGCGCGTTCGCGCGCTGGCTGACCGCGGCGCGGCCCACGGTGCTCTTCGCCGTCCCGTCGGCGCTCCGGCGCCTGGCGGCGGTCCCTTCCCTGGCGGCGTGCCACGTCCCAAGTCTCCGGTCGCTGATCTTCTCGGGCGAGCCGCCCC
>Ga0068860_100007876_pt1 | contig 10637 bp, 15 predicted proteins | sample KBSSwiS32_FD_66597 | JGI IMG/M metagenome (GOLD analysis project Ga0068860, IMG submission 66597) | Switchgrass rhizosphere microbial communities from Kellogg Biological Station, Michigan, USA - KBS Switchgrass S3-2 | ecosystem: Host-associated > Plants > Roots > Rhizosphere > Soil ...
CAAGTGGGGTTGCTTGACGCAAAGCTGATTGGCTCAGTTGCCACGGCAACCTAACCACCCTGCGTTCAACCCGGACGGGCCGGTACGCGGCTCGTTTCTCGTGGGCATCGGAGCGGGCCGCCGGTTAGCCGCATCATGCATTAGCCGTATATGCTCCTCTTGCACTTGGTAATGCTGTCGACTGGTCGGCTGTGCCCGAGTTATCAACGGCAGTCACGTGGAGGTCGGTAGTGCGTCTTGGCACCGTAGCAATTGTTCTCACTGTCCTTCTCGCGTCGCTAGTCGCGGGAGCGCATGCCGGCGAGAATAATTACCGGGTCGGGGTCCTCTCCCCTGATGCGCCTCCGCCGGGGATCCTCCAAGGGTTGAGGGACGGACTTTACGAACTCGGTTATGAAGAGGGTAAGACCATAACGATAGAGTCAAGAAACGCCCGGGGGCGGACCGAGCAGCTTGCCACCATGGCGCAGGAGCTTGTGCGCCTCAAGGTTGACGCCATCGTGGCCGTTAATACCAGTGCCGCACAAGCAGCCAAGAACGCCACCGCCACAATTCCGATCGTGATCACACGTGTTGCTGACCCAGTCAGAACCGGTCTTGTATCCAGCCTTTCGCGACCCGGAGGCAACGTTACCGGTTTGAGTTTTCAAACGGAGGAGTTGATCGGAAAGCGCCTCGAATTGCTGAAGGAAGCCGTTCCCCGCTTGTCCAGCGTCGCGGTGCTTTGGTACGCGCATAATCCCGGATCGGCACTCATCGCGAGCGAGCTCGACCCTGGCAGCGTGCAGCTTGGCATTAGGCTCCTCAGATTGCCAGTTCAAAGTCCGACTGACTTCAGCGAGGCTTTTGCGAATGCGGCGCGAGATCGCGCCGGCGCGCTTATTGTGATCGATGATGCGTTCGTCACCAGCCATCGATCTCGGATTCTCGAGCTTGCGGCGAAGCAGTCACTGCCGGTCATGTCTCAGTTCAGTCCCTATGTTGAGGAAGGTGGGCTCATGGCTTACGGGCCGAGCGAACGTGACATGTACCGCCGTGCGGCGCACTACATCGACAAGATCCTAAAAGGTGCCAAGCCAGCAGACCTCCCTATTGAGCAGCCAACCAAATACGATCTAGTGGTCAATCTCAAGACGGCGAAGTCCCTCGGCCTGACGATTCCACAGTCACTCCTCGTCCGCGCCGATCATGTCATCCAGTAGCGCCCGGTCTATTCGCAGGGCATTGCCGAATAGGCTGCCGCATATCGCGCGGCCAAACGATAGTGCGGTCTGTAGCATCCGGAATGCGGCCTAACCATTCGCTCAACCGGACCGTGGGAAGTCAACCGGGGAAGCTTCCCGCTCGCCGTCCGCTCGCTGCCGGTTAGCTTAGTTCGTTAAGCCCCAGGCGCGGAGTCCAACGTCATGCTAGCAGGAACTCGCCTCGCGCCAATCTCGGTCGCTTTGCTCCTGATCGGCGCTGGCTGCGCAGTTGTCAGCGCCGCGGTATACGGAACGCCACCCGCCATACCGAAGATCGAGGACAGCGCGGGCTGGCAACTTTCAGAAGGTTGCCAGGTTTACAAATTTGGCATACTCACCGAGCCGGATTGCGACATCCTGACCGGCGACGGTGTCGCCGTTCAGATCACGCGAGTTCGTCTCTTGAGCCTGCCACCGGGTCAGGACAACCGTCCTATCATTGGTATCCAATTGCAGCCGGCCCATGGTCACTGGTATTTCTCTTCGCCGTTCGTTACGCTCGTGATAGCGGGGAGAAGTTACACCCCCGCGGAAATCGATCAGGCGCTTGTGTTCGCGAGGAGCGATCGGCCGATCTTTCCAGAAAAGCTACAGCCGAATCAACAACGGTACGAATTGCCGCCTGGCGAAAAGCGATTCTTTAGACTCCGATTCTCGGTTAGCCAAAGTGAGCTTAGAAACGGATTTGCACTTCGGGTGACCGGGCTTCAAAAGGAAGGCGAAGCGGTGCGGGTCCCAATCATGAGGTTCGAGTGAGCCTCGATTTCATGACGCCCGCGGGCGGGGCTTCGGCCCCGCCGCGGTCGCCGGTTACCTTTTGCGTTGGGCCTCACGAGCGGCACGAATCATGCTCGAAGCCTGCTTCCCCTCAGATCCCCATATTGTCGCTACGTGGAGGAGTCGTGAGAGACAAAGTCATAGGCATTGTCGAGAAATACATCGACGCAGTCCGGCGCAACGACCCAACGGACCTTCCGCTTCACCCGGATGTGATCGGTGTGTTTCCTATGAATACCTATCAGGGCGCCGAAGCCTTCGTCCGAGCCCTTGAACCGTTCTCTCGAATCGTGAAAAACATCAACGTCCTTCGTCTTGTCGTCGATGGAGAGCACTGTGTGGCGATCCTCAACATCGACACGGTCTTTGGTCCGATCCCCTTTGCCGAGCACATTCAAGTCGTAGACGAGCAGATCGTGTCCGTTCGCGGCTACTACGACCCACGACCCATGCTGGGCGAGGCAAACGCGAGGTCGTAGGCATGGGCGACTGGGCCAAGAATGAGGCCTAACCGGGCGTTCGAGCGGACGCGCCGGTTCAAGCCGTCTACTTGGCTAACGGCGGGGCTTCGCCCGCGCCGGGGCCGCCGGTTACCTTTGTCGTTAGCCTTCACGGGGGATTGATGCTTCGGCAACGCGGCGAAAAGCTGGCTGACGGAAAGTGGTTTATCGCGTCGGCGGAGCGGAACAAGGGGCCGATACTCGATGTCCTTGCGCGCGTTCTGCCCAGACGGGGCGCGGTGCTAGAAATCGCCAGCGGTACGGGACAGCACGTCGTCCATTTCGCCAAGGCCCTCTCAAAACTCACGTGGCAGCCGTCCGATCCAGATGCGGAGCTTCGTGAGTCCATTGCCCTGCGCGTTCGTACCGAACAGTTAGCAAATATCAATCCACCGATTGACCTTGATGTGACCCGACTTCCTTGGCCTTTGCAGACAGCGGTGGATGCGGTTGTGTGCATTAACATGATTCACGTTGCTCCGTGGTCCTCCACACTAGCATTGTTCGAAGGCGCGAAGGCTTTGCTTCCGACACAGCAAGTCCTCCTCTTATACGGGCCGTACCGTCGCTTCGGTAGCCACACTTCGGAAAGTAATGCACTTTTTGATTCTGACCTTCGTGCGCACAATTCGGAGTGGGGGCTTCGCGATCTGGAGGAGGTGTCCGAGGTTGCTGATCGCGCCGGATTCGCGCTTGCCGAGATCATCGAGATGCCGGCGAACAACTTCACTTTAGTTTTCAAGCGACGTGAAGGCTAACCCCGCCCTCGAGCGGACCCGCCGGCAAGCGGCTTCTTTTCTCATGTGCGGTTGGTGGCGGCGGGCCGCTCAACTCGGACGTTAGGCCGCTCTCGGAAGCCAGTCCGCATCACTTGAGAGGATCGCTTGTAGTACGGCCCACGGTTTGGAGGATACTGATGCGCCAAGCGTTCACTCGTGAAGGGGAGACCGATGCCAATCACCGCTTTCAACAGTTTTACCGATGGCCTTGATCCAAATTGCAGAAGTCGCGAGCACTTCGTTACCGCCATCGACATAGCAGACGAGCGGCGGTGGGTGCCTTATGCCGATGGTGTCTGGTTTCAGCCCTGCCATTTCAACTGCACGTCTGGCGGATTCAGCGTTGTCCTGAAGGGTCTCCCCGGCGCCGCGCTGGGCACTCACTATCACGTTGGCACTGTGCGTGGTTATACGATGCGTGGGCACTGGCGATACCTCGAGCACGACTGGGTCGCAAAGCCTGGTACCTTCATTTATGAACCGGCTGGAGAAGCTCACACGTTGGTCATAACGGAGGACTCACCAGAACCGGCAGTGGTCATGTTTGTCGTTGAGGGTGGCCTAATCTATCTGGACAAGCCTACCAACGGTGGCGTTGCCGCGTACGAGGATGGATTCACTCTTCTCGACCTGACTCGAAAGTACTATCGCGAGGCAGGTCTCGATGCGCGCCAACTGGACCTGCTCGTTCGTTAGCGGAAGCATGCGGCCTGACCCAGCGGTCAACCGGATGCGCCGGTTCATGCCTTCACCTTGGCTAGCGTCTACCTTCGTTCGTTAGGCCTCGTTGAACGCCCTTTTGCGCCCAGCCACGTCGGCAGACGCACCTCGGGTTGCAACTCTGCTCATCGAAACACGTCGAGCGTTCATGCCCTACGCGCCGTCCGCGCATTCAGAGCCAGAGCTGCGCGAGTGGGTTGCGAGTGTCCTGGTGCCCTCGGGTGGCGTTACTGTTGCCGAGGTGCATGGCCGGATCGTCGGAGTCATGGCCACCGCGCATTCCCAGCAAGTTTCCTGGATCAACCAAATGGCAGTTGATCCGGTGCTGGTCAACCAAGGCATCGGCACCTTGCTGCTGGCACACGCCATGCGTACATTGGCGCTACCCATTCGCCTGTACACGTTTCAAGCCAATGCCGGCGCACGCAGGTTCTACGAGCGGCACGGCTTCGTTCCGATAGAGTTCACGGATGGTCAAGCTAACGAAGAGCGCTGCCCCGATGTTCTGTACGAACTGCAAGCTATCCGAGCCGAGGCCTAACCCTTCCCTCATGTCAAACGTTAGGGATCAAACGCGTGACTTATAGCGTCGTGCTCTACCGCTTTTCGGATGGCCGGCTCGCCCAACCGGATTCCGGTGTCGCCCGCGTGCTTGCTCGGGCGGACAAGGTGATCGAATGACGCGCCACGCAGCACGCTTGACGGGGAGTGGGAGTGGGCGCCTAACCCTGCGCTCAACCGACGGGCCGGTACGCGGCTTCAACTTGGCGGACATTGGCGCGGTCTGCCGGTTGGCTTGATACGTTAGGCTGCAGGCCACTCCGTGCGACTGTGGACGATTCACCCCAAATACCTGGATGCTCAGGGCCTCGTCGCGCTGTGGCGTGAGGCACTACTCGCCCGCGAGGTGCTTCGGGGGCGCACCCGTGGTTATCGCCAGCACCCGCAACTGACGCGGTTTAGGTCTTGTGCTTCACCTCGCACCGCGATCAACCGTTACCTGGCTGTTGTCTACGCTGAGGCTCTTGCGCGGGGTTACGCGTTTGATCGATCCAAACTCGGCCGCATAGGGTCCGCCCAGCGGATTCTCGTCACCGACGGCCAGTCGCAATACGAATGGTTGTGGCTTCTGAACAAGTTGCGGCAGCGCAGCGCTTCTGTTTATCGTCGTCACCTCGAGGTCTCCCGTCCCGCGGTGCATCCTCTTTTTCGGGTCGTACCGGGTCCGGTTGCCGAGTGGGAAAATGTTCGCGTCCGACCTGCAGCCTAAATTGTTTATGAGGCCGCATGCCCATCGTTACGATTGAGGTTGTCGCTGATAGCGACCGCGATGTCGAGACCGGTCTGGCGCAGTCGCTCGCTGACGCCATTGGTCGCGTCCTCACCTCGCCATCCGGTCAAGCTTGGGTTCGTCTACGCTCGCTCCGGCGTAGTCAGTATGCAGAGAACGAAACGCCGGTTGGCGACGGTGAAGTTCCCGTGTTTGTTACCATTCTTGAACGACTACCGCCTTCGGGTACGGAGCTCGAGGCGGAGGTCGCGGCACTTACGCAGGCAATCGCGCAAGCTCTGAACCGTCCTATAGCCTGCGTACACATCGAGTACGCACCCGCCGCGATCGGTCGTGTTTCCTTCGGTGGCCAACTGGTCAAATGAAGTCGACGCAGCGCCGGTTACCTTGAACGTTAGCCTCGGAACGCCGCACCATGAATCTCGCTGCCGTTGAAATCAAGGCTTTCGTACCGTCGCGCGATTTCGAGACCTCGAAGGTGTTCTATCTCGCGCTCGGCTTCGAGATCCCATGGACCTCGGACGACTTTGCGTACGTTCGCTACGGCGAAACGAGCTTCTTGTTGCAATCCTTCTACGAACCCGTACACGCGAGCAACTTCCAAATGCATCTGCTGGTGGAGAATGTCGACGACTGGCATGCGCATGTACGCGCCAGCGGAGTTCACGATCGTTTTGGTGTCGACGTCGGCGAACCTGAAAACAGACCATGGGCCATGCGTGACTTCACGCTCTTCGATCCAAGCGGCGTGCTGTGGCGCATTGCACAGAACATTCCGCGTGAATCGGACCGATGAGCCAACCGAGGCCTAATCCAAGGGTCAACGCGGACGCCACCGGCGGGGCTTTGATTCAGCGGCCTGACCCCGCGGCCCAGCGGACGCGCGTTCGTGTGTGTCATTCGATCACCTTGTCGGCACGCACGAGGATCGACTGCGGCACGTTGAGCCCAAGCGCTCTTGCTGCCGACCGATTCAGCGTCAACGTTATCTTCTTGACCTGCTCGATGGGAATACGGCTCGCATCTGCGCCCTTGATTATCTTGTCGACGAATACCGCAAGCGTTCTGAAATTCTCTGTGAGCGTTGGACCGTAGCTCAAAAGTCCGCCCGACTCGGCGAATTCGGTCCAGCCATAAACGGCCGGAATCCTTGCCGTCGCTGCGAAATCCGTGATGTCCTTGCGGCGCGCGAGCGTAAGCGAGTCGGGAAACACGATCATTGCGTCGGGGCTGGATGCACGGATTGCGGTGAACGCAGGAGTCAGGTCCTCGGGAGTTCGTACCAGATAGCGGGTGATCGTTGCGCCAAGGCGCCGCGCCGCGTCGTCCGTGACGCGATACTCGCTCAGTTCGCCCGCATGCTCCGGGTTGGACAGCAGCGCCAAGCGCGAGGCTTTCGGTATCAATTCCTTGAGCACCTCCACACGCTTGGCGGACAGCTCCACGGCCATGAACGTGATGCCGGTCATGTTGCGACCTGGTATGCGCAGACTATCGGCGAAACCGGCTTCGATCGGGTCGCCGCTGTAGGCGAATACAACCGGTATGCGCGACCGGATTGATTTCGTGAAATCCACCGAGGGACCGCGGGAGACGATTACGTCGACACGCTCGGCCGCCAGCTCATCGACGAGCCTGGGCAGTTGGGTGAAGTCGCCATTGGCGAAGCGCGCTGTTATCACGTATTCCTTCCCTTCGACGTAACCCTGCTCGCGCATACCCTCGCGCAGCAAGGCGAGCCCCGGGTCCGGGTCCGCGAGATAGGACAGCCAGCCCACGCGCGCGGTCGGTACCGTTTGCCGTTGGCCAAATGCGGAAGGCGGCAGCGCAATCGCGCCTGCGGCGAGCGCAAGGGTGAATTCCCGTCGTGTCGTCATACGTCGCCCTCACGTCGTCCGCCGATCAAGGATTGATAGTATGCCTTCGACCTTCGGTCGACGAACTGCTGGAGGAGAATCGCAATCGCTCGCGGGCACTCGATATCCTCGGGAACAGGTTCTCCGACGAAAGCGATTGTTATGACCTGTTTGCTCCGGCACAATATTTGGTGCCGTCACCCAGTTCTAGCGCTTCACATCATCCATATAAGGGTCGCGCCGTCATCGCGGCGGAACTGAACATCAGCGATCCGGCACCCATCACGATGAATCAAATCGACCAACAGAGCGATGATCACGACATCCGGCAGTTCTTCGGAACCCTGGAACGCCGGCGCACGGCTGCGTTGGTTGGCCGTGACATGCAGACCATCGAGGAACTGCACGCGCCGGAGTACGAACTCATCACGCCCACCGGCCGGGTGTTCACGCGAGAGGAGTACCTGGCAGCTGTTGCGCGGGGACCGTTCTACGCCGGGTGGGAGGCAACCGAGATGAACTTCCGAATCTCCTCGAACATGGCTATCGTACGGTACAAGGCAGTGCTGCTGTTCCCCTCTGGGCAGGAGGTACTGTGCTGGCACACAGACACATACGAAAGGCGCGCGGGCCAGTGGCAGGCCGTATGGTCGCAGGCCACGGAGTTGCGGGTACCTTCGTCCCAAGCGTAATAAGAAGCCGGCCGGCGCAGCAGTTCTTGGCGAGTGTGTCGTCGGCGCCGTTTATCGCACTCGCAAGTCCGTCCAAACAGCAATCGCTGCGAGGACCACAACCAGGAGGATGGCGATGAAGTACATGATTAGCTGGTTCGAACGCCCGCAAGGTTCGCCGATCGAGTACGAAAATGCCCAGCGGCGGATCCTTGAGGTCTTCCGCCCCTGGAAGGCGCCGGCGAACTTCAAGATCGAGGTCTTCGTTATTCGCGTCGGCGAGTGGGGTGGGCACATGCTCGTGGACTGCGACGATCCGACGGCGGTTCACAAGTTCTGCTCGATGCTCCCGGCCTTCGTGTTCGAGGCCCGGCCGGTGATTCCCGTCGAAGATGCGATCCGGGTCGAACTGGAAGCGATGGCCTATCGTGACGGGCTGAAAGCCAGCTGACATCCGGATCTCGCCCAGCCTGCTGCTTCGCGCTGACCGCGTGGTCGAGTATTGATCAAGCGGCGGCGTAGGCGCGTCGGTCAACTTGATCGTTAGGCACCTGGACCGAACCTACATGGCCACTCGCGTCGTAGCATCTTTCGACAGCCAGGCGGGCGACTATTGCGTAGATATCTTCTTGCGCGACGACGGTACATTCGGCTTTGAGGAGTACCGGCGAGATCCCGAGGACATGCGGGGGTGGTTTCCGCTTCATCGTCATGCACATCACGTCTTCGCTACAGACAGGGACGCACTTGTTCAGGCTAGAGCAACGGTCGCGTGGATGGAGGCAGAACTCGTCCTACGGAGGGAGAAATGAAGAAGAACATGGGCACGCTGGATCGCGCGATTCGCACTCTGATTGCGATCGCCATTGCAGTTCTGTACTTCACCGACCGAATCACCGGCACCGTTGCTATCGTCCTTGGTGCACTCGCCGTGATCTTTCTGTTGACCAGTTTCGTCGCCTGGTGCCCGGTCTATGGGCCGCTCGGCATCTCAACCCGCAAGCAGTGATCTCGCCGCGAGCTCTTGCGCAGCACCCATGCTGACCGTTGACGACGTCCGGTCCATTCCGCTCTTCTCGACGCTCGCCATCGCCGAGCTCGAACGTCTCGCGGAGACTTCCGCCGATTTGCATCTCGCTGCCGGAGAGTTTGCCGTTCACGAGGGAGGAGACCGCGCGCTCTACGCGGTGCTTACCGGCAAGATCGAGGTCGTCAAGTTATTCGACGGCATCGAACGAACGCTGGGATGGCGTGCACCAGGCACCATCTTCGGCGAAGTGCCGATCGCCTTCGGCACGGTGTTCGTGGGCGGATATCGGGCGTCGGAGCCTTCACGCGTCTTCCGCGTCGATCCCAGGCAGTACTACACCATTGCGGCTACTTGCCCGGAGGTTGCAGCGAAGGTCGGCGCGCTCGCACGCGAGCGCATCGGGGGGCTGCAGGGCATCGCGGCCGAGCCTCCGAAGGCACGCGTGGTGATGCTCGGTCACCGCTGGGACGCCACGAGCACGGCGCTGCGCCATTTCCTCGCGCGCAATCAGATCACCTACGATTGGATGACGCCGGATGCGCCCGAAATGTCCACGCGCTGGCCAGGACCTCGCCCGGCGGACGCCGAATGCCCCGTAGTGCAACTTGCCGATGGGACGATTCTCGGCCGACCCGCAACGCGCGACCTTGCCGAGCGCCTCGGCCTCCAGACACGTGCACGTCTCCCCGAGTACGACACCATCATCATCGGTGGCGGGCCCGCTGGCCTCGCAGCGGGCGTTTACGGTGCGTCCGAGGGATTGCATACCGTCGTCGTGGAGCGCGAAGCGCCCGGAGGTCAGGCCGGGACCTCCTCGCGCATCGAGAACTATCTCGGTTTTCCCAGCGGCGTGTCGGGCGACGAACTGGCGAGCCGCGCACTGCAGCAGGCGAGACGCCTCGGCGCGGAGATACTGGTCACGCGCTCGGTCGCTCGTATCGATCCCGCTACCCGTCAGGTTTTCCTCGATGGCGACGATATCATCCGCGGACGGACCATCATTCTGGCGACCGGTGTGGCGTGGCGTCATCTGGCGATCGACGGCTTCGACCGGCTGATCGGCAAAGGCATCTACTATGGCGCGGCGCGCAGCGAAGCCAGCGCAACGCATGGACTCGACGTCCATCTCATCGGTGCCGGAAACTCAGCCGGTCAGGCCGCTTTGTACTTTGCCAATCATGCGCGAATGGTGACGCTCGTCGTACGCGGCGATTCCCTGGAAAAGAGCATGTCTCGCTACCTGATCGAGCAGCTCAGGACAAAGTCGAACGTAACGATTCAGCCGCGCTCGGAAGTCGTCGCCGCGCATGGCGACACCCATCTGACAGCGATCGACATACGCGATGCCGCGACCGCAGAGGCGCGCGAACACGACTGCGGCGGCCTTTTCGTCTTCATTGGCGCCGACGCAGAGACCGGATGGCTGCCTGCGGAAATCGCTCGAGACGATCGAGGCTATGTCCTGACCGGTGACGACGTGGTGAAGGCCGGCCGCTGGTCGCAGAGCCGCGATCCCTATCTCCTCGAATCAAGTGCTCCCGGGATTTTCGCCTGTGGCGATGTGCGGCTGAGCCAGGTGAAACGCGTTGCGTCCGCAGTCGGTGAGGGCAGCATGGCAATCGCTTTCGTCCACAAGTATCTGCAACAGGATGCGCGGTAGCGTCATGACCTTCAAGCACGTTTGCGCGGCCGGCGCGGCCAGGCGATCTTCGTTGATCCGCAATCGAAGCTCGTGCTCGTACACACCGCCGCCGGTGACGCGAGCGGCC
>Ga0068860_100007882_pt1 | contig 10634 bp, 10 predicted proteins | sample KBSSwiS32_FD_66597 | JGI IMG/M metagenome (GOLD analysis project Ga0068860, IMG submission 66597) | Switchgrass rhizosphere microbial communities from Kellogg Biological Station, Michigan, USA - KBS Switchgrass S3-2 | ecosystem: Host-associated > Plants > Roots > Rhizosphere > Soil ...
CACACCCCACCCCGCGAGTCCCACACCACGAGCCGCGAGTCGCACACCCCACCCCGCGAGTCCCACACCACGAGCCGCGAGTCGCACACCACGAGCCGCGAGTCGCACCTGGGCGAGGGTTCGGCGTGCTCACTCCCCGCGCGTATCAACGGGCGGTGTCGCGCGCTCCGTCTGGGCAGCCCACCGGAGTGGAGGTGCCTATGAGCGCACCGGCCGTCGTCTCTGCCCTGACCGATCCCGTCGCGGCCGCGGCGGCGCTCACTCCGCTGTTGCGGGAGCGTGCCGCGGAGGCGGAGCGGGCGGCCACGCTGCCTGCGGACGTCGTCGCGGCCGTCACCGAGGCGGGGCTGTTCCGCTTGTGGACCCCGCGAGGGCTGGGCGGGGCGGAGCTGCCGCCGCCCGTCATGTTCTCGGTGGTCGAGACCCTCGCGACGGCCGACGGCTCCGCCGCGTGGGCGACCATGATCGGCAACTCGGGGCTGTTCCTCGCCTGGATGGACCAGGACCTCGCCGCCGGCCTGCTCGACGGACACCCGGAGCACGCCATGACCGGCACCTTCAGCCCGGAGGGCCGTGGGATCCCGGAACCCGGGGGGCTGCGGCTCAGCGGTCGCTGGGTCTTCAACAGCGGGTGCCCGCACTCCCGCCTGTTCTGCACCGGCTACCTGACCTACGACGGGCCCCGTCCCCGGATGCTCGACGGGCGGCCGGACTGGCGGTGGGCCGTCTACCCGGCCGCGTCCGCGACCATCGTGCCCGCCTGGGAGGGGGCGCTGGGGCTGCGGGGATCCGGCAGCCACGACGTCGTCGTCGAGGACGTGCCCGTGCCCGAGGGTCACACGGTGATGCCGTTCTACGAGCCGCCGGTCGTGGACTCCGCGCTCTACCGCGTGCCGTTCTTCAGCCTGCTCAAGATGATGATGGCCGCCGTGCCGCTCGGAATCGCGCGGCACGCGCTGGACCTGCTCGCCGAGCTCGCGCGGACCAAGGTGCGCAGCGGGCCCGGCCCGATCGCCGAGGAGCAGGACGTGCAGATCCGCATCGGTCTCGCCGAGGCCGGCCTGCGCGGCGCCCGTGCCCACGTGCTCGACGAGATGGCCGGGCTCTGGGCGAAGGCCCTGGCCGGTGACGAGCCCACCGACGCGGAGCTGGGTCGTTTCACCCTCGCCGTGAACGCCGCGCTGCAGGCGTCGCTGGTGGCCGTCGACGAGGCGTTCGCCCTGGCCGGGGCCCGGGCGCTCTACGCGGGGGACGAGATCCAGCGCTGTTGGCGGGACCTCCACGCCGTCGCGCAGCACCGGGTGTTCGGCCGGGCGCAGTGGCAGGGCGGGGCGAAGGCGGTGCTCGGCCTGGAGGTCGACCGCGCCTGGTTGTAGTAGACAGCAGGCATGCACGCGATCGTCGTCGAGACACCCGGTGGACCCGAGGTCCTGACCTGGACCGAGGTCCCGACACCGGAGCCCGCAGCGGGGGAGGTGCTCGTCCGGGTCGAGGCGGCCGGGGTGAACCCGATCGACTGGAAGACCCGTTCGGGCCTCGGACCGGCGACGTCGTTCGGCGACCGGCCCTACATCGTCGGTTGGGACGTCGCCGGGACCGTGGCCGCGCGCGGGCCGGACACCGAGGGTCTCGCCGTCGGGGATCCGGTCCTGGGCATGGCCAGGTTCCCCAGCCCGGACGGGGCCTACGCCGAGTACGTCAGCGTCCCCGCCGCACAGCTGCGGCGCAGGCCCGCGGACCTGCCGGTCGTCGAGGCGGGTGCGCTGCCGCTGGCGGGGATGACCGCCTGGCAGAGCCTGGTCTCGGTCGGGGACCTGCAGGCCGGACAGCGGGTGCTGGTGCACGCGGCGGCCGGTGGGGTGGGGCACCTCGCCGTCCAGATCGCGAAGGCCCTCGGCGCCCACGTGATCGGCACGGCGTCCGGCCCGAAGCTCGACCTGCTCCGCGAGCTCGGCTGCGACGAGGTGGTCGACTACCGCACCGAGGCGTTCGAGAAGGTCCTTGAGCCCGTCGACCTGGTGTACGACCTGGTGGGCGGGGAGACCGCGCTGCGCTCGTTCGAGCTCGTCGCGCCCGGCGGCCGCTACATCTGCCTGCCCACGGTCGCGGTCGACGCCGCCGTGCGGGCCGCCGAGGAGCGGGGTGTCCGGGCGAGCGGGGCATACGTCCGCTCGGACGGCCCAGGCCTCGACGAGCTGCTCGCGCTGCACGCCGACGCCCGGCTGCGGATCCTGGTGGACCGCACGTTCCCGCTGGTCGAGGCGGCGGAGGCGCACCGCTTCGGCGAGCGCGGAGGTACCACGGGGAAGATCGTCCTCATTCCCTGAGGCGCAGCGCGGTGTCGAGGAAGTCGTAGGCCTCGGCGGCGGCCAGGTCGGCGTCGCCCGCCCGGATCGCGGCGAGCAGGCCGGTGTGGCAGACGAAGGGACCGTCCGCGGCGACCGCCGCCACGCTGGCGTGCACGACCTCGGTCAGTCCGGCGTAGAGCCCGGCGAGCACCTGGTTGTGCGCGCAGCGCAGGACCTGCCGGTGGAACGCGAGGTCGGCCGCCGCGAAGGCGACGGGCTCGTCGGCCGCCTCGCAGGCGGCCATCGCGCGGTCGAGCTCGGCCAGGTCCTCCGGGGTGCGGTGCAGGGCGGCGAGGCGGGCGCCCTCGGTCTCCAGCAGGCGTCGGACCTGCAGGATCTCGCGAAGCTCGGTGCCCGCCAGCCTGCGCAGTGCGCCGGAGATCTCGCTGGTGGCGCGGACGTAGGTGCCGTCGCCCTGCCGCACCTCCAGCAGTCCGGCGTGCGCCAGGGCGCGGACCGCCTCCCGCACGGTGTTGCGCCCGACGCCGAGCGACTCCGCCAGCTCGGGTTCCGGCGGGATCCGCGCGCCCACCGGCCACTCGGTTCCGACGGCCGTGCGGAGCTGCGCGATCACCTGGTCGACGAGACCGGCGCGACGAGTGGTGGCCAACGGCACCGGTACATCCCTTCATCCGAACATCCGATGTCTGTGAGGATAGCCGGCATGACGGTCGACGAGGACGGGCGCGCCGTCGCGCCCGGACGCGGGGTGCTGCGCGGACCGCTGCAGGGGACGCTGCTGCTGGCGGTAGGCGTGGTGCTGGCGGCGCTGAACCTGCGGGCCGCGGTGACCAGCGTGTCGTCGGTCCTGGGCGACGTGCGGGACGGGCTCGGGGTGTCGACGGCGTGGATCGGCCTGCTCACCGCGGCGCCCACCCTGTGCTTCGCGGCGGCGGGCACGGCCGCCCCCGGGCTCGCGCGCCGGGTCGGCCTGGCACGGGCCCTGGGCGGGGCGCTGGTGGTGCTGGCCGTCGGGTTGCTGGTGCGTCCGCTGGGCGAGGCGGCGACGATGATCGGCGGGACGTTCGTCGCCTGCGCGGGCATCGCCGTGGCGAACGTCCTGGTCCCGGTGGTGGTGAAGGAGTCCTTCCCGCTGCGGGTCGGGCTGATGACCGGCATCTACACCGCGGCCCTGCAGGGCTCCGGGGCGGTCGGGTCGGCGTTCACGCCGCTGGTCGAGGGTCCCGCGGGCGGATGGTGGGGCGCGCTCGCGGTCTGGACCGTGCCCGCGGTGGTGGCGCTGCTCGTCTGGGTACTGGGGGCACGGCACCGTCGGGTCGAACCCGGTGCCGTCGCCCCGCGGCGCACGTCGTTCCGCCCCCTGCTGCGCAGCCCGGTGGCGTGGGCGGTGACCGCGTTCATGGGGTTGCAGTCGTTCGTGGCGTACGTGCTGATGGGCTGGCTGCCGCAGGTCTACCTCGGCGCCGGCCTGGACAAGGGCACCGCGGGCCTGATGCTCAGCATCGCGACGCTCATCCCGGTCCCGCTCTCGCTGCTCATCCCGCCCGCCGCCGCCCGCGCCCGGGCACAGTCCGGCTGGATCGCCGGGCTGACGGTGGTGTCGATGGCCGGGGTCGTCGGGCTGGTGCTCGCGCCCGCCGCGGCGCCCTGGCTGTGGGCGGTGCTGCTCGGCATCGGCATGACGGTGTTCTCGCTGGCCCTCACCGTGATCGCGTTGCGGGCGGCCGACCGGGAGACCGCGGCGGGGCTGTCCGCGATGGCGCAGTGCGTCGGGTACCTCATCGCGTCCGTCGGGCCGATGCTGTTCGGGCTGCTCCACGAGGCCACCGGCGCCTGGACGGTCTCGCTGGTCCTGCTGTTCGGGGCCCTGACCGCGCAGCTGGTGGCGGGCGTGCTCGCGGGGCGGCCCCGGTCGGTTCTGACCGGGTGACTCCGTGGTCTTACCGAGGCGCCGAGCCCCGGGGAGGGGCACCGTGGACCCATGACCGCAGTCCTGCCCGGCCGCAGCCGCCTCCTCTCGACGACGGTCGGCGCGGCCGTCCTCGTCCTGCTGACCGCCGCGACGTGGTTCGTCTGGGCGGGCTGGAGCGACCCGCCCTACGCGCCGTGGCGGATGGCGGGGCTCGCGGTCACCGCCGCCGCGCTCGCCATCCTCGCACCGCGGTGGCTGCCCGCCTGGGTGGTCGGGATCGCCATGCCGCCCGCCTTCACGGTGGCCTGGAGCCTGACGGCCGCCGCTGCGGACGACAGCGGGCTCTGGGCGGTCGGTGCCCTGTTCGTGCTGGTGGGAGGGATCGTGGCGGTGCTCGTCCTGGTGCCCCTGGGCGTGGCGCTGCGGCCGGTGCGGCTGCGCGGACCTCACGGTCTGCTGAGCGCGGGCAGGTAGCCGCGGGCGTACCCGGTGGCCGTCGGGTGGTAGGCGCCGGGCGCGGTCGGGTCGACGATCCACGGGTCTGCCGAGCACAGGCCGTGCCCGGTGAAGGCGGGGCGCACGTCGACGAACTCGGCGCCCCACCGCCGCGCGCCCGTCGCGATCCGGTCGTTGAGCACGTCGGCGCCGGCGTCGAGGCGGGCGCGGCGGACCGGGTTGAGCGGGCAGGCGTCCCCTTCGCCGAACAGGTGCGGATAGCCGAGTACGACGACGCGGGCCCTCGGCGCCTGGGCCCGCACCGCCACCACCACGGCCGCGACGGCCGAGGGCACCACGTACCGGGCCACCCGCTCGCCGGTCCGGACGGCCTGGTCGCAGGCCTCGTCGGTCGGCGCCGTGGAGCAGCGGGCGAGGACGGGCGCGAAGCCCGTGTCGTTGCCGCCCACCGTGATCGTGACGAGGTCGGTGTCCCGGGAGACCGCGCGGACCTGCTTCCTCAGCACCCCGGCGGTCGTCGCGCCGCTGCAGGCGACGAACGTGAACGACCGCACGGACGCCGCGTAGAGCGCCGGATAGCTCGCGTCCGTCCGGCCGCACTGGCCGGTGCCCGCCCCGACCCCCGCGGCGTAGGAGTCGCCGAGCGCGACGTAGTCGACGGGCTCGGCGGCGGTCGCGGCCTGGGTGAGACCGAGCGTCGCGGCGATGGCGAGCAGGAGCGGGAGGAGCGACCGGCGCACAAGTCCATTGACCCAGCCCGCCCCGCCACGGGACAACCGCCGACCGGGGCCTGCCGGACTTGACGCGGCGACCACGCGTCGTTCCCGATCACGTGACCCACGCCGCAGAACGCCGCTCGTCGTGCCGGACGGGGGAGCGCCGGGTGACCGGGGCCACCTCGAGGTCACGGCTGGTCACGTCGTCGCTGCTCAGAGACACGACGAGCGGGCTATGAGGTCGCCCGGTGCGCCGAACGGCACCACGGGGGGCGGCGCTGTTGCGCCGACAGGCCGGGTCCGGTGCTTCCCGTGCCGCTCGCCGCGAAGTGCGCTCCGGTGGTCTCGTCCGAGGCAACGGGGCGGGGTCGACACCGGGGGGACCGGCTAGCGTCGTCCTCGGATCACGACGAGGTCACGAAGAGGACCCCGGGCCGACCAACCCCCGACCGGCCCGGTCCGGTTCCCCAGACCGGATGTCCGGCCCCGTCACGGTCCACGGAAGGAAGATCGTGGCACGGCATCGCTCCCCCCGGAGCCGTCGCGCGATCGCCGGATCCCCGCCGGCCGCCGCCTTCGCGGCGCCGGTGGGGACCGGCGGACTGCGACCGGCTCTCGCGCTCCCCAGCGGCCCCCTCCAGTGGCGCATGGCCGCGGTCGTCGCCGCAGGCGGCGTCGTCGCGGCGGCCGGACAGGCCGCGTACACCGGTTCGCTGCCGGACTTCGAGGCAGGCGCGAACGCCCTGCACGCGGGCCTCACCGAGCTCACCGCCGACGCGGGTGTCCTCGAGCCCGAGCCGATCGGCGAGGTCGCCGACCTCGGTGGACGCAGCGTGCGGATCCCGCTCGCCCCCGTCGCCGCCGCCCCCGCTGTCGGGGCCCCCGGCACGGTGACCGGCGCGGACGTCGTCGCGGACGTGGTGAAGGCGGCGGACCTGCACCAGGCCGCGCTGGACGCCGCGCGCAAGGCGGCGGAGGAGGCCGAGGCCGCCCGTCTGGCCGCCGAGGCGGAGGCCGCCCGCCAGGCGGAGGAGCTGGCGAAGGTGGGTGCGTCGCAGACCGCCGCCGGCGGGATCCAGATGCTGGTCGGCCGCGTGAGCAGCGGGTTCGGGCTGCGCGGCGGCGCGTCGCACATGGGCCTGGACATCGCCGCCCCGATCGGGACCCCGATCCACGTGCCGCTGGCCGGCACCGTGATCGCCTCCGGTCCCGCCAGCGGGTTCGGCCTCTGGGTCCGCGTCCAGCACGCGGACGGCACGATCACCACCTACGGACACATCAACCGGTCGTTCGTCAGCGTCGGGCAGCAGGTGGCGAAGGGCGAGCAGATCGCCGAGGTCGGCAACCGAGGCCAGTCCACCGGCCCGCACCTGCACATCGAGGTCACCACCCCGGGCGGCAGCAAGATCAACCCCAAACCGTGGCTGGACCAGCAGGGGATCGGCTACACCTGAGTCGCCTCGACGAGCGGGACCACGGTCTCGATGGCGTAGCGGGTACCGAGCACGGTGCCGGACGAGAGCGACTTGCTGACCGACTTGTCGTCGAGCACCAGCAACCGACCCGCCTTCGTCGACTCCAACTGCTGGACCAGCGGGTTCGCCCGCACCTCGTCCCCGGTGGCGGCGAGCAGGAACAGCACGGTCAGGTCCGCGTCGAGAGCAGAGACGTTCTCCGTGCCCAGGGGCGCCGAGAACGCCTCCGCGGGCAGCTCGTTGATCTCCGGTTTCAGCGTGAACCCCAGGTCGGCCATGAAGTCGGCCCGCGCGCCCCCGTTGACGTACGCGGCGAACTGGCCCGCGTTGTACACCCCGACGGCGACCTCCTCGCCCGCCCAGCCCGGGTGCGCGGCGCGCACGTCCGCGAACTGCCGCTCGACGCCCGAGATCAGCTCTTCGCCCTGCTCGGGACGGCCGAGCGCGGCCGCCACGAGCCGGGTCTGCTCGTCGTAGAGCGTGCCGTAGGCGCGGGTCGTGCCGGGCGGGGGAGCGACGGTCGGGGCGATCCGGGAGAACGTCTCGTAGAGGCCCTGGTCGTTGTTGGAGCGGGTCCAGAGGATGACGTCCGGGTCCAGCGCGGCGACGGCCTCGGGATCGACCTGCAGGGTGCCGAGGACCGTCGGCGGGGTGGTGTAGCGGTCGGCGGCCCACGGCCCCACTCCTACGCCTCCGTAGGCCTGCCAGTCACTGGCACCGACCGGCGGACGCCCAACGCGAGCGCCGCCTCGGCGTCTCCCCAGCCGAGGGCCACCACGCGCTGCGGGTTCGCGGGCACCTCGACGACGCCGAACATCGTCTCCACCGGCGTGCTCGGCCCGGCCGTCTCCGCGGGGGCGCTCGAGCATCCGGTCACCAACGCACACAGCAGCAGCGCCCCGACGAGTCTCCTCACCCGGAGCAAGTTAGGTGAGGCTCACTTGAATGTCTACCGGTAGACCTCGAGGGCACGGATCTTGTTCGTGACGTCCAGCGCGGCGACCTTGTAGGCCTCCGAGAGCGTCGGGTAGTTGAAGACCGTGTCCACCAGGTAGTCGACGGTGCCGCCGCAGCCCATGATCGCCTGTCCGATGTGGACGAGGTCGGTGGCGTTGGTGCCGAACACGTGCACGCCCAGCAGGGTGCGGTCCTCGGTCGAGACCAGCAGCTTGAGCATGCCGTAGGAGTCCCCGACGATCGCGCCGCGGGCGAGCTCGCGATAGCGCGAGATGCCCACCTCGTAGGGGACCGCGGACTCCGTGAGCTCGGCCTCGGTCTTCCCGCAGTAGGAGATCTCGGGGACGGTGTAGATGCCGATCGGCTGCAGGCCGTGCAGCTCGCGGGCGGGCTCGCCGAACGCGTGGTAGGCCGCGAGCCTGCCCTGGTCCATGCTCGTGGCGGCGAGCGCGGGGAAGCCGATCACGTCCCCGACCGCGTAGATGTGCTCGACCTCCGTGCGGTAGCTGCCGTCCACGGCGATGCGGCCGCGCTTGTCCGCCATGAGGTTCGCCTTGTCCAGGGCGAGCTCGTCGGTCACGCCCTGCCTGCCCGCGGAGTACATGACCATGTCCGCGGGGATCCGCTTGCCGCTGGCCAGGGTCGTGACGGTGCCCTTCGCGGTGTTCTCGACCTTCGAGACCTCCTCGCCGAAGCGGAAGGAGACCCCCTGGTCGCGGAGGTGGAACTTGAGCGACTCGACGATCTCCGGGTCGCAGAAGTCCAGCATGTTCGGCCGCTTCTCGACGACGGTGACCTTGGTCCCGAGCGCGGCGAACATCGAGGCGTACTCGATGCCGATCACCCCGGCACCCACCACGACCATCGACGTGGGGATGCGGTGCAGGTGCAGCACGGCGTCGGAGTCGACGACGTGGTACTCCTCGTCGTCGAACTCCACCTCCGGCGGGCGGGCGGGCCGGGTCCCGGTCGCGATCACCACGTACTCCGCGGTGACCGTGGTGTGGTCGCCGCGGTCCGTGCCGCTGACCGTGATCGTGTGCGGGTCCTCGAAGTGCGCCGTGCCGCCGAGGATGTCGACGTGGTTGCGCAGCAGCTGGTTGCGGATGATCTCGACCTCGCGGCCGACGACGTGCGCGGTGCGGGCCAACAGGTCCGAGATGGTGATCTCGGACTTGACCCGGTAGCTCGCGCCGTACATCTCCCGCTGGGCGAACCCGGTGAGGTAGAGCACCGCCTCGCGCAGGGTCTTCGACGGGATGGTGCCGGTGTTGACGCAGACCCCGCCCATCATGTCCCGGCGTTCGGCGATCGCGACCCGCTTACCCAGCTTGGCCGCCGCGATGGCCGCCTTCTGTCCGCCCGGCCCCGATCCGATCACCAGCAGGTCGTAGTCGTACACCGGTCGCCCTCCGTTCGTGCGGTCTGACAGTCCGCCGCGGGTGACGACCCGCCCCGGAACGAGCCTCCCCGTGCCGGGGGACGGGGGCAACCGGGCGACGTTACATCTGTGCGACGACCTGGCGACCTTCTCCGACCGGCTGCGGTCACGGTTGTCCACACCCCGGGTTCCGACCTGGCGTTTCCGGTCCGTGTCGGGGGTTGTCCACAGGCTCGAGCATCGGCCGATGACGAGCGTGGGGTGGGCGTCGCAGGCTCGTCGGCATGACTCGCTTCCCGCCGCCCTCCCCGTTCCCCCTGCCGGGTCTCGACTCGCCCGTCCGGGTCGGGACCGAGGGACTGCTCACCGCTCTGCCGGTCCTGCTCGGCTTCCACCCGCGGGACTCGCTCGTGCTGGTCGCGACCGGCGGCCCGGGCGGGCGGCGGGTGGGTCTCACCCTCCGCGTGGACCTGCCCCCGCCGGAGGACCCGCTGCTGGTGGAGTCGTTGTGCCGCGCGGCGGCGGACGCGCTCGCGCGGGACGCCCCGAGCGGTGCCGCGGTGATCGTGGTGGGCGGGGCGGAGCACGGTGGCGCGGGGAAGGGTGGCGCGGGGAAGGGTGGCGCTGGGGAGGGTGGCGCGGGAGAGAGGTCCGAGGACCAGGTGCCGCCGCGGTCGGACGTCGCGATCGCGGCCGTGGCCGCCTTGCAGTCGGCAGGCGTGGGGGTGCACACCGCGACGTGGGCGGCGGAGATCGAGGCCGCGGCGCCGTGGCGGTGTTACCCGCTGCACGACTGCGGGTGTGTGGGCGTGCTCCCGGACCCGTCCGGGACCGTCCTGGCCGCGACGGCCGTCGCCCGCGGCACGGTGGTGCGAGGGTCGCGGGAGGAGCTGGCACGCCTCGTCGAGCCGGAGGAGCCCGACGCCGGGATGGGCCGCTCGGCCCGCCGTGCTGGGGGCGCTGGCGGCGCTGGCGGCGCTGCGCGCGGTGCAGATCCGGACGGTGGCGGGAGTGCCCGTGGCGGTCGCGTGGAGGGCCAGCGCGGTGGGGACGGCGGTGTCGCGGGTGAGCGTGGCGGCGCCGAGGGAGTCGCCGGTCAGGGCGGCGGGATCGAGGGTGTCGCGGGCGAGCGCGGAGTCACCGTCGGCGGGGGTGGAGGCCGTGCCGGGGACGCGGGCGGGGCGGGCGACCCGGATGGCTCCTCTGGTGGAGCAGACGGTGCGGCCGCAGGCGGGCGGCCGGATCTCCGGGCGCCCGGTGGGAGCCGGACGGGTGCCCGCGCTCGGCCGCGGTGGCCTGCGGATCCGGTCCAGGCCCTGCACGTGGCGGTGGAGGCCGCCGCGGGAGGTCGGCTGACCGTCGACGCCGAGTTCGTGCGGATCATGAGTGCCGCGTTTCGGCGCACCCGCTTCCGCGACGTCGCGCTGT